>Ga0233425_10006410_pt1 | contig 17481 bp, 12 predicted proteins | sample Watercolumn_Towu_2_FD_181712 | JGI IMG/M metagenome (GOLD analysis project Ga0233425, IMG submission 181712) | Freshwater microbial communities from Lake Towuti, South Sulawesi, Indonesia - Watercolumn_Towuti2014_140_MG | ecosystem: Environmental > Aquatic > Freshwater > Lake | place... | reverse complement strand
CGAGACGCGCGATCTCGCGGCGCAGGAGCCGGTGCTCACCCGCGAACTTCACGCCGCCTGGCAGGAGTGGAACCGCCCATTGCCGCCCCCGGCTCGCAGTACGCCGGCGGCTAAGAAGCGGTAGCCCCTGCCGCGGCCGTTCTCGGGTTGTGCAGGCTCCGAGGGCGCGCCATGACTTCACCATGAAATCGCTGCCTGCTTGCTCCCTCGTCGTCGCACTTGGTCTGCTCCCTTTCCTGGCCTGGGCCGGGGAACCGCAACCGAGGCGCACCGTGTTGTTCGAGGCCGGCCGGCAGGGGTACTTCACCTATCGCATCGCCTCGATGGTCGCCACGCGCGAGGGCACGCTGCTCGCGTTTGCCGCCGCGCGTCGAGGGCAGGGCGGCGATTGGGACCCGATCAACATCGTGATGCGCCGCAGCACCGATGCCGGCCGGACGTGGTCCCCCCTCAGCGTGGTCGTGGCCGACGGCGACCAGCCGTGCGACAATGCCACTCCCATCACAGACTACCGCACGGGCGAGGTCCACCTGCTCTACCAGATCGACTACGCGCGCTGCTATTACACCAAGTCCACCGATGATGGCGCGACCTGGGCGGCGCCGGTGGAAATCACCGCGACGCTGGCTGCCTTCAAGGCCGGCTACCCGTGGGTGGTCCTGGCGCCCGGGCCCGGGCACGGCATTCAGATGACCAACGGCCGGCTGGTGGTGCCGTTTTGGCTGTCGGATGGCGGCAGCAATCCGACCGCGAAGCGGCGGCCGCACCGCCCGTCAATCGTCGTGGCGGTGTACAGCGACGATCACGGCCGCACCTGGCGCGCCGGCGAGGTGGCGGTGCCGGACAACGACATCACCGTGATCCCCAACGAGACCGCGGTGATCCAACTCGCGGATGGGCGCGTGCTGTTCAACTCGCGCAACGAGTCGATGAACTACCGGCGGCTCATCACGACGAGTGCCGATGGCGCCACCGGTTGGTCTCAACCCTATTTCCACGACGCCTTTTTCGAGCCGATCTGTTTCGCCAGCATGGTGCGCCACTCGCAGCAGCCGGCGCAGTCGAGGAACCGCATTCTCTTCTGCAATCCCGACAGCCGCCACGATCCGTGGGTGGCCGCGAAGCCTTCGACGCCGCGTTCGGCGCGCAACCGCCACCGCACGAACCTTACGCTGCGGATGAGTTACGACGAGGGCCTTACGTGGCCGGTGGCGAAAGTGATCGATCCCGGCATCGCCGGCTACTCGGATCTCGCGGTGACGCCCGACGGAGCGATCCACGTCCTCTACGAAGGCGGCACGATTTCCGGTTGGGAGAACAACCACTACAAGAACCAGGCGATGAGCGTGGTTTCGCTGAACCTCGAGTGGTTGACGGATGGCGCCGACCGCATTGCCCCCGGCGACCTGCCGCTCAACCGGCTGCAAGGCCGGTAGCCCGAGGATTTCCCACCGCGGCCCAAGGTCGCAACCAAAGGACGTGACCAGTTCACTGCCGCGCTGGGAGGGGTGGCGCCATGACGCAGAGGTTTGCTCCTTCAGCTTTTGGCCAGTTGGGTCGCGCACGGCTCCACGCCATCGGCGACCCAAGATCGCGTCGCGCCGCGCCGACCGACGTCGTCGGGCGCAGCCGTTGGCCCCGACCACGACTCCTTTCCCGGCCCCAAGTTGTCCTCGCACAATACTTCCGGTTACTTGGCGGTGAGGGCGTTGTAAACGGCGTCGAGATAGCGGTTGGTGTTGATGAAGCCGGCGCCCCATTCCTTGTACTTTTCAGGAACGCCCGCGGCGCGGATTTGCGCCTGGGTCTTGCCCTCGGCGATCGCCGTTCGCACGAGCGCGGTGGTCTCGGCGAGCATCTGCTGCGTGGCGATCAAATCGGCCTTGGTCGCCAGCGCGCCGTGGCCGGGGATGATCTTCGCGTCGGCCGGGATGACACTGACCATGAAGTCGATGTTCTTGACGTAGCCCAGAAAGTCGCCGCCGCTGCCGAGGTCGATGTAGGGGAAGCGGTGATTGAGGAACTGGTCGCCGGTGTGAAACACCCCGGACTTGGTGAAGTTGATGAGCGCGTCGCCGTCGGTGTGGCCGGGGACGAGCGAGGTGATCTTGATTTCCTCGCCGTTGAAATGGACGGAGACGGTCTGGTTGAACGTGACGAGCGGCAGGGCCTCCTTCGGGGTCGACTTGGCGGCGAGCAGGCGCTTGCGGGCGTTGTCGTGGGCGACAACCGAGGCGCGCTTGCCGAAGTGCGGATTGCCGCCGGTGTGGTCGCCGTGCCAGTGAGTGTTGAGGACGAACTTGAGCGGGCCGGGGCTGAGCCTGGCGAGCGCGGCGTCGATCTTATCCGCGAGCGGGAGAAACTGGGTGTCGACGATGAGCAGACCCTCGGGCCCGACGGAAACGCCGATGTTGCCGCCGGCCCCTTCGAGCAGGTGGACATTGCCGGCCACGTGGGCGATCTTGATCTCGACCTTGTCGAAGTTCTGCTGGGCAAGCGCGCTGGTGGCCGAGGCAACAACGAGCGCGAGAGCGGGAAGGGTGGGGATTTTCATACCGAGGAGTGGGGTGGGGTGGCGAAACCGCATTCGAATGAGGCAGGTTTCCGCCGGCGACAAGCAAAAGCGGGAGGCGCTGTGTTGTGACGGCCTGCCAAATCTGCATAAACCCGCACTCCGTGGCTTTCCTTCTCCGCTTCTCTGTCCACAACATCCGGTCATACCTCGCCCCAGACACGCAATGACCCACCAGAAGACTCCACCGTTTCTCATGGTCTTCCGTTTCGCCGGTTGGCTATTCGCCTCCCATGCCTGCTTTGGAGAGGATTTGCCCGTGAACTACCGCGTCCTGATGCATCGAGACACCGTCAGCAAGGCCAAGCTCTACCTCACCGATCTGGCTTCCGGAGCCAACGCAGGGGCTTTCTTGAAAACAGGCTTGAAGAACGCGAACCTGACCGAAATGCCGGTCGAGGAGTTCATCGAACGGCTGATGCGGACCAAGAAGCCGCAGATATTCGCCGAATCGGCGGTTGCCGGCGACGGCACCGATTGGAACCAACGCGAACTCGAGATCCTCGGCGACATCAGCATTGGCGTCCCGGTCACCATCTTCGACAACGGCCGGCACCGCGACCCCGAGATTCATGCAGAACCGCTTGCGGGGCATCTGCTCTTCACTCCGGGCGCACTTCTGCGCCACGGCCGAGGCGGCACCCCCGCCGACTGGGCGGTGACCGGCACTGACGGAAAGATCGATTTCACGCAATTCTGCGGACTCTACGAACGCCGGCTTCTCCCGGTTTTCGCCTGGGCCGACGAGGTCGCCGCCGCCAACGGACGAAAGGCCTTCATCACCATCCCCGGTCTTGGTTGCGGTCAGTTTGCCGGGCGATTCCAAGGAACGCTCGGGCTGCTGCTGGGGCAGGCGCTGCGGGCACTCCTCGAAAAGCATGGGCGGGCATTCCCGCATCTCGCCGCGGTCTATTACGACCCCTATGACGAGGGCGAGAACACCCGGTCCGAGATCCACGGCATCTACTTCTTGGTGCGACCCCTCATGAAGGGCAACGCCGGCAAACCTCAATTGTGCCGCCCCACAGCATATGCGGAGAACCCCGGCGAATTCGCCGGGTGCGACCTCTTCAGCGTTGTGGCTTGGGACCACGTTTCCTGGCCCGGCAACGACTTCTACGGCGGTTCGCGCGCCACCGATGACGGCGTCAAGGCCGCGGCCACCAGTTCGATGGAAGCGATGACGGGCATCCGCGGTTTCTACGACGCGTCGAGGCACCAATATCAGCCCCCGCAGCCCTTCTCTCGCTGGCAGGAGCTCGTCGAAACCAACCAGCTCCAACTCTCGATCAAGGGCGCGATCGCGGTCTTCCCTCGCAAGGAGTGACGGCTGCTGAGATTGCGATGAATGCTGCCGCCCGCGAACACGGGCAAGGCAGCAGTTGCGCCATCGAGGGCGCCATCGACCGAAGGTCTCCCACTCACACGTGTGCCCCGACGAAGTCGGGGTCGTCCCTGTCGGGCTGACGAAGTCGGGACTAACATTACCATGTTGCGTCGTTCGTTTCTCTTGGGAATCCCCTTGTGGGTGCGGCGCCCCCGCCGCGCGAATCCTGGGCCACATACCGAACGGTGCGGGGTGGGTCGCCGGCACACAGCCGCTCAGCGCGAAGGCGGGCAGGACCGCGACGAGCGAGGCAGGCAGGCGGCGACACGAAGGCGGCCGGCGCGGCGCGAAGGCTTCGCCCGAGGCGCGGCGCTCGGTGGCGGCCGCGAACTCCGGCAGTCGGACCAATTCGGAATGGCGATTCCAAATCGGCCCGTCGCGCTGGAATTGGGCGGCGGACGCGGGTTGCGAGCTCGCGGGTGGCCCAGCGGTTCCTGACCGCTTCCGTCTCGATCGTCGTGCGCCGGGTGTCGTCCGCCGCCTGAATCAGCAGTTGAGAGCGGGCCCAGTCCGATTTGGCACGCGCGTGCCAAATCGGGGTGCAGCGTTGAAACTGCGCGCACTGGCGCCAATCAGGCGTCCGCCAGTTCGTCGGCTCTTCGCCGCCGCCTCCCCGGGACCCGATCGCAACCCACAAGAAATCGAACACCGGTCAACGCAGGCACCCGGCACGGGGGACGCGGGCGGTGAGGCAGGGCGCGCGGAGGAAATCGAAGTCGCAGCCTTGGTCGGCCTGGGTGACGTGATCGAGGAAGAGCTTGAGGTAGCCGCGCGCCGCCGGCGGCGGGCGCGGCGGGAGTTGCACGGTGCGGGCGGAGATCTCGGCGTCGCTGACAAGCAAGGTGAGCGAGCGGCGGGAAACGCTGAGCCGGATGCGGTCGCCGGTGCGCACGACCGCCAGCGGTCCGCCGACGGCGGATTCGGGCGTGACGTGCAGCACAACCGTGCCTCTAGCGGTGCCGCTCATCCGGCCGTCGGAGATGCGCACCATGTCCTTCACTCCTTGGCGCGCGAGTTTTTGGGGAATGGGCAACAGGCCCGCTTCCGGCATGCCCGGGGCGCCGATCGGGCCGATCGATTTCAGGACGAGGATATCCTCGGGGAAAACCTCGAGAGCGGGATCGTCGATGCGGCGCGCGAGATCCTCGGCGTTTTCGAACACCACCGCGCGGCCCTCGTGTTCGAGCAACTGCGGCGAGGCGGCGGACTGCTTGATCAGCGCACCCCCGGGTGCGAGGTTGCCCCACAAGACCGCGAGGCCGCCCTCCGCGTGGAGGGGTTGCTCGCGGCGGCGCACGATCTCTTGGGGAAACGGCGGGGCGGCCGCGTCGAGTTCTTCGCCGAGGGTGCGGCCGGTTACCGTGAGCGCATCGAGGTGAAGGAGCGGGCGGAGTTCGCGCAGGACCGCGGTCATCCCGCCGGCGTGGTGGAAATCCTCCATGTAGTGCTGGCCCGAGGGCTTCAAATCGACGAGCACCGGAGTCTCGCGGCTCAGGCGGTCGAACGCCTCGAGGTCGAGCGCGAGTCCGACCCGGCCGGCGAGGGCGGCGAGATGGAGGAGGGCGTTGGTCGAGCCGCCGATCGCGAGGAGCACGCGCAGGGCGTTTTCGCAGGCAGCGGGCGTGAGGATCTTCTCCGGCGTAAGTTTCCGGTCGATCATGGCAACGGCCGTGGCGCCGGTGCGCTCGGCCAGGCGCATCCGATCCGCGGAGACGGCTGGCGGCGCGGCGCAGCCGGGCACGGACATCCCGAGCGCCTCCGCGAGGCAGGCCATGGTGCTGGCGGTGCCCATCACGGAGCAGGTGCCGACGCTGGCCACGAGCTGGTCGTTGACCCGGTTGACTTCAGCCTCGTCGATTTCGCCACCGCGAAACGCGGCCCAGAAGCGGCGGCAATCGGTACAGGCGCCCACGCGCTGGCCACGGTGCGCGCCGGTGAGCATCGGACCGGTGACGAGCTGCACGGCTGGCACGCCGGCGGAGGCCGCGCCCATCAGTTGCGCGGGGACGGTCTTGTCGCAGCCGCCGATCAGCACGACGGCGTCCATCGGTTGGGCGCGGATCATCTCCTCGGTGTCCATCGCCATGAGGTTGCGCAGGAACATGCTGGTCGGATGCGCGAAGCTCTCGTGGAGGGAGATGGTGGGAAACCCGACCGGCAGGCCGCCGGCGAGCATGACGCCGCGCTGCACTGCGGCGACGAGGTCGGTCGAGTTGCCGTGGCACGGATTGTAGCCGCTCGCGGTGTTGACGATCCCGACGATGGGGCGGTCGAGCGCGTCGTCGGAGTAGCCGGCGCCCTTCAGGAAGGCGCGGCGGAGAAAAGCGGAAAACGCGATGTCGCCGTAGCTGGTGAGGTTTTTTTGGAAACCGGTGGGGGGAGGAGGCTCAGCCATGGCGGATGACGGAGAGACAAGCACACCTCCGGCCTGCGGCGAGCCGCAAGTGGGGCCGGACGACGGGGATGAAGACCAGAGGCCAGAGGCCGGAGGCCGGACGACGGACAACAGAGGACGGAAGACGGGAGAAGGAGTGCAGACGGCGGGGCCGCCGACGCCTCTCGGCCGGCTGAGACCAAGCTATCGCAGTTTGGCGAAGGTGGCTTGGAGAACCTGCAAGTCTGTCGCGTGCTTGGTCTTTTCCTTCGCCTTGGCGATCAGCTCGGCCTCGAGGGCGTTCTTCGTGCGGCGGGTCTTGTTCTCGTAGAAGACGCCGAACACGCCCGGCCAGGGCTGCGACGCGAGTTTGAAGGCGGCGATCTCGTCGGTGACGTCGTGGCGCTCGGCGTCCTCCGGCGTGCCGTCGTGTTTCTTCTCCTGGATAGGCGACCAGGCGCCGCCCTTGCGCGGTACGGCGGCATCGAAGGCCCCCTCGAAGAACTCGACGCATTCGGAGAGGATCTCGACCACGCTGAAACCGTCGTGTTGGGCGGCGCGCAGCATCATCTCGGTCATGTGATTAACCTGGGTGGCGTGACTGCGCGCGACGAAGGTGGCGCCGCTATTGAGCAACGTGCGCATCGGGTTGATCGGCTGGTCGATCGCGCCGGTCGGGTCGGTCTTTGATTTGAAGCCGATCGGGGAAGTCGGGGAGGTCTGCTTCTTCGTCAGGCCATAGACGGAGTTGTCCATGATGACGTACGTCAGCCGTGGGTTCTTGCGGGCGGTATGGACGAGGTGATTGCCGCCGATCGAGAAGCCGTCGCCGTCGCCGCCGAAGACGAAGACATGGAGGTCATCGTTGCCGAGGCTGATGCCGGCGGCGAAGGGCAGCGCGCGGCCGTGGATGAAGTGGCCGCCGTGGCAGTTGACGAAGTAGGGGAAGCGGGAGGAGCAGCCGATGCCGGCGAAAGTGACGATCTTCTCGTGCGGGTACTGGAGTTTTTCGAGGACGCGGTAGAACGAAGCGAGCACGGCGAAGTCGCCGCAGCCCGGGCACCAGGTGGGATGGTCGGCGGTGAGGGCTTTCTTCGTGAGCGGCGCGCCGGGCTTCGGAGCAGGGGCGGTCGGTGAAGGTGGAGTGGCGAGGGCGGTGGACATGCGGGAGAGGGAGGAGGGAATGAGGGAGTGGGATCGCGGTAGCCAGCGGGATCTATGATTCGAAATCTGAGATCCGCGTCAGGCGCGCGCCAGGGCGCTCTGGCGGGCGACGCCGAGGGTGGCGTCGAGGGCGGTGCTTTCGACGTGTTCGGCGACTCCGGCGACGATTTCGCTCACCCGGAACGTGAGGCCGTCGGTCTTGGTGACGCTGACGATCGCGGGATTGGCGTAGCGGGAACGGAGGAGGGTGGCAAACTGGCCGAAACCGTAGAGCCCCTCGTCGTTGAGTTCGGCGACGACGATCTTGTGGAAGCGCTTGAAGATCTCCTCGAGGCCGTTGGGTAACGGGTGAATGTGCCGAATGTGCAGGTGGCCGATTTTCACCCCGACGCGCCGGATGCGGGCGAGGGCTTCGCGGGCGGGGCCGAAGCTGGAACCCCAAGTGACGAGCAGGACTTCGCCCGCGGAATCGCCCGCGAATTCAGGCGGCGGCAGGGTGGCGGCGAGCGCCTTGAGTTTCTCGCGGCGCTTGGCCGTCATCTGCATGTGCAGCTTCGGGCTGCCGGTGGGGTGGCCCATTTCGTCGTGTTCGAGGCCGGTGACGATGGGGAACTTGCCGGAGGCGATCTTCGCGCCGGCGGGGGCGTGGCGCGTGGGGCGGTCGAGCGGATACGGTTTGAAGTCGGCGGGGCGTTCGGAGAGGTCGGGCTTGGGATCGACCATCAGCTTGGGCAGGTCGGGTTCGTCGAAGACCTCGATCCGGGACGAGAGGCCCTGATCGGTGAGGATCAGGACCGGGGTGCTGTAATCACGCGCGATGCGGGCGGCCTCGATCGCGATGTAGAAGCAGTCTTCGACGTTTTTCGGCGCGAGCACGACCCGCGGCGCGTCGCCGTGGCTGCCGTAGATGGCCTGCAGGAGATCGCTTTGCTCGACGTTGGTGGGCAGGCCGGTCGAGGGGCCGCCACGCTGCACGTTGATGACGATGAGGGGCATCTCGGCCATGGTCGCCCAGCCGAGGGCCTCCATCTTGAGCGACAGGCCGGGCCCGGCGCTGCCGGTGATGGCGAGCTGCCCGGTGTAGGAAAAACCGAGGGCGGTGGCGGCGGCGGCGATCTCGTCCTCGCACTGCACGAAGATGCCGCCGTATTTCGGCAGCTCGGTGCGCAGAATCTCCATGATCGAAGACCACGGCGTGATGGGATAGGCCGCGCCGAAACGCACCCCGCCGGCGATCAGGCCATAGGCGAGGGCGGAATTACCATCGAGCGTGATCTGCGGCCGGCCGCTCGCCGCGGTGGCGCGGTCGATGGCCTCGAAGCGAAAGAACAGGTCGCGCAGGTTGTTGTGCGGCCAGGCGTAACCGGCATCAAACGCGAGCAGCGCATTGCGCACGATGTCCTCGTTTCTGCCGCCGAATCGCTCCTTGATCAGCGCGCCGAGCTTCTGGACATCGAGGTCGAAGATGCGCGCGATGATGCCGAGGACGTAGATGTTCTTGCCCTTGTCCTTGGCAGTGCCGCCCACGGCCTCGATCGTGCCGGTGGTGATGGGAATGCCGATCTGGGTGAATCGATGATCGTCAGCGTTGGGCTTGACGTGGTCGGTGTCGTACAGGAGCACACCACCCGGCCGCAGCGAGCCGATGTGTGCATCGTAGCTGTGCTGGTAAAAGGCCACGAGCATGTCCGAGCGGTCGCCGGCGGAAAGGATGTCGCCGGTGCCCATGCGCACCTGGAAGATCGACGGTCCTCCCGAGATCGTCGACGGGATCGTCATGTAGGTCATCACGTCCTGATCGCTGCGGCCGGCGAGGCGGGCGAGAAATCCACCGACGGCCTGGATGCCGTCCTGCGAGTTTCCGGCCAGGCGGATGACGATGTCTTGAACTGGGCGCGGCGCGCGGGCGGAGGGCCCTGCCGCGGCGCCCGCTGATTCGGGGGTGTTCGGGCTGACCATGGGAAAGGCCGGGAGTGTGCGGCGCCGCCCGGGGCGAGTCAACGGACAGCGGGCGGTTGGCGGCGTGATTAGGACAGTTTGGCGAAAAACGGCGGAGCAGAAGTTGGGATAATGCGACTGGTTGCGGCGGATTCGGCCCGACCGGTCGAAGCGCGCGCACCTGCACGGGTGAAATCTCCGGGCTAACCGAAGAAGAGCACGCAGATGCAGGTCGGCACGGCGGCGGTGTGGGGGGTGCGAGTGAGGCGGCCGGAGGCGGGATCGACGGCGAAGACCGTGAGGAGATCGGTGTCCTGGTGGCCGCAGACGAGCCAGCGGCCGTCGGGCGAGAGGGCGAAGTTGCGCGGCGTTCGACCGCCGCTGGGAACGATTTCAACCGGGAAAAGAGTGCCGTCGACGGGGTGAACGGCAAAGACGGCGAGGCTGTCGTGGCCGCGATTGCAGCCGTAGACGAACCTGCCGTTGGGATGCACGCGCAACTCGGCGGCGGTGGAGGTTTCGGCGAAACCCGGCGGCAGGGTGGAGATCGACTGGCGTGGCGCCAGCGAACCGTGGACGGGATCGTAGGCGTAGGTGGTGATGGTGCTGTCGAGTTCGTTGATTGCGTAGCCGAAATGCGCTCCACCGCCGGACGCAGAGCCAGCGGCCGCGGCGCCGAACTTGAAGTGGCGCGGGCCCGCGCCGGGGAAGGAGGTGACGAAGGGCGGATCACCGGGGCTCAGCCGGGCGGCGGCGGAATCGAGCGCGTAGGTGAAGATCCGATCCAGCCCGAGGTCGGCAACGATGACGAAGCCATTATCGGGCGAGAGAGTGACGGAGTGCACGTGGGGCTTGTCCTGGCGTGTCGGATGCACGCTGCGCCCCGCGTGGCGAATCGCGCTGGGCGAGCCGAGGGCGCCATCGCCGCGGATCGGAATGGCGGCGACGTAGCCTTCGGCGTAATTGGCGGCGAGCAGGGTGCGGCCGGTGGCATCGACGGCGAGATGTGACGGCGGCGCGGCCCGTTCGCCGGCGGCCGGAGACGCGAGCGGGGCAAGCGTGCCGGTGTCGGGATTGACGCGAAACGCGATGGCCTGGCTGGGGCTCGGGTGAATCGCGTAGAGGTGTCGGCGGTCGGGCGACAACACAATCCAGCCGGGGTCGATGGCTTCGGTGGCGAGGATCGGCGCACTGAGGGCGCCCGTTTCGCGGTCGAGTCGGACCGAGTAGATGCCGCGGCTCGAGCCGGTGCGAGTGTAGGTGCCGAGGAAGATCAGGTGGGAGGAGGACATGGGCGGCGACACTGCGGCGAAGAGTGCACTGCCGCGGAAAGGAAAGGGAACGAAAAATTGGGCGGCGAATTGTGTGCGGAAAAATGGCTCGCCAGCGCGCGGCGACGGGGTGAGGCGAGCGGTCGGCTGAGAAGTTCCGCTCGCCTTGGCGCGCCACGGTTCCAGCATGGCGCCGCGTCCGCCATGCTTCCCCCCATGATGAAACGAAAGACCATTCCCCTGTTGTCGGCAGCCTTGGCGGTAACTGCGGTCGCCCTGGGAGGGCAGTCGGCCGGGGATACCCCATCCGACGCCTCAGGGGGCGCGCTGACGTTCAAGGCGAGGGCGCTCGAACAACTGGTTGCGCGGGTGCCCGGGATTCTGAAAACCTACGACGCGAAGACGGGGAGATTCGGCAGCGGGTTGTTCGTAGTCGGCGATCAGAACCACCTCTTTCCGCTGGCGGTCGCGTACGCCACGGCGTCCCCGCGGAACCGGTACCACCGGGACAAGAAACTGCTCGAGGTGATCATGAAGGGTGGTGAAGCCTTGATCGAGGTGCAGGATCCGGAGGGGCGCTGGCGGTTCGACAAGAAGGACGGCAGCTACTGGGGACAGATCTACATGCCGTGGACGTATTCGCGCTGGATTCGCGCGTACTCGCTGATCAAGGCGGATATGCCGGCCGAGCGGCGCGCGCGCTGGGTGGAGGCGCTGCAGAAGGGTTTTGCGGGGATCAGCGCGAGCGGCCTGAATCGGGTGCACAATATTCCGACTCACCATGCAATGGCGCTTTACCTGGCGGGCCACGAGTTGGGTCGGCCCGAGTGGCGGCAGCAGGCGGCCGATTTCCTGCAGAAGGTGGTGGCGGCACAAAAGGAAGGCGGCTACTGGAGCGAGAACGCCGGGCCCGTGGTCAAATACGACTTCGTCTACACCGATGCGCTCGGGATCTACTGCGCCGCTTCGGGCGATGCCCGGGTGCTGCCGGCGATCCGGAAGTCGGCCGAGTTTCACCGGCGGTTCACGTATCCCGATGGCAGCGACGTCGAGACGATCGACGAGCGCAACCCGTACCACGCGGGAATCAGCGAAGGGGCGGGCACCGTGGGTTTCACCATGGTGCCCGAGGGCCGGGCTTATCTGGCGGCGCTCTGGAAATTCAACCGCGGCGAGCTGGCACCCGATGCGGCGGCCGCGTTTGTGCTCTTTGGCCAGGAAGGGGAATGTGCGCCCGCGCCGGCGGCGGGGACCTTCACCCTGGTCGAGAGCGGGGAACCGCGGGCGCTTACCCTGACAGAGGGTGGGTGGTGCGCGGTCGTTTCCGCGTACACGGCGGAGTTGCCGAACAGCCGGTGGATCCAGGACCGGCAGAATCTGCTGAGCGTCTGGCGCCAGGGTCCCGGTCTGATCGCGGGTGGCGGGAACACCAAGCTGCAACCCGGCTGGAGCACGTTTACGGTCGGCGATGTGAGCCTGCTGCGGCACGCGCCCGGCGATGAGAACCCGAACTTCAAACCACGAGCGGGGCTGCACCACGTGCCGTCGACCGCGAGGCTTTCGCCGGGCTCCGCACCCGAGCTCGCACTGCGCTACGGGCCGGCCACCGCCACGCTGCGGGTGCGCGTCGCGAGCGAGCTGCGCCTGGAAATCGATTACGCGGCAAGCGGCGCGGGGTCGCTGCCCGTTTGCGCCCACCTGCCCTTGTTGCCGCAACTGGGGGCCGAACTTGCGACCGCGGGCGGGTTTCGCGCGGCGCTGGGCGAGGAGCCGATTGGCCTCGAAGCGACGAAGCTCGACGGGCGACTGACCTACCGGGGAATCCACTACCGCTTGCCCGCGGGCACGACGCTGCACTGGCCGGCGCTGCCGCACAATCCCTACCGCAAGGACGGGAGGGCCTCCGCCTCGGAAGGGCGAATCGAGCTGCGCATTCCCCTGGCGGCGGACGGCACCGTGTCGACGGTGGTGATCGAGGTCGAATCGAGGTAGGCGGGAGCGGGCCGCGGCGCGCGTGCCAGCATTTCCCGGCACTCGGCCAGGAAGCAGTGCGGGTCGCGATCGCGCAGGGGATGCAAGCCCTGCCCGTACGTCACGGCCGGGCATCCGCCGCAGGAGTTGCGCAAGGGGCAGCCCTGGCAGGGCTCCGGCCCGCGGCGGTACCGGGCCGCCGCCGCGGAATGATAACAGGCATCGAGCGTGTTCTCCCGGATGTGCCCGATCGGCGAGGGGAACTTCCGGCAGGCGTGGATTTCGCCGTCGGGCAGCAGCGCGACGAAATTGAACGCGGCGCCGCAGCCGACTCCTGTGCAACCTGGAAAAAGCGGCCGCCGGAAATGGTGGCGCAGGATGTTGAGCAAGTTGTCTTTCACGCCGAGGACGGGATTCTCGCGGCGCGCGGCGAGGTAGGCCCGCAGGAAGTCGACATATTCCCCGCGGTCGGGCGCGGCGAGGTCCGCCGCCTCGCCGACCTGCGCGAGGCGATTGAAGGTCAGGCGACAGGTGAGCAGGCGCAGCGCTTCGCCGAGGGGCAGGACCTGGGCGAGGTTGGCGCGCGCCAGGGTGAGCATCACATGCGTGCGCAGGCCGAGATCGCGCGCGGTCGTGAGGAACTCGATCGTGCGGTCGTAGTGGCCGGGGCCGCGCATGGCATCGTTGTGCGGAGGGAGGCCCTCGAGGCTGACCTGGTAGTAGAGCGGGGGCTGGATTTGCAGCAGGCGCTCGATCGTCTCCCGCGGGATCGGATTGCCGAGGAGCGATACGCGCAGTCCGGCCCGGGCGATCGCCGCGTAGAGTTCCCAAAAGAACGGATAGCGGAGCGGATCGCCACCAGTCAGGCAAACCTGGGGGACGACACGGTGGCGGCGGGTGAAGTCGACGAGCTCACGCAACACCCGGTTCGCATCGGTCAGCGAAAGCTCTTCGCGTGTCGAGCGATCGTAGCAGTGTTGGCAGTGAAAGGCGCAGGCGTTCGTCAGATGCCACTGCAGCGTGAAGCTGCGCGCCCGACGTCCGAAAAACCAGCGGTCGCGCAACATGGGTGCGGGCTCGGGCGGAAGGCGCCTCAACTGCCTCCGCCGCAGCCGCCGCAGCCACCGCCGCCGCCGCAGGAGGAACCGCCGCTGCACGACGAGCCGCCGCTGCAGGACGAGCCGCCGTACCACGTGGAGCCATCGCCTGAGTTGCCGACGCGCTGCGGCTGGACGGGTTTCAGCTTGTTGGTCATCGCCGTCGGCAGCGCCGTCAGGCCATACGCCGCAGCCAGGAGAGTCATCTCGTTGGTGGCGCTGTTGAGCGCGAGGCTCTCCCGCCGCGTGTAGAGTGCGGCAAGCGTGTCCTTGATGCGCTCGAGCGCCTGTTCGCCGGCGGCGGTGCGCATCGGGTTGGTGAGCATCCACAGCACAGCCACCGCCATCACAGTGAGAACCACGAGGAACATGACATTCGAGTGACCGCGCGAGAGCGCCACGAGGATCTTCGCGCCCGCGACGAAGCAGAGCAGCCCGGCCGAAGCTGCGAACAACTTGACTCGCGCTTGGTGCTGAGCGGCGTCCGGCAACAGGCGCTCCGCGCGCAGGCGCTCTCCCACCTTTTCGCTTTGGGCCGCGATACTCTCATCCGTGAAGAGCATGGTGGCAGACGACTCCCACAGGAACTTCGTGAGAATGGCCTTGTCGAGGGGGCGCTGGGCCTTGTCGACCACTTCGGGCTCGGTGGCCTTGAGTTTGGCGCCGTTGATGGTGAGAAGTCCCCGACCCACGAGCGCGACGAGCGCCGTCGCGCGGAGTTCGCTGTCGCCGCCGCGCAAATAGGCAATGTCATACGGATCCTGCAGGAGACCGCCCAAGTGGTGAGTCACCGATTCCGCGTGGCGGCGAATCCACACTGTCGCAAGCGCGACCACCACCGCGAGGAGCACGAAGAAGACCAGAAAATCCGGCCCGCGGAGGTCAAAGGGATTAAGGATCATCGCGGTCGAGCTTCTCCACGCGCCGGCGCATTTCACCGGCCAGTTCCAACAGGCGAAACAGCGTCTGTCCGGCGGTTCCCGCCGGGAGCGCGCGGGTCTCTCGCGCCTGCGACACGGAGACGAGAACATCGTCCTCGAAGCCAAGTGCGCGCACCACTTCGACCAGGGCGGCCTTCGGCGAGGGGGCGGTCCGGCCCTCCAGTTCCAGGAGCGTGGCGGCCGCGGCCCGCAGTGGCGCCGCGGCATCGGCAATCACCAATGCCAGCTGTTCCTCACGCAGGCTGACGAGGGCGTACCGGTTCCGCAGGCGCATGGTGAGGTTTACGAGCACCTGCCGGAGCCGGTTGAGTTGGGCCTCGCGTGATGGTCTCAGGCTGGCAAAGACATCCGCCCCAAAGAGCACCCGCCGGCGCCGGCCGATATCCGCGAACTTGACGGCAAAGGCCTCGGCCGCCGCGGGCAATTCCGCCTCGAGCACAAACATCACTGACACCTGCGCGGCGGCGTGAGCCAGGCGCAGCGGGTCGCGCAGGCGATCGACTTGGGCGCGGTCGAAGCGCGACAGGATGGCGATCAGGTTGACGTCGGAGGTGGCTCGCATCTGCCCTTCGGCGGCGCTGCCAAACAGGACCATCGAGACCAGACTATCGGAAAACGCCGATTTGGCCGACTCGACGAGATCGTGCAGACATCGCTCGACGTGCGCGGGCAGAGCACCGCCGGGTTGGAGGGGAGACGTGGTGTCAGGCATGAGATCCTCCGGGGAAGCGTTGTGGTCTCGCCGCCGCGCCTATCGCACGATTCGCGCGGACGAATTCCCCAGCGTACTGGCCGAAAATGCCAGTGGTGCCGGCAGAAGCGACAGCGGTGCCACCATGGTGGCAGCCAACGCGTTCCCGCCCGAGGCGTCAAGGGCCAGCAGGGCGCCACCAGCGCGTGCCGGCAGCCGCGGCAAGTCAGGGACGGCGATTTGCGCCACAGCTTGCCGAAGGCCGGGGTGGTCGAGGTGTGCGGGCTCCCGCCCGGGCCTCCGGCCGCTCAGTGAGACATGATGTTGAAGATGATGGTAATCGCGAGGGGATAGGCGATCTTCTCGGAGTACAGCTCGAAGTACTCATGGTTCTCGCCTTCGCGTTCCCAGCCGTCGCTGTCGTCGGAGTTGTGTAGGCCCATCACCATGAGGCGACCCTGGCGATCGAAGATCACCCGATGGTGAATCTGGGTATTGGGGATTTTCAGGCCGACGTGGATGTTGGGCACTTGGGCTTTTTCGCGAATGTGCACGACGGAACGATACAGCGGGTGCTCAATTGACAGTTCCTCGAAACGGTGTCCCGGGAGAATTTTCTGAAAAAGCCGTTCGACATGCGCAAGGTCGGCGTCGCCCCAGAAGTCCGTCATGAGCAGAAAGCCGCCGTTTAAGAGGTAATTTCGTAGCGCGACGATTTCCTCTTCAGTGAGTCCCATCGCACCCGGGGCGGAGGCAAACAGGAACGGGTAGTGGAAGAAATCCGGATCGGTGGCGCGCACCAGCCGGCAGTCGGGGTCGACGCGCAGCGACGTGAGTTGTAGGAGGCGGTATGAGAGATTGAGATCGGCGTCGGGCAGGTCGGCGGTCCAGCCGCCGCGCCGGGCTCCGAGCGGTCGGGGAGCGGCGTCGTAGCGCAGGCGGGCGAAGGTGAAGACATCGGCGCGGAATCCCGGCGCATTTTCCCACCCGGGAGTGCCCACGCTGCGCGTGCCCAATTCGCGGGCGGTGCGTGTTCCCGGGGGAACGTAGACTTGGCCGCCCCGATAGAAGCGCCCCTGCGCAATCACGGCGGCGCCGGTAGCCAGCAAGAGCAGAGCGCAGGCGACGAACGTGACGCGGGCGTAGGGGCAACGCACAGACATGCAATCCTGCAATACGAAGCGTGGCGCCCACGGCAATGCGCATGGCGCCAGCGCCCGCGGAGGGCTGCAGTAGGTCGAGAGCCGGGGAGCGGTGCCGCTGGCCGCGGCCCAACGTTGCTCTGTCAGGATCTTGGTCGAAAGAACACCGGTTCTCCGAGGGGATGTCACTTGATAGGTGACATTGTTTTTCGAGCGGTTTTTCCGGGTAACATGACCGTGGGGTGTCAAGCCGGGTGCGGGCCGGGTGGCTCGCGCAGCGCCTCCTTGAAGTGGCGGCGGCACATCGCGAGGTAGCGGTCGTTGCCGCCGATCTCGACCTGGGCGCCCTCGCGCACGCCGCGGCCGTCTTTGTCGATGCGCAGGTTCATCGTGGCCTTGCGCCCGCAGTGACAGATCGTCTTGAGCTCGGTGAGGTCATCGGCGAGGCCCAGGAGAGCCGCGCTGCCGGGAAAGAGCTTGCCCTGGAAATCCGTACGCAGTCCGTAGCAGAGGACGGGGATGTCGAGCGTGTCTGCGACTTCGGTCAGTTGCCAGACCTGCTCGGGAGTGAGAAACTGCGCCTCGTCGATCAGCACGCAGGCAACGGACTGCACGGCGTGCTCGGTCTTGATGCGCTGAAGGATGTTTTCGGCGGGTGTCAGGGAGATGGCGGGGGAGCGAAGGCCGATGCGGGATTCAATGCGACCGGTGCCGAAACGGGTGTCGATCGACGGAGTGAACAGGAGCGTGCGCATGCCGCGTTCGCGGTAGTTGTAACTCGACTGGAGCAGGACGGTGCTCTTGCCCGCGTTCATCGCGGAGTAGTAGAAGTAAACCTTGGCCATGGCGGGAGCCGAGTGTGGGGACCGCGGGCGGAAAATCCAGCTTCCGGCAGGCAGCCAGCCCGAAGCCCGAAGCCGATCGACCGGGTCG
>Ga0233425_10006409_pt1 | contig 17485 bp, 12 predicted proteins | sample Watercolumn_Towu_2_FD_181712 | JGI IMG/M metagenome (GOLD analysis project Ga0233425, IMG submission 181712) | Freshwater microbial communities from Lake Towuti, South Sulawesi, Indonesia - Watercolumn_Towuti2014_140_MG | ecosystem: Environmental > Aquatic > Freshwater > Lake | place... | reverse complement strand
ACTGGGGCCAAGAGGCTGCACGAACATTTCGAACCTCAGGCCGGACCCATGCGGTACGATATGGATCCGAGGCACATGGTCGGCTACCATCTCTTGAACATCTTTGGAGATCCCGGCTATGGCGGAATGCACTGTCACCTGGGAAGAAATGGCGGATATTGTGTCCGAGACTTCCTTGCCTCCTGATTCCGGGACCTTGAGTCCCTTCTTACTAAGAATCCTTGCAATGCGCAGGTGTCTCTCGGAAAGTTCGATCACCTTGAGGCGCGTGGGGGCCTCCTGCACCAGGACTACCCGGGAGTTGGGCGCTTCCACCGAGAACTGGATGTGGAAATCGGTGTCTGCATGGGTAACCAGTACTTCCGGTTCCCCCTTTACCACCTCCACAGGGACCCCCGGTGATTTCTCCAAGAACAACAGGGGATGGCCAATCAGGGTAGGCAGCAGGTCACTCATCCGGAAGCGATAACGGGTGTTGTAGAAGTGACGTCCTTCTCGCTCGATGGTCGCACAGATGGTCCGGTCTTGCGGGGTGAGACATTCCGGCTTCTTCCCGCCGTATAATCGACTGAGCGCTACGGACCGCCCTTTTGTCCAGTTTCCGTGGCTTGTGCGCCTTTGCTCCACGGGTTGCACCGAAAGCGTCCCGTACCGATAGTCAAGGAGCCAGATCAATCGGGCGTCTGAGGGCTGGACCACCGCTTCTCGCCCCTCAGCGGCAATGGCAGCCAGGGCGCGCAGACTTCTCCTCCAGGGCTCCTCCACTCGGATGGTGGTCACAAAAGACTGCATCCCCGTTTCCTGCCGGATCTTCTCAATGGCCTTGCGACGCACCGGAGTGTCTTCCTCGGCACGGCACAACAGCTCTGCGCATTCCATCGCCAGCCACCTCAAATCAACTTCGCGGGATTTGATAAACAAATCGCTGAGTGCATCGATAGCTTCCTGAGGGAGTTGACCCTGGATCCAATAGGAAGCGAAAATCCGAAAGAACGTGCTCAGACCGCTCCCGAGGCCTTCGCTGTCGACCTGTGACAGGAGGGTGCTGTCCACTTCGCACTTCAGAGCATGAACGATGGTGTTCAAGGACTCATAGAGAGGATTAAGAAGGGTCCTCTCTTGAAGAGTGACGGATGCAGCATTTACAAGATTGCTTGTCTTCTCCAGTATGGAGAATTGTTCGGTCTTCAATAAGGCGAGTAGGAAGAATATTCCTTGAATACCTCCAAAGGTCGCATTGCGCTGTCTTGAGTTGCGTCGCAATTCCTTGAGATCGGCTTCAAAGGATGCCAACGCGGACTCGTCCCGACCTCTGAGAAAATGAATCCATCCCCGTAGCCCATAAAGCTGCAAAGTCTCATCGATTTCTGCCAGCAGCTTCTCCGCTTCCATCAAACGCCCGCCAACCAGCAGCCTCGAAATGAGGGCATGATAGAAGTTCGGATGCGACTTCGCAGAAATGGCCTTCCTGCATTGCGGGCTCAGAGCGTAGGCTAGGGCCTCATCATCGGCATCCAAGACGATCATCGTGTGAGTGAATATGTCAAGCAGCGCACGCACCTGCACAACCACTGGCAATGAGCGGAACCAGCCGGTATCGAAGGGATTGTTGCAGGTCCGAATCAACGGTCCCGGTAGACCGTAAGTTGCGGAGCAGTGGGAAGTGATTTGATCATAGGATTTCTGCAGAAGTTCGTTGTTCCGAGTATAGAGACCGATTCGCAGATCGCGCATCAGACGATGACAGTAGCTGGACGGACCCTTATTGTCAAACCAATGGAATGAAGAGGTTTCCCCCTGAACTATCCGGGCCATGAACTGAAAACGGTTGGAAGGTTCGGGTGAAGCCAAAGTACTTCGACTGGTCCTGGCTGTCTTTGAAGGCTCCCGTTTCCCTTCTGGGCCAAAGGGTATACCCAGAGCCTCTCGACTGCAGACTTCCACTATCGCCTCGTGGCATTGCAGGCTCCTGTTCAGGAGCTTCAGTGCCTGAAGTCTGTCGATATGAGATTCGAGGTCGGCAGTTTGACCAGGGTTCTCGTCGGACAGAATGGGGCCGACCCGCTGGAGGCACTTGGAGAGCGTGGCCAAGTCGGTCGGTTCGTAAATCACGGAACACAAGTGCATCACGGTCCGCTCAAAAGGTGCCAAGCGTCCGTAGACCGCAAGAAGCTTTTCCCGTATTGTGCTTTTCTGGTCCACTCGCCTTCCTCTCTAACTGAAGCCAATGGTTGGTCCTCTGGACTTGAGGGTTGTCATGGACTTCTGTACGAGGCTTTGTTCTCAAACTCATAACGTTACCCGCCACAGAAAAAAGATGCAACCAATGATTGAGTCGCTCAGACAGAGCACGTGTTGCCAAACAGATCGCAAAAAGCTATGATGCGACCTTTCATGGAACTGGAGAGATTTAAAGGCAATTTCCGGTAAAGAGGCCACGAGAGAAGATGGGAACTACTCAGAAGAGCTATCAAGAAATCAACGAAAAGATCCTTAAAGGGCAGGCCGTTGTTGTGACCGCTGAAGAGATGATCGGCATTGTCAGGAAAAAGGGTCCTGCCCAGGCGGCGAGGGAAGTGGATGTGGTGACAACCGGGACCTTTTCTCCCATGTGCTCTTCCGGTGCCTTCATCAATTTTGGTCATACCAAGCCACCCATAAAAGCAGCAAAGGTCTGGCTCAACGATGTGCCGACCTATGCCGGGCTGGCGGCGGTAGATATCTATCTGGGTGCAACCGAGCCGGCCCTGGATGACCCATTGAACAAGATTCGTCCGGGATCATTCGAATATGGCGGTGGCCACGTCATTCACGATCTGGTCAGCGGGAAAGCGGTCGCGCTCCGAGCCGAAGCGTATGGTACGGATTGCTATCCCAATCGGCGGGTTGAGATGGAAATCACTTTGAAGGACCTTCCCTACGCCGTTCTGTGTAATCCGCGAAATGCTTATCAGAATTACAACTGTGCTGTAAACGTGTCACAGAAGACGATCTACACGTACATGGGGACCTTGAAACCGCGCATTGGGAATGCAAATTATTCCACATCAGGGCAGATGAGCCCTCTTTTGAATGATCCGTACTATCGAACCCTCGGGCTGGGAACCCGCATCTTCCTTGGAGGCACCCAAGGCTATATCGTATGGCATGGGTCCCAACACAATCCCGATGTACCTCGGATGGCAAACGGGGTCCCCAGAGGACCGGCTGGAACCCTTATGGTCTTGGGGGACTTGAAAGAGATGCTGCCGCGATGGTTGATGGGAGTGAGCATGCAAGGCTACGGATGTTCGCTGGCCGTTGGAATCGGTGTTCCCATACCTATCCTTGACGAAGAGATGGCAATGTTCACGGGAATCTCCGATGAAGAAATCGTAACCCAGGTCAAGGACTACAGCTTTACTCGTACGGAGCCCCTCTGCGAGGTGAACTATGCGCAGCTCAGGTCCGGCACGATTGTGGTGGAAGGCAAGGGCGTTCCCACGGTGCCGCTTTCGAGCTATGTGCGAGCCAAGGAAATCGCCGGCATCCTAAAGGATTGGATCCAGCGGGGGAGCTTCCTCCTGGGGGAGCCACAGCACCCTCTGCCAACGACCTTCCTCAAGAAAGATCACTCCTGAGGGACCATTCACCCGGATCATGACTGGTAAGACAGGCAAGGGCATAGGACTCATTTCTGGTGGACTGGACAGCATTCTGGCGGCTAGGGTCCTGCAGTCACAAGGCGTCGAGATAGAGTGCGTGACCTTCGCTACCTTCTTTTTCAGCGGTGATGCCGGAATCAAGGCGGGCAATGTCTGTGGAATCCCCGTTCGCGTTCTCGATATTGGTGAGAAGCATCTGGAGATGCTGAAGATGCCTGTCTTCGGATATGGACGTTATATGAATCCCTGTATCGATTGCCATGCATTGATGCTGCGAGAAGCCGGTCGATTCATGGAACAGGTGGGTGCGGACTTCCTTTTCACCGGAGAAGTGCTCGGACAGCGTCCCATGAGTCAGCGGCGAGATGCCCTCCGAAGCGTTGAGAATCTGGCTGGCTACCCCGAACTCATCGTGCGGCCGCTAAGTGCAAGGCTCCTTCCACCCACCGTTCCGGAAGTGAAGGGAATGATCGACCGCGAGAGGCTCTTGGATATCCAGGGGCGCTCCAGGAAAAGGCAGATAGCTTTGGCCGAGGCCTTTGGCATCACTGATTATCCTCAACCCGGAGGCGGATGTATTCTTACGAAGGAAGGTTTTGGAAAAAAGCTCGGCAAGATGCTCAAATACTTCCCTCAAGCCGCTGCAAGAGAGGTAGAACTGCTCAAATGGGGGCGACACTTCCTCTTGCCCGAGGGCAGCCTGTGCGCCGTTGGCCGTAATCAAACCGACAACGACCGACTGACATCTCTGGCGGAACCCGGCGATGTTGTGTTCAGCATTGTGGACTATCCCGGCCCAACTGGATTGATGCTGCCCTCGGCACATTTTGAAAACGACTCGGTGTTGGCTGCCATGGCGGTTATTGCCTACAGCGACGCCCCACTATCAGAGCCTGCAAGAGTGGGTGTCAAACACATGGGAAACACTGTGGCAATGCAACACCCCAATCCGGGCAAGGAATACTTGAGGAAGTATCAGATCTAGCTTTATTCTCCTCTGAGCCCGGCATAGTCGCAGTGGGGTCTGAGCGGGCAAACCTCTGTTTTTGGTTTCTTCGCCTGGCAGAGCTTCCGGCCATGCTGGATCAATTGGTGTGAGAAGTTGATCCAGCGTTCTTGGGGAATGAGCGCCATGAGGTCCTGTTCGATCTTGTCGGGGTCCTTCTGAGAGGTAAGCCCCAACCGCTGTGCCACGCGCGAGACATGGGTATCCACCACGATGCCGGGAATCTGGTAGGCGTTCCCCAAAATGACATTGGCGGTTTTTCTGCCGATGCCAGGGAGCTGGACCAGGACATCCAGATCGGCCGGGATGTTTCCGCTGAACCGCTCATCCAGGATGCGGCATGTGGCTTTGATGCTCTTGGCCTTATTGCGGTAAAACCCGGTGGACCTGATATCGTTCTCCAATTCCTCAATGGCTGCTTGTGCGTAGGATCTCGCTGTAGGGTATTTCTGGAACAAACCGGGGGTCACCTGATTTACCCTTTCGTCGGTGCATTGTGCCGAAAGGACTGTGGCAACCAGCAATTCCAAGGGGTTTCTGAAGCCAAGCGAACAGGTGGCGCCAGGATAGAGCTCATCCAGCAAGGTGAGGACCCTTCCAACCTTCTGGTGCATGACTGTCAGTTGAGGACCTTCTGCTTTCTCTTTTCTTGTTGGCATCGCACATTCTTCAAGATGTTGGGTAGAAAAGGCTGCCTTTCCTATGCCTATCCGCTAATCTGCGTTCTATATTTCAAAGTTCCCATTTGATTTCAAGAAAAAACATTTTATATATAGGCCACGAATCCGCGCTGATTTCTTCATTCTGCAATGAAGATCGAAACGAGCGAGCGAAAGAGAGGGAGATTCAGGCGGGTGTGACCTATAGCGCCAGGCAATGAGGTGAGGATGAAGCAGTTTGCGATTAGTTTGAGTAAGATTCTTAGGGAAAGAGGGCCGATGCAGACCCACATTATTGTTTGCCCTTTTTGCGACAATGGGCATCCGGTCCCGATGGACTTCGATTCGATTCACCGATGTAGCTGTGGAGCCTGCTACAAGGTTTGTGGAAATCATGCCCTGGAAACAGGGGTTGGTGATATTGCTGAGCAGTTGTGGAACCGTGAAGAATTGGATTTTGTACGATCAATTCCCATTGAGTTCTGCAACGTTGTGATTGAGAAAGAATTTGACCGGCTTTTGGATCTGAAGCAGACTGCTGACCCGAATGGTATCGAGCGGTTCTGCAAGTATGACGTCAATGTTCATTTGAGCCTGGTTTGGGTCAAAAGACTCTTTTGATTGTTCGAGGGCTATTTACGCGTGGCTGCAGGACTCATCTCCGGGTTGACGAATCTGTGCCCCTGAAGCCTATGCCGAATTTGCTTGATGATCGAGGCTCTTGCAAAAGTCCACGGGCGTCATTCCGGCCAAAGCCGGAATCCAGGTTTATCAATGATTTCTGGATCCCGGCCTTCGCCGGGGTGACGAAAATCGAGAGTTCTGCAAGAGGCTCGATCGTTGAAGATTTGAGGATTCTTCCGAGAATGTGTCGACACAAGAGCAGAACCTGGTAGTAGGGATGGCAAGAGGCGGTTTGGATCGCTGAGATACTGGGGGTGCCTGGATGAAGGCGCCCCTTTCGTTTTAACTGTTCGCTGCAAATAGTGATGACGGGGAAGACTCATGGGGAATACTAGTGGTGAAATTGTGATGCAGGCCGATGACATTCGGAACGCCTCGGCAAAGCTTGCCGAGGGGATCGTGGAACGTGCCTTGGATCCGCAGAAATTGGTGCTGGTCGGAATCCACACAGGGGGCGTACATTTGTCCAAACGAATCCAGAAAATCATTCTCGACAGGTATCATCTTGCCGTGCCCGTGGGCACCCTCGACATTACCCTCTACAGGGACGATTGGACACGTCTGCACAACCAACCAGTGGTGAAGGCTACACATCTGCCCTTCGAAATTGATGAACGGGAAGTTGTTCTAGTAGATGATGTCCTGTTCACGGGACGCACCATTCGGGCCGCTCTTGATGCCCTCATCGATTACGGCAGGCCCAAAACAGTCCAGGTCGCAGTGCTTGTCGACCGTGGGCACCGGGAGCTTCCCATCTTTGCTCAGTTCATTGGCCTGCATCTCGAAACGAGTATGGAAGAACAGGTAAATGTCCTCTTTTCCGAGAAGGATGGCATCGATCAAGTTGTGACTGAGCGACCATCAGCGTAGACTCAGAATTTGTTAGAGGAAATTGAGTGATCGGCTTGCCGCGAAGAAGGTAACGTTACTGTTATGGTTTCTGGGCAGTGCCGAGAATGGCGCCTTGCTGATGGCGCTTTACCCTAGTACCTGAGCCAGTCGGGCCAGATTCAGGTTCCCTCCTGTCATTACTGCCACGACCTTCTTCCCTGTGAGACGCTCTCTTATTTTGAATGCCGCGGCCAGCGTTGCTGCGCCCGCAACCTCCGCAAGATTCTGGGTGTAACTCAAAGCGATGCGCACCCCGTGAATGAGCTCCTCCTCGCTCAGCAGAACCACATCTTTAATGCGATCCTTTAAAATGAAGAAAGGGACTTCAAAGACCGAACGTGCAGCCAACCCGTCTGCCACGGTATCAGCACTCGGCACGACAACGATCTTGCCATTCTGCCAGGACTCAAAAAAAGAAGGCATCCGTTCGGCCTCAACACCAATGAGCTCGACCTCAGGATTGATGTTTGTGATAACCTTTGCCAAAGCAGCGCAGCCTGCCCCTCCGCCGATGGGCATCAGGACAATGTCCACATCGGGCAGTTCGTCAAGAATCTCCAATCCCAAGGTTCCGATCCCGTTGATCAGTGCGGGGTCGTTTCCCTGGCGCAGATAGTACATGCCGGTACTCTCCGCGAGCTCCTCACAGTAGTCTTGAGCCTCGTAAAAATCGCTTCCATGCTCGATGAGTTGTGCACCGTAAGAGAGGATTTCCGAATTGATGTCAGGATTGTTGTTCTCCGGCACTACCACATTGCAGAAGATGCCTCGCTCTTGTGCCGCCCAGGCGACAGCAAGCCCATGATTTCCCCGGGTCGCAATCAAGATCCCCTGCTTCTCGATTTCCGGGGAGACATAGGACATGAAATTGACTGCGCCTCTAACTTTGAATGAATTCGTCGGCAGATGGTTCTCGTGCTTGACATAAATGGAAGCGTTCAGTTCATCGGAGAGTCTCTTGTAATAAGTGAGATGAGTCCGTTTAAGCGTCTGCTCCACTACACGGCGGGCCTTGAAGATCTCCAACATATTCACATGACGGATCAGGTCATCGTAATGGTGTTTCATGGCGTCTCCCAATTCTGTGATGCTGCCTCAAGATACTGTCGGTTTGGTCCTTCCCGCATTGAGGAACCCGCTTTCTTCGCCGGACTGTTCATTCCAGAGTTTTGATCATATAACAGATCACGGGCAAACACCAGAGGATGGGCAGAACTTGTTGTGCCGATTGGGTAGTGATTATTCCAAGGCCACTACTCACCCAGGCCGGGATCATGTCTTTTTCAATTGCAAACCTGCCCAGCATCGTGATAAATTCAGCTCCAACTTGAGCGGGAGTAGCTCAGCTGGCTAGAGCATCAGCCTTCCAAGCTGAGGGTCGCGGGTTCGAAGCCCGTCTCCCGCTCCATTTTTCGCTAATAAAAGTAAACGGTTGCAGACAAAGACCTCAATCTTTCCCCGTGACCTTCCCCAAAGCTGCCAGGGAAAGATGAGGTCTTTGTCTTTGGTAAGCCAAAGAAAGCGTTACCAAAATACTCCATTATCTGTCCCGTATCCCTCTCAACCCCATCCACATACTTCCCGTACACCTCATAGACCATCTGCTTTGAGCCATGCCCAAGCAATCTAATCAGTCGCTCAGGGTGGATACCGCCAACAAGACACCATTCCGCAAACGAGTGTCCGGTGGCATTTGTGTTCCGATAGGTGACATCAGCCTTCTCAAGAGCCTTGCTCCATGGGGTCTTTCTGAATGAGTTGATGTTGAAAGGGTTCGGCTCTCTTCATCGAGAAAACCGTTGAACGGAATTCTGCTGTTTTAGAATTCCCCTCAAGCATAATGGCGAAAGTCACACCCAATTTTCCACTCGAAGCCCTGGGACTCTCTCGAACTCCTTGAGATTGTTTGTAACCAATGTGAGTGATAGGCTGCGTGCATGGGCAGCAATGAGCATGTCCATTGCTCCAATGGTTTTCCCGATCCTCTCAAGATGTGTCCTGATCTCTCCACAATGGGATGCAGCACCCTCGTGAAAAGAAGCGATTTCAAAAGGGGTTAGAAACTTGGCTAACGACTGCCGATTTTTCTCTGGATTGACACTCTTTGATACCCCATACTCAAGTTCACAGATGGTAATGGAGGAAATCACGAGATCAGGGGGAGCGAACTGCTTCATTTTATCGATTACAGCAGAGGGATGATTCTTGATGATGTAGATGCAGATGTTGGTATCCAGCATGAAGAGCATCACAGCTCTTCCCTGGTTTCCAAAGGGGGCTGAATTCTATCTCCCGCCATGTAATCTTCGGTGAATTCTGTAAGACTCTCCTCGAAGATTCCCCAGGGATTGTCTTTAGGAACCAGAATGACGGCACGCCCGACCTTTCTTATGTAGACCTCTTTTGTGCTGAACTGGAATTCCTTGGGAAGTCGCACCGCCTGGCTGTTGCCACTTTTGAAGATTTTGGCCGTGTTCATAATTCATTTCCTTCGTAGTATATACTTAATGTGTATACTAGCTCTGGCAGAATGGGAAGTCAATCTAGATTCTGTTGATTGGGGTTTCGGGCATCGGCATTGCGTCCTGGCAAGTATCCGCTTACGCAGCAACACCACTATGCAATTCATAAACGGGCGCGGTGCGGTCGGGCTTTCCGAGATTCTTCAGCACAGCTTCAATAGCCTCAGTTGTTTCCAGTGACAGAAGGACATCCCCGCAAACGGAGCAGACTTCTACCGGAACCTCATCGAAGACGATGACCTCCCCATGGTATTTCACTACATGCGGGATGTGCCGTTCTTCATACTCTCCAGGGCAAGAATGGATGGAACAAGGTTTCATGGTCGTTTCCCTCTATCGAAAGGAGTGTTCCATTTCGGTGGTTTCGGTTCATAGACGGTGATGATGATCAATTCCGGTCTCTCCGTCGTGCACACAGCATGGAGGAACCTACCTTTAGAAGTTCTTCCGCCAACAAGACAGCAGGAACGGCGTTTGTGGTCAGGGTGGTGCTCAAGTACGGTGCATCCTTGTTGCCTGTTTATACTGAAAACTCGTTGGATTCTAACCCGCTATCTGGTTTCATGCAAGGTGCTGCAAATGGCTGCGTATAGGGTGTGCATTCTAGCCCCCAAAACACGCATTCTTCCGGCCAAAAACATGGCTTAAGATGAAGAAGTCCGGTTCACAGTCCTGCTGCCCTGAGCAGAAAGCATTTTGCGTTCGGTCCTTTTGTGATGTAAATCATTCATGAAATCGCTGGGAGCACGGGGACAACCGAGGGGGGTGAAACATGGAGTTGGGACATTTCCTGACACAGCAGCTTGACTATGTTTTCTTTTTCTATGGTCTGGTGTTCATTCTTCTGGCAGCCGTTTGCAGGGCTTTGCCCGAGAGACTCCCCTGGCTATGGATGGGGCTTTTCGGCCTCGCTCATGGAGTGAACGAATGGCTGGATATGCTGGCCCTGAGCTTTGGAGACACCTCCGCATTCTCACTTTTACGGCTGACGATCATGGGACTTTCGTTCGTATTCCTGTTTGAGTTCGGTCGCAGGGGGTTGCTGGTTCTTCAAGAGAGAGGACCCGGTCGATGGATATACCTGCCTCTGCTGGTTGGAGCAGTTTCCGGAGCCTGGCTTGCAGGGGTTTCCGGGTTGAATGCGACCACCAGGTATTCGCTGGGCTTCCTAGGGGGGCTCCTGTCTTCATGGGTGCTTTTTCTCGCTTCCAAGAAGGAAGGCAATCCATCACCCTATCTGAGGTCCGCCGCTGTCTTGATGGCCCTCTATGCCCTGGCGGTGGGTGCAATTGTTCCTCAAGCAGCGTTCCATCCGGCATTGTTGTTCAATCATGTCACGTTTTTATCCTCAACGGGAATCCCCATCGAGCTCGTGAGAGGGCTCCTGGCTGTTCTCATCACGGCAATGATTTGGCAATACTGTCAGGAATGCAATCGGGATGTTGTCATGGAAAGTGAGCAGGATGGCAGCAAGTCGTATGCATTGCCACTGGCTTTATTGATCGGGTTCGTCTTGCTGGCTGGATGGGCGGCGACAGAGTATATTGGCAGGAATAAGCTTCTAGAGCTAACGAGTCAATTGCTCAGGCAAACCCGGATTGGAGCCTCAGCCGTCAATCCGGATCGCCTCCAACATCTTACGGGCACCGAAGCCGATTGCGACCGTCCTGACTACATTCGTCTGCGAGAACAGTTGATGAATATGAAGAGAGCAGATCCACCAATTCAGAGGTTCTACTTGATGTTTCTCAAGGTCGGCATCGTCTCGATTGCCGTTGACTCCATTCCCGAAGGTGAGCCTGGGCACGTCGTTCCCGGAACGCCCGATGAGCAGCCACAAAAAGAAGTTCAGGCGGTCTTCAGTACAGGCCAACCAGTGGTCGTGGGTCCCTACAGAAATGCCTTTGGGTATTTCATCTCGGGATTTGCAGCAGTCCAGAATCATCTCACCAAAAAAACGGTTGCCGTTTTTGGAGTCGATAGTGATCCGACATTTATGCGCCAGTCGATTGCAGAGGCGCGTATTACGCCCATCTGTACCACTCTTCTGATCTGTTTGCTCCTGGTCGGTTTTTTTGTGATTCGCCAGCGTCTGTGGGAGTCGACACGACGAACTGCACTTAGCGAAAGAAGGCTGGCCGAAGCTCAGCAGCTTGCTCATCTGGGCAGCTGGGCTTATTATCCGATAAGCAATGAAATCACCTGGTCTCAAGAGATGTTCAGGATTTTCGGCTGTGACCCCACTCAGCATGTCCCATCGTATCTCGAGCAGCAGAAGCCCATCCATCCGGAAGATTGGCCCAAACTCGATAAAGCTATTCAGAACGCAGTTCGTGAAGGGAAAGGCCATGAACTGGACCTGCGCATCATCCGTCCTGACGGCTCCATGCGTCACATCCGCTCCATGGCTCAAGTCAAACGAGCCGGTAACGGCGAGGTGGTTCAGATGCTGGGAACGTCCCAGGACATCACGGAACAGAAGCTTATGGAACAGGCGCTGCGTGACAGTGAAGAACGCTATCGTACACTCATCTCGAATATTCCCATCGGCTTGTATCGCATCTCCTCTGGGCGGGAAGGACGATTCGTGATGGTGAACCCGACCATCGTGAAGATGTTTGGCTGCGAGTCTTCTGAAGAGTTGCTCAACGCCGATATAGCACCAATGTATGGCGACGAAGAGGAAAGAAGGCAGTTTGCAGCAGAGCTACTGGCGGAAAATCAGATTTCGGGCTGGGATCTGCGTTTCAAACGGAAAGACGGTTCGCTCTTCTGGGGGCGTGTCACAGTGCAGGCGGTGCGAGATGCCGCGGGACGGTTGGAGTATTTCGACGGCATGATCGAAGACGTGACTGAGCGCAGGCGGATTCGGGAGGCATTGCAGGAATCCGAGCAATATCTTTTGGATATCATTGAATTCTTTCCTGATGCGACTCTGGTCATAGACCACGAGGGTAGGGTTACCGCCTGGAACCGGGCGATGGAGGAGCTCACAGGAGTGAGCGCGGAAAACATGCTGGGCAAGGGCAACCATGAGTATGCTTTGCCGTTTCATGGAAAACGCCGGCCCATTCTGATCGACCTCAGCATGCAGCCTGACAATGACATCGAAGGAATGTACACAAACGTCGAACGGAGAGGTGAAATTCTGAGCGGCGAGGCTATCATCCCTGACAGGGGCGGTGGTCAGTTGTACGTTTACGGGAGCTCAGCCCCCCTGCGCAATTCCAGGGGAGAGATCATTGGTGCCATCGAATCGATCCGGGACATCACCAAGCGCAAGCGAGCAGAGCAGGAGCTTGCCGCAACCAATGAGCAACTGGAGCTTGCCATTGCCCAGGCCAATGAACTGGCACTTCAGGCTGAAATGGCTAGCATTGCCAAAAGCGAATTTCTGGCAAACATGAGCCATGAAATCCGCACACCGATGAATGCCATTGTGGGGTTGAGCTACCTTGCCCTGAAGACCCGCTTGAACGATCAGCAGCGCGGCTATCTAAACAAGATCCAGAATTCTGCCCACAATTTGCTGGGGCTCATCAACGGTATTTTGGACTTCTCCAAGATCGAGGCAGGCAGGTTGGAAGTCGAAAGTACGAACTTCAATCTGGACCAGGTTTTCTACAATGCTGGCAGTGTAGTTTCGATCAAAGCCGAGGAGAAAGGCATTGAGATCTATTTCCGCAGGGCCCCTGATGTTCCTCTGGAGCTGGTAGGTGATCCTTTGCGTTTGGGTCAGGTGATTCTCAATCTGGTCGGGAATGCCATAAAGTTCACCGAAGCCGGCGAAATCATCGTCTCGACTGAACTGGTCTCGCGGGAAACCGATACTGCAGTACTGCAGTTTGCGGTCCGCGATACGGGCATCGGCATGACCGAAGTGCAGCAAACCCGGATCTTCCAGCCATTCACCCAGGCGGACGGCTCAACCACTCGCAAATACGGTGGAACAGGACTTGGATTGGCAATCAGCAAGCAACTGGTGGAGCTGATGGGGGGTAAGATTTGGGTTGAAAGCACCCCTGGGGTGGGGAGCACTTTTGCTTTCACCGTGGTGTTGGGGCTGCCGACGGAGGAACATATTCAAAGGCATACTGTGCCCGTCGACTTGCGAGGCCTCAGAATACTGATTGCGGACGATAACCAGACTGAACTGGAGATCATGGAGACAACCCTGAAGGCGCTTTCATTTGAAGTGACATCCGCTGATTCTGGAAGGGCTGCACTGAAGGAATTGGAGCTCTCAAAGGATGAATACGATCTTGTGCTTTTGGACTGGAGAATGCCCGGCATGGACGGCCTCGAAACGGCACGCCGCATCAAGACTCATCCCCGTCTCAAGAAGCCTCCGAAGGTCTTTCTGATCACTGCGTATGGCCGAGAGGAAGTCATGCTGCAGGCGAAGGAGTTGGGGCTGGAAGGGTTTATGGTCAAACCCTTAAGCGATTCGGTGCTGTTTGATGCGATCATGGAAGCCTTCGGCAAAGAACGGAAGGGCTTGCCCGGTGAAGTCCCGGTGAGCGGCAGGAAAGCCGATGAAACAGACAGTCTGGCAGGTTCACGCCTGCTGTTAGTAGAGGATAACGAGATCAACCAACAGGTGGCTCAAGGGATCCTGAAAGCTTATGGGATGGTGGTTGAGATAGTCTCTAACGGCAGGCAGGCGACCGAGAAGCTTAAGGATGGCGCCACACGCTTCGATGCGATCCTGATGGACCTTCAGATGCCGGAAATGGATGGCTACGAGGCCACACGCTTCATTCGCAAAGATCTGAACGACACGACCATACCGATCATCGCATTTTCCGCCCATGCACTCAAAACCGAGAAGCAGCGATGTCTGGATGCGGGAATGAATGACTATGTGTCGAAACCCATTGACCCTGAGCATTTGTTGGCCACTTTGAGACGCTGGATGAAGCCCCTTGCAGGGCAGATGCCTGAGCCTGCAGCTTCCGATGATGATGGTGCGGAGCGACTCCACGAATTGCCCGATTCCTTGCCCGGAATCGACGTGAAGAATGCACTCAAACGCTTGATGGGCAACCGGACTCTGTTCATCAGGCTCTTGGTTGATTTTTGCCGGGAATACGTCGGGGTAGTCGATCGGGTTCGCGAAGCATTGGCACGTCAGGATATTGAATCGGCTCGGCGCACAGTTCACACACTTAAAGGAATGGCCGGAAACCTCTCCGCGACCGAGCTGTTTGAGGTTGCCCGGGATTTGGAGACAGCCGTCCAGAAGGAAGATCAAACGCTTATCTCCAATACTCTGGACAGGCTTGATGATGCGCTCCAACCAGTCATCCAAAGTGCAAGGCAGCTGAAGGAAACAGAAGTTGAAGCTTGCTGTCCAGCCACCCACATGGAAGAGCCAACGGTACCAAAAGCCCAACTAGCTGTTCTATTGGTCCAACTCTACAACCTGTTGAAGAAGAACAGCTTGGGCGCCAGAAAACAGTTTGGTTTGCTCAAACAGAGTTTGAGGACCGACAATACAACTGAATCAATGCTGGGCGAACTTGAAGCCTGCCTGGCCAGTCTGGACTTCAAAGGAGCCAGAACTCATCTAGCAGCCATCGCTCAGAGACTTGACATCTCCATGCCCTGATCGGAGGAATCTATGGAGAAGGACGCGCCAAGACAGACCATTTTGATTGTAGATGACACGACTGCCAACATCGAAATCCTCAGCGAGATGCTGAGCGTCGATTACGAGGTCCTTTTTGCCACGAATGGCGAGGATGCGTTGGAAATCGCTTTTGACGAGACCCCCGATCTCATTCTCCTGGACATACTCATGCCGAATATGGATGGATATGAAGTCTGCGCTCGACTCAAAGCGGATCCAAGGACTCGGGCCATACCCGTCATTTTTGTCACTTCAATGGACCAGGAAGAGGACGAAACCAAAGGCCTGGCGGTGGGTGCCATCGACTATCTTATAAAGCCTGTGCGACCTCCTATCGTCAGAGCTCGAGTGCACAACCATCTGGAGCTCAAACGCTACCGCGATGTACTTGAACAAATGTCAACTACCGATGGACTGACCGGAGTGGCCAACCGCAGGCGTTTCGATGAGTCTCTCGAGCGGGAATGGAACCGCGCGAGGCGGAACAAGACTCCCATATCACTGATCATGCAGGATATTGATTTCTTCAAGGCATTCAATGATCATTATGGGCATTTGGCCGGTGATGATTGCCTACGTCAAGTCGCGAGGGCTCTGGCCGCCAGTGTTCGAAGGCCCTCCGATCTGGTCGCCAGGTACGGAGGCGAGGAATTTGCCTGCCTCCTGCCCGATACGGACGCGAACGGTGCGGCATGGATGGCAAACCGTTTCATTGAGAAGATGAAAGAACTCCACATCCCGCACGCCTCATCAAAAGCAGCAGACCATGTCACGCTGAGCATGGGGGTGGCTACCATGACGCCGTTGGTGGGGCAGCCGCACTCCGAGCTGGTGCTGCGTGCCGACCAACTCCTCTATGAAGCCAAAAGGAATGGGCGTAATCAGTTCAGATAATTCATTTAAGTCTGATCCAGTTTTGTCCGAAGATCAATATGAGTAGTTCGATTGTTCCTTTTCGCCGAAAGGGGAACGAACAGTGGAAAGCCATGTCCTAGGGATCAAGATCAAGGTGCTGGATTCTCAGGTTTTGCCGGACAAAGCCGGTAGGGAGCCTCACGCAATCAAACCGATCCCCAGAGACGAGGGGACTTTGTTTGGGAAATCCGGTAAAGAAACAGCCGAGAGACAAGCGCGTAAATCCTCCTCTCCAAGCCCTGGGAAACCCAGACCCTTGAGTGACGAAGTTCACTGCAATTCGTCAAACACGAAAAGCAATGCTAATCTGGAGCTCTACGACAAGACCGGTGAAGTGGTAGTAAAAACGATCAGCCCTGATGTCCATGACATCCCTCAGCCGAACCGTCCGGAGGATCTTCGCAGGCGTCCTGAGAAGAGCGAGAAACTCCAGGGGACCCTGTTCACACGCAAAGCTTGAAACGCATAAAATCTTAAGATCTCGCCACTTTCCGCACTGCAGGAGATTCCGCTGCCTGGGGTCGGATGTGGAATGAAGATGTACCGGGGGAGGGGGATGAGGCAGTATGCAGACGGTTGTTCATCCTCAAGGTGTTTCTTGGGTTGCAGGCCGGCCAGCGGCATTACTCTCCGATTCCACCTGCCACCAGCCGCCGCCAAGGGCATAGAGCAGAGCTGTCGTATCGGCATAGCGGTCGGCCTGTGCCTGGACCCTGTCTTCTTCTGTCTGTAAGAGTTGACGCTGGAGGTCCAGGAGCGCCAGATGACTGATCCCACCCAGTTCGTATTGGCGCCGGGCAATTTGGCAGCCGGCCCGGGCATGTTCGGCGGCGTCGACTCTAGCCTTGAGTTTTCGAGAGTCTGTTTCCAGGGCGCGGAGGGCATCGGCGACCTCCTGCAGTCCCTGGAGCACGGTCTGTCGATAGGTGGCGGCGGCTTCTTCATAGGCGGCAACCGCCGAGCGTTTCCGGGCCCACAATTCTCCTCCGTGGAAGACGGGCTGCATGATATTGGCCGCGATGCTCCAGACGTTCGCCCAGGTCACGGGGGCACCCGCATTGGCCCCCTGAGAACCGAAGCTCCCGGACAAAGTGATCTGCGGGAAGAGATTAGCGGTGGCTACACCCACATTGGCGCATGCCTGGTGCCAGAGCGCTTCCGCGGCACGAATGTCCGGTCGCTGCCGCGCCAGAGCGGAAGGCAGACTGAGCGGCAGGGCTTCCGGCAGATGGAGATCATCCAGCTCGAAGTCGTCCACTCGGGCTTCAGACGGTTCCCGGCCGAGATACACAGCCAACTGGTGGTCAACCTGGGCCAGTTGTTTTTGAAGGGGGGGAAGTGAGGCCCGGGTCTGATTGAGGAGGAGGCTCTGGTTTTGCACATCCAGCACCGAAACCGCACCCGCCTGACACCGTTCTTCTGTGATGGCAAGCTGCCCGCTTTGGGCCTCCAGGAGGCTATTCAGAAGGGCAATTCGGGCTCGCAGCGAGGCTTGCCTGATGGCAGCATTCACCACGTTTGAGGCAAGGGCC
>Ga0233425_10006408_pt1 | contig 17486 bp, 15 predicted proteins | sample Watercolumn_Towu_2_FD_181712 | JGI IMG/M metagenome (GOLD analysis project Ga0233425, IMG submission 181712) | Freshwater microbial communities from Lake Towuti, South Sulawesi, Indonesia - Watercolumn_Towuti2014_140_MG | ecosystem: Environmental > Aquatic > Freshwater > Lake | place... | reverse complement strand
AAAGATATCTGATAAAGTAATGGCTACACTCAATATTCAGCGTCATCCATTTCATGGAGAATGGAATTATACCATTTGCCCAAAAAACACGTAAAGTTGTTACAGTTATTATGTGACAATTCCTTAGCACTGAAAAACGCATCGCCGTTAAGGTCATTGATCACAGGGGAAATGAGGTGATGGTGGTGAGAGAAATACGATACTTACGCACAGGGATTAATAAATGACTGAAAATGAGAATAAAAATAAAAGTAGCTTATGGTGGAAGAGGGGATTCGTAATTGCCTTCGCTATTATCGTTGTTTCTTTTGTTGTATATTCAACATTTTACAACTTTAAGTTGTCCTACGAATTATTAGCAATATTGGCATTGCTGTTATTCCTAATTATTTATGACGATGTGAAAGAAATAAGTATAGGCTCTATTCTCTCAATAAAAAAAGAGGTTGAAAAGGTAGCTAAAGAACAAGAAAAACTAGCAACGATTATTACTACACTGACAATAAATCAAAAGGCAGAGCAAAATGTAAATATTCAACTTCCTGAAAAAGAAAATTTGCCAGAAAAAAAAGATAAAGAGCTTATGTCTGAACTTATAAACCAGAATAAAGAATATTATAGTATTTTGAAACAGTGGGGAGGATATTCAACACAACAAAATCAGACAGTTCAAAAGCTACAAGGAGAGCTAAACCAGGCAAAAGAAGTTATAGAACGACTTATTATGAGAAAGGAAATTGCTGAATTTAATTACTTGAGTTATTTTTTTGTCCCTAATACCAAAAGACTCTTGCATTGGCTTGTAGAAGTAAAAACTGTTACTGTTTCTGAGGTGTATAACAAAGCATTAATTATGGGTATCAATCAAAACAACATCCAAACAACTATAGAAGTACTTAGGGACAATTATATGATTGCTGTTGAAAATGGAAATATTACATCAACTCCACGAGCAAAAAGATTTTTGGATTTTATAGGATTTGGAAAGAAACCATCAGATGAACTAATTAGCAAACTATTAAACGACTGTTTGAGCAAATCTAAGTAACATTTTTATAAAGAGATTCTTTTTTGTCTTTGGGAATTAGAGAGATTCCTACTTTGGTTCAAAGGTAAAGGGACATTGCTGAAGAATCTGTTTTGGTGTACTTGTTCTAAAAAGTTTATTATTCGAAGGAGGTAACGCGTGAAGGCTTACGAATATTATGCGGATGTTTTGTCAGATGGACACTTATCTATTCCGGAAAATTTGAAAGATAAATTAAAACCTGACTCAAAAGTCCGTATTATGCTTTTGCTTGAGGACGAAAATTCTGTTTGGAACGAGTTTGCTGTATCTCAGTTTATGAACGGCTATTCAGAGAAAGACGCTATTTATGACAGCTTATGAATTCGGAGATATTATACTCGTTGGTTTTCCCCATACTGATTTGCAAAACATTTCAAAAAGACCTGCACTTGTACTTTATGACTCAGGAGACGAGGATGTCCTTGTTGCAAGGATAACCGCGCAGGAATACGTTACTGAAGCAGACTATAAGATTGTTAACTGGAAAGCATGCGGTCTGATTGTAGAATCATATATCAGGCTTGGAAAGCAAGCAACTTTAGAAAAGAAATACATCATAAAACGATTAGGAACTTTAGATTCCCATGAAAGTAAAAACGTTAGGATAGTTTTACAAAAGATATTCTTGCCATAATTTAAAAAAATAATCGCTTATGACACTTGCAGTTGACAAACCCACATTAAACAATCCTTTTGAAAAGCCAAAAGAATACTGGATTTATGAGGAAGGTCAGCCTAAAAGGATGTCCGGCGGGTGGCCTGCGGTTTATCTTCACAAATGAGTCAAGTTTTTCTGTGTAATCTGCGAAACTTGTCCTCGTGAAAACGGGGATCTGTGGTTCCAAAGTCGCTTCTCCGTTTGCACGAGGACAAGTTTCAGCCTGAGGCTTTGCCTTGTTAGCCATTATTTATTTGGCTCGATGATGACCTTGACGGACTCCTTGGCTTCGGCAACCAGCTTGAAACCCAGCGCCGTTTCGGCAAGACCCAATCGGTGCGTTATCAATTCCTTTACCTTTACCCTGCCCGCACGTATCAATTCTATAGACCTTGCAGTGTCGTCAGGCGGGCCGGCATACGACATAATGACGGAGTTGCAGTTGCGCCAGAGATCCCAGAGGTTCATTGGAGTCGCGACGTTTGGTTCTGTTGGGGCAAAGAAGAGAATCGTTCCCCCCCGATCAACGGTGTTAAACGCCTGCTGGACGGCAGGAGTCGCTCCTGTGCAGACAATCACGATATCAGCCAACCGTCCGCTGTTGTTTTTGCGCAGATAATCGGGGACGTTCTCTTTGGCATGTATCGCAAAATCTGCCCCTGCCTGCCGTGCTATCTTCAGACGGTATTCACTGATATCGACTGCAAATATGCTTCCTGCGCCCAGTGCGCGGGCAAGCTGGATATGGAGTAATCCGGAAATACCGCTGCCAATAACAAGAACGCTATGTCCCGGTTGCAGACCCGCCTTCCTCTGTCCAAGCAATGTACAGGCCAGCGGCTCAGCAAAAGTGCCCTCTTCATATGAGACTTCTTCGGGCAGGATAAACGTGCCCCGGTCAACGTTAATTTGAGGGATGCGGGTGTATTCTGAAAAACCGCCGGGAGAGAAATTCGTAGTCCGCAGGGTTTCGCATACTGAATAATGGCCATTCAGGCAGTAATGGCAGGTGTTGCAGGGGACATGGTGAGCAACGGTCACCCTGTCTCCTACCTTAAACCGCTTGACCCCATCGCCTACCGAAACTATTTCTCCCGCGATTTCGTGTCCAAGCACGAGCGGCGCCTTTTTGATGCGGTACCATTCCATGACGTCACTTCCGCAGATACCGCTTGCCATTACCTTTACCAATAACTCACCCGGACCAACGTGAGGGGTTTGTATCTCTTCGATTCGTACGTCCCTGTTATTGTAATACATTGCCACGCGCATGGTATATCATCTCCTGAACCTATTTTGATTTTTTACTTTTTTCTGAATTGTATATTTCACTTGCCTGCTTTACCGTTGCATTTTCATGGATGATGGCACGCAACCCCTTGATCATGGCTACAGGATGTTCGTTCTGCCAGATATTCCTTCCCAGGTTCACGCCTATAGCGCCCTTTTGCATTCCGTCATGAACAAATTCAAATACTTCGACGTCTGAATTTGTCTTTGGACCGCCTGCCATGACCACCGGCACGGGACATCCATTTGTGACCTTGTCAAAATTCTCGCACCAGTATGTCTTTACGACTTTGGCGCCCAGTTCGGCAGCAATACGGCAGCAAAGGCCGAGGTAGCGGGCGTCCCGCTTTTCCAGTTCCCTCCCCACAGCCGTAACGGCCATTACAGGGATACCATACCTTTCTGCTTCATCAACCAGCTTTCCGAGGTTTGACAGTGTCTGGTGTTCATAATCACTGCCTATGAACACAGACATTCCTACTGCGGATGCATTTACCCGGATAACTTCTTCGATAGAGGTGGTAATGCTTTCGTTCGCCAGGTCTTTTCCCACCATGCTGGAACCACCAGATACCCTGAGGATGATCGGTTTACTGTTTCCAGGATTTATGCACGAACGCAGTACCCCGCGGGTGCAAAAGAGTGCATCAGCGTAATCGATAATCGGCTTAATCGTTTCGCCCGGCCTTTCCAGCTTTGAGGTAGGTCCTTGAAAGTACCCATGATCTATCGGCATAAACATACAACGACCATTCGGTTTAATGAGTTGAGACAAACGGTTCTTCATTCCCCAGTCCACGGTTTTATTCCTCCTTTTAAAAATGTTAACAATTCAAATTGTTTATTTTTCTGGTCTGACAATTAGATATCCTTTTTCTATTCTTTTGCGGGTTCGGGTTTGTAACCCGAACCCTACATTCTACATTGCTGATTTCGCCAACATTTGCACAGGGCGTTGTTGCTTAACTCCTCCCCCTTTATCCCCCTCCGGAAGGGGATAAAGGGGGAGGAGTTTTAAACTTCAAATCAAGTTTGGGGCAGGCTCTGAACCCACCGCGCTAGATGCCGTCCCCATCTTTGTAATTTTTCATAAATACGGTCATTACTTCCGATTCTGCCTCAGAAACGTAATCATCCTCTTCGCTCGAAAGATTTAAATTGTCTTCCAGTTTTTTAATACGCTGCTTTAATTTGCGATTTTCCTTTAATACAACCTTAAGAGCCTCGGCAATAGGGTCGGGCAATTGGCCGTGGTCCAGCATAACATCATGTTCTTTCTTTTTCTGTTCGATAATTCTGCCGGGAACTCCGACCACGGTTGCATGGGGAGGTACGTCTTTGACCACGACAGAACCTGAACCGATGCGCACGTAATCCCCAATGCTTATATTACCCAATATACAGGCATTCGAACCCACGATGATCTTTTTTCCCAGAGTAGGATGTCTTTTCGTTTTTTCTGTAGTCGTACCACCTAGGACAACCCCCTTGTAGATAAGACATCCATCTCCGACTACCGCTGTTTCGCCTATGACGACGCCCATGCCGTGATCGATGAACACACCACGTCCTATTTCGGCAGCCGGGTGTATTTCAATGCCTGTCAGAAACCGATTGGCGTGGGAGATTAAACGTGCCGATAAGCTCCATCCTTTCTTCCGAAGATAATGGGATATTCGATGTAACCACAGGGCATGTACGCCCGGATAACATAAAATTACTTCCAATTTGCTCCTTGCAGCCGGGTCGTTTTGAAAGGCGGCATCAATGTCCTCCTTAATACGTTCAAACATCAAAATTCCTTAAACAAAACCGTGGATAGATACCTTTCGCCAGTATCCGGAAATACGACAACGATCAGCTTCCCCTTATTCTCTGGTCTTGCAGCTACCTGTAGCGCCGCATACGCAGCGGCTCCGGAAGAAATACCTACCAGGATTCCTTCTTCGCGTGCCAATTGACGGGCTAATGCAAATGCCTGCTCATTTTTTACCGTAATAATTTCGTCGATCACCTTCATGTTAAGGATATCAGGAATGAATCCTGCGCCGATCCCCTGGATTTTGTGGGGTCCTGGTTTTCCGCCGGAGAGCACCGGAGAGTCGGTAGGCTCAACAGCCACCACCTTGAGTGAAGGTTTGCGTTTCTTAATGACCTCTCCAACGCCGGTAATGGTACCACCCGTGCCTACGCCGCCCACAAAGATGTCGATCTTGCCATCGGTGTCGTTCCATATTTCTTCCGCTGTGGTTTTGCGGTGTATTTCCGGATTGGCCGGATTCTTAAACTGTTGAGGCATGAACGAATTGGGAGTATTTTTCACCAAATCTTCCGCCTTATTCACCGCGCCCTTCATTCCTTCGGCTCCCGGTGTTAATACTATCTCTGCGCCAAATGCCTTCAGGAGCGCCCGTCGTTCTATACTCATGGTATCGGGCATCGTTAAAATCAGTTTATATCCTCTTGCGGCAGCCACAAAGGCTAATGCAATGCCGGTGTTGCCAGATGTTGGTTCTATGAGTATCGTATCCTTTTTGATTAACCCCGCCTTTTCTGCAGTTTCAATCATTGCAATTCCTATGCGGTCCTTTACGCTTGCCATAGGATTAAAGAATTCCATCTTTGCAACCACGGTGGATTCTAATCCCTTTGTGATGTTGTTTAATTTAACGAGTGGTGTATTGCCAATGGTTTTCGTGATATCTTCGTATATCTTTGCCATATTTTCCCCTTGATTAAATTCTATAAAAGCAAATGTTTTAATTAAGGCCCGCTAGAAAGTGATTATAATATCATAGTTAAAACATATTTCTCAAGGAATTTTTAAAGGCTCAATTTCCCTTGACAAAAAAGAATTTGTATATAATATATGAAATTTTAATCTATCTTTGTTCATTGTAAATAATATATCGGTCTGAAAAAATTTTTGTGAATCGTGTTTATTTTGGAACATATATCTTATTGTAGGTGTTAATATGAATTACAAAAATATAGATGAACTTGCAAAACAGGTTGGTGGCTCATTGCGGCTTACGTCATTGATTATAAGCCGGTCGAGACAAATTATTAAAAAGGCGCCTTTGTTTGTAGAGGCAAACACTGATGATCCTGTCCAGATTGCCTTTTTAGAGTTAATGCAAAAGAAGATCAAGCTAAATGACGGGAACGAGCAACCCCCTCAAATTCAGAGTTCGAAAAATTAAAGCTTGTTAGAAAGCGCTGAAAATAGAGCTTACCATTAATAGCGTATTATTAAAAATATATAATTATTAGGAGTAAATAGATACATTAAATATTAGTGGTATTGTAGTTAGGCAAGAAATCCTGTAAGACTGCACTCTCATTCACCTACCTAAAATATTACATCACAATCGCAAAATTTTAGTTCTGTATTTTTAAATTCATTGTTTAACTAACAGGCAATAACTAAGAATAAAATATCCTTATCGCAGGGCCGGATAAGGTAAAGGGAGAATAAAAAACTTGCTATGAGCGAAGTATTACAAGAATATAAGGGGGATTTTTTCATATGATCAAAGTCGAACAGTTGGCAAAACGTTATGCAGATGTGTATGCTGTAGATCACATCTCTTTTGAGGTCAACCAAGGTGAAATTTTGGGCCTGTTAGGACCTAACGGAGCGGGTAAAACCACCACGATGCGTATCCTTACCTGTTACATGCCCGCCACATCAGGTACAGCAACGGTTGCCGGTTATGATGTTTTTCGTGACTCCATTAGCGTGCGGAAGCAAATAGGGTATTTACCAGAAAACGTACCTTTGTATCCAGAAATGCGAGTCAAAGAATATCTGACATTCCGTGCAAAATTGAAGAAGGTGCCATATCGCGAACGCAAATCAAAGATTAATGAATGTATTGAAAAATGCAGGATTAAAGAAGTGCAAAATCAGATTGTTGGCACACTTTCCAAAGGGTATCGCCAGAGGGTGGGTTTGGCGGACACCCTTGTCCACGATCCCAAAATACTGATCCTCGATGAGCCGACAATTGGACTCGATCCCAACCAGATACGACAGGTCAGGCAACTCATAAAGGAACTCGGAGAAAAACATACGATCCTCCTGTCTACTCATATCCTTCCAGAAGTCGAAATGCTGTGCGGTCGGGTAATTATTATTAATAAAGGCAAAATAGTTGCCATGGATACTCCATCCAATTTAGAAAGCCAACTCAAGAGTGGAAGTAACATTGTATTAGAGGTGCGTGGTAATGGCGAAAAAATAAAAAATGCATTATCCAGTATACACGGTGTGAAAAAGGTTGTATGGCATGATAAGGGAGAAGTTAACAACTTTGCAGTGGAAGCGGAAAAAGGCATGGATATCAGGGAAGATATCTTTTCAAATATTGTAAAAAACAACGGAGTTATTCGAGAAATGAAGCAAATTGCCGTTACTTTAGAAGAAATATTCCATCAAATTACCACGCAAGAACAGGAGGTAATGACATAAATGACAAGCACCGGTACGATATTCCAAAGGGAAATTAACGCTTACTTCCTGTCGCCTATTGCATACGTTGTTATTGCGGTATTTATGGTTTTTTCCGGCTATTTTTTTTCTGTCATGCTTGGCTTGACCCAAGAGGCGACGTTGCGATACAGCTTGGCTTATACTCAATTTATTCTTTCCATTCTGACTCCTGTTATTACTATGAGATTATTTGCCGAAGAAAATAAAACAGGGACTATCGAACCCCTCATGACGGCGCCTGTGACAGATTTTGCGGTGGTGTTTGGAAAGTTTTTATCCGCCTGGGCGCTTTACAATATTATGATTGCTCCAACTGCTTTTTATATCATATTCCTGGCATGGGTTGGTTCTCCCGATTATGGCGCTATTATTTCCAGTTACATTGGGTTGATTCTTATGGGCGGGCTCTTCGTGGCTATCGGGTTACTGGTGTCTGCCGTTACCAAAAATCAAATTGTTGCTGCCGTCATTGGCATCGTTGCGCTCCTCATACTGCTGGTGATTGGTTTAGCTAGTACCGGGAACGAGGGGTGGTTTTATAGTTGTCTGAGCTATATTGGCACCTATGACCACTGGGATACATTTACAAAAGGGTTAATAGATACAAGAGACGTTGTTTACTACAGCAGTTTTACTGCTTTACTTATATTTGTAGCTGTGCGTATAGTTGAGAGCAGGAGATGGAGATGAACACTTTGAATAACAAAAAGAAAAACGATTGGCTTGATCAGTTTGGCGGATATATTATCCTGGCTGGTATTATTACTGTCGTGGCTGGTTTTGGCGTGTCAAGAATCCTCAACGTATGGGGTCTGGCTTCTCTTATTCCGGTTGGAGTTGGCGGAGGTATTATCATTGGATTTACTACAGCCAAGGCTATCAGGAACAAATGGTTCTCATCCGAGGCGTCGAAAAGAAAGGCGCTTGTCGGTACAAATGTTGCGATCATGTCCATCTTTGCTGCCGGCATCTTTGCAATTGTGGGGTTTTTGAATAATCGGCATTATGAGCGTTTTGATCTTACCGTCACGGGGAAATACTCCCTTTCGCAAAAAACCAAAAATATATTAAAGAATCTTGATAAACCCGTTGTCATTACCACCTTGTTTAATCCAGGCGAGATGTTTTATGAACAAATTGTGGATATCCTGAAGGAATATTCCTATCATTCGGATAAAATTAAGGTGGAAAGCATTGATCCGTTGAGAAACCGCACCAGGGTTGAGGAACTGGCTAAACGCCTTGCGATTGATGCGCTTCAGTTGAACACCGTGGTGTTCGAATGCGGCGAACACAGCAAACATGTACAACAGAATGAAGTTATAGAAAAGCAGTATCCATTCAAGTTTAAAGGTGAAGAAGCATTCACAGAAGCGATTCTTAACGTCACCCAGGAAAAACAAACGGCTATCTACTTCGTTACGGGGCATGGTGAACGGCAGTTTGAAGATTACGACCGAGGAGGTATTTCTGGCATTGCCAATGCCCTTAAGCGGGATAACTGTCGCATAGCTCCGCTTGATATTTTAAACACCAAAAAAGTTCCGGACGACTGCGATGTGTTGGTTGTCGCAGGACCGACGAAGGCATACCTGACAGAAGAATTAAACATTATTCGTAACTATCTTGAAAACAGGGGCAAACTATTGCTTATGCTTGAGCCTGCCGTTACTCCAAATACTCCAACGGGGTTCAAGACGCTTCTGGGAGAATACGGTATCGTGGTGCGTGATGATGTCGTTGTGTACAACAAGGTGAATATGCCTCTCTTTGGCATTCAGACCGTGGCTGAAATCTATGTGGGTAAGGACGAATATGCCGAATTCAAGATTACCGACGGCCTAAAAAGCTTTAATACCATTCTTTTAGGCGCATGTTCTGTTAATTCGGCGCCTCCTAATGACCAGATGCCTTATCAGGCCACTGTGTTGATAAATGCGCCTGAAGGTTCCTGGGGAGAAACCGATGTTGTAAATTTACGGCAAAAAAAACCCGAACTTAATGTAGACACTGATTTGCAAGGCCCGGTCTCGCTTGCCGTGGCTTCGCAGGTAAAAGAACTGCCAAAAGCTGTCACACAGTCACATCCTGGCATGGCAAACGATCCTGATGCTAAACCACAAGGCGCACGATTGGTTGTATACGGAGATGTGGATTTTGCGTCCAATGAGTATATTGAAAATCCGGGAAATGCCGATTTGTTCCGGAATTCCGTTAATTGGCTGGCAAAAAAAGAAGCTCAATTGGGCATTTCTGCCAAGCCGCCTGATTTACGCAAGGCAACAATTAACCCGCTCCAGATGAAGGTTATCTTCTGGGTTTCTATTGCCGGCATCCCTGTGGTACCAATAGTCATTGGCAGTCTCGTCTGGTGGAAGAGGCGTCGTTAAATTTGGATACATTACACGGTGAAGGTTTACTGCCATTTCAATTTCATGATTTCTACGTCGGAGGAAAGAATTAAGCTATGAAACTCAAAACTACCATAATCCTTTTAATTGTAGCCGCTATTGGTATTTCGTACGTTTTCCTTTACGAGAGAAAGCAGCTGCCGCATGAAGAATGGGAAAGACTGCAAAAAAAAGTAATACCTGATTTCAAGTCATCTCTGATCAAAAAGATCGAATTGAATAATGAAAGTGGAAAGATCGTTTTGGAGAAAAGCGGAGATGACTACTGGTATATCGTTGAACCACAGAGACTGCGCGCAGACAATTCCGAGGTAAACAGCATACTCTCAGAATTCGAATTTATGAATAAGGTGGGTTCCTTTAAGAAAGAAGGAGAAAAACCATTCGATCTTAAAGATTACGGGCTGGACGTTCCCAAAACTTCTATTACCATGTTCACGAATATTCCAGCGAAAACCGACAAAATACAGGTAACCGGACCGAGAGATAAATACACGGTATTTGTGGGTCAAAAACTTGCCGCAGGCGATAATGTATACCTTAAACTCGACACGAGTGATGAGGTTATTGTTGTGCCGGGGACTCTTCATACTAAAGCCAATAAAGGCGTCCTGGATTTGAGGAGTAAATGGGTATTTACGTTTGACAAGGAAGCAGTAGACAGCCTGCAGATTAAAACAAAAGAATACAATGTGGTTTGTAATAGAAAGGGCGTTTTCTGGAGACTTATTGAACCCATTAACGACCTTGCAGACCTTGAAAAAATCAAGGAAATTATTGGTAAACTTAAAAACCTGCAGATTGATAGCGCGGACTTCCTCCCGGACACAACGGATTTGGCTAAATATGGTTTGGATAATCCACGCTATACCGTTGCGATTAATGAAAAAGGCGTCAGTCAATCGGTTATCTTTGGTCATTCTTTAGATAATAAGGTTTATGTTAAGCGAACCGACGAACCGACAATCTTCTTCCTGAAAGATCCAATCCTTGTAGACCTGAGTAAAAAACCAAACGATTTAAGGGACAAGAAAGTAGTTAGATTTGAGGCTATTGGGACCTATGGCATAAACAAGCTGGAAATCAAGACACCGACGGACTTAGTTGCTATCGAAAAATCCTTAGAACTGGATTGGAAGATTACAAAACCAATTAATATTTATGCAGACCAGGATACTGTTAAGAACTTCATTGAAAAAATCAAAGTGCTTGAAATTGAGGATTTCGTTTCGGATAAGCCAGCCGACTTGTCCGCGTATGGTTTAAAAGACCCTGTCTTTGAGATTTCTGTTACAAAAGAAGAAGATAAGGAATTAGCCAAGTTTTATGTCGGTAACAAGCTGCCTGGCGGAGCCAAATGTTATGTAAAACGTGTAGGAGAAGAACCTGTATATACCGTTCCTACGGTTGAATTTTATGATAAAATAGAAAATGTGCTTTTGACTTTCCGTGACAGGCTGGTGATTGACTTTAATAGAGACCTGGCAAAAAAACTGGTCATCGAAAAACCAGACCGTACCTTCGTCTGTGATGTGACCAATAAAAAGGATGAGGAAGGGCAAATTCAATGGGAACTATCAAAGCCTGTCCAAACGATAGCCGATGCGAATGTGATTAACCAGATTATATGGGACATGTCCTTTTTAAAGGCAGAAAACTACGTTACAAAGGCGCCAAAGGACCTTAAAGCCTTTGGGTTGGACGATCCCACGATCAAGGTTTCTGTGACATACGAGAAGGTTGCAGAACAACCGTCTGAAAAATCTGATAAGCAGAAAGAAGAAAAACCAGGGCATCTCGTGAAGGAAAAAGAACCTTTGGAAAAAACAGTTGAAACGAGGACTTTGCTCATCGGCAAGAAGACCAAGGAAGGAGATAAAGTAAATTCTTATTGTATGATGAGTGATAGCGATCTTGTATTTGAACTTTCCTGGCCTAAAATTAGAAACTTTGATGCGGAACTGGCGCCCACCAGAATAGCCCATTTTGAACGATCGGATGTACGAAAGCTCGTTCTGTGCTATGCGGATAGAAGTATCCAGTTAGATAAAGTAAACAATGTATGGAAGATAAAAAATTGTGAAAAAGAACCACAAGGCAGAGAAGTAGACTACTTTATCCGTAATCTCGACGAGTTAAAAGGCAGCCACATTGAACAATATAAGGCAACTAACCTGACACAATTTTCTTTGGACAAGCCTCAACTTATTATTACTGCCAGTTTGGAAAACGGCGATGCAGTGCTTTACGTGGGTAAGAAAAAAGATGCTCACAGTTATTATGTAAAAAACAAAGACTCTGATTATATCTACGTCGTTGACAATGAATCGATTTCCAAACTCATGAAAAAAGAAGAGGACTTTACCACGGTTGTTACTGAAATTGCTGTACCCGAAGCGCCTGTTGGTGCAGCAAAGAGTCCTGTTGAAGAAAAACCGTTGGGTGCGAGCCCGCATGGAAAACCGCCCGGCAGTTCACCGCATGGTGGATTTCATTAAAGACAGGAAGATCATGCACTGTCAGGGCTAAAGCCCAATTCAGACTTCGTCGTGAGCTCAGTCGAACGATAAGAGCGTCACTAACCCCAGCCTTAAGGCTGGGGTTAGTGGGTACACGGCATACCAGGGCTTTAGCCCTGATGGCCAACAATATGAAGTTGTTCATGTTATTTATTGTCAATCCCTTAGTCCCATCTTTTTAGGGAAAAGTAAAATGAAGGTATTTTCCCAAATGAAAAAATTTCACATCTTCTCATTATTTTCTGCCTTTCTTGTTTGCATTCTTTTCCACCCCTATGTTAAAACACCCGTCCTTGAAGCAAATTCTAACCGCAGGACGCCCATTGTTATAGCAGTAGAGAAAGCGAGTCCTGCTGTAGCCAATATAAGCACGGAGAGACTTATTACTCAACGACATGTTGATCCTTTTTTTGGATCCAGGAGTGAACTCTTTGATCAATTTTTCAATGATTTTTTTGGCCAGAGTCAGAAGCAAATGGTCGAAAGGCCGTTGGGTTCAGGCGTTATCATAGATGAAGATGGTTACATTGTCACAAATGAACATGTCGTGAGTCGTGCATCTAAAATCAAGGTACGATTGTCAGATGGCAAGGATTTTGAGGCAACCATGATTAGTTCCGATCCGATCAGCGATCTTGCGGTATTAAAAATTAACTCACCGGCACCTCTTCCCTACGTTAAGATGGGCACATCCAAGGATCTCATGATTGGTGAAACTGTTGTGGCATTGGGAAATCCATTTGGCCTGGAAAATTCCGTTACGACCGGCGTGTTAAGCGCAAAGAACCGCACCATGACATTTAATAGTCAATACGGAGATATTAAATATGACGGTCTTATTCAGACGGATGCACTGATTAATCCGGGCAATAGCGGAGGGCCTCTCATTAACATTGATGGAGAGCTTATTGGCATTAATGCCGCAATCGTGAATCAGGCTCAGGGAATCGGATTCGCCATTCCTGTTGATAAGGTAAGACAAACCCTTGTAAAACTCTTCAATTTTAGAGAACTCAACAAGATATGGTTTGGCGCACAGGTCGAGGAACAGGCTGACGCTTCAAAGGGGATTATGGTTTCATCGGTTGAGCCAGAGAGTCCCGCTTATAAAGCGCAGATCAAGACCGGCGATTATATTACGAAAATAGATTCCAAGGAGATTCGTGATATACTTGATTTTGAAAAATACATACTGAAAAAAAATGCAGGAGATAAACTTTCGATCATCGTCAATCGTAGTGGAAGGGAATTTAAGATAGATGTTACCATTGAAAAGGCGCCGCTTCAATCTGTCGAGAAGCTTGCCCTCGAAAAGCTTGGGCTGTTTGTGCAAGATTTAACACCCCAGCTTGCAAAACAATTAAATTTGTGGTGGGTAAAGAGTGGCGTATTGATTTCCGGGGTACAAAAAAACAGTCCGTCAGCCGAGGCCGGTATCAAAGAGGGGCATGTGCTTGTGTATGTCGGCCAGTATCGAATCAATGATATTGAAGAACTTGGCGCCTTGCTGAAAATCATGCAAAAGGGAGATGTCTGGGAGATAGGCATCGTCTGGTCGGACAAATTTGGTGAGCATCAGGGCTATGCAAGGATAAAAATCCGTTAATATTGTTATCCAAAATCATTATTCCGTTCCTTTCCCGAACGAGTCGCTAAAGTCCCCAAAGTTGTGCATTTTTAAAGGCATTCCCCGTTAGTGAAATCCGGAACTGAGAAGTTCATAAAGAATATTAATGGTCGCAAAGTTATCATTGCGAGGGCTTTGTCCGAAGCAATCCCCTCCCCTTGAGATTGCTTCGTCATTCCTTCTCGCAATGACAAAAGAGAGGCGACTCATAAAGGCATAAGGTCCCTGCCTGCTATTTTAGCCCCCAGTTTCCACGACATTTTGGTTTGTCTCCTTTCCAGTTTCGTTAATTCGTCATAGATTGCAAGCGCATCGTTTCCTGATTTGATGCCTTTTGTTATTGACTCTGCGGCGAATAAACCCGTTGATAATGCGCACGAAATCCCTTCACCAAAGGCATTGAGAAATCCTGCTGCTTCTCCCACCAGAAGAACCTTCCCTTTCCCTAAATAAAACCTGCCGGTTGTGCACATATCATTGCCCAGGCATCCGGTTTTCCTTACTAACTTTTTGAGTTTTAAGCCAAATCTATTTTCGAGCATCTTAGTATATTCGCTCAGATAAGGATGTATCTTAGCGTCTTTTCTTACCGCAGTGCCAAAGACTTGCAGTCCGTCTTTTACACTGAACCATGCATAGACCTCGCCAAACCGTGATTCCAGGAAACCGTGATAAAAACAGGGGTCTAAGTCGGAAGTGCCTTCGTAATAATTTTGATATGCCACAAACCATTTTATGCCTTTTTCAAAATCCGGATCGATTTTTTCCCTGATAACCGACCTGCTGCCTTCTGCACTTACTAAGTATTTACAGGTAATTTGTATCGTTTCGTCATTACCGGTATCATGACATTCCAACACTATGTAGTTGCCATAATCTTTAAATCCTTTCAAGACACAACAATCCTTTACTTCTGCCCCGGAATTTTTAATAAGCCAGAAATCGAATTCAGAGCGCCATATATTCGGCGCGCCGTTGCTATCCTTATCGAATGGCCAATCTGAAAAATGCTTATTATCAGACCAAAGTCTTACTCCTGTTAAAAATCTTGGCGTAACGTAAGCCGATTCCGGGATTTTTCCCCAAAGTCGTTCGGTTATATCCTGTGATTTCTTGAAGATAATTCCGGAACACATCTTGTATCGGGGGAGTTTTTTTTTCTCCAATACAAGGACTTCTAATCCTTCATAGACCAGGCCTCTTGCCGCAGCGGCTCCCGAAGGGCCTGCGCCTACAATTACAACATCATAATTTCTTTTAAGAGTATTTCCCATTGATGGTGTGTTGGTTTCTTAGAAAAAAGGTCTCGTGGATAATGATAAATATTGAAATTTTAACACAAATTGACTAATTACAACTTATTTGCTATTGACTACATACGATATATTTATTAAGATAAACAATTTTATGTAAACATTTTATAATAAATAATTGTTATATCAAACGAATATTACATTTTTTAAATCTTAAACGGGAAGTAGATATGGATTATAGAATTGATCAGTTAACAAACGAAAATCACGAAAATTACGTAACCGAAGAAGACATTGCCGAAAGGGAAGTCTCCGAGGAAAGGGAAATATACAGGGATTACGATCCTGTTCGTATTTACCTGAAAGAGATGTCGACTTTGCCGCTATTATCCAGGGAAGAGGAACTCTATCTGGCGAAAAAGATAAAGATTATGAGTCGGTTACTCCACAGAAGGGTCTTGACGTTTGATTATGCTGTGGAAAACTATGTGCGTATTCTGGAGGATGTGGATAGTGAATCCGATCTTGTTCAATTTATTGAGACGGCAGTAAAAAAAGACCAAAGTAAAGACGAAATGATCGCGAAAATCCACAGTATGGCAGAGGAAATCAGAGACATACTTGAAGATAATTTGAGGGACTATGGAAAGATTAAGGGGAATACTCCAGGTAATGTAAGATCCAGGATTTTGAGAAAGATATCATCCAGAAAAAGGAATGTAATCAGAAAACTTGAGGCTATGCATATTCGTACGGAAACTATTTTGCCTGTTATGAAACAACTATTGGATGTTTTATCAGAAATAGTAAAATTTGAAAAACGATTTAAAGGGTCGCATCAGAAGAGAGAAATTTTCAGGAGACTTTCGCACCATTTCAATATAAATGAAACGAAAACTTTGTTCATGGTTCCCGTTGAAGAGATGAAGGAAGCTATTCATGCGATCAATTCCATATACAATGAATATGACTCAGCGAGAAAACAATTTTCCGAAGGAAATCTGCGGTTGGTGGTAAGTATTGCAAAGAAGTACAGGAAACGCGGGATGACTTTTCACGATCTTATTCAAGAAGGGAATACCGGCCTGATGCGAGCTGTCGACAAATATGATTATCGCATGGGTTTTAAATTTAGTACGTATGCCACCTGGTGGATTAAGCAGGCGATTATCAGGGCAATAGATGACAAGGCAAGGACGGTGCGAATTCCCGTACATATGACGGACATAATTAACAAGACAGCCCATGTTTTAAAGAATGTTCAGTCTGGTCTCGACAGGAAGTCCCGTATAGAGGATATTGCAAAAGAGGCAAAAATTCCGGTTTCGGAGGTTTACCGTGTATATCGGATTGCATCTCAGCCTATATCGTTAGAAAATCCGATTGGCGCTGATAGTGAGACAATGTTTGAAGATTTTGTTCACGATAAAAAGGTGGAATCCCCCCTTTATGCGGCTCATCAATCATTGCTCAAGGAGCAGTTGGAAAAGGTTTTAAATACCTTGAGTTTACGGGAACGCGAGGTGCTTAAACTGCGTTTTGGTATGGGTGATGGATATACCCATACTCTGGAAGAGATTGGCAATAGGTTTAACATAACAAGAGAAAGAATACGGCAAATAGAGGCCATTGCCCTTCGTAAACTTCAACATCCGCTGCGAAGCAGAAAACTTGAGGGATTTCTCGAAGGCGTAACGGTTAATTAAACGCCACGTAGGGGCGGGTTTGAAACCCGCCCCTGCCTAATGTGTTGGTTTAAGAATTTGTTTCGTCAGTCTTTGACCTGATCAAAGTACCATTTTTTTGCTGAAATGTCATAGGAAATGAGGCAGGTAAGATTGTCGGTGGTAACCACATAATATCGCTTCCTGAGCACGCCTTGAATGGTTTGATCCAGCCATTCATTTACCACTTCCTTCACCTTAAATAGTCTTCCCCGCAGTTTAAAGCTGTACGGAATCACATAACTGAGTGTCAGGTCGTTAACGGGCACCCATATCGAAGACCTTACTTGACAACGTTCAGGACATCGTTCACAAAAAAATGGTCACGACATCGTTCAGTAAACGATCTTTGAAAATCGAATAGCCACAGCATGCTTTATAATGGGCACCTAATTTTTTTAGGAGGTGTTCATGATAAAGAAGATTCGGAAAGAACGGGC
>Ga0233425_10006407_pt1 | contig 17491 bp, 16 predicted proteins | sample Watercolumn_Towu_2_FD_181712 | JGI IMG/M metagenome (GOLD analysis project Ga0233425, IMG submission 181712) | Freshwater microbial communities from Lake Towuti, South Sulawesi, Indonesia - Watercolumn_Towuti2014_140_MG | ecosystem: Environmental > Aquatic > Freshwater > Lake | place... | reverse complement strand
CTAACACCTGAGTTAAGCCGCGCCGCGAAGCGGCGTCGGCTTGGACGAATTGTTAGCTCTCAGTGGCATAGCTCAAGAGCTTCACTTGTATCCACGTTCCTTCCACACCGGTCTTAGGATCAATTAAATCGGCTACCGACCGGGTGAAAACAATGCTGTCACCAGACTTGGGCTGACCGTATTTGCGAGGGATGCGAAGCGTAATGCTCAAAGACTGTCCCATGTGCTCGGAGCAATCTGTATAGCTCTTGAGGCCGACGGTTTCATCCGGCTGGGCGGCAAACACCTCTACGTTGAGCTCGAACGTTTGCGCGCGGTCGGCGGGAACCACCTTGGCCGAACTAACACGGCCTTCGATGCGACAGAACTCAAACCAAGACGCTGAGGCATCTATGGGCATTGCTGATGCCGCTAGAGCTACAAAGGCGACGATGGTTCTCATGAGGGCTAACACCTGAGTTAAGCCGCGCCGCGAAGCGGCGTCGGCTTGGACGAATTGTTAGGCCCCAGCTTAGCCGGGCGACAGGCGAACTTCACTCCCCCGCATGTTCACGACATTGCCCTGGGCCTCAAGGTGCCCGGCGCGCACCAACTCTAAGACACGACGCCCGTAATAGTGGTCGGGAATGTCTTCGTAGCGGTCCGGGTACGCGTACATGGCTCCAATCACAACCATCGCGACCTTTTGCCAACTGCCAGAGGAGTGCTGGAGCAAGGCGGCGTCGATCGCGGATATGTCGGAGGCCGTAAGCCCGCCAACGGCAGCGAGTTCGTCTGGTTCGTACGGCGGGAACTCGGGGCCAGGCTGCGTCGTCATTGGGTCTGGGGCCTAACACCTGAGTTAAGCCGCGCCGCGAAGCGGCGTCGGCTTGGACGAACTGTTAGGCCCTATCCGGCGACGACCTTGAGCGCCGACCTGCGGACCCACCCCGAGGCGCAAGGGCCATCGTAAGTCACCCGATTGGCGAGGGGTGACGATACCCCGCAACCTGGATGTGCGGCCTCAAGAACGACAACGCCGGCCCATTCACTACCGGACGTTTCAGAGCAGAGATATACGAGCGAGCCTTCTTTGAGCCGCTTTGTATAGGGGAAATAGTCGGCAGGACCGTCGAAGAGAAACACGTCGCCGTCAAAGCGCACGGCGGCTACGCTCGGGCAGGCATCGAGCTCTGGGCTGCCGCCCACAGTCACAGGTTGGCGATGCGGTGGGACTGTAGTAGCACCGGCCAAGGCTACGAACACGATTAACTTCAACATAGGGCCTAACACCTGAGTTAAGCCGCGCCGCGAAGCGGCGTCGGCTTGGACGAATTGTTAGCGCTCATCCCGCTGCTCCAGGAGCTCAATGTTCGGTGCAATGGTCCAGTACGCCTCTAGGTCCACCTCAGTGACGACTGCGCCTGATTCTCCTAGTTCGTACACGGCGTGCTGTGCGGGATGAAACGCAGTCAGGTCTGGTGGCATGCCCCAGTACGGCTCATCGGATCCGCCTTCGACGGCCAAGAGCAAGCCATCTTCGTCGGCCGAGTCGATAACACCCCACAGGCCGGAATACGACTCGTTGCCAGCTTCATCGATGTGGCGGAGACTGACAACGACCCGCTTGCCGATGAGGTGTTGGGCGGCTTGTACGGAATAATCCATGAGCGCTAACACCTGAGTTAAGCCGCGCCGCGAAGCGGCGTCGGCTTGGACGAATTGTTAGCGGGCAAGCTCGGGCACTCCGAGACGAGTAAGCCACGCGAGGAACTCGCTGCCATCACCTTCCTTCACCACCAGAGCAATGGTGCCCTCTGGCTGGACGAAGAAGACTGCACGCTCGCGGAGCTGCGGCGGATCGAACGTACACCCCGCGAGGCGTAACTCGACAGACCCCGAAAGAGCCCCGCGAATATTTTGCGTAACCGCGGCATAGACCGTGACAGGACTCGCCCCGTTCGTGATGGAGAAAGCTCCAATCTCAGGGTCTACTCCATCGGGTCGGCTAAGCAGCCCGTTCTCATAGCCCTTGAGGTGAATGCCAGTGACACGGCCGACAAACACGGCGCTGTACTGGCTTAGCTTCTCGATAGATGGCGCCATGCGACGGCAAGCATGAGCATCCCCCGAGATGGCGTGACCTGCCCCCAGTAGCCGTACCAACAGTTACTGGCAAAGTCCGGGGTTGAAGGGTACTTCGGTCTGTTGCTTTTGACTTCGGTGGTTGGCTGCGAACTGGGCGGGCGGGATGCGTCCGCAGCTGCTGTGCGGTCGAACCTGGTTGTAGTCCCTGCGCCACTCGGTGATGACATCACGCGCCTGGGCAAGCGAAGTAAACCAGTGCTCGTTCAAGCACTCGTCTCGGAACTTGCCGTTGAAGCTCTCGATGTAGCCGTTCTGCATCGGCCGGCCAGGCTCGATCAGCAGGTGCTCGATGCCGTGCTGCTGCGTCCACGCAATGAAGGCCCGACTGGTGAATTCCGGTCCGTTGTCGGTACGCACGGCTCGTGGATAGCCACGGAACCGCGCGGCCTGATCCAGCACGCGCACGACATAGGCGCCGCTGATGCCATGGTCGACCGTGATGTCGACGCACTCGTGGGTGAAGTCGTCGGCGACGGTCAGGCACTTCAGGCGTCGCCCATTGGCCAGCGCGTCACTGACGAAGTCCATGCTCCACACTGCATTGGGCGCAGCTGCGGACGACAGCGGCTGGCGCTCACTCGGTGGCCTGCGGACCTTCTTGCGACGACGCACGGCCAGGTTCGCCTCGCGATACAGGCGGTAGACCTTCTTGTGGTTCACAGCCGGATATTCCGGACGCAGCAGGTCGTGCAGGCGGCGATAGCCGAACCTGCGGCGGACCTGCGCCAGCTCGATGATCCGCGCCGACAGCGCCTGCGTCGCAGGCGCCTGTTCGGGCGGATGGCGAAAGGCATCGCGGGAGAGCCCCGCAAGGCGGCAGGCCCGGCGCTCGCTCACTGCAGTAGCTTCGAGCATGCGACGGACCGCCTCGCGCTTGCGTTGCGGGGCTAGCGTTTTACCCCGAAGCCCACCTTCAGCGCCTCGATGTCCAGGTGCGCCTCGGCCAGTAATCGCTTGAGTCGGGCGTTCTCGGACTCGAGCTCCTTCAGCCGCTTGGCGTCCTCCGCCTCCATGCCGCCGTACTTGGCACGCCACGCGTAGAAGCTGGCCGGGCTGAAGCCGTGCTGCCGGCCGAGCTCGGATACCGCCATGCCCGCCTCGGCCTGCTTGATGAAGCCGATGATCTGTTCCGTGGTGAAGCGACTCTTGCGCATGTCCGTCCTCTCTGGTGACGGACTTTACTCAGCTTCTCGTGGTACGGCTCAGTGGGGGCAGGTCAAACCCATGACTTGAGATGCTGCCGGGCCGGGGGCTGACCGACGCTATGACCGGGCCAGAGGCGTCCACCTCTGCGGCCGGTCGTGATGACGAGCTTTCAATGTCATTAGACTCAGCGCTTCACGAGGCGCGCACTCTTTGGGTCGTACTCGTAGTTCGTAATGGAACCGTCGAGCAGACGCTTCACAGCTTCGTCGATAACGGCAAGCGGCACCACGAACCACTCACGCGGTTTCACTTCCCTGCCGAACCTGTCGAGCAGTGCGACATCAAGCTGCGCCGCGGCAAAGAGCGTATGGAAGATGCCTTCGAGCTTGGTTCGATTGAGGTTGTGCAGCCTGTACTCGGCGACCACATCAACGCCTGCGAGCAGGTAGGTTGCATGATTCTCGGCGCCTACCAGGCGCGCTTCGACCTTTCCCCCTGTCACGCCGATCTTGTGGATCAGCTCGCGGTGCTCTGCGATGAAAGGGTGGTCAGAGCGGCTGCGCAGGATGTAGATGGAGCCGACCTCAATATCGTCGGGCTCCACTGTTCCGGCGAACAGCGGCCCTTCGCTGATTGGGATGATTCGGCTCCCTGCCCGTCCCTCTACGCCTTTGTAAAGTGCCGCTTGCAGCGAGCGCAAAAGTAGGTCGCTTTCCGTGCCATTCGAGAAGATCACTCGAAGCCGACCCTGGATCGCGGAGACCGACGTCCGATAGGTGTCACCGATCGCGGCGACATAGGCCACCAGACCACCTAGGGCGAAGAAGTCGCCCACTTCGATGCTGGCGTCCTTGCCGAAAGGCTTCATGACCCACGTCTTTTGTTTTAGGCCAGCTTCCACGGTGTCGAACAGCGGCTTGAAGGCTTCAAAGTCTTTGCAAGGCACGCGGTTGGCGATTTCCTCCGCCGCTTTGATCTCCGCATGAGAACGCACGTGCCGCAGCACGCGGATGTCGTCGCTTGCAGGGTCCACGTCCACACCCAGCTCTGCGAGCAGCGTGTCCTCATCCAGTTCGTCCACGCGAGCGGTTGCTGCCGCAGTGTCCAGAAGCCCCGGTGCATCCATGGGTGCCAGCAGTGTCTGTGCCTCCGGCAACTTGCGAATCTGATCGAGGCGCACCGCGTACAGCCGCTCGAAGATGTCGCGGTCCTCGCCGTGCAGCGGTGCGCGGCCGTGGGTCTCGTGGAAACGCAGAATGTCTTCAAAGCCCGCGATGATCCGCTCCTCCAGCGGCGTGCGCTTGGCGACCTTCGTCGGAGTGGCGTCTACGCCGAGGGCTTCCAGGAGGGCGTCATCGTCCATCTCAGCCATGGCCAGTGGCCCGCTTCGCCTTGGCCTGTGCGCGGTAGCGCGCCAGCGCGGCCACGCCTTCGGCCATGCGCTTTTCCCAGGCGTCGGCCGCGTTGATGTCAGGCAGCCGGCCGCGCTCCAGCTTGAACGCCAACGCTCGGCGGGCAAGGTCACGAGCGTCCTCTTCTGAGATCGACAGCTTCTTGGCTGCGATGCTGGCCTGGATCTGGCGCAGCGACTTCTCGTCCATCGTCCTCGCCAGCACGGCGTAGGCCGCCTCGAACGGGTTGATGCGGTCGATCAGGTCGATATCCAGATCACGCACGTTGACGAACTTACGCACGCCGTCGAGCAGCGAGGTATTGCCCTGCTCCGTCGCCGTGGAGCTGCCGTATTCCGGGGCTCCGGGTTCCCGCACGCCCCGTGCATCGGCCTCCGCCAGCGCCAGCTTGGCCTGCTGGGTGATGTTGAGCACGGCGACGGCGTGCTGGCGCACGGACTCCTGGTCCTCCTCGCTCAGCTCCGGATAGCGCTCGCGCACGATCTTGCCCATGCGCTGCACCGTGAGTTCCTCAGGCACGATGTTCTCGCTGTTCAGCGTGCCCTGTTCCAGCGCCAGCCGGTCCTGGATAAAGCCGGCGATCACCTCGTTGAGGTCTTCCTTGCAGATGCGCGTGGCTTCGGGGCTGGCCGGCGCCTTCAGGCCGGGGATCTCCAGATGCACCGCCCCGGTCTCGGTGTTGACGCCAACGTTCTTTCCGCCGGGCTTGTAGCCATCTTCGCCGTACTCAAAGCCCGGCCGCGGGCCGGTGTCCTTTGGGGTGAACTCGTAGCGCGGGGCAAGCACCTGCTCCATCAGCAGGCTGGCGGAGATGGCCTTGAGCATGTCGTTGACCGCTTCGGCCACGGCGGCCTGGTCGGCCGTCGGCTCGGCAATGAGGTTGGTGAAGCGCGCGCGTTCCTTGCCTTCAGCATCACGTGTGGCGCGGCCGATGATCTGCACGATCTCGGTCAGGCTGCTTCGGTAGCCGATGGTCAGCGCGTGCTCGCACCAGATCCAGTCGAAGCCCTCCTTCGCCATGCCTAGCGCGATGATCACGTCCACGTGGTCGCGGTCGTTCTTGTGGGCCGGGTCCTTCAGGGCAAAAAGCACGCGCGAGCGCTTGGCCGCGTCGCTGTCGTCGACCAGGTCAGCCACCTTCAGTACGCGGCCGTCCGGGGTCTCGATCAAGTGGAAGCCGGTCCTTTCGTCCACGCCCTTCCACTCGCCCAGTGAACCCATGATCTCGTTCACCTCGCGCTCTTTGTCCTGCAGGGACTCGCGCGAGTTAACGTTCGGAATGTGGACGATGGTCTTAAGTTGCGGGTCCAGCACCTTCGCCACGGCGTCCACGTAGCGCCCGGTGTAGAAGAAATAGCCGATATCCAGCGACTTCAGCCACCGGTACCCATTGAGTTGCTCGTAGTAGGTGTAAGTGACGGTCTCGAACCGGGCCTCGTCGGTGGGCGACAGCACCGCCTCGCTGTCGCCACGGAAGTAGCTTCCTGTCATGGCGACCACGTGCACCCGGTCGCGCGCGATCAGTGCGCCCAGCTGGCTGCCGAGGATGTTGTTCGGGTTCGACGAAACGTGGTGGAACTCATCGATGGCGATTAGGCGGCCGTCGAAGGCTTCGATGCCCAGCTCCTGCATGGCGAAGCGGAAGGTGGCATGGGTGCAGACGAGCGCCCGGTCGCCGCTTTCGAGGAATTTGCGCACGGCCTCCACCTTCGATTTCGCAACGCGCTCCTCGTCCGCGCCCGGCGCGTTGCACAGGTTCCACTGCGGCGCCAAGGTCCAGTCCCAGTGAAAGCCGTGGCGCGTCAGTTGCTCGTCCGCGAAGCTGCCGCCAATGCTGCGCTCGGGCACCACCACGATCGCCTGCCGCAGGCCCTGGTTGTGGAGCTTGTCCAGCGCGATGAACATCAGCGCGCGGGACTTGCCTGAGGCCGGCGGCGACTTGATCAGCAGGTACTGCTCGCCGCGTTTCGCCCAGGCGCGGGCCTGCATGGCACGCATGCCGAGCGCGTCGGCCTTCGCCGACGCCCCGGTTCGCGCGGTGATAATGGACACCGCAGGGACAACATACGCATTTGTCGGATTGCCCTGCTCGCTCATGCCTTCTTCGTCCTCGCCGTTTTCCGGCCTGTCGGATTCTTCGCCGTGCCGGCAGTCATCTTCGTATAGAGCTCGAACAGCTTTTCCAACCGTTCGGTGTCGTTCCTGAACCTGCGGCCGATGTAGATGCGCTCGAGCACCTCGTCATTGCGTTCGTGGGCGTGGCGCAGATTCTCCGGCATTGCATCCAGGTCGTAGATGTCCGCGATAGTCTTCGGGAAATGCACTTCACGGGCGAGCAGGATGTCCTCGGCGCAGCGAGTAAGCTCCGCTTTGTTCTCATCGGTCATTAGTGGAACAGGAAACGTGTTCCAACCGAGCTTGTTGCCATAGGAAAAATCGTTTCTAAGTCGGGAACAAACTGTTCCGATCCACACAAGGTGCATGCGCGATGCAACGAGCGCGAAGTTCCAAAGCGGATCGTCATAGATCGCGTAGCACTTGTCGCCAATGACCGGGCCGGACTGAAAGTAATCGACGGGCAGATACGGCCGATTCTCTGACGACACGCGAGGCACCACGATCGCTCGCTCACCATTCTTTGCTGACAGCTGAACAAAGCGATGCGGTGTGCGTGCGTAGGCTCTTGTTGAGGGCGCGGCGTCCTCCTTGAGGCGGAAGGCTCGGACGCGCTCCAGGATCTTCTGGATGGCCCGGTTCTCTTGCGCGTCAGGTAGCGTCTTATCATCAATCCAAAGACATTCACGCGGCTTCGCGTGAATTAGTTCTTCTGAGCCGTAGAACTTGCGAACAAGTGAGGGCTCGACCCCTTCTTCTACCAAGCGGCGGCCTTCTTCCTTGGAGAAAATTAGATTCCCACCATCCTTCGCCATGTTCCCTAAATACATCCAGCCGACGTCCGATATCGGCGCGCTCCGAGCAGCCACATAGACCGACGAGTTCGGAACGAGGTATGGCCCGATGGAACCAACTTGACGGACCTCTCCATCGCTAATGAGCAGGCAGGCGCTCGATCGAGTCGAACTTATCCCGACGACAATGACGGTCACACCGGCTTTGTTCGCGGCAAGGTTGGACCAATTGAATGACGTATGCGCGAAATGGATGCGCATACCCATATCGAACACTAGTGGCCAAAGCAGTGCGACTTGCTCGCCCTGACAGATTGAATTGGTGGAGACAAGCGCCGCCGCCCCATTCGTCTCCGTAAGGTACTGCGCCGCCTTGATAAACCAGTTAGCTACATAGTCGACTGCCGCGAAGGATCCCTTGTATCGACTGAAGACATGACGGGTATCGGCCTTTTCAGCCTCGCTTTGCTTATTTCGACCCTTGTATGGAGGGTTTCCGCAAATGTACGTCTCCCCACCTTCGTTCTCGAAATCAATCTCCGCCTGATCCAGCGGCTTCTCGAAAAGGTCGTCGGCTACAAGCTTCACCCCGGTGCCGGTCGGCGGACAGATCGCCAGCCAATCCAGCCGCAGTGCATTGCCGCAAACGATCCAGTTCTCCTTCGCCAACGGCAAAAACTCCGCAAGCGCTTCGCGTTGCCCGCGATACAGCTCGTCGCTCTGGAACTCCGCGATGATCAGCGCGAGTCGCGCGATCTCAGCCGGGAAGTCGCGAAGCTCGATGCCGCGGAAGTTGGTCAGCGGAATCTCGCTCTTGCGATCCCGCTCGCCGCGGCGATCGTTGATCTCCGCCTCGATGGCGCGCATGCGCTTGTAGGCGATGACGAGGAAGTTGCCAGACCCGCAGGCGGGGTCGAACACGCGGATGCGCGCGATGCGTCGCCGCAGGGCCAGCAGCTTGCGCTTGTCCTGACCGGCGGCGTCCAGCTGGGCCGAGAGGTCATCGAGGAACAGCGGGTTCAGCACCTTCAGGATGTTCGGCACGCTGGTGTAGTGCATGCCCAGTGCGCCGCGTTCCTCGTCGTCGGCCACCGCCTGGATCATGCTGCCGAAGATGTCGGGGTTGATCGCCTTCCAGTCCAGTGCGCCTGCGTGCAGCAGGTAGGTGCGGGCCATGCGTGTGAAACGCGGCACCTCGGTGCTACCCGAAAACAGGGCTCCGTTGACGTAGGGGAACCCGGTGGCATACGCCGGAAGGCGCGGCTCGGCGCCCGCGCGCTCGCTGGCGTGGATGTCCATGGCTCGGAAGATTTCCGACAGCACGACGTGCACGTTGCTGCCGTCGCGCTCGGTCATCTGCTCGATGGCGCGGGTGAACAGGCTCTCGCCCTGGAAGATGCCGGTGTCCTCGGCGAAGAAGCAGAAGATCAGCCGCGCCATGAAGTGGTTCATGTCGGCGCGGCGCGCTTCGGCGGCCCAGCCCGGGTTCTCGGCCAGCAGGGTGACGTAGAGCTTGTTGAGCCGGCTGGTGGCTCGCACGTCGATGGGGTTGTCCTTGATCTCCTTGATGGTGGAGATGCCGGCCAGCGGCAGCAGGAAACCGAAGTGGTTGGGCAGGTCGCCATAGGCGCACGTGACGGTGTCGCCGCTGGCGAGGTCTTCCGCCTCCAGCGTCTGCCCATCGGTGGCCAGCAGGAACTTGGGCTTGCCCTTGGCATTGGCTGGGCTGGCGCGCAGCGCCGCCAAGCAGGTGGCCACCTCGCCGGGCTTAGCCACCGCCAGATGGATGGTATTGCGCAGGAGCACACCGCCCGGCACGTCGGAATGGTTCGCGTTGCCCGTGCGCAGGCGGCGCAGCGCCACGTCCTTCTGCCCGAAGGCGGCGAGGAACTGGTACGGGAATTCGGCGACGTCGAACGGCTGGAGGGCCAGCTCGGATACGGCCTGTTCGATCTCTACGGCGTTCATGAACCGGATTCTCCCACGCATGGGCACCGGCACTAGATGCCCGAGGAGGCTTTCTGCTTCGGGGAAGTGCGATGTTTACCCGGACCGCGGCGGCCGTTTCGCGAGACCCTTCCTGGCGGGATCGGCGTGCGCGTCCAGGAAGTCGTTCATGGCCCCACGAAATCGGAGCACGTCTCCAGGAAGATCGATCCCACGCTGGCGCGCAATCGCGGTAGCGAAGGTCACTTGGGCTGGAGTCGGTGGCTTGAGGTCCCAGTCGACACAGTCCGCCAGGACGGGGCCTAGCTTGGCGCCAATGCGCGCTCCGAAGGCGTCTTTGGCCGCTTCGTCTTGGAGTCGCTCCCACTGCTTTACGAGGAGGGCAGTGAACTCGTCGCTCAGGGGCACCTCAGCGTAGAGGTCGAGCTCGATGTTCAACAGGAGGAGTGGCATCTCGTCGATCGCCTGCAGTTGCTGCTCTGGAAGGCTTGGGGACTGCGCTGCTTGGGCTTGCTTGTAGTGCCTGGGACCCGGAGAGCTTAGGGCCCGGGTCGTCCACCCTTCGCACTAAACATTATCGGCTTTTCCGATATCGGAAAGCCAGATATAGGTTCGTCTGCCGCTTTCGTCGGACGCGGCCATGCGCAAGTCGATCCATCGAGCCGAGTACATGCTGCTTGTGGAGCTCGTTCGGGAGATCAGGCTCGCCTCGGGGGTGACTCAGGAAGAGTTGTCCCGGAAACTTGGACGGCCTCAGTCATTTGTCAGCGACGTGGAGCGCGGCACCCGGCGCCTCGATGTTTTGGAACTTCGAGACCTCTGCGGCCACTTGGGCCAGCCGTTCGTTGAATTCGTCGCTGAATATGAACGCCGACTCCAGTAGGCAACCGCGAGTTAATCGCTGAACAAGGTTGCAGCTCCTGCGACTCCCAGCCAGTAGTCTGGTGCGATGGAGGATGCGCGCAAAGCAACTAAGCCGCTGAAGGGGCGTGGGTCGGCCTCTCGACCAGTGGGTCGCTTTGAGGTTCGCGAGGCGACTGGTGAAGACGACGGTTGGGGATCCGTCTACGAGGACTTGGCCGACGCTCCGCCGCTTGGCACCAGTGTGGCCGAGGAAGTGGCTCGGTCGATCGTTACGCGCAACACCTCCCCGGACATCGGCTTCAACCAATCGGTGAACGGGTACCGGGGGTGCGAGCACGGGTGCGCATACTGCTTCGCTCGCCCGAGCCACTCGTATCTGGGACATTCGCCCGGTCTGGATTTCGAGACCAAGTTGTACGCCAAGACAAACGGTCCGGAACTGCTCAGGCATGAGCTGTCGAAGCGATCTTACCGGTGCGAACCCATCGCGCTTGGCATCAACACGGACAGTTACCAGCCGATCGAGCGGCGGCTACGGCTGACCCGGGGGCTGCTTGAGGTTCTGCAGGAGTTCAATCACCCCCTTACGATCGTCACCAAAGGCGGATTGATCGAGCGGGACATCGACCTGCTCGGGCCGATGGCGGCGAAAGGTCTGGTACATGTGCACTTTTCGATAACGACGCTGGACAATCGCTTGGCATCGAGGCTTGAACCCAGAGCCACGGCGCCCGCCGGCAAGCTTCGTGCGATGGCGGCGTTGGGAAGTGCGGGTATCCCCGTAGGCGTCATGGTCGCTCCCGTAATTCCGGCCATAACCGATCACGAGTTGGAATCCATCCTCGGAGCGGCCCGCGACAACGGCGCATGCGGCGCTGGCTACGTCATCCTCAGACTGCCGCACGAGCTCCTGGGCCTATGGACCGAGTGGCTTGAACTGCACTTTCCAGAACGGACGCAACATGTGCTGAGCATGCTCCGACAACTAGGCGGCGGCGACCACTATGACAGCAGGTTCGGAATTCGCATGCGAGGGCAGGGACCGATCGCAGACTTGTTGCAGCAGCGATTCCGTAAGGCGGTTCGATCGCTCGGTTTTCCGGGTATGCCTGAGTTGAACAGCACCTTGTTCAGCGCACCCGCGCCCGTATCGGCCCAGCGGGACCTATTCGGCTAAGCAGGAACGAGCGCGATGCGTCGATGACTCGTGCAGCCGCCTTTTCACGAGCCGCGGCGACAGCGCTCTACTCCCGGCTGCGACTCGATTCTTTGCGCTGACCGATCGAAGCCACTTTGGCATCCAAAGGCTCATATCGCTCTATTCGTCGCTCGAGAGACGCGACCCGGAGCATAACTGTGGCCAGAGCGGTGTCCTTAACTTTGATGACCGCTTCCAAGCGCCGCACTTCTGATCGAAGCGCTTGAAGTGCGGCAGAGCGGCGCATCTGCAGCGGCGTTTGTTCCTTCGACGCGAGCACTTTCCGTCGTATGTCAGGGTACTGGCAGTTCTCCATACCGATCAGAGTTCTGCTCCGCCTTGCTTCCTTTGCAACGCTCGCGGGCGAGATCTTCAACTTCCCCTCGCTGGCGCTCGCAACTAGCTCCGGATGCGTAGGCTCACCTCGCGATAGCCTTGCGAGCGCCTCAAGCAGGTCCTTTTCTACCTGACTGCTGCTGTTCACGCCTCAGCCTCAAGTCGATTGATGACACTAAGGATCTGCTTCGCTTGCCGGGCACGTTGCTGAAGGACCCTAGTTAAGCCGGGCTCCTGGGAGCTCGACGTTTCGGAAAGGGCCAAGTTGGCCTTTTCCAGCCTGTCCTCAAAGTAGGACATATGCTCTGGAGTGATCACCAACAGTTCGCACTGTGTGCACGTTTCAGGGCTCCGAAACGCCGCGTTCGGATAAGGCCTGTGCGAGCCGGCATATCCGGCTAACCTGTTGCATCTAGAAGCATGTGGAGCGAATGCGGACAGGCATTTCCCGTAGGCCGCGTCATAGACGAACAATTCCAAACGCTCAACCAGCGACAGCGCCCGGTCGTAGAGACTCACACCAGGCTCCGCTTCCATCCGGGCACGTAGCGCGGCCGCATGTTCGTGGAACAATTTCGCCCCACCACCCAGGAGCTTGGCGTCGGGGCTCGTCAGCCGAAGTAGGTACTCGGCGGATGTCTGCGACCGCGCAGACGCCATGTCATCACGAAGCGCCGGGTTGGTTCCGATATAACCTTCCTGCGTCACAACTGCATTCAAGTGCTTGTAATGCTGACTTAGTGCCGGGAGCAGTCTGGGCGACACCCTCATCACGAACATTGCGAACGTGGTTCGCCAGCGATGAGGCCGCAATGCCGCACCATCCGCGAAATCACGTTGAGACTGCTCGGATGCTGCAGACAGATCCACGTGCTCGCCGACGAACTCTTTCTGCATGATGCTCAAGGGAGCGCTAGTCAGGGCGCCCACCGACTCCGGGACCCTAGGCAACCCTTGACCACCGACAAACGTCACCAGCAGTTGATTGCTATCTCGCAGACGCCTCCACGGGGCATTGAGCTCGTGTAGAACAAGCAGGGCCCGAACAGGAAGCGGAAGCTCATTTGATCCTGCGAGTGAGGCACCCAATAACCAGCGCTCTTTGCGCCGGCGCCGCTTGAAGGTCTCGGACTTAAGAAAGTATTTCCGCACAGTCCCATCGCGACGGTCCTCGACCTCCACGCAATCTGGCAGTCCATCAATCAACGTGTCCCCAACCTGCACGCCAATCAGCTCGTGCGCTCTCATTCCAGTCAGTCCCTGGATAGTGATCACGCAAGCGGTCTGTAATGCCACTACGAGCCGGCGCACGGCTTGGCTTTCCTTGATCTGGAATTTCCGATCATCCCGGTATACGCGTTCGTATATGTCGATCGGCTCCCTCCAAGGCAGCTCTTCCCCATCCAGAGTGGCGAACTCAAAGGCTCGGATCTTCTGGATATTCGCTTTGTACTTGGCTAAACGCTCCGCGGTGTGCTCCAGGTCTCGTACGTCGTCGTGCAGTTTCTGGAGCGCGATAACATCTTTGGCTGGAAGCCCAATCATTCGCACAGCAGCGTTGAGTACCGGAACCGCGACATCATCCGGGATCGGCGTGAGCTTCCCGCGCCGTCTGATTCCTAAGTCCTGTGTGACCACCGCCTTAGCGCTACGACCGTCGAATGGTGCTTCAGTCATTCCTATGCAGCCTAAGTCACGCATCGCGTTACGCTGCTGGAATAAGCTTTGAAGCACGTTCAGGTCGCGCCAAACGGTGCTGAAACTTACGTCTTCCCCATACGAAACGTTCGGCTCTTGGCTTGGCTCTAGGTGTGCGCGCACGCGTCCTTTTGCGTCCACCGCGAAATCGGCATAGTCCCAGGACAGCTCGGCAGATATGTCAGAGACGGCTTTGATGTCACTCGCCACCATCCAAGATGCGAGAGTTTCAAGGGCTCTTCCTAAACTACCGCAGGTACTCGGTCGCGGAAACGACGAGCTCTGCGGATTCAATATGCGGGTGACGAGATAGATCTGGAGTTGCTGCAAGAGTCCTGCATGTTTTGGACTCCCGAGCGTCAGGCCATCTGGGAGCTCGACGTCCCATTTAACCGTCGACATGCCTTTCGGTGTCCCCGGAATGTCATTTGGTATATCCCATACGAGATCACCCAGAGCGAACTCTCGTTCGAACAGGACAAACGAGCGCGTAGCTTCTTTGACTGCAACGTTAGTCACTATCAGTCCAGTTCTGGGATTGGAGACAGCCGGATGGCTGCAGCAGCTTTCACAACTTCGGGACTATTGAGTCGTTGCTGATTGGCAGTTAGATACGGAAGCAAGTCACCATACTTTTGCGTGGCTAACGCCAGCCCGTGAACTGCAACGCACTCCTCGATCTTGGCGAAGAGCTGGATTGTCCGAGCTAATGAATACGCACTATCCGGATGCGGCTGCGAGTGAGGACACTTGGGGCACTGCGGATACGCTGTGCAGGGCCTTCCGTGCCGTTGACCTTCAATTGGACTTGTCATGTTGTCGATGCACGTCCAACCGGGCGTTGCAGCAGTCGTTTCGCTCTGGCTGAGATTTTGTCTTGGGTCAACTTTGCCTTTCGAATACAGGTGGCGCTCTCGCTGCCCCATCACACCCGCAAGCCACCACTCTTCGTTATCGCGAACCGTAGCGGACTTGTAATTAGCGTTGGTAGTGATGGCTGACTTGTGTCCCAATGCGAGTGACACCAGGCGGCTGTCGCCATTGAGTAAATCTTGTAGAAACTCCGCGCTATTGGCCCGTATGGCGCGAGGGCCAACGTACTTGTCGCTAACCGCTTTGCTCATGGCCGAAATGCAGTTTCGAAAGACGATCTCGCCCCTAGGATCTTTGCTAGCAAATGAACCGACCGGGTAATCCTTTGTACGGTTACGTGGTAGGAATAGAAAGAGCTTCTTTCGAAGTTCGGGATGCGCAACGCTGCGGAGAACCTCAGTCCAGCGCTTGAGCGCCGCTACCACGCGATGCACTGACATAACGTCATTTGGGTCTTCAACGAACGTCCTCTGTGCGGTCGACAAGGCGCGTAGTTTCGCGCTTGTGAAAGTGGTCCTACGAAGCCCCATTACATCGTTGGATTCCACATCCTGAACTTCGAGGTCCCGCAAGGGCTGCTCGTTAAACCCGGTGTAAAGCAGCAAGTACATGAAAACGGAGTGTAGCTGCCTAGACGTCGGCCCCATCAGCACGTCGAAGGCTGCGGGGGCGCCAGGGCGGCCTTTTCGCTTTATGGACAGCGACAGACCATCCTTCTTGGCAACGCTTTTTTGCGGAATGTGCTCGTACTTTGTGATTATTTTTTGCAGCTTTCTATTAGCCAGACTCGCCGCAACCGTCATCACACTTGGCTGGTCGCTTGCGTGAGGAGGCAAGTGTTCGTCGACGCACCGGACGAACATCTGAACTTCGCTCTCAACCTGCATCACAAGCTTTCGCAACGTTTCGTCGTCGAGAGGTTCGGTTGATCTCTCCGGCCGATCGTCAGTTCCCCATGGACTACGAGGTACGATGCTCCCGACATCGATCCCTGGATAGTCTCGGGCAAGCATTACGAGCGTGTCCTTAAGGCAGCCCAGTTTGTGTATACGGTTGCCGGTCGTTAGCTTCTCGCCATTGCGCGGATTGACTTGCTCCCTCAACCATGAAATGAACGCGAGCACATGGTTGCCGTCTACATCCGAAATACCTGCAAACGGTCGCTCGAGGGTCGAGACAAATCTGAGATAGCCGTGTTGGAAATCCTTGTACTTCGTACGCCGGCTTTTGCCTGGTGCAATCAATGCAAGGACGCGGGCGACGGCTTCGGCGAAAGGCAGTGCCGCCTCCCCCATGCGCAGTAGTTCAGACACACTGCGGCCAGGTTTGAGGCCTTCATCCGAGAAGACGATCGTCAGAGATTCAGATGTTGCGTGCACTTCGACGGTCGGAGGAACGCTACCGGCACGCGCGGTTTCGACGGCGTAGTTGCTATGCCGCGTCTTGGCTTGGCCTCGTTTAGCCACGTCCGACAACTCGATCGATACCCATACGGATCAGTCGCGAGAACTCGTACTCAAAGTCGGCGACCGTGTCGAGGTAAACGCTGGTCGTCGTGCTGACGTCTGCGTGGCCGAGCTGCGCTTGGACGTAAAGCCAAGGTTCGGGGTCTCCGCTCTGCTTCCGAGCGAAGTATTCCGTCATTGCGTACGTGTGCCGAAACGCGTGGACGCCATAAAGTCGGTCGTAGGGGCTTCTAGCTTCGCTCAGTCCGACTCGTACGCCAGCACGCACCTGCGCATCTCGCATCGGCCCGCTTAGGTGCCTTGGAGCAAATGGGTCGCCAGCCTTTTTTCCGTCGCGAGCATCGCGGACGAATACATATCCCGGGTCCTTGAAATCGGGCTCGAACGCCATCCGTGTGGAGATAGCGAGGGACCTAGCGGTATCCATGTACTCGGCGATGTTCTGGATGAGCCAGACAGGAAACATCACCGTCTTGTACTCACCGCCCTTTCGAAGCAGTTCTACCGGGCACTTATCCAGCGGATCACGGCTCTTCGCAATTTCGATGCTCCGCTGCAGCTTGGGCATTTCAAGCGCAGGTATCTCGCTTCGTCTTAAGCCAGCCTGCAAGGCGCATTCGAACATCAGTCGCAGCCTGTCACTCGGTGGTCCTTCTCCGTTGACGTCGACACGCAGGTGCCCGCTCGCATCCAGAATCTTCCTCAATTTCTCGAGCGGAACATAACGGACCTTGAGCTGAGGTGTTCCGCCGCTGGGCGATTGCACCGGGTTGTGGGACCGGTCTGGATACGCCTTGAGCTCGGATGCGAGATGAGCATTCGAGAAGTCGATACGGTGCCTGGTAAGTCCTTTCGCCTGCGCCCACGTGTAGAACGCACGCACCGTCGACTCCCGTCTCGTAATCGTGGTCTCGGCGAACGGCTTACCCGTCACCGCCGAGGGCACCCGTGCCATTGCGATCAGATAGTCCTCAACATCATGCGTGCGCACTTCAAACCACTCCAACTTCCTGGAGTCCAGGAAGTCGAAGTAGTCCTTGAGGTCATAGACGCAGGCCTCGAGCGAGCGTGGCGACTTCTTGAAGGCGGTCCGCAGTCGAGAGAGATAGGAGCCGGCAAGGAACTCGAGAACCTCGCCAATAGGCAGCTGTGTCTCTTCTGACACGAGGAAATGCATGCCCGTCGGAATGCCACATCTATCCGACTGGAGCTCGCGGGGAAGAAGTGACGACTCCACTGCGCGCTGGACGTAGGCCGAGTACATGACGTGTCCAGTGTTCAGAGCGCAGGTGACTCAACACTCCTCTGTTCACTCAAGGAAGTCAACTAGCTAGTGGGATCAAGTACTTACCAACAGAATGAGGTTGAACACTTAGTAGAATGTCCAACCGTGCTCGCAGCCCCGGTAGGGATTGAGCGACTGCGAGAACCCCACGTCCGGTGACTGGTTGGTGGTGAGGATGCGGCGGGCGCGCTCCTCGGTGACCGTGGTGGCGGGCTTCGGCGCCTCCGCGA
>Ga0233425_10006406_pt1 | contig 17492 bp, 8 predicted proteins | sample Watercolumn_Towu_2_FD_181712 | JGI IMG/M metagenome (GOLD analysis project Ga0233425, IMG submission 181712) | Freshwater microbial communities from Lake Towuti, South Sulawesi, Indonesia - Watercolumn_Towuti2014_140_MG | ecosystem: Environmental > Aquatic > Freshwater > Lake | place: Indonesia... | reverse complement strand
TTTGGGCCTTCCAACCCGTTAGAAAAACTTAAATCCGTAGAACACTGGATCTTCTTCACTTCAACACGGAATTTTTTCTTAATAAATTCATCTACATTTTTCAGCGCGGACGCTCCGCCTGTTATCCATATTTCCCTCGGACCAAGGCTGTTGAAGCTTGATGAGTAAACCTCTATAGAACGAGCTATCTCTCCCGTAAGTCTAGTTATAGATTTAATAATACAAGTTGACAGCTGTTTCATCGCTGATTCCACGGAAGCGTCCTCATCCATGACAATCTCGCCTTTTTCTCTTTTCAAGATTTCCGCGTCGACAAAACCGACACCGCAATCCGCGGCAATTGCCTGAGTTATCGCATCCCCGCCTATAGGAATAGTTCTAAACCATAAAGTGTCTTTCTCATGAATAACTACATTGGTTGTCTTTGCGCCCAAATCAAGTACTACCACGGCCTGGCCGGATTGATCCTTAATGCCTTTATTCACCGGAGAATTTATAAATGTGTTTAATCCTATAATCGGAGGAATGATATCCGTAACTTTCATATCCATTGAGTCCATAAAATCTTGTACGGATTTTGTCCGGGCGGCGCAAAGCACTACATCCGTTTCTTCCGGGCTAACTCTTCTAAGGCATTGATATGACCACACAACTTCGTGTATAGGGAATGGGACCTGTTGCTGTGCTTCGTAAGCTACTATCTTGGCAAGTTTACTTCTGGCTACACCGGGCAGTTTAAACACCCTTATAAATACCTGCGAGCCGTCGGCAGACAATATCAATGGAACCGCCAACTCATTCTTAGATAAATATTTTGGCAGGCTCGTCACTAAATTCTTTAGTATCTCCGAGACAAGCCTTACCTTAACCTCAGAAGGGATATTTATTCCCCTAACACTCTCCGGGTATTCGCGAATCTTGTAGTCAAGGACACTTACTTTCTCTCCCTGAACCGACAGATGTACCATTTTAACGGAACTCGCTCCAATATCTATACCTATGGCTGTTTTTATTTTGCTCATTTCAATATCACTCTACCTTTATCATCTCTTCCTTCATCTGCGCTTCATGTTCAAACGGAGTGTAGTATCGATTAAACAAAGATCCCTGCAAAGGTTTAACCTGTGTCCACCACGCTGATTTAACTCCTTTAGCCTTCGGCCAATATACGGCGTCTTGGATTATGCCATTATACCATATTTCCGCTCTAATTATAATGACTTCTCCATATCTTGATATAACCTGAGGCGGAATGTACATATTCGAGATATGCTGTCTACCCTCTCGAACATTCATGTAAATGTTTGAGCCTGTAAGCATTACAGGTTTCCCTCCCTTTTCTCCTTTCAATAGCACGTAATATTTTACGTCAACATCATCCGCCCACTTCGGATTTGATGAATAAGATGTTTCTATAACCCCCCAGCCTTTGATTTTCCCAACGCTTTTTAAACTTCCAGAATCCAATCCCACAATCGTAGATTGTTCCGCACTGATATTGCGATATTTAAAATCCATTTTTTCAAATTCAAATGACGTCTTGGCCGCGTGCGAATCGGAACATGCCGACAGAAAAACAAATACCGCAACAGTTTTTAATAATTTCATACAACCTCCTACGCCGCCAGCGTGGTCAACAATTTCACAAGCGGCAAAAATAAAGAAATAACAATGAAACCGATTATTACTGCCAAAGTAACTATTAAAAACGGCTCTAACATTGAAGCAAGCCCAGCAATCGCCACATCAACTTCATTTTCATAGGTAGACGCGATTCGCATAAGCATTTCGTCCAGCTTCCCTGTTTCTTCGCCGACAGCAACCATATTCACAACAACCGAATCAAAAATCCCCGCCTGCTTAATCGGGGCGACAATACTTTCCCCCTCTTTGACGCTGTCATGTACTCTTTTTAGGCCGGCAGAAACAACTTCATTGTTTACCGTATCTCTCACAATATTTATCGCGTTCAATATAGGTACCCCGCTGGAAACTAATGTGCCGAGAGTGCTGGCAAACCTGCTTATTATCATTTTATGCATAAGCTTACCAATAATAGGAAGACCCAGTAGTATTCTGTCAGAAAAATACTTACCCGCTTTTGATTTCATTATCGCGCTAAAGACAACCTTTATCACAGCCGCGACTAGCATCATCGCAACCCAAAATTTCCAAGTCATAATCGCCTTACTCGTGCTGATCAGTATGCGCGTTATTAACGGTAACTCAATCCCCATATCCGAGAATAACGCGGTAAATTTCGGGACAACGAAAATCATTAAGCCAATTAGGACCACAAGAGCAACCAATAGTACAACGCATGGATATATGAGCGCGGACTTAACCCTCGCTTGGAGTTTCTGTCCTTTCTCAAAATAATCTGCTAGCCTTGACAAAACCAGATCCAAAAGCCCGGCCGCTTCACCGGCCCTGATCATATTCACATAAAGTTTACTAAACACATTTGGGTATCTATTTAGAGCGTCCGAAAACGAACCGCCGCTTTCTATAGATTCTACTAAACCCTTAAACAAATTTTTTAGATGCCCGCGCGGCTGCTGCTCTTCAACAATCTTAAGCGCGCGGACCAAAGGCAGACCCGCGCCAATTAGTGTAGAAAGCTGTCGTGTAAATAAAGTAACCGCCTTCGCGTTGACCGCATTGCCGGCAAAAAAAGGAGAAGCGCTCTTTTTTTCAACAGGTATGACTTTCACAGGAAACAGCCCTCTATCTTTTATCGAAGACAGGACCACCTGAATATCTTCCGCCTCTTCAATACCTTTAATTTCCTTTCCCTGTTTATTTATTGCAACATAACTAAATTTCGGCATAATTCTATGTTCTCCGGATTTGATTTTCCCATTCTTTCGTAACTTTATGTCACTTTCGCCACTTCTTCTATGGTTGTTATCCCGTCAAATATTTTCTTTATCCCGTCTTCCTTTAAACTAATCATCCCCAATTCCTTCGCCTTCTGCCTGATAATCACCGTAGGGGCACGCTCCAAAATAAGATTGCGCAATTGGTCATTAATCACTAATATTTCAAATATCCCCGACCGCCCTTTATACCCCGTAAAATTACACGTCGGACATCCTTTGCCGTAAAAAAACTGTTTTCCTTTTGTGATTGACTCGCTTATCCCTAGTTCCGTCAATATCTCTTTAGTTGGAATATACGACTCTTTGCACGACTGACATATCTTTCTTACCAATCTTTGCGCGATTACCGCCTCTAATGTTGAAACCAATAAAAAAGGCTCAATCCCCATATCTATCAATCTTGTTATTCCTTCCGCTGAGTCATTCGTATGCAGTGTGGTAAGAACCAGATGTCCCGTTAGTGAAGCCTGCACCGCCATTTCGGCCGTTTCTAGATCCCTTATTTCGCCAACCATAATCCTATCCGGATCCTGCCTTAAAATATGCCTTAAACATCTAGCAAATGTAAGGCCGATATTTTCATGAACGTTCATCTGTACAACACCGTCTATATCGTATTCCACAGGATCTTCGGTCGTGATAATCTTTGTATCCATTGTATTTATCACCTTAAGACATGAGTACAATGTCGTGGTTTTCCCGGCTCCCGTGGGACCTGTCACAATAACAATACCATAAGGTTTTTCAATGATTTTCCTTAAAAACCTTTCCGAGTCTTTATCAATACCTATCTGATCGAGCTCTAGAGAAACAACCGTCCTGTCTAAAACTCGCATGACCACACTTTCTCCAAAACTTGTAGGCAATGTAGATATCCTTAATTCAATATCCCTGCCGTCGAGATATATCTGAATTCTACCGTCCTGAGGAAGCCTCCGTTCCGCGATATTTAAACCCGCCATCACTTTAATTCTGGAACTCAGAGCAAGGCTTATTTTCTTTGGCGGAGGAACCATCTCATATAAAACACCGTCAACACGGTATCTGACTTTGTAATCATTTTCAAACGGTTCAAAGTGAATGTCACTCGCCCGGTCCCTTATGGCTTGTACTAAGATCAAATTCAAAAGCTTTATTACAGGCGCTGTTTTTGCCAATTGTTCCAAACTGGATATATCTACGGTCTGCCATTCCGATTCCTTTATACTGCACAACGCGGACTTTTCTTCAACCTCTTTTATTATCTCGTCCACGCTCTCCTTCTCCTTGCCGTAATATTTATCCAACGCCTCCAATAGTTCAGTCTCATCGGCAATAAGCCCGCGTATTTCCATATTGAGCATAAATCGAAGATCATCGAACGCCGTTGTATTAAAAGGATCCGCCACGGCCACATCAAGCGTATTCCCGGAAACTTTTAACGGCAGTACTCTATACAATCGCGCGCTTGCTCCATTTATTAGGGCGAGAGCCTTTACTTCTGGAATCTTGTCCTTAAGCTCAATAGGCTCCATGCCTATCTGCTCGCTTATTAGGCGGAAAAGATGCGTGCTGGAAATGATACCCTGTTCTGTAATAATTTTTGTGATGCCCTTCCCTGTCCTTTTCTTTTCTTCAACGGCATCCTGCAATTCCTTCGCGTTGATAATTTTCTTTTCAACAAGGGCGTCACTAACAAATTTTTCTAAAGACGTTAACATGAGGCCTCGCTACGCTTTGACTAATCTATTTTTTCTTCATCTTTGCCATTACCTGTTCCGGATCAGAACATTTCGAAATAAATTCTTCATAGCTAATAATGTTCTTGTCGTAAAGATTGGCAAGTGACGTATCTAGTGGCACCATCCCATATCGCGCCCCGGTCTGTAGGTCAGAAGGAATCCTAAACGTCTTATTTTCTCTGATCAAGTTTTGAATACTTGGAGTACTAATCATTATCTCAAACGCTGCGATCCTGCCGGCACCATCCGTCTTCGGCAGTAAGAGCTGACTGATTACACCTATAAGCGAAGTACTCAATTGGACCCTAATCTGCTCTTGCTGATCCATAGGGAAGGCGTCAATAATACGGTCGACTGTTCGAGCCGCTCCTGTTGTATGCGTAGTGGCAAAAACTAAATGGCCTGTTTCCGCGGCTATAATCGCCGCCTCCATGGTTGTGAGGTCTCTCATTTCACCAATTAGGATTACATCCGGGTCTTGGCGTAGTCCTCTCATGAGTGCTTCCGGAAATGTGGTGACGTCAACTCCTACCTCACGCTGTGTAACAACACTCTGCTTATGTTCGTGATAATATTCTATCGGATCCTCAATGGTCAAAATATGGCAGTCTCTTTCTTTATTTATCGTATCAATCATGCTTGCCAGCGTAGTAGTTTTACCGCTTCCCGTAGGCCCAGTAACTAGTACTAAACCCCTAGGCTTATAGATCAACTCCCTAACCACCGGCGGTAACCCTATCTCCTCAAACGTTAGCAGTTTCACGGGTAACATACGGAGAACCAGCCCATAGAAACCCCTTTGCTTAAAAACACTAACCCTGAATCTAGCTACTTTACCGAAACTAAAACCGAAATCTGTGCCTCCAAATTGCTGGACCCTTTGCAAATGTTCTTCAGGCGTAATAGCCTTCACATAATTTTCAGTGTCCGCTGGTTTTAGAATTTCTAGCTCGGCCGATTCAAGTCTACCATGAAGCCTAAGCACCGGAGGTTTTCCTACGGTAAGATGCAAATCACTCGCATTGTGTCTTACAACCAAATCAAGCAGTTTATTAATCTCCATAAAAACCCCTTTTTTTTACAGACTTCAGATTACGGACAACAGACTTTGATAAACAAAAAAGCTTTGTCACTGCGTTATTGCTTTTCTCATTATCTCAACCGGCGCTTTTTCTCCGGTCCACAATTCAAACGCTTTAGCGCCTTGATGAAGAAGCATGCCAAGCCCGTTTACAGTGACACATCCCCTTACGGACATTAAAAGCTTCGTCTTCGCCGGATTATAAATTAAATCATAAACCACTTTGCCCTCCGGAATCCATTCCGGGGGTATACTTACCGGATCATCTTCATGCAACCCTATCGGCGTAGCATTGACAATTATATCAGATTTGCGAACAATACTCCTGATTTCTTTTAGATCGGTTAACAATTCGGCCTTCTTCCCTGGAACACTTTTAACCAGATCCTTGGCCCTTTTGTGATCTTTATCCGATATATATACTTTTTTCAATCCGCTTAAAGCCGATTGAACGGCAACAGCTCTTCCCCCTCCTCCCGCGCCCAATAAAAACATGGACATTCCTTTAACATCGATTTTCAAGTCCTCTTCAATGGACGCGATAAACCCCATACCGTCAGTATTATATCCGTGAAGTTTGCCGTCTCGAACAACTATCGTATTGACTGCGCCTATTATTTTCGCCTCCTTACTAATAGAGTCCAGATACTTCATTACTTCTTGTTTGTGGGGAACCGTAACATTGACGCCCATTAGGTCAAGAGCGACAAGCGACGACACAGCATCCTTTATTTTTTTTGGATCTACAGAAAAAGGAAGATACACGGAGTTGATATTCAAATATTGAAATGCCGCATTGTGCATCGCCGGCGACAATGTATGCGCAACAGGAAAACCAAACAAACCGCAGATTTTAGTTTTGCCGGAAATGTTCATATTTGTTCTTCGGAAGCCGACGTTTTTATTTTTCCCCGCTTGCTGTGTAAAAACACCATCTTATTGATGGCGTTTATGTACGCCTTGACGCTCGCTTCAATAATGTCAGTGCTTGAGCCGCGGCCTGTTAACGTTCTTCCTTCTTTTGACCGGATCTTAATATTAACTTCACCAAGAGCATCCTCACCGCCGGTTACCGCTTTTATGGAATAATCCAGCAACTTCGCGCTGACACCAGTAATTCTGTCTATGGTTTTATATGCCGCGTCTATAGGTCCGTCTCCGGACGACGCGTCTTGGAGAATTTTTTTGTTTTTCTCCAGCTGTACCGTGGCGGTAGGCACTGTCCTGTTGCCGCATGTCACATTAAAATACACAAGCTTAAACGTTTCAGGAATTGCAGAAAGCTCCTCTTCAACAATAGATTCCAGGTCCTCGTCGTACAAATTTTTCTTCTTGTCCGCTAAGACCTTAAATCTCTCAAACGCCTTATCAATTTCCTCATCGTTTAAATCATATCCAAACTCCTTTAACCGTTCTTTAAACGCGTGCCTGCCGCTGTGCTTGCCCAAAACCAATTTATTTGATTTGAGCCCAACTTCGGCGGGAGAAATTATTTCATAAGTAATCCTTTTCTTTAAAACACCATCCTGATGAATCCCTGATTCATGAGCAAACGCGTTCTCGCCGACAATCGCCTTATTCGGCTGAACAACAACACCAGTCAACCTGCTGACAAGCTTACTTGTTTTGATTATCTGCGTGGCATCTATATTGGTTTCTACTTGATAAATATCATTTCGCTTCTTTATAGACATAACTATTTCTTCAAGCGACGCATTACCCGCGCGCTCGCCTATACCGTTAACGGTACATTCCACCTGCCTAGCCCCGTTTAAGACAGCACTCAAAGAATTACCTACGGCAAGCCCAAGGTCATTGTGACAATGAACACTTATAACAATATCATCAATACCCGGCGTATTTTCCTTTAGCCACTTTATTAAATTTCCGAATTCTCCGGGCATAGAGTACCCTACCGTATCGGGAATATTGATAGTAGTAGCACCCGCCCTTATCACAGCCGCGATCACATCCCTCAAAAATTCCGGATCTGTCCTCGCCGCGTCTTCCGGCGAAAACTCTATATCATTTATGTGTTTCTTCGCGTATCGAACAGAATTTTCCGCAAGCTTTAAAATCTCACTTTCGGCCTTTTTTAATTTATATTTTAGGTGAATCTTTGAGGTCGCTAAAAAAACATGAACACGCGGTTTTTTGGCATACTTAAGCGCCTCAACCGCTCTATCAATATCCTTGGGGATAGCCCTAGCCAATCCGGCGACAATAGGCCCCTTGACTTCTTTTGAGACAAGACGCACGGACTCAAAATCCCCCGGACTTGAAATAGGGAACCCCGCTTCAATAACATCTACTCCCATGCGGGCTAATTGGTGAGCAATCTCTATCTTCTCTCTAACATCCAGGCTGGCGCCCGGACTCTGCTCCCCATCTCGTAATGTGGTATCGAAAATAATAATTTTGTCTTTCATAATATTCACCTCTGGTACATTTTATACCAGTTTCCGGCCTTTTGCTAGTCAATTTTATGAAAGATTTGGAAAGAGATTGGTAGGGTAAATTATTCTGTATGTTTTTACACACTTCCCGAACATGTTCGCCGTAAAGATATGCCTGTTCGAATAGGTTTATGTAGGTCTTCTCTAATAAAGCGGTACGCTTCTGCTATCATTTGTCCGCTTTTTTGCGTGTAGTAAGTTCTTCTATTAACAACTCGCGTATCAGCCGCCGCCTGCCATGTACGCTTGTTAAAGGCTATCCGAACATAATCCTTCGCGCGTCCTATCGCCGTGGTAAGCATATGAGGCCCGAGTTTCTGCCCTAAGAAACCGAGACTGCCTTTTATATTACTCCTTACGAGCGATATATAAACGGCCCTCTTTTCGTCGCCCTGTATCTTGTGCACGGTAGAAAAATGCATTCCCTGCAGTTCCAAATTTTCATTATAACCATCTGAAACCAGTTGGACCTCTATTCCTCTCGCCGCGCCAAGTGTAAATCTCGAACAGTAATACCATTGACTAGTAAAATTGCTTCTATAAGTATTTACCAAACTATCTTTCAACTGTTGTGCTGTTTGAGTACGTTTGCCTGTGATCAATGAACGCAGTAAATTTCTAAATAACACTTCATCGATAGATTTATACGGCGCATTCGGAAGCGCCTTAATAGAGCTCCACAATTCTTCCGCGATCATATCAGCGTTTCTAGACGCTGTTACATCAAAATATGAGCTTAGCCCTTTTTCCTTTGTAAAGTTTGTTAATTCATTTAAAAGGCAATGCAGGACAAGCATATTTTCAAACAGCTCAATCTGGGCTTTGTACGGAGAAATAAATACAACATCACTCAACGAAAAATCTTGAATTGTGTCCATATCAATTGCCATTTGCCTCAAAAGTTGTCCCGCTTCCGCTTTATTTATAAATTGTCCCGGTTTTCCCAAAAGCAATTCTTCGCGTTCGGCATCAGGGGATTCAAACATTATTAATTGGTTTTCGGGCCGGTCATTCAATGGAAGCCTTGTAGACTCCATTGTATTTCCCTCATCCACATATGAAATTCGATTTAGCAATTCAGTTATAAGCGGCGTAGACCTGTGGTTTCTTTCAAAGAAGAAGCTGTGTGTCCCGTATTTGCCATGCCTGTCCTCTAAAAGAGAGGTGGAAAAGACCTCTTGTGCCCATTCGGCAAAAACTGTCCTGCGCAAATCAATTCCACTGAATACCACGGGACGGTCTGAATGTTCATCAACATCAAACACATCTCTTATTAACTGTTGGTGTGTCGGTCCCAGTCCATAATATGGCAGTTGTTTAGGATCCCCAAAAACAGCAATACTCCCCCTAGGCCTTACCGCCTTATCGGCCAATAATAAAACCTGGTCGAACCCCGTCATTCCGCCTTCGTCAACTATTACCAAATGGGATTGCAAAGCGTCCAAAAGAATATCAATATCTCTGCCCAATTCCTGTTTAATTCTTCTTATCTCATGGTCTCCATTTCTGCCTGATATTGTGTGAGAGATAATTCTTCCTTTTTTTGACATACCGCCTTCTCTTGTGTCGGCCAAGATGTCGTCCAATAACTCCCTGCGCAATTTAAAGCATTTTTCATACACCGAAGAATCTATTTTTAATTCCTCACTCCCAAAACGCCCGATTTGCGTCGAAATGTCGATGTCGTGCAACGTCTCTAAAACTTTTTTAACCATTTTATCTGTCGCGACATGGGTTGGGGCAGTAAGACATACTGTGACACAACGCTGTATAAGAGTTTGGCATAATAGCGCGAGTGTATGTGTTTTCCCGCACCCGCCAGGCCCTTGAACAAATGCCGTTCTATCCGCTGAATCAGGAACTTCCGATGTGACGGCACGCGTAATAAACGCGAAGGCATCATTTTGAGAATCATTCAGGTTGCCGTCCCTATTATTATCATTTGACTTAGCCGTTTTTGGCAGGCCTGTGTAAGGTGTACTTGTCGTCGATAAACCCAATAAAGCGTTTATAAGGTTATTTGGATTGTTGTTATATCTCCTCGATATCTGTACCTCTTCAAATTGCTGTTCGCCTTTTTGCGCTGTGCCTTGTTGTGGACCCTTTGGTTTAGCGCCCTTAGCGACCTGCGTCCCTTTTTGCCCAGCATCGGCTTTCCCGCCGGATTTAGTTATATCCATTTTGCGCTCTTGCCTTTTTAAATCATCCCACAAAGATTCTAGGAAATCCCTTCTTTCAATAGTGTCTGTAATAAGTTGCAGATCGAAATATCCATTTTGAGCAACATGCTTGGTGATTAACGCCTGTAGACTTGACTCATTGAAGAGACTGTAATTCACACAGTCAACCACGATACCATCCTGCCTCACGTCTATAATCTCAAATAACGGCAAGCTCATTGGCTCTTGGCCGGAAAGCTGTGCCTCTGAGGCCGCGAAAATGATCCTATTGCCAGGTCTAAACAATTTTTTTAATCTCATTAGCTTTTTATCAGGATCACGATAAAGATCAAAATCAGGAAGCGATCCCGCCGGAATCAGAGCCCTTGTAGAACTGCCCAACGCAAAATTTGGAACAGGCCTTGCGGAGAATCTAAAGAATTTTGATCCTCTTATTTCCCTTTGCATTTCTTCTTTTTGCCTTCTCTCGGCCTCTGCAAGAACAGTTAACATAATGCGATTAATTTTTATTTTCTGCATGACAAAGGCCGCGTGACTTACCGATTGGACTTCATATAATTTACGCAATCTGGATTTAATTGCCTCGTGGTTTTCTGTATCTTGCAGGAATCCGTATAACTCCCTGCTAATAAATGCCAGCTGAGAAATCCTTATAAATGTGCCTTCATCCATAATTGAGTGCGAATTTGTTTTGTCGAATAATCCGGCCATTATGCCGTCATACAATGCCGAATAACGCGCCAAACATATTTTTTCTGCTTCTTCGTAAAATAGGGAAAAAGTTCTAGAGTCGAGCGCCTGTATTTCCTCCAAAATATTCCTTAAAACCATCCAATCCTTTATTAGCGGAATTTTTAAATCCAAAATCTCATCAAGCGTTTTCACGGCTGTTTCCTTAAGTTTTTCAGCGTGCTTTTGGACTTCCCGCATTCTTTCAGAAAGAGATTTAAAATCATAATCGTGGATTTCTTTAAATAATCCAGGGAACGCGCTTTGCGCGGATTGCAAAAATGCCATATCATCCTGAATGTTTGCAAAAGGTTTTTTCATTTGCCCTACATCGTATTGTCTTACCGTATCCACGATAATTTGAAATCTTTGCTGTGCTTCCAAATATCTAGTGGCCTTTTCTTCGATAATTTTCTTTACGGAAGTAAGATGTCCGTTGGCGTGTGTTGGTACTTTTTCTAAAGGGAGTACTGCGCTTCTGATTGCCTGTTCAGCCTGAAGGTAATTTTGCGACGCATACGCTTCGAGTGACGCAACAACGTTGTCGATATTATTTCTCTGCTTAGAAAAGCGTTGATACCTGTGAGCCATTGCTTCTTGCGCGGTCAATGGTTCTTCGTTTGTTGCCGAGTGAGTTATTCCAAAATGTGATGCCGCTTGGCTAAATATTGTATCTAAGACCGAAAGCCGTCCGGCAACACGCGCAAACTGATTTCGATAGTGTTCATTAGTATTTGATCCTTTGGCAGGTTGTGAAATACTGCCGCATTCTAGCTCGGCACGCTCGTTAATTTTAATCGACAGTTGTTCCATGAAATACATTTGCGCGAACCGACTTTTAGTCAATAGTTCTATAACAGCCTGTTTTTCGGCATCGCTACTCCATGCTATTTCTCCAAAGGACAGTATTCTTCCATAATCAAATTCCGGAATGATTTCCTCTTCAGTTTTCAAATATTTTTCTGCGGATTCTGCCGCAAAATCCGCTATTAATTGTTTCGCGTTTTCTAGCCTGCTCACGTACGGCATTAATGGCTCTTTTAGTGTGGCTGGCATGTCAACGCTGTCTAGCGCAACCGGAACAAATACACTCGGAAATGATTTTTCTGTTTTTTTGTGCTCAGCGCCGGAAATCATCATGTCAATAATCTCAATACCTCTCACAACGTCATTGTCTTTAAAATACCATTGAGATAAATAAGGCCACCTGCCGGCGATTGCATGATCGGATTTATTGGCCAAAATATTAGTTATTAACTTGAGGGTTGCTGGATACCTTGATTCGATTTCTTTTTCCTCGACGTACTTTTTTAAAACATCTGCCCATATATATGTCGTAAGGCATTTGTCCGCGTCCAAATATGATAAGAAAGCCGCGAGCTTTTCGTCTGGAATTTCTTTGTCGATTAACTTTGTCATGTGAAACCGCGCCGCATCAACATTCTTTATCTCTGCCGGCCTGACTGATGCTTCAAATAAATACATGGCAAGAATTGTGTTCCATTGTGGTTCTCTTTCTTCCAGCATTGAAGAAATAACACTATCCATTTGTGTAAATTCGTAACTAAAAGGTTCGTCACCGGACGGTGTTTTTAAGATAGGGCGAGAACCTGTTTCATCAAGATGGGTGAAAAAATTAATAAAAAAGTGCAACAACCTATGCGTCCCCTGAAGTTCAGCGGGTGTATTCGGATCAAATGAAGCCACATCGTCCACACCGTCATTATTTAACCTCATTCTTTCAGCCATTGCCCTTGGAATCGCGCCAAAAGCATTGCGTATCCATTGGTGTATTAAGACATCTATCGAAACCGTTTCTCCTGTCTGTGGATCTCTGGTTTCCGCATTTCCATTTGATTTTAGGTAAATATAATAGTACGCCAAAACAAAGGCCGCATTAGGCGCGTCTAGTCCGGACCTATTGTATAAGTTGTGCAAAGACTTTACCAGTTCCTGTCTATTTGGTTCTTCATATTCTTTCATAAACAACAAGAGCGACCTAAATATAGTGGGATCTCCGTCATAAATATATTTCAGGTGTTTGGCTTTCGGATTATGGGCAAAGTGATCTTCAAACCAACTGATTGCGTCCTTGCGGGCACTTTCTGCATCGGGGGAATTATCACCAATGTGCATCTTGACGATAAAAATGAGATAACCCGGGAATAGCACGTTATAATCTTGTGTTAGAGTGTGAAAATATTCTAAACTGGCAATACTTCTTGTGGAATCTATTCCGCTCGCGAAAAACGCGGTCAACATATTTACGTTCGCAATGTTCCTATTTAACTCCTCCACTTTACTTTTAAAAGGGCTTGTGCGCTCTATAATTCTTTGTTGAATAACTCTAAATACTTGTATATCTATCGTGCCTCTTTTGCAGGCGGTTTTTGTTTCATTAAGCGCGTCTTTCTCCGATTTAGTAAGGATTCCAGCCCCGTTCCGCAATTGGCCTTCTATAAGCGATTGCAATTTTTTGTAATTGCCAGAAGTGCTGTCAAATTGTTGTAATAGTCTTTCGATTTCATCGGTATTCGCGAAAAATGCTTTGAGTTTGTCATTATATATTTTTACCAGCGAAAGCAATTTTTCTATTTCCTCTATAAGCATGCGCCCAATAGCCAACTTGCGAATGACAGGCAGATTGTAAGAATAGTTGATTGACTCGGCAAATAGGTCAAAAACATTACGAACGTGTTCATCTAATAAACCTAATCCTGCTTCAAATGGCGTAACTTTTAGGTCGAGTTCTTCACCCAGACTGCCTACTTTTGCTGTATTTGTTGTACCTGTTACTACAATTTGTTCTAAGGCGTCTAAATTGCCTCCCACAACTCTTTCCATAAGTTTTCTAAGCCCGGAATAAAATTCAATGCCTTGCCTGTCGTCGTTAGGCGATCTATCCCATCCCTGTCGCACATGATATTCAAATATTTCAGCGCAGTAGACTAAACTGCCTGAATCATTACAAAAGAGCAGATGCTCCATGTCACGTGTAAAACGAGCCCTTTTGTGTTCAGTTCGCCAGTCGCTCATCAATGCGACTAATCCAGAGTCTAATGGGGAAGGAAGAGAATATAATGTGCTTAACAAACATTTTCTCCGGGTATTTCCCGCAATGCATACAAACCGAATTAGTATAGGTGTAAAATTTATCTTTTTGGCGATACCTATCGATCCCGGACTGCCGTACATTTCCCCGCCTACTCTTGGAAATTCCAACATAGGAATTGTTCGCCCTTTGTTTAAAAGGTTCAACCTGCAATAATCCAGATAAACAGATCCTGCTAGCTGTTTGAAAAGAAGAGTACGCTCAATGTTGGCAGGGCCTATCCTATCTGTTGCGGTCATTAAGTCTTTGTCATTGCACATAGCCTCATCAAAAGTCTTTTTAATATCTTCGCAAAAATCCTTCCAAATACGCAGGCCCTCGGCATTGAGGTAAATCAAGTTTCCGTCCGCGCCATCTTCGTATTGTACTCCAAGCGCCGTCAACATATTCCTGACCTTATTTTTTTCATATTCGCGGAAATCTTCCGATTCTTCCCACAACCTCCAGTATTCTTTATTTTTTTCTTTTGATAGTAACGGTTTTGGCGATAGGACAAGGATTCCTCCAGGGGCCGTGTCTGGTGAATTGGCGGGCCTATATTCAACAATCCCGGCAACAAGGCCGATCCGCTGGCTGTCATCATATGCAAGCGAGACATCCTTAACATCCGGCACTCTAGTTGGTTCGAATACTTTTCTAAAAAATTCTACGCCCAGTTTTTCCGGCAGAGTATTTCCAAATGTATTGCCTGCTAATTGTTCCGAATAGTATTGGTCTAAAAGCCTCCTACTATTTTCATGAAAAGCCCTATCAAGCATTATAGAAAAAATAAAGCACTTTGGCGCGAGGCAAGAATTCCCTCTTGGCAGAGAATTGGCACATGCAATATTTTGAACGACAAAAATTAACGCAACTAACAAAGAAATAGTCTTAGTAAAATCCTTTTCCATCCTCACTTCTCCTATAACGAGTATGTACATTATGAATATACTCTTGTCAAGAGGAGATAAAAAATTGTAAAATACTGTGTTTTAATTTTTTACGACCGAATCAAAAAGGAGGTGGTTGACAACGAAAAGTTTACGTTTATTGTCATTGTTTTTCGTTGTCGTGTTTGTGTCTGTTTTCGTTGTATCAGCGTTTGGCGCGGAAACAGCGAAAACAACCGAAAAAAAAGCAGTGACGGAGAAGACTACTCCCGATAATCTAATGGCCGCTAAAAAAGTCCACGCAAAATGGTGCAAATCGGTGTTAGATAATATGGATCATTGGAAAGGCGCCAAAAAGGAATTTATGGTTTGCCCAAAATGTGGTAACGTGGTTGATAAACTCCCAGGGCCCGCATGCCCTACCTGCAAGGAAGATACAAAAAAAATCATACCAGTGAATTAGTAAAGTTCCGTGATTTTAAAAGCCCCGCTCTTGTGAGAGCACGGACTTCTTTAAGTTTCTCATGACCCGCGGGATGTTACTGATGAAAGCCCGCTATCTTAAAAACAAAGACACAACATAAATTACAGACGTTGAAATTCAAATGCTTTGCAAGCGGCATTTTTTGCCAGCTTCATGACCAAAAGGCAAATAAACGTTCTATTTAAAAACGCGCGAATACCAGCGCAGTCTTCATTAATTTTTCTCAAACGGATAATTTCTTAATTTTGTCATTTAAATTATTGTACATCCATAGCATATCCAAAAGTGCTATGACCGTCAGACCACTGGCTATTCCCCGCATCCCAATACATGGATCTTTCGGCTACTATACCGCCGCCGCTAGACTCAATTTTTATACCGAACGCCTTATTCGCCATATCAGGATACAACATATTTACATTAACAGTTTTTCTGCATTGAGCGGAAATCGTAAAAGACGGTTCAATTGTTTCATTCCCTTCGCTATCTATGAATGTTATCGTACACTCCACATCGTTTTCATTCGGATTCTGCAATAATATCCAATCACTGAAAGTAGACACTGTACATCCTTCTGAAAAATACCAAACTGAACCAACGTGTGATGACCCTGAACTACAATGCCCCCCGGACCATGGGCCACTACCCGTGTTCCAGTACATTGACCTCTCAACAACGACGGGTTCAGTTGATGTTACTTTCACAGAAAAGGGTTTATCCTCGAGCTCAGGATAGTCATTTACCCTCACCGAGCCCCTGCTATTTGCGCCAACAATCATTGTTTTAGAGGCAATAATTCCACTTTCGCCCATAAAAGTCAGGGTACATACCGCAGCGTTGTTATTCGGGTTTTGGACTAATATCCACGTGTAAAATATTTGCCTATGATGGTCAACAATTTGCGTTGACCCTTCAGCTAAATACCACTCTACACTTTTTGTAATAAGCCCCATATCACAATGCCCTACGAATGAATTCCAATACATGGACCTTTCAACCACTATCGGCTGATCAGACACTACCTGTGTAGAAAACGCCTTGTTTGAAAGTTCAGGAAAATTATTCAAAAGCAATGTGCGTCGCGTCTCCGCAGGGATAGTTACTTCTTTTGTAGTTATAATACCGTTCGTCCCCATAAAAGTAAGCGTACATGTAGTATCGTTGGTGGTCGGATTGAACAACAGCAACCATTCCTCAAAACCTTCCGTTGAACCTTCAGATAAATACCATGTCGTGGAAGGAGTAGTTGTCCCCATGCTCCCATGACCTCCGGCCCATATAGTATCACCACTGTCCCAATACATTGATCTTTCTACAACGATTGGCTGAGAATTTTTGCTTGTTACTATTGTGGAGATTGTTTTATTCTTTAAAATCGAGTACCCTTCCTGGTTAGATAACGCGTTAATATTTAACGATGACCTTGTGTTTACAGAAATACCAACAGTCCCCGATTGGGGATAAGTCAATTTACCAGAGCTCTGATAATCCGACCAATAAAATGTATACACAACTTCCGCGGTGGCATTGCCTATATTTGTAACCAATATCCATGGATCGTATGTAGCTTGTGTACTGCCTTCCGCCAGATACCAATTGATCTCTTCGTTTGCTATAGGCAAGGCATCAAAACTAACCTCATTGCCGTACACCGTACCTTCGCTATTGGTGGCGTAAGCCCTAACGTAATAACGTGTTCCTGGACTAAGGCCTGTAATACTGCTTGTAAAAACACCCGTATATGATACAGAGCCTTCTTCTGTTTTATTGTCCGCCGTTGTAGGATTTGGAGACGTACTCCATACCACACCGTGTTGTGTCGGACTGGGCACTCCAAGGTCTGTTACATTTCCGTTTCCAGTGGCTGTTGTGGTGGCGATACTCGACACTGCCTGTGTAGTGACTGTAGGGACTTTTAATGCCGTAAATGTAACATCATCGCCGTACACGGTCCCAGCATCATTTGTGGCATACGCCC
>Ga0233425_10006405_pt1 | contig 17492 bp, 19 predicted proteins | sample Watercolumn_Towu_2_FD_181712 | JGI IMG/M metagenome (GOLD analysis project Ga0233425, IMG submission 181712) | Freshwater microbial communities from Lake Towuti, South Sulawesi, Indonesia - Watercolumn_Towuti2014_140_MG | ecosystem: Environmental > Aquatic > Freshwater > Lake | place... | reverse complement strand
CATGTCTATCGAATCCTCCGAGCGGTAAAAAACCGCTTCGGCTCCACTAATGAGATCGGGGTCTTTGAAATGAAGGATTCGGGCCTGGTGGAAGTGAAAGATCCCTCCCGGATGTTTCTCTCTGAACGACCCATCAATGTCCCGGGATCGATCGTGGTGCCCAGTTTGGAAGGATCTCGACCGATCCTGGTGGAGATCCAGGCCCTGGTCAGTCAGACCAATTTCGGGGTCCCCCGGCGGACGGCCATGGGCGTGGAGACCAACCGGGTCTCCCTGATCGTGGCCGTCCTGGAAAAGAAGGCCGGACTTAATCTCTTAAATCAGGATATTTTTCTGAATGTGGCCGGAGGAATCCGCATCGAAGAACCGGCCGTGGACCTGGGTATTGCTGCTGCCCTGGCCGGCAGTTTCCTGGAGCGTTCCATCTCCCCCCAAACAGTACTTTTCGGTGAGATTGGCCTGACCGGGGAAGTCCGGGCCGTCAGTCAATCGCTGTTACGGGTCAAAGAGGCTCAAAAACTGGGTTTCATGCGCTGCCTGCTCCCTAAAAATAATCTGGAGCAAATAGATAAACATTCGTCTATGGAATTGATGGGAGTCCGTTCTCTGGAAGAATGTCTGGGGATATTATTTTAAGGGGCCGAGAGGAAGGCCTTGTACCCTTTGTAGGTCATATAGAGATCCGCTTTGCTGACCAGTTCAAAAGGGGAATGCATGGAGAGGACCGGGGTCCCGCAATCAATAATCTCCAGGCCCTGGGCGGCTAAAAATTTGGCGATGGTTCCCCCGCCGCCCTCATCCACCTTGCCCAATTCCCCGGTCTGCCACACGATCTTTTTTTTATTAAATAGCCCCCTGATCCAATGAACATATTCGGCATTGGCATCGCTGGAACCGTATTTCCCGCCTGAGCCGGTAAATTTTGTCAGGCAAAGACCGGACCCTAAGCGAGGGGCGTTTCGTTTTTCATGGACTTCCTGATAGTCCGGATCCACGGCCCCGGCTACATCGGCCGAAATAGCCCGAGAAGCGGCCAAGGTCTCTAAAAGGATCTGGGAGGAACAGGGCTCACCTTTCAGAGAAAAAAGTCGTGCCAGGAAGGTCTTTAGGATTTGGGACCGGGCACTGGTGTTTCCTTCGCTGCCGATTTCTTCCTTATCAAAGAATAAGGCCACTACCGTTTTGTTCGGTTTGTCGATCTCTAAGGCCGCCTTTAAGCTGCTGAAAACGCAGACCCGATCATCCTGACCATAGGCCCCGACAATGCCTCGGTCAAGCCCCACATCCCTGGCCGAACCCGCCGGAACCAACTCCAATTCGGCGCTGATCAGGTCTTCTTCGACCAATCCATAGGTCTGGTGAAGATGATCCAGGATCGTTAATTTAAAGCGATCCTTAACCTCCTTTGAACCCAAAGGGATACTGCCCACCAGGATGTTCAGTTTTTCCCCTTCCACGGCTTCGGAAAGTTTCTTTTCCATCTGGACCTTTCGAGCCAGGTGAGGCAGGAGATCGGCCACGGTAAAGACCGGGTCTTCCGCCTTTTCCCCGATGGCCAGGTTTATCTTTCGCTGATCGGAAGTGAAAATCGTTCCGTGTAGGGCCAGGGGTCTGGCCAGCCACTGATATTTTTTAATCCCGCCATAGTAATGGGTTTTCAAAAAGGCCAGGTCCAGCTCTTCGTAAAGGGGTTGCTGTTTCAAGTCCAGACGCGGGGCGTCCACATGGGAGGCGATGACTTGAAGGCCTTTAGTCAAGGGGTCTTTCCCCAGAACGGCCAGGGCCATGACCTTTTCTTTGAAGACTTGAAAGACTTTGTCGGAAGGTCGGTCGTGATTGCAGTCGGCAAAACCGGCCGATTCCAACCGACGAGTTATTTCGGCGATTGTTTCCCGTTCGGTTTTGGAGGCGTTTAAAAAGCCCTTATAGTCCTCCGCCAGAGGCCAGACCTTTTTTCCTTCGGCAGAGGAAAGATCGTCCCAGACCGTTTTTCGTTGATACCCTAAGCGTTTTCCGAGGGCCAGGGCTTCTTTGGGGGTCAGTTTTTTTGGCACAGGGGTTTTTGCCCCAAAATGATTTTGTGCAGGTTAAAGAGATTGCAATTGATAATTTTATGGACCTCAATTTCCGTTGATTTTACCAGGGAAACTACGTCCAGATCGGTAACAAAACCTATCTTGGCAAAAAACGGTGAGGTCAGGGTTTCCAATTTCCCCAAAAATCGTTCCGAATCCTTGGAATGGTTGACGATGATGATTTGCCCTCCCGGTTTACACACTCGGATAATTTCCCGGCAAAATTTTTCGGGGTCCTGGACCGTCGTAATCACATAAGGGGATAAGATGGCATCGAAGGTGTTGTCCTCAAAATCCATTTCACAGGCGTCCATGACCTCAAGGTCTACTTTGAGTCCATTGCCCATTTTTTTTACTCGTTCCTTGGCCCGTTCAATCATCTTGGCCGAGATATCTATCCCCACAAGATGACAGCTTTTAGGATAATGAGGCAACGTCAAACCCGTACCGATACCCACTTCCAGGACTTTCTTATTGGCGGAGTCCAGGTAATGGAAAGCCCGCCTCCTGCCGTTTTCCAAAATTTTTCCAAAGATCAGATCATAAAAGGGAGAATAAAAGGAGTAGATCCCTTCCATCGATTTTCCATTTCCGTTATGATTTTTCTCCATAGACAATATCAATGCTCCTCCGGCTTTATTATGTCTGTAATTTAAGATAGTCTAAAAATAAAGTATACACCTGGTTGGCCTTTTTTTCAAATTCCGGTTCGGCCAAATCAAAGACCAGGAACCCAGGTTCCTCCTTCATTAAGGGGCTGACCAATTTTTCTTCCAATATTTTGGAACGGAAATCCGTTTTGGTCAAGATTTCGTCCAGATTATTTGTGAAGTTGGGCAGGAACCTATAGGGATAATACCACCACTCCCCCTTTAAGATGTCTTGGTAATACCGTATGGTGGTTTCCCCAAAGACCTCTTCGTCTTTCGGAAAGGCCTTTTCGATTGATTTGGAAGAATAATAGGCCATGGCTTGGATTAAATAGTGCTCCAGCTCCCGAAGATTTCCCTGCCACTGATGAAAAAAGGTCTTTAAGAGAAAAAAATAACGAAGATAGCGAATGGATTTTCCTTGTAGAAAGTAGCGTAGATGATAAGGGATATCTTCAATTACTTGATTTAAAGAGGGGAGCTGGAGCCGATAAGGAAAATCATAAACCAAGTTATCCCAAATATCCTGAGGGGAGGAACTGGTACAGATGATCCGCCAATCGGAAGTGGTTTCCAGGGGTTCATTAAAAAGAGGCTTCTTCCCGGCCAACCAGTTTTTCAGCTTAGCCTGGAGGGGCAAGGACAGGAAGTGGAGGTCTTCGATGACCAAGGTTCCTCGGGTTTGTAAAACCCCCCGGGCGTGATCCCAGAGATCCTCAGTAAAGGTCAATCCATTTAGAAAAAAAAGGGGGTTTTGATTGAGCGGTCCGTTTTCGACCAAAAACTGGATGGTCCGTTTTTTACCTGCACCGGTCGGGCCGGTTATGAGGATAGGATCCTTGGCTTTGGCTATAAACCCTAGAAAGTTTTTTAAGGGCTCCAGCCGCTGAGGATGTCCGATAAGTGGCGGTTGCATAATATAAGGGATTGGATTCCTTTAAAGAGAATATCATCGCCTACATAGCATATGACCCTTAGGTGGTCAACTAATAAATTAACTCCAAATAGTTCTGGTAATGGTTGTCTTCGGCTATTATAATATCTTGCCATCATGTCTCGTTTAACGCCTATCCTACTGATTGCCCTCCCGATTTTCTTTGCCAGTGTTTCGGGAAGCCGCCAGAGAGGCCCGGGCCAATCCATTCCCTTTTCCGCGGATTGAGGGATGAACCCCATGAAGAGTTGATATGAACACTGTCCAGATTACAGATCTTGCTTGGGGTGGCCAGGGCTTGGGACGAATAGGAGGAAAAGTGGTTTTTGTCCCTTTTTCTCTTCCCGGTGAGGTCGTTGAAATTGAATTGATCAGTTCGAAAAAGAACTTTAGTCAAGGAAGGTTGCTTCGTGTCCTGGAGCCCTCTGCCAACAGGATTGAAGCACCCTGCGCCCTCTACCAAGCTTGTGGGGGGTGTCAATTGCAACACCTGTCCCCTTTGAAGCAGATCCAAGAAAAAGAAAGGCTTTTCAAGCAAAACTTGAATCATTCCCTTCAGGGGATGGAGATTCCCATTAAGCCGGTCCTGAGTTCTTCCCTGGCCTTTGGCTACCGGCATCGTCTCCACCTAAAGTCGGCCTGGGAAAAAAAACGGTTTAATGTGGGACTCTTTAGAGCGGATAGTCATGAGGTGGTTCCGATTACCCGGTGTTTATTAGCCAATGAGGCGGTTAATCAGGTGTTAACCGGTCTCCAAGAGACCATCCAGAATATCCAATTTACCGATTGGACTCCTGAGATCGAACTCCAATTTTTCGGAAATCCGGTTAAGGGCGGCCTGGTGTTTTTCTCTCGCCGTGGTCTCACGTCCGACAGAATGAAAAGAATTACCCGAGAAATCAGGAAGAGCTTCCGCTTAGATTATATCCTTTTTCAAGACCCTAATGAGCCGATGTGGAAAAGTGCTGCCCCCTTTTCCGCAGAAGAAGACAGTCCTGAGTTCGACCTCCCTGCGAGCGAAACCGGATTGCCCCACGACCTCTTTTTATCCTGCTTCCCCAGGGTTTTTAGCCAAATTAATTTGACCTTAAACCAACGGCTGATTATGGAGTTGATTAAGATGAACCTCTTTGACCGTCAGGACCGGATTCTGGACCTCTATTGCGGTCTGGGGAATTTCTCATTACCCCTGTCCCTGCTGGTTGAAGAGGTGATCGGTTTGGAGATCTCTCCATTGGCCGTAGAGAATGCCAGGTGGAACCAAAGGCGCAACCAGATCACCAATTGTACTTTTTGGGGAGTCAAGGCCGAGGAAGGTTTGCCAAAAATTGGAAAGAGGGGCAAGCCGATTTCAAAAATCTTCTTAGATCCTCCACGTAGTGGGGCGCGGGAAGCGATCCCTTGGTTGGATACCCGGGCCTTGGATGGCATCCTCTATCTTTCCTGTAACCCGATGACCCTTTTCAGAGATCTGAAGTCGCTGGTGGAGAGAGGGTGGAAGGTGGAATGGACGCAAGCCGTGGATTTTTTCCCCCAAACCTATCATCTGGAAAGCTTGACCTGTTTAAGCCGGCCCTGAGCATCTTTATTGCACTTTTTTTCTCAATCAGGGGACTTTTTTTTGGTTAACTGACCGGATTTATTGTTTAATTTTTGTCTTGGGTTTTTGGGTTAATGATGATATAATACAATTTTTTAAATCTTAAATAGGAGGTCGGCCCATGATGGCATTTAATGTGGGGGATTTGGCCGTCTATCCAGCCCATGGAGTTGGTCGGATTGAATCCATAGAGGCTCGAAACCTTTACGGGTCCTCTCAAAATTTCTACATTATGAGAATTTTGGAAAACAATATGATCATCATGATTCCCATCAGCAATGCCAATAATGTCGGACTCAGGGAGATCATCAAAGAGGGAGAGGTTTCCAAGATTTTTAAGATTTTAAAAGAGAAAGACGTTGAATTTGATAACCAGAGTTGGAACCGGCGATATCGGGAATATATGGAAAAAATCAAGACCGGTTCGGTTTACGAAGTAGCCCAAGTTCTGCGAGATCTTTTTTTATTGAAGCTGGAAAAAGAGCTTTCTTTTGGTGAGCGAAAAATGCTCGAGACCGCCAAAAGCCTCTTGGTGAAAGAGATCTCCATTGCCAAAAAGATGGAAGAAAATAAAGTTGAGGAAGATATTAAGCGGATTTTTAAGCATTAAGAGGTTATAGAAGAAGGCCCGATTGTCCCGACCTAAGCGGGATTGCCCTCATTCTTCGTCATTGCAGCGTATTTCCTTATGCGCCTCACCCCTCAGAATTTCTTTGCATCGAGGGTGATGTAAAGACCGGCACCCCTTCAGGGTTGATTCCCCAATGGAAGAGCCCGGGCATAGAGTGTGTGCCGGCATCCTGATTATTGAAACAAGTCTTTTTTCTTAATTGCATTTTGACTTTTTAGTCTTATTTTAGCCCTAGATAAACGGACTTCCCTTTCTCCTTCGCAAAGGGCCGATTATTCGTTTGATTTCATACCATTGGGATTCGAAAGGAGGTGCAGGCATGTCCCTGGTTGTGCTGAAAGCAATATTATTCACAATTTGCCTGATCAGCGGTTTTTTTATTGCCGGAAATTTCAGAATTTCGACAACCTGGCCCTGGTTCCCTTATGTCGGAGCCCTGTTGGGTCTTATCGGCGCTGGCCTCATTCTTGAAATGGAAAAACAAATCAAAAAAGTCCCTTTGGGCAATTCTCTGGGAGGGGCGGCCGGTCTCGTTTTAGGTCTTGTGGTCGGGCGTCTTTTAATGTTTCCTTTTGAGTGTTTTCGCAATGAGGCCTTTTTGCATTTTATGATTTTATTAGCCTTAAGTGGTATTTTTGGTTATTTAGGATTAGCCTTGGGAAGTACTAAAGCCGTAGAAATCGGCCGGTTTACCGCTTCAGCCCTGATCCCTCCGGTCTTTTCCAAAAACATTTCCCGATATTTGTTGGATACAAGCGTCATTATCGATGGTCGAATTGCCGATATCTGTGAAACCGGTTTTTTGCAGGGCACTTTGATTGTCCCCCAATTTATCCTTCAGGAATTACATCATATCGCCGATTCCAGTGATCCTTTGAAAAAGATCCGAGGACGGCGGGGTCTGGATGTGATTGAAAAAATTCAAAAACAAAAAGACCTGGAAGTCGTTATTTTAGATCAAAATCCTCCCAAGGACAATGTGGACGCCAAATTGGTCGATCTGGCTCTGGAATTACAGGGAACCATTATCACCAATGATTATAATTTGAATAAAGTGGCTGAATTGCGCGGGGTTAAGTGCCTTAATCTGAATAAGTTGGCCAATGCCCTGAAACCGGCCGTCCTGCCCGGAGAAGTCTTAAATGTCCAGATTATCCGGGAGGGGAAAACGCAAGGGCAGGGAATTGCCTATATGGATGACGGCACTATGGTGGTGGTGGAAAATGCCAGACGTCATATCGGGAGGATGATTGAGGTTGTGGTCACCAGTGTCCTCCAGACAGGGACCGGCCGGATGATCTTTACCGAAATCAAAAACGGATGAACGACGTCAAAAAAAAACCGTGCGATACGAATTTTCAGTGCTGGGACCGGATGTTCAAAAACGGCTGGATCTTTTTCTGTTAGGGCAAGGAATCCCTTATTCCCGCTCCCAGCTCAAGAAATGGATTGACAGCGGTCGAGTCTCGGTTAATGGGCAATCTTCTAAAAGCGGCTACCGCTTAAAAGAGGGAGATTTTCTGGAACTGGTTCCCGAGGATCCCATTCCCTTAATGCTCAGGCCGGAAGTCATTCCCCTGACCGTGCTCTTTGAGGATCAGGACGTCTTGGTTTTGGACAAACCGGCCGGATTGGTCGTCCACCCGGCCCCGGGAAACTATTCCGGAACTCTGGTACAGGCCCTGCTTTATCACTGTCAGGATCTTTCAGGAATCGGAGGAGTCCTGCGCCCGGGGATTGTCCACCGATTGGACAAAGATACTTCCGGATTGATGGTTGTGGCCAAAAATGATAGGGCTCATCAACAGTTGATCAGACAATTCCAGGGAGGGATGGTTGTTAAGGAATATCAGGCCTTAGTTTGGGGAGGGCCTCTTCACCCTCAAGGACGGATCGAAAAACCCATTGGCCGGCACCCGGTGCAGCGGAAAAAGATGGCCCTGAACGATATTCATGGAAAACCGGCGCTAACCGAATGGAGGCTCCTGGAACGATTTCCTCAGGGGATCAGCCATCTTAGTCTCGGGCTGAAAACCGGCCGAACACATCAGATCAGGGTCCATCTCTCCAGTCAAGGATGGCCGATCGTCGGCGATCCATTATATGGCGGTATCAGAAACATCCCGGCAAAAGGGGAAAGTCCTTGGGTTGAAGGTTTAAAAGCCCTCTCCCGCCAAATGCTCCATGCCTGCCGCCTGGCATTTCCCCATCCTGTTAAAGGCATAAACCTGGATTTTCAATCGGCCGTGCCGACGGATATGAGCGATTTTATCCAACTCTTAAAGACCACGTAGGGAGCGAAAAGGATAATCATAGGGATAGCCATAAAAAAATCTTGACATTATTGGAATTCTGAGATTATACTTTTTTTAACAAGAGGAGATCATGGTACCAAACTTGGTGCCAAACCCTGCCGAAGTAAGGATTTAAATCTAGAAAAATCAACAGATTCCAAGATCATCATTTCTCTTAGCAATCACTCTGAATACGTAAAATGACTCTTTGGGCTACCACTATATTATAGCTCCCTACTAAAAAAACAAAAAAAGCGGGGCTATATTCCCCAGGACCTTCCTAAAAGGTTATAACAAAAAGATATTGAGGGTAATATGAATTTAGCTGAACTCAAGCAAAAGAAAATCAGTGAACTGAACCAACTGGCCAAGGAGTTTAATATTGAAGGGGCCAGCGGGATGAGAAAACAAGACCTTATTTTCGCACTGCTCCAGGCCCAGACGGAAAAAAACGGACTGATTTATGGGGAAGGGGTCCTGGAGATACTCCCGGATGGATTCGGGTTTTTAAGAGCTCCGGATTACAACTATCTCCCCGGCCCGGATGACATCTATGTCTCGCCCTCTCAGATAAGGCGTTTTAATTTGCGGACCGGCGATACAACCTCGGGTCAGATTCGCTCCCCCAAAGATAACGAGCGATACTTCGCCTTGCTAAAAGTCGAATCGGTCAACTTTGAAGACCCGGAAGTCTCCCGGGAAAAAATATTGTTCGATAATTTAACCCCTCTGTATCCCAATAAACGGATCAAACTGGAGACCAATGACTCCAAGAACTATTCTATTCGGGTTATGGATCTCTTAACCCCCATTGGAAAAGGCCAAAGAGGGTTAATCGTTTCCCCGCCCCGGACCGGGAAAACCATGCTTCTCCAGAATATCGCCAACAGCATTTCCCGGAATTTCAAAGATATCATTCTCATTGTCCTCCTGATAGACGAACGTCCGGAAGAAGTCACCGATATGCAACGATCAGTGAAAGCGGAGGTGATCAGCTCCACCTTTGATGAACCGGCCCAGCGGCATATCCAGGTGGCGGAAATGGTCATTGAAAAGGCCAAACGACTGGTGGAGCATAAAAGAGATGTGGTCATTCTCCTGGACAGTATCACCCGCCTGGCCCGGGCCTATAATACCGTTGTCCCGCCCAGCGGGAAGATCCTTTCCGGCGGGGTGGACTCTAATGCCCTTCATCGCCCGAAGCGTTTTTTTGGGGCGGCCCGCAATATCGAAGAAGGAGGCAGTTTAACCATTATTGCCACCGCTCTGGTCGATACCGGGAGCCGGATGGATGAAGTCATTTTCGAGGAATTTAAAGGCACCGGTAATATGGAGATTCATTTGGATCGGAAGTTGAGTGACAAACGCATCTTTCCGGCTATTGATATTAATCGTTCAGGAACCCGCAAAGAAGAACTGCTCTTGAATACTGAGGAATTAAACCGGGTTTGGATATTAAGAAAATTACTGGCCCCTCTGACCGTTGTGGATAGTATGGAATTTCTCCTGGAAAAGATGGAGGGGACCAAGAACAATGCCGAATTTTTAAATTTAATGAATAAATAAGAAGGAGTCCGTTCATGAAAGAAAAGATTCATCCACCGTACCATCAAACAACTGTCCACTGTGCCTGCGGAAATGAAATCCCCACGGGATCGACTAAAAAAGATATCCGGGTGGAAATATGCTCTCAATGCCATCCCTACTTTACCGGCAAACAAAAGTTAATGGATTCAGCCGGAAGGATTGAACGCTTCCAGAAAAAGTACAGTCAGGTAGCTGCGGCAAAGAAGGCTTCCGGCAAAGAGTCTCAAGCCTAATTCGGTCTCAGCGGACAAAGGATCCCAATTTAATGATTCAGGTTGGAGGTCAAGCCGTAATCGAAGGGGTGATGATGAAAGCCCCCAAATCCCTGGCTGTAGTCGTTCGTCTGCCCAATGGGAACCTGGTGGCTAAAGAGGACACCCTTTATCCTTGGTCGGATCGGTTTCCCTTCTTGAAGTGGCCGGTTTTAAGGGGGACTTTGATCCTGATGGAGACCCTTATTCAGGGGATTCAAGCCTTGAATTTTTCAGCCAACCAGGCCTTGGCCGAAGGGGAAGAGGGCAAGGAAATCGGCTGGGGGGCCATGCTGGGGACCTTGGCTGTGGCTATCCTACTGGGTTTGGGGCTCTTCGTGGCCTTGCCCCACTGGATCAGTGCTTATGTGGGAGGGTTGTCTTTCTTTCATTTTGGAGTGGACTCTTTCACCTTTCATCTTATCGACGGGATAATCAAGGTTTTTTTCTTTATTGCCTATATCTGGATTATTTCTCGTTTCAAGGATATCCGCCGGGTCTTTCAGTATCACGGGGCCGAGCATAAATCCATATTTACGTATGAGGCCGGTCAGGCCCTGACCGTGGAAAACGCCAAGGGGCATTCGACTCTTCACCCCCGGTGCGGGACCTCTTTTATTTTACTGGTCTTGGTGATCAGTATCCTTTTTTTCTCCTGTCTATTTCCCTTCTTGCCCAAAATGCCCTCTTTAAGCGCCTGGGCTCGCAATGGGGTCTATATTTTTTTTAAGATTGTTTTGATGATCCCCATTACCGGTCTGGCCTATGAGGCCATTAAATTTTCCGGTAAAAGGGCCCATTTGCCTTGGGTCCGGCCGATTATTTTGCCTGGTTTATGGATCCAACGGTTGACGACGCAAGAGCCGACTGATGACCAGATTGAAGTGGCTCTGCAGGCCCTTAATCGGGTTTTACAATTAGAAGGGCAACATGTGGATCATTCCGTCATATAAGGCCAACCATAATGCTTGATAAGTTGGCGGAAGTGGAAAAACGGTACCTGCGGCTCGAGGAATCCCTTAATGACCCGGAAGTGCATAAAAATCCCCAAACCTATCAAAAACTGGCCAAAGAGTATGCGGGATTAGCCCCGATCATTTCCAAGTATCGTCTTTATAAATACTCAGCCGATCAGTTGGCTGAAAATCAGGAACTGCTTTCCGACCCCGATCCCCAGATCCAGGAATTGGCCAAAGGAGAAATAGAAACATTAAAGGATCAACTGGCCCTGATTGAAGAAGAGATCCGGGTCCTTCTTTTGCCTAAAGATCCCAACGATGAAAAGAACACCTTTCTGGAGATCCGGGCCGGCACCGGAGGGGAAGAGGCCGCTTTATTTGCCGCCGATCTCTTTCGCATGTATTCCAAGCTGGCTGAGGCCAGGCATTGGAAGGTGGAGATTATGAGCGAGCATCCAACGGGGATGGGCGGCTTTAAAGAGATCATCGCCTTGATCGAGGGGAAAGGGGCCTACAGTCAACTGAAATATGAAAGCGGTGTCCACCGGGTTCAACGGGTCCCGGCGACCGAGGCCCAGGGTCGTCTCCATACCTCGGCCGTGACCGTGGCTGTCCTGCCTGAAGCCGAAGAAGTGGATATCGTTATTGATCCCGAGGAGATCCGGGTGGATGTCTTTCGTTCCTCCGGACCGGGCGGACAAAGCGTCAACACCACTGATTCAGCCATCCGGGTTACCCATTTACCAACCGGCTTGGTCGTATCCTGCCAGGATGAAAAATCGCAGCATAAAAACAAGGCTAAGGCCTTGAAGGTGTTGAGGGCCCGTCTATTGGACCTGAAGGTCAAAGAACAACAGGAGAAAATTTCTGAAGACCGCAAAAGCCAGGTCGGCAGCGGAGACCGCAGTGAACGGATTCGGACCTATAATTTCCCCCAGAATCGCCTGACGGACCACCGAATCGGTCTGACCCTCTATCAACTGGATACTATTATGGAGGGAAATCTGGCTGAGGTCATCAATCCTTTGATTACCCATTATCAGGCCGAACAACTCAAGGCGGAAAAATAAACTTTCTCGAATCCTTTTAGCCGTTCCCCTTTCGAACTCATTTCAGACGGGATTACTAGTAATCAAATTCCCATGAGACTTGCTCACCCTATTACTGATCTCGCGGAGGAAGGCTGGACCATTCGGCAGGCCCTAGTCCGGGCTGCCGCCTATCTCCAGTCTGAAAACCTGCCGGATCCCTGCTTGAGTGCCGAACTGCTTTTGGGGTCAGTCTTGGGTTTGGATCGTTTGGGGCTGCTGATGGCCTATGATCAACCCATGCACGAAATCGAACGAAGACTATTTGAAGAGAAAGTTGTTCAACGCTCAAAACACCACCCCATCGCCTACCTGACCGGTCATAAGGAATTCTGGTCCTTGGATTTTGAAGTTAATTCCGGAGTCTTGATCCCCCGGCCGGAGACGGAACTTCTGGTTGAGGAAACAATCGGAATCCTTTCTGACCGCCGGGAGGGTTCCACTGTAGTGGAATTGGGAACGGGCTCAGGGGCGGTAATTATTGCCCTTACTAAATCTATTGATCCACAAAAAAAGACTCGCTTTCTGGCCACGGATCGTTCCCGATGGGCACTGGAGACGGCTCGAAAAAATGCCATTCATCATCAGGTGGAGGACCGTATCTCTTTTGTCCAAGGCGACTGGCTGGTTTCTTTTTCCGACAAAGAACGTTGGATTGATGTTTTGGTTTCTAATCCCCCCTATATAGCGGAGACGGATATCCCTCATCTCCCCGCCACTGTAAAGGATTTCGAGCCTCCAGAGGCCCTTTATGGGGGAGCGGACGGCCTGGAGGCTATTGGCCTCATTTTTCAACAGGCTACCGAACAGCTTAAACCGGGCGGCTGGCTGGTCCTGGAAATCGGCGAAGCTCAGGCCGCTCAGGTTTTGAAATTGACTCAAACTCTTTTATTTGATCAAACAACCATTCGCCGGGATTATGCCGGAAAAGATCGAATTCTAAAGGCCTGCTATCATGGATAAGATAAGAATCAAAGGCGGTGTTTCGCTTAAAGGTCAAGTGAATTTGTCCGGGGCCAAGAATGCCGCTCTCCCGATTATGTCGGCCGCCATATTGGCCGACGGCTGGTCGACCTTAGGCAATCTCCCGGCCCTGCGGGATATCCAAACCGAAAAAAAATTATTATCCTTCTTGGGGGCTTCCTTTGAAGAAGGACCCGAAGGGGGCTTGCGCATCAACGGTTCGCAGATCCGGGGCTATGAAGCCCCATACGATCTGGTCAAGACCATGAGGGCCTCCATCCTGGTCTTGGGCCCTTTAGTCGCCCGTTTTGGACGGGCAAGGGTTTCTCTGCCCGGAGGATGTGCTATCGGGGCCAGACCCATCAATCTGCATCTGGCCGGTCTGGAATTGATGGGTGCCCGGATCGATTTAAAACACGGGTATGTGGAGGCCAAGGCCCGTCAATTAAAAGGGGCCGAGATTGTTTTTGATACGCCGACCGTGACCGGGACCGAAAATCTGATGATGGCCGCCTGTCTGGCCAAGGGGAAAACACTGATCGGCAATGCGGCCAAAGAACCGGAGGTGGTGGACCTGGCCAATTTTTTATCGGCCATGGGGGCCCGCATTGAGGGGGCCGGGACGGATTTGATCACCATTCAGGGCGTCTCCACCCTCCACCCGACGGAATATCGGGTCATGCCGGATCGGATTGAAGCCGGAACCTATATGGTGGCCGCCGGCATCACCCGAGGGGAAGTGACCTTAAACGGCTATGACGGGTCCTGTCTGGAAACGGTTATCATGAAACTAAAAGATGCCGGGTTGGAATTCTCTCAAAAAAAAGGGGGCTTGACGGTTTACGGTCCCCGAAAGGTCAAAAGTGTTTCCCTGACAACCCGGCCCTATCCCGGTTTCCCGACCGATATGCAGGCCCAATTCATGGCCTTGATGTCCATCGGTCAAGAGACCAGTATTATCAAAGAGACCATTTTCGAGAATCGTTATATGCATGTCAGCGAATTGCGGCGCATGGGGGCGGATATTGAAGTCTCCGGAAATCAGGCCGTGATCAAAGGGGTCTCTAAATTACTAGGTGCGCCGGTGATGGCTACCGATCTTCGGGCTAGCGCTTCTTTGGTTCTGGCCGGGTTGGCCGCCGACGGAATTACCGAGATTTCCCGGGTCTATCACCTTGACCGGGGTTACGAAACATTGGAGAAAAAGCTCCTACCTTTAGGTGCACGGATCGAGCGGATTAAGGAAGGGGGCTGATCCAACCCCGTTATGAAAAATTTCAAATCAGATTCCTAATATTGAATTTATTTCTTGAATTAAAAATGGCAGGTGGTTTACGACAGCCTTCCAAACAATCATCTCGTCAATAATGTCGTAACCATGGATCAATATGTTTCTGAACCCGATAATCCGAGAATGTTCAGAAATCTTTTCATCAATTCTTGATCGTTTTTCTTTATTCTGGTAAGTGCTTCCCCAATAATTTCAAAATCCCTTTCGACTGCTCTTTGTGTGACAAGGATATCCCGCTAGATATTGAAATCCAGACCACGAAAAAAATTTTGAATTTCTTCAGCAGCCTGAAGGATATCCACAAGGTTTTTTCTTGTTTCATCTTTCATAAATTACAGTCCTTGCCTTCTCGACAGATTCCCTAAAAAAAAGGTTTTTGAATGGTTTGTCCACAACGAGATCGATTTCTCGGTTGAATATCTTCTCCAATTGCTCTTTAAGCTCAAAATACTTGCTAAAAATATCTATATCCTCATCAGAATCAAAAACCACCAGAACGCCGACGTCGCTGCTTTGAGAAAAGGTTTGAGTAATCGCTGAGCCGAATAGACCGAGTCTTCTTACCGGAAGCTTCCGGCAGATATTTTCAATATCCGGTCTGAATTTTTCTATATCAATCATTAAACTAGGATCCTTTATTGTTTTAATTGAGTTCGATTTAGCCTTCTGAACATGATAACAAAAGTATTAGTCTAAGACAAGGAGTACCCATTTATGATTTATTTTGATTGCTTTGGGCAATAGAATCCCAAACATCTTCTATGCAGCAATTTTTCAGAAAGAATTAATTTGCCTATTTCCTGTTTAATTTCTTCCGGCCTCATATTTCCCCCTCCCTTTGTCTATCACAACTAAAAGAACGAAAAACGATCATTCCAATTAAACAAGATCAACAAGCGCATTCCCGTCACCTTTCGGCGTAATCCCCCAAAGAGTTATTAATTTTCGTGTTTTATTTTTTCCCTTATTTTCCATTAATGCTCTCCATAATCTCCTTAAAGCTTGCGACTGCCGATTCGAGATTTTCAATGATGTCACTGGCCAGCAAATCCGGGTCAGGCAGGTTGTCGAGATCGGCCAGGATTTCCAAACCCTTTGAAAAATCGGCAATAATATTGACAAACGATTGCGCCTGATTCAATCCGTGGGCTTGATTCATGACACTACGTTCCAATAGAAGAATCCCGGTTTTGAGAGCTTCTAACTCTTTATGGCGTCCTCTCAAACGTTTTTCATTGAGGGCATATCCTTTTTTCAGGTATTCCTTTAAAACGTTGTTGGCCCAGATACGGAATTGTGTTCCGCGTTTCGAGTTAACCCTGTAACCAACGGATAGGATTGCATCGAGGTTAAAGTATTCCACGCGCCTCTCAACAAAGCGTCCCCCTTCATTCTGAACTGTTGCAAAAAATGCAACAGTTGCCCCCTTATTGAGCTCTCCTTCTAGGTACACCTTTCGTAAGTGTATGGAAATAACTGATTTGTCCCTGTCAAACAGTTCGGCAATCTGATTGAGATTCAGCCATAAGGTGTCCTGATAAAGGGTAACTAAGATGTCGGTTTTCCCGTCATCCTCTTGATAAATGACGATATCACCCTTTTTATCCTGAGTAGTAATCACTTAATTGATCCTTTCCCTAACCTTGAGGATGTCGTTTCAGCACGATCCTTACGAATTCTTTCCAGCAGTCGGCTTGCTGGCTCATCATTGGGGTCCTGGGGGACGAGCTTGCCTTCAAAGGCCTTTTTCAAAATACTCTGCCGAAGGGCCTCGGCCTGTTTCAGGCTATCGTTAATCGTTTCTTCAATCCGGTCACAGACGGAAAGACGGGATTCGATTTCGGCGACGATGAGTTGTTGTTCTTCAAAAGAAATTAACGGAACTTCAACTTCTCGAATATTTGCCATAGATATCGAACCTTGAGCAGTAGCCTTTGTCATTTCGGTTACATTTGCAAAACCTTTTTAAGAAGATAAAAAATGAAAAATATATTTATTGAAAAAATTATCTTCTAAAGCTATTTTTGCTACATTTGGCCCAAGAAAATATTCTTCTTTTTTAGGAACGATACCAACATTACCAAGACCAGCACCAACGAATACCATCAACATTTCTCCACCATACACTCTTGATCTTGGAAGTTTTTCCATGACTTCTCTATCTACATAAAGAAATTTTTTTCTAATAAAGCCTTCTTTGGTGACATTTTGAGCGCGAATAACAGGAACATCACCTTCATTTTTGTATTTAACGTATTTTGAAAATTCAAAACCAGCTAGCTTAGTAACAAAAGCATGGTCGCCCAACCTCACCCACTTCCATCCCTTCGGCAATTCTCCATCCACCACATTTTTATTCGTCAGCTTTCCCTCAAAGGCCCATTTTAAGACCGCCTGCCGATAGACTTTGAGTTGCTGCTGGGCGGTTTTGAGATTTTCGATGCCCTTATCCAGACTGCTGAAGAGTTCTTCTATTTTGGCGACAATGCGGTGTTGTTCGGGCAGAGGTGGAAGAGGTATTTTGAGTTCTTCGAGATATTTTTTGGGTACTCTTCGTTGCCCCACAGCACCAGTCATATTTTGCTGGGCATTATGGCGAGTACGACTTTGAATTAAAAAATAAAATAAGTAGTAGTTCGTGATCGCATTGCTGCATCTAAAGATGTGAAATTCTGTTGAACCGAAACCAATTTTGTTTTTTAAAGAATGGACAACCGCAATCTTACCATTTTCCATGCAGGGGGTAATTTTGGCAAAGATTACGTCTCCGTCTGTCATTGGAGTAAAACCTTTTCTAACTTCCGAAATTTTTTTAAACTCCGACAGATGGATTTTATTGGTTTCTTCTTCAACCAATTTCATTGGCAGAAAGGATACCAGTAATTCATCTGGAATATTATCAAATGGTAATTTCGGATTTATTGCAGTTAGTTCCTTTATTTCTGCAATTTGCCACCCACGAGGAATTTTAATTATTGCCTCCATCCTACTCCGCCAAAGCCTCTACTCTTTGGTCTGTCATTCCCGTGAAAACGGGAATCCAGCCGTTGTTATATTTTGAAAACAAACTCAATCCTGTCATTTCCTTGATCTTAATTTCTCGCGCTAGTGGCCTTTTTCTTATTCCGAAATTCTGGATTCCCGCCTACGCGGGAATGACATCCTTCTT
>Ga0233425_10006404_pt1 | contig 17493 bp, 17 predicted proteins | sample Watercolumn_Towu_2_FD_181712 | JGI IMG/M metagenome (GOLD analysis project Ga0233425, IMG submission 181712) | Freshwater microbial communities from Lake Towuti, South Sulawesi, Indonesia - Watercolumn_Towuti2014_140_MG | ecosystem: Environmental > Aquatic > Freshwater > Lake | place... | reverse complement strand
CACCGCCCCGTCGAGCTCACGAGAACGGCCGACCACCTCCCACACCAGGGCTTCACCGGCGATGCTGGCGCTGGAGATGGCGGCGTCGCGCCAGCGCTCGGCGGTGGCGGCTTCGAGCGGCGGAGCCTCGCCCGTGAGGTCCTGGAGCCGGTAGTAGACCTCGGCCTGGCTGAAGGGCTCGCGGAACAGGGGGCTGGCATCGCGGCCCGTGGTCTTCTCGACGTACAGGGCGTGGTAGCGCGCCCAAGCGCTGGCGTGCACCGGGTGGAGATCGACGGCGACCGGCTCCGTGTACCAGGCGACGCTGGCGGCCCGGAGCCCGACCACCAGCAGCAGGGGGGCGAGCATCGGGCAGGAGCGTAGCATGTGTTAGGCCGTCCACGTGATGGTTCCCGCCCTCCGCTTCGGGCTCCTGCTGGCCGCCGGACTGGCCGTCGGCGCGGCGCGCGCGGCCCCCGAGGACGACCCCGCGGCGCTGTTGGTCGGGCAGGCCGCCCGAGCCGGGGCACAGGACCGGTTCCTCGGTGACGGCGAGTGGGGGGCATCCGCGCTGGCCTGGCGCTGGCACGCCCTCGGTGGGCTGCAGGGCGACGAGCTGACCACCTGGGTCGCGCCGCGGCTCACCCCCGCGCTGCGCGCGCTCGGCGATCCGCGCCACCCCGTGCTGGCGCTCTCGCCCGATGGTGCGCTGGCGTTCGGACGGCTGCCGCCGAAGAACCAGGGTGGTGACACTGAGGCGGGGCTGCTGTCGCTGCGGGTCGGGGCGGAGGGGCAGGCCTGGTGGCGAGGCTTCGAGGCGGCGCTGAGCCCGGATCCGGGCCTCGAGCTGGACGCGGGGAGCGTGACCCCCGCCTTCTTCCCGCGGCAGGCCTGGGGTGCATGGCGGGGGGAGCACCTGCTGGCGGGCTTCGGGCTGCGCGATCGGTGGCTGGGCCCCGGCCGCCACGGCGGGCTGATCCTCTCGGACCACGCCCGCCCCGCGCCACTCGGCACCCTCGCCGGCGACGGCCACCTGCCCGGCCGCCTGACCGTGCTCGGGCGCTGGCGGCTGGAGTCCTCCTGGGGATGGCTGCAGCGCCCGCGCGAGGACGTGCAGCACCCTGGGCTGATGCTGTGGGACGCGCGCTGGATGCCCGCCCCCTGGCTCGAGGTCGGCGCCACCCGCATGGCGCTGTTCGGGGGTGAGGGTCGCCCGCTGCCGCCCTTCTGGGAGCTCCTCATCCCGGTGGATCCGCACGTCGAGAACGACCCTGACCAATCCGAGCCCGACCAGGACGAGATCGCCTCGCTGGATGCCCGCCTCTGCCTTCCCTTCGGGCGCTGGCTCGGGGGGCCGGTACGCTACGTCGAGGGCTGGTGGCAGTACGGCGCCGAGGACGTGATCGCCCGCGAAATCATGGGTATCAAGGTGCCTTCCCTGGCCGGGGTGGCCAACCTGTGGGGGGCGGAGGCCGCGGCCGGGCGCTGGGTCCTGACCTATGAGGGGGCCCACATCCTGGACGACTACTTCCGCTGGTACGTCGGGCACCGCATCTACCACGACGGCTTCACCCAGGACGGGCTGCCGATGGGCGATGCCATCGGCGGGGACGCGATGTCCACCTGGTTGAGGGTGGGCTTCCACCCCCTTCCCTGGGGTGCGGAGCTCTCCTGGGAGCACGTCCGGCGGGTGGGGGTGATCGAGTCGCTCGGCGACCACCTGCTGGCCCTGGCCAGCGACGAGGTGACGCTGGGTGGCGAAGCCCGCCTGTGGCGCCTGGATTCGCGCGGCGGGCGCTGGTACGCGGCCTGGGGGATCGAGCACGTGGCGGGCGTGGACTTCGTGCCGGGGACAGAAGTCTGGCGCCATCGCCTCGCCCTGGGTTGGACACCCGGCACGTTCACGGCTCCGAAGGCGGTCTCGCGTCCCTGAGCCTGGGGAGGAGCAGCACGTCCACGGCACCGTCGCGTTCGGCGGGCGGCAGCAGGCGCAGGTTGGCCGCCAGGCATGCCGCGGGCTCGGGCGCGGCCCAGGGACCGTCGAAGGGGACGACGTCCGCGACCCGGCCGAGGGAGTCGAGCTGGATGAACATGCGCGGATCCGGGAGGTCGGGGGGCACGACGGGTGGGTGACGGCGCGTCGGGCGCTGGGCAAACCACGCGCGGGCGCAGAGCTCGATGGCGGGCGCCATGCGTTCGGCGGCGGCGAGCACCCAGGCAGACTCCGGCAAGGGTTGGGTTGGGACCTCGGGAGGGACCTCGGGCCAGGCGAGGTCCAACGGATCTGGCGCCTCTGGGAGGCGGAGGGCGGCGATGCCGGCGGGCAGCAAGACCTGGAGGCGGTCCAGCGGGGTGGGGGGGGTGCCCCAGCTCTCGGCGCTGAGGCTGGGCAGCCCGCTGGGAGAAACGGAGGGCGCCGTGCTGGCCCACGGCAGCACCTGTGGGCCGATGGGATCGAGGCGCACCAGGAGTTGGACCTGTTGGGGCCCCGGGGAAAGGGCGGTTCCCTGCGGCAGGGCGACCCGCACCCAGGCCCCGGCGGGTGGCTGGGGCAGGACGGGGCCGAGCAGGAGGGTGACGGGGTCTTGCAGGCCGTAGGGGAAGCGGGGGAGGAGCAGCGACGGACCGACGCCGCCCATGGGGGGCAGGGCCAGGGCGGGGACGGGGACGAGCTCGATCCGTGGGTCGCCCGCGACGGGGGCGGCCGAGGCGGCGCAGTCCTCCGCGTCCTCGGCGGCGAGGCAGCCGGCCTCGCCGGCGAGGGCGATGAGCACGCCGGTGTCGCCGGAAAGAAGGGCGCCCCGGGCGGCGGCCTCGGCCCGCAGGACCTCGTAGTCCGAGGCGAAGGCGGCGGTGGCGAGCAGGAGCAGCATGGCGGGGAGTCTATCCGGCGGGGGCTGGGCGGGTGGACTCCGGCCCGGCGGCCCCCGCTGCCCGGGTTGCTCCCACCGGCATGTCCGATTACCGAACAAGCTCCGAAACGAGCGGAAAGGGATTCGTCCATGGCGGGCAAGACCCGAGCTGTCGTTCCCCAGGTGGGGCATCGAGATGTCAGCGGCGAGCAGCAGGCCGGCGTGGGTGTTGGGGAGGTGGACCTCGCTTCCGCGCAGGGACTGGCGGATGCCCAGACAACCTACGGGAATGCTTTCGTGGCGCAAGCCGCGCAGCAGGCTACCGGCGGCGTGGGCGGAGGGGAGGGCGCTCCCGTGGGCGAGACTGAGGGGAGCGTGGGCGGCGCGTTGGTGGGCGCCGGGGCCGGAGCCGCGGTGGGTGCGGGCGTCGGGGCGCTCTTCGGGGGGGTCGGCGCGCTCGTCGGCGCGGGCGTCGGCGCCCTCGCCGGCGGTGTGATCGGTGCGCTGGTCAGCAGCGGCGATCCGATGCAGGACGCGCTGGCCGCGCTGGCCGCCAGCGATCAGGAGATCGAGCGGAACACCGCCGCGAACATCCAGTCCGGGGCCGTCCGCTGCTACTTCATGGAGGATCTGACCCAACCCCCGGACGTGAACAATCTGGTCACCGGGTACGGCTACGACCCGGCCGCGTTCACCCTCTTCCTGCACCCGGTGACCGGCGAGCAGTTGCTGGTCCAGACCAACGCCGTGGGGTTCAGGGTCAACGGCACCACCGACATCTTCGGGAAACGTTCGCTGTCGGTGGACCGCTGGAAGACCCTGCTGGTCCACGAGACCAACCACGCCGTGAACCCCGATCCCACCACTCCGCTCGAGAACTACAAGTGCGAGTTCCGTGCCTATTGGGTCGCGGAGTACGCTGGGGTCGAGGATCTCGCGGATCGGGCGCGGCAAATCAAGGAGCACGTCCTCGCCGACTACCCCGCCATCGCCGCCGCCTACCACAGCGACCCGGCGGTGAAGGCGGCCATCGACGCCCACACCACCCCCGACGGCAACCTCACCAACGCGCTGCCGTCCGCGTCCCCAACCGCGCCGGCCACGGGAGCGGGGAGCACGCCGAGCACCGGCACCAGCGAGCAGGCGGCCAACGCCCCGCCGACCGGGCCGTGACCCACCCATGGCCTCCCTCGGTTTCCTCCTGTTCCTCCTTCCAGCTTGTGCGGAGCCCGGTGAGATGAACGTTCAACCCTTCGATGTCCAGGTTGCCGAGGCACGGCTCCAGGAGCGCCTCACTCAGATCCCCCCCATGAAGGGCGCCGCGATCGCGCGCCTGCCCGACTTCGATCTGCCCGATCTGTACGCCTTCTCGGTCACGCCGCGCGCGACAGGTCAGGCCGGCGAGGTGAGCTACCTCGTGGGGGCCACCGAGCTGCTCTCCTCCGGGCGGCCGGCTGATTTCGACCGGGTGATGGCCCTTCAGGGAGTGGGCTCCGGAAGCCCCTGGGATCTCGGGAAGTTCAGCACCTTCTTCATGCGGTTCCGCGAGCTGCGGCGCGGTGTGGTCCTCGAGGCGCCCGATGGGCACCCCTTGATCGAGCCGGGGCAGGTGGAGCCGGAGTCCTTCACGCCGCCGCGGCGGGAGGTGGGGGAGTGGGGTGTGCGGTATGACTTCTGGTTCTTCGACACGGGCTGGATGAAGCCGGTGCACTGCGATGTCACGGTGGCCCCGGACGGCGCGACGGCGGGTGGTTGCGGGTGAGCGGCAGGGTGAACCTGGCGGTGCCCACCGTCACGCTGTTCCGCCCCGTCGGACCAAAGGAACTGGCGCTGGTCTCGGCGTCCGGCTTTCGCGCCTTCCCGCCGCGGCTCCCGGAGCAGCCGTTCTTCTACCCGGTGTGCAATCAGCCCTACGCCGAGCAGATCGCGCGGGACTGGAACGTGCCCGAGAGCGGTGCAGGCTACGTCACAGCGTTCGAGGTGCGGGCCGATTTCCTCGCGGCATACGACACCCACGTGGTCGGCGAGGCCGTCCACGAGGAGTACTGGATACCCGCCGAACATCTGCCGGTCTTCAACGCCGCCATCGTGGGCCTCATCCGGGTGGTGGCCAGCTTCGGGGCCTGACCCCGACCGGTGCGTCAGACAGGATACTCAGGAGCCCCTTCCCGGAGCCCCCCCCATGCGCCGGCTCTACCTCGGCATGGCCGCCGGACTCGTCGCCGGGCCCTTCGTGGGCCTGGCGGACGCGGTGTACGTGCTGACCAGTGGCCCGCCCACGGACTACCTGGCGCTGCTCTACGCTGTCGTGCTCTACGCCTTGGTGGGCTGGGTCCTCGGCACCGTGGGGGGGCTGGCGCTCGCCCTGACAGCCCTGGCTGCACCCGGCTGGACCGCGCCGCACCGCTGTTACACCGTGGTCTTCTCTGCGGTGGTCGCCGGCCTGGGCGCTGCGGTCGCGGCGCAGGAGGTGGACCGGGTGGTCTTCCTCGACCAGGGTCTGCCCGGCAGCGTGCGGGCTTCCATCGCCTGTGCCGCCGTGGCGGTCCTGCTGGCCGGGGCCTGGCTCGGGCCGATCCTGCTCACCCAGACCCCGTTCAAGATCCTGCTGCGGCTGCGGGGGACCGCCGCTGCCATCGCGGTGATGGTCACCCTCAGCGCGGTGTTCTCCTTCGCCCCGGTGGCCGGGGGAGATCCGGCTGGCTGGATCAGCCCGGAGCGCCCCCAGGACGAAGCCCTCGCGGCGGGGCCCAACCTGCTGCTCGTGCTGGTGGACGCCCTGCGGCCGGACCACGTCGGAGCTTTCGGCGCCCCGGAAGGGGCGACCCCGCACCTCGATGAGCTGGCGGCGCGTGGGATCGTGTTCGAGCAGGCCATCGCCCAGGCGAACTGGACCCGCGGCTCGGTGGCCAGCCTGCTCTGCGGCCAGGTCCCCACCGCCAACGGGGTGCTGGACCGGCGCGATGTGCTCGACGACGACCTGGAGACGCTGGCGGAGCGGCTCCAGGCGCGTGGCCTGGTCACGGGGGCCTTGTTCGACCACCCCGATCTCGTCCGCCGCGCCGGGGTGGACCAGGGCTACGACTGGGCACCCCACCTGGCCCCGCGCTTCCCACTGCTGGCCTCAGAGAGCGCCAGCAGGCTCGGTCTGTACCGCGTGGTGCGCCGCCTCCGTGCGCGGTACGCCGGGGTCACCCCGGGAATCGAGGAGTTCTACCAGCCCGTGCCCCTGGTCCTCGATCGTGCGCGTGAGTTCGTGGAAGCCAACCGCGCGCGGCGCTGGTTCCTCACGGTGCACCTCATGGACACCCAGCCACCGCTTCAGCGCGAGGGGTCCGAGGGCAGCCGTATGGTCTGGGAAGGCGGCGGCCCCCCTCCAGCAGGCGCGGAGGAGGAGGCACGCCTGGCCTATCGCGAGGCCGTGACTCGGGTGGATTCTGCCCTGGGGGCGTTCTTCACATGGCTGGACGAGCAGGGCCTGGGAGGGGAGACGCTGGTGGTGCTGACCGCGCCCCAGGGGATCGCGCTCGGGGAGCACGGCACCTGGGGGACGGGGGCCTCGCTCTTCGACGAGCAGGTCCGCGTCCCCCTGATCGTGGCCCTGCCCGGCGGGGAGCGCGCCGGGACCCGGATCGCGGACCAGGTACGCCTCCTGGATCTGGCCCCCACGCTCGCGCGCCGGCTGGGCGCGGAGGTCCCCGCCCAGTGGCAGGGGATCGATCTGTTGGGAGACCTGCCGGCGGACGGCCTGGAGGCGATCACGGAAGCCTGCGACGGCCCCGAGCGGGTGGTGGCCCTGCGCGCCAGCGGTTGGAAGCTCGTGGGTCCGGCCGAGCCGGATCCCGAGACGCCGGGGCAGCTCTTTCGGCTCGCCACGGACCCGAGCGAGACCCGGGAGTCGACCACCGCCGAGCCGTCGGTGCGGGACCGCCTGGCACGCCGGCTCTCCTCACTCCTGCAGGACGCCCACTACCTGGCCGAGGGGCGGGGGCAACACGTCCCGGTGGAGGGACCGTAGCGGGCGTCTCGCCGCCTGCCGCGTGAGATGGCGCATGGCGACGGGTGCTATTTCTTGGGGTTTAGTGACGGCATCGTGACACTGAGATAGCTTAAGGCACTATGTCTCAACCGCGGCGCATGTGAGGAACGATGCGTACTCTCTCGCTTTTCCCCCTGGCCTGCGTGCTGTGGGTGGGGTGTTTCCCCTACGAGAGCCGTCTGGCCCGCGAGCCTGTGCCGCCGGTCTGCGACTCGGGGGAAGACACGACCCCTTCCATCACCCTCGACGAGGATCATCCGGGCTGGCAGGCTCCCGATTGCTGGGCCTGCCACGATCCGGCCGAGACCCACAACCCGGATCTGGATCCATACGAGTGCGCCATGTGCCACGGCACCAACGGCGCACCGGCCGGTCACGGAGGATCATCGCCCTGCAGCGGCTGCCATGGTGAGCCCCACGGCGGCGACGGCTTCCCCGATCCCGACGCCTGCCTGACCTGCCACGCCGGGTAGCGTGTGCGTCCCTCCGCGCTCCTGCCCACGGCCGCGCTGCTCGGGATCGCATCCCTGGCGCTCGTGCCGGCGTCGGTGCGAGCCGCGGAAACCGAGGTCGCGGTGTCCCAACCCGAGGTCGTCCTCGCCGGGGAGATCGAGGTGGCCGCGGGGTTGGTGAGGAACGTCTGGGATCAGCGCGAGGTGCCGCTGGGCAGCTACCTGCACCTCGAAGTCTCCGACGGGCGGCGTGATCTTGGGGGTTCGGCCAGCCTCTCCTTCGACTCGGACCTGGCCGTCCCCTCCGCCGAAGCCATGCTGGCGGGGCTCGAGGTGTACCGGCGTGGCATCGGGCAGCACACCGATCTGCGGATCGGACGCCTGGACCTGGTGCAGGGTGGCCGATTCCTGTTCGTCGATGGCATCGACACCCGCACCCACTTCGGCGAGCACGGCGAGGTGCAGGCCTGGGGCGGCGCGGCCTGGCACCCCGAGGCCCCGGCCTTCTTCTCGGGCGGGCCCCTGTGGGGTCTGGGAGTGTCTCGCCGTGCTGCGGGCGCGCTCGGGGGCGGCCTGCGCTACCAGCACAGCCGCGGCGCGGACGGCACCTGGCTGGCGCGCCTGGGCGGCGATCTCTCGCTCTACCGCCCGAGGCTCTCGGGGTTCGGCGTCGAGGGCCGCCTCGACGCGGTGCCGCTGCTGGGCGTGGTGGAGCTGGCCGCCGTGGCGGCCGAGGTCCGCCCGCACCGGCGGCTGCACCTGCGGATGGAGGGTGGGCGCGCCGATCCCGAGGTGGACTCGCTCCCCCAGGGCGGTACCATCTACCCGACCCTGACCGATGGCCCGTCCTGGTACCTCGACGGCAGGGCCCGGCTGGCGCTGGCCCCCTGCGTCCTGTCGGCCGACCTCGGCGCGCTCGTGGTGGGCGAGGAGGGCGGTGCCGAGCCCGGCGGGCGGATCGCGCTGGGCGCGTCCACCCACCTGGGGCGCCCCTGGCGGGCGATGGGCCGGCTCTCGGGGCTCTCAGGCCCCGGAGGGTCGGCCACCCTGGCACTCGCGGAGGTGGGCCGCGCCCTGGGCCCGGTGGACCTCGCCGCCCTTGGAGAGCAAGCCTTCTACCGTGAACGCGAGGGCGAATGGCGCAGGGCGAGCCACCTGGGCGCGCGGGTATCCACGCGGGCCTGGCGGCTGGCCGAGGCCTCCCTGCTGGGCCAGGTGACGGTGGGAGCCGTGAGCGCGCACGAGGACGTGGTGATGCTGGTGCTGACCCAGCGCGTGCGGCGCGGACGGGCCGCGGGACCCGCGCAGGAGCGCGACCGCTTCCTCTCACCCTGGAGCCCCTTCCACTGGCAGCGCGAGGATCTCCCCCGCTCGCCCGGGACGGTCCCCGGCGCGGACCCCTACCCGTCCCTCCCCACGGGGGCGCCATGAACCCACCGCGTTCGCTCGGCCTGCTCGCGCTGCTGGCACTCACGGGCGCTGGTCTGCTGGGTGCCGCCGCGCAGCGACCGTCGGCCGACGACCCGTTCGCGCGCTTCGATCACGAGCAGCATCGCACGGGCTACCTCGAGAGCAAGGTCACCTGCCAGGCCTGCCACCCGATCGGCCTGGTCACCGGCACCGACGACTTCACGGCGGTGAAGAAGGTGGACGAGCTGGTGCTCACCCCCGCGCGCGGCATCTGCCATGACTGCCACACGGGGGAGCTGCGTTTTCCGCGTGCGCCCACCCGCTGCACCACCTGCCACCAGGATCTCGCCCCCCTGATCCCCGAGGACCACGAGATCGGCTGGGAGCGTGACCACGGCTGGGCCTCGTTGCGGCACCATTCGAGCTGCGAGCTGTGCCACACCGTCGGGTACTGCGAGACCTGCCACGCCCAGCGCGACGAGCGGCGCGCCACGGTCCATCCGGCCACCTTCCGCTCCACCCACGGGGTAGAGGCGCGCCTGGACCCGGGCCGCTGCCAGCGCTGCCATCTGCAGAGCTCCTGCGAAGCCTGCCACAGCGGGAAGGGACTGCCGTGATCGCCCTGCTGCTCTTGACGCTGCTGGGCTGCGGCCCGGTCGAGATCACCTGCGACGACCTGTATGGCGAGGTCACCGGCGTCGGCGCGCTCCTGCTCACCGAAGAGCACCCCGGCTGGGGCGAGCCCGCCTGCCTCACCTGCCACAGCATCGAGCGCATGCATCGGGTCAATTGCACCGACATGGACGGGCTCGAGCTGCAGTCCGTGCGGGACTTGGTGGAACGCGAGGGGGAAGCCTCCTGCGCCGCCTGCCACGGGGACAATGGGGTGGACGGATGAGCCGGCCGCTGATGCTCGTCCTCCTTGCCCTGACCTGCGCCGGGGTCGCCGCCGCCCAGGGCACCCATGCCGTCCGCGGCTCCTCGCCGCTCGATGCGGACGCCGGGGTGCGGGTGACCCTCCCGGACGTGCCCGATCCCCATGGTGCCCCCGCCGCCTGTGCCGAGTGCCACGGGGAGGGGTCTGCCCGGGTCAGCTCCCCGGGTAGCGTCGCCTGCCGGCGATGCCATCCGGGCGCCAACTTCCATCTCGTCGGCGTGGAGCCCAGGCAGATCCTTGTCCCGGACACCATGCTGCTGCAGGAGAACCGGGTCAGTTGCGCTTCCTGCCACGACGAGCCCGCCTGCGACGGCCTCGGCAGGGAGGACCGCGGGAAGGACCACTTCCGCGCGGGCCCGTACGCGGGCACCCTGGACCTCTGCTACCGCTGTCACGAACGTGCGACCTACCAGCGCACGGATCCGCACCGCAACCTGCGTACCGCCGACGGAGAGCGCAACCATGCCGTCTGCGTGTTCTGCCACCAGGGCGTGCCCGAGTCGAAGGACGACGAGAAGGTGCTGCGGATCCAGCCCGTGGAGCTGTGCAAGGGCTGCCATGCCTCCCAGATCCACGTCGGCATCCCCACCCACCTCGTCCGCGCAGAGCCCGAGATGGCGGCGCGCATCCAGGCCTGGAATTCCATGGCGGAGTTCCCGCTCCCCATCGGCCCCCGGGGCGAGATCACCTGCACCACCTGCCACGACCCGCACCCCGGCATGGAGCCGGTCGCCACCCCGCTCGGCCCCCGCGCCATGGACCAGCTCCGCCTGAACAACCACACCTACCGCGATCGGTATTTCCTCCCGCGCATCCAGGATGAGCTGGCCGGGCTCTCGGACGCCGATGGGCGGTCCCTTCGGTTGGCTGACGGTCCGCGGCGCAAGGAAGGCCTGCTCCGGGTGCCCGTGGAGGACGGGTCGCTCTGCCTGGTCTGTCACCTGCCGGGGCAGCGCCGATGATGCGCATCGTGGCCCTCTCGCTCGGGCTGGTGGCCTGCGGCTCCGTGATGGACGTCGAGGTCAGCTCGGAGCCGCAGCTGGTGGCGGCCCACGATCTGGCTGTCCCTCTCGAAGCGTTGCTCGCTCCGACGGATCTGGCCATCGCCGACGACGGTGCCATCTGGGTGCTCGACAGCGGCGCCGGGCTGTTGCACGGCATCGCCGCCGACGGCAGCCGCCCCGAACCCCGGCCAGTCACCGGCGCGCCCGTGGGGTTGGGCTGGGCGGGGGGAAGGCTCTGGTGGCCCCACACGGACCTGCCCGTCCTCACCAGCCTCGACCCACGCACGGGCGAGGCCGTGGACGAAACCGTGCCGGTGGGCGACCTCGAGGAGGTCCGCCTGACCGACGTGGCGCTGGTGGCGGACCGCCTCGTGGTGTGCGACGTCCGCGGCCACGCCTGGTCCCGGCCTCTCGGCGGCGGCGACTGGACGGCGCTGCCCCAGGATCTCACCGGCAGCGCCCCGTTCCTGGCAGCGCCCGCCGGGGGCGCCTGGGTCGCCGTCTCGGACGTGCGCAGCTACGCCGTGGGCCTGCTGGACCTCGAGGGAGGGGAGTACGCCCGCATCGGCCAGTGGGGCCCGTGGGAGGGCACCTTCCTGCACCCGACCGGCCTGGCCGTGGATCCGCACGGGCGCCTGTTCGTGGCCGACGGCCTGCAGGGCGTCGTGCAGGTCTTCGACCCCGAAGGCCACTTCCTCGGGGCGGTGGGGCTCGACGGCGGCATCCTGCGCATGGACCACCCGGTCGGCCTGGCCATCTCCGGAGACACCCTCTACGTGGTGGACGGGCGCCGTGGCGCGCTGCTGGCCATGACCGTGGCCGAGGAGCCCACCGAGGCCGGACGCTGGCTCTATGGGCGGCGGGTCCCGCGCTTCTCCTACCTAAGGGAGAAACCCGGTCACGAGAGCCGCAAGGAGGCCGCCTGCCGCTCCTGCCACGACGGCTCGCTCCAGCCGGCCGCGCCGGTCTGGGCGATGGGGCGCTACGGCCACCCGGTGGACAAGCTCCCCGAGAAGCCAATCCCCGAGGGTTTCACGCTCACCGACGACGGCAGGATCGAATGCGGCACCTGCCACATCCCGCACCGCATCAGCGTGGAGGGGGAGGTGGAGCCGGCCGAGGAGGTCGCCGAGGTGTTCCTGCGGGCCCCACGGGCGCGCTCCATGCTCTGCACCTCCTGCCACGAGGACGCCATCCAGGAGGAGGGCAGCGGCGCACGCAAGGGCCACCTGGTGGGAGAAATCCCCGCGCGTCGCGAGGCGGGCGGCGCCCGCGCGCTGGCCTCCGGGATCGAGCGGGTGGAGTGCCTCGACTGCCACACCCCCCACGGCGCGGTCTCCGAGTCGCTGATGCGCGCCGAGGTGGGCACCGGCGCGGCCTGCGCCCGCTGCCACGTGGGCGTGGGGCAGGAGCAGCGGCAGCGCAACCACCCGGTGGATCAGCGCCTGGCAGACCGCGCCGCCGCGGAGCGGTTGCGGCGGGATGGCGCGTTCTTGGCCAGTGGCGACCGCGTGACCTGCCTGACCTGCCACGGCATCCACGACGGGCAGGCGCCCGGCAACCTCTCGGCCCACCTCCAGGACGCCGAGCGCTGCACCGTGTGCCACGCCGAGCGCGCTCGCCTCCAGGGCGGGCAGCACGATCTGCAGGCGGGGGCAGACGGACCGGTGGCCACTGCTTGCCAGGCCTGCCACGCGGTCCACGACGCCACCGGCCCCAAGCTGTGCCGGACCGCGGGCCGCGAAGGCGACCCCACCGGCTGCCTGACCTGCCATGGCCCAGGCGGCGTCGCCAGGGTCGAGGTCGCGGCCAACCGCGGCCACCCGCTGTTCGAGGACAACGACGGCTTCCGCGCGCTGCCGTCCGTGGGGGCGGCGGGCGCGTTGGCGCTCGGCACCCCGGGGCGCTCCGGCTGCCTCACCTGCCACGACCCGCACGCCGCGCCCGGCGAGGGTGGCGGCGCGCAGCTCCGCAAGCCGAGCGCCGGGGCCGACACCTGCCTGGCCTGCCATGAAGACAAGACCCCGGCCAAGAACAGCGACCACGACCTGCGCGGCCACGCCTCCGCCTGGACCCGCGAGCGGTCCGAGAGCATGGAGCGGGGTGGTTTCTGCCTGGCTTGCCACGACTTCCACGCCGGCCGCGGCCCGGACCTGCTGCAGGTCCCACCCGGGGGTAACGCCGGCGAGAACCCCGTGAGCCGCATCTGCCTCGGCTGCCACCAGGCCGAAGCACCCGCGGGCGCCACGGTGATCAAGGCCTGGGAGCACCCCGAGGAGTTGCTGTTGACCACCGCGCGCGTGCCCTGGCACAACTCGGGCGAGCTGCCGCTGTACGACCCCAGGGGCAAGCCCACCGATGACACCCAGATCGGCCGCATCACCTGCCTGACCTGCCACGACGCCCACATCTGGAGCCCGAAGCAGGGCGGCGTCGGCGGCGCGGGTGACGGTGACGTGCGCACCTCGTTCCTGCGGCAGGGCTGGGAGGGTTTCTGCTCCGGCTGCCACGGCGAGGAGGCGCTCGAGGCGTACAAGGGCTTCCACGATCCACGCTTCCGCGAGAAGGCCAAGACCCGCGTCCAGCGCGGCGATTGGCCCATCTACGGGGAGGAGACCCAGTGAGGCGGGCGATCTTCTACCTGGTCCTGGCGCTGCTGTGCTTCGCGGGCACCGCCGCGGTGGTCTTCAACGTGGCCTTCCTGGCGTCGGTCCTGCCGCACGGAGGCCTGTACTGATGCGTCGGCTCCTCTGCATTTTCCCGAGGCTGTGGCGCCGGTTCACGGAGGTCTTGAGGCTCGACCGGGCGGCCCTGTGGGTCGCGGGCGTGGTGTGTGTGGTCTCGGCAGGGTCCGGCGGCGCCGCAGGGTATCGGGGCTACGAGTACGCCTGGGTGGACCCCACCTTCTGCGGCGCCTGCCACATGCACGACTACGCGATCGAGGACTGGCGGAACAGCATCCACGGCGGCCTGGTGACCTGCCACGACTGCCACCGTGTGCCGCTGTCCCACTACATCATGGACCTGATCCACACCTTCTACCAACGACCCACCTTCCCCGAGGATCTCACGGATCTGCCGCGCATCCCGTCCGAGTCCTGCGAGAGCTGCCACGTGACCCAGGCCGCGGCGCTGGCCGACCTCGACTCCCCCATGCCGCGGGTGGTGTTCGAGCACGTCGTGAAGGTCGAAGAATCGCCGGGGCACCTGGCCCACCTGTTGGCCACGGACCGCGACCCCGGCACCGTGCGCGGTGGCAGGGGGGGGGCGACACGGCACACGCGGCACCTGGTCCAACACGGGGCCACGGCCAAGGACGTCGGGCTTGGAACCGGGCTGATCGAGTGCATCGACTGCCACGGAACCGAGGCCAACCGTTTCCACAACTTCTCGGCACGCCAGGAGAACTGCGTGGCCTGCCACGAGGATCTCCAGCAACGCGGGCATGTGCCGGACTTCGATTGCCGCCACTGCCACTTCCAGGACTTCGTGGCACCGACGGACTTGAACCAGGTTGACTGGCAGGCCTTTGCGGGGGATCTCGGGATCGAGTCCCAGTCCGCCCTGTCCGGCGGAGGGGCGCCATGAGCCGGGAAGACGACGAGATCACCGAGGAGCGGGTGCCGTGCGTACCGGATCGGCCCGCGCCCGCCGCGCCGCCGTCCCTGCGCCGACCGCTGCTGGAGGCCAGCCCGGCCCTGGTCCTCGTGGCCGCGCTCGCCCTGCTCCTTGGCCCCTGGTGGGGTGGCCCGGCGGATTTCGCCCCGGTACCGCGCCTGCGCGGGGAGGACGCCGCGGTGCCGCCGCGACCGCCCCTCACCCCACCGGCGGCGGGCGGCGCCGTGGTCCCGGCGGAGGTCGTGGAGCCTCCGGCCGAGCCCGCGCCGGATCTGCCGTCGCCCGTCGAGAAAGCCGCGCCGCCCGCCAGGCCCACGCCCTCCGCCGCAGCGCCCGTCGCGAGATCCGCGCCGGCCGACATGCCCACCCCCAAGGTCGCCGCAGCGCCGGTGACACCCTCGCCGACGGGACCTCCCGTGGAGATCACCCTCACCTCGCGCCCGCTCGGCGAGCCCGTCACCGTGGACGGCAGGCCGCGCGGGGCCACGCCCCTGAGACTCACGCTGTCGCCCGGGTCCCACCGCATCGCGTTCGGCGCCGATGGCGCCGTGGGCACCGAGATCACGGTCGGAGACGGCGAAAAGGCACTCTGGACCTACCTCGCCTCGGAAGGAGCGATTCGATGATCCTGCCCCTCTTTGCACTCGGTCTTTTCGGGAGCTTTCCCGCCGCCTGGGGCCAGGGCGCCGCAGGCTGTCCCGACGTCAGCCTCTCCCTCGGCATCCTGCGCCAGCAGCTCGACGAGGCCCGCTTCGAGGACGCGGTGGCCCTCGGGCGCCGGCTGGAGGAGCAGCTCACCTGCCAGCCGCGGGTCGTGAACCCGGTGACCCTGGCCTCGCTCTACCAGCTCACCGGGGCGGTCGAGCATTTCGCCAACCGCCGTGACTCGGCGGACTACTACTGGTCCGTGGCCCTGGCCATGGGCCCCGCCTCCAGCCTCGATCCGAGCCTCGGACAGGGCGCGGTGGACGCGTTTGAGCGCGTGCGGGCGAGGCTGCTGGCCGAACCTGTCGCTGCGGTGCAGGTCGCCACCGGGGTGGGCGCCTGGCTCGACGGCCGGCGCCTCGCGGAGGGCATTCCCCAGGACGTACCCCCCGGGCTGCACCTGCTCCAGCGCGAGGAGGCCGGCGGCGTGCTGACTGGCCAGATGGTCCAGCTCGCTCCCGCCACCCGCTACCAGGTGGAGTCAGATGACGCGCTGATCGGCATGATCGGCACGACCTCGGTGAGCCGTGAGGCGTCGAGTCCGCTCGCGGCGGTCAAGGTCAAGCGGCAGGCTGCGGACCTGCCCTGGGCACGGATCGCGCTGGACGGCGCCACCACCGCCGCCGGCCTCGGGCTGGGGATCGCCGCCGCCTACAACTACGCCCAGGCCAGCGAGGCCTACCACGACTACCTCTGGATCCAGGACGAAGTGCGCGCCACCACACTCTACAACGAGGAGTTCCGCCCACGTGGCAACGCCTTCGTGGTGGAGGGGATCGGCGCGGTCGCCCTGCTGGGCGCCAGCGCTGCCCTGTGGGCCACCACCGACGGTCTGGAGCAGCAGGGTGGTCCGCCCGTGCGCCGCCTGCTGCTGGATGGCGCTGCCGCGGCCGCCGGCCTGGGGCTCGGGGCCGCCTCCATCTACAACCTGAGCCAGGCCAGCGCGGCCTACGACGACTACATGGCCGAGGAGGACCTTACCCGGGGAGAGGACATCTACGCCTTCGAGATCCGCCCGCGCCGAGGCCTGGCCGCGGCCGAAGGAATCGGAGCCATCGCCCTGCTGGGAGCTGGTGCGGCCCTGTTCGCCACCACGGACCTGCAGGTCTCCCTCACCCCCACCGGCGTCGCCGCCTCCACCCGTTGGTAGCCCGGAGGATCCCATGAAGCTGCACCTGCTCTGGCTCGCCCTGGCGCTGTCCGCCTGCCAGCCCTACGACGGCACCCACCCGCGGGACACCTCCTGTACCGAGGAGGCCGACACGGACGCCGACGGCGACGCCGACGGCGACGCGGACTCGGACGCCGACTCGGACGCCGACACCGATCCCCAGCCGCCTGTGCTGGACAGCTCCCATCCCGGCTGGGCGAATCCCTGCTGCGCCACTTGCCACGACTCCAGCGGGCATCGCGCGGGCCTCGACCCCTACGAGTGTGTCACCTGCCACGGGGACAACGGCGCGCCGAACGGCCACGGTCGTACCAGCGGCTGCGACGGGTGCCACGGCACACCCCACTGCGGGGGCGACGGTTTCCCTGTGCCGGACGCCTGCCTGAGCTGCCACCCGAACTGAGGGGCGCCTACCAGCGCTCGCTGCCGTGGCACGACGGATCGCAGGTGGAGCCATTCCACGAGCCACCGCGGTCGAGCACCACGTCCACGTCGCCATCCACGTGCGGCGTGGGCGGGACGGCGATGTGGGTGGAGTCGGTGGCCGTGTCTGCGTGGCACTCGTTGCAGCCGTAGCGGCTGTGCTCGCTGTGCTCCCCCGTCCGCGGCGGGGCGGCGTGGCAGGTGGAGCAGGTGGCCGTGGCGCCGGTCCGGGCGGTGCCCAGGTGCCCGGCCCCGTCGCTGTGGCAGTACAGGTTGCTGCACGAACCCGTGCCTGTGTAGGTGCCCGCGGTGGACAGCCCACCGCGGAAGCTCACCTCGGCCACACCGGCGGTCGAGTCGCCCACGAAGAGGTGACCGGAAGAGAGCACGTTGGTGGGCTTGACGTGGCACTGGTCGCAGTCCCAGGTGCCGTGCCAGGAGGAGGTGATGTGCACGCCATGCTCGGGGAAGGAGAGGCCGGTGCTCGATCCGTCGATGTCCACCGGCGGAGCGCCGGTCGAGTCATCCTCGCCACCGTGGCAGAAGGTGCAGTCGGTGCGCCAGCCCGAGGGGTGGCACGAGTCACAGCCGACACCCGAGGACCCGCCGCGCAGATCGCTGCCGTGGCAGTCGGTGCACTCGAGCTCTTGCAGCTTGGCGGCCAGGCCGTGATCGGTCATCCAGCCGTCCGGGTGGTAGTCGCTGTCGGCGTCGGTATCGGCGTCGGTATCGGCGTCGGTATCGCCGTCGGCATCGCTGTCGGCGTCGGTGTCGGCGTCCGCATCGGTGTCGCCGTCTGCGTCGGTGTCCGCATCGGTGTCGGTGTCGGCGTCAGCCGGCGCGGTGTCGGAGCCCGAGTCGCTCCCGCCGCCGGTCCCTCCGGTGTCGCCTGGGTGCCACACG
>Ga0233425_10006403_pt1 | contig 17496 bp, 18 predicted proteins | sample Watercolumn_Towu_2_FD_181712 | JGI IMG/M metagenome (GOLD analysis project Ga0233425, IMG submission 181712) | Freshwater microbial communities from Lake Towuti, South Sulawesi, Indonesia - Watercolumn_Towuti2014_140_MG | ecosystem: Environmental > Aquatic > Freshwater > Lake | place... | reverse complement strand
CGGGCCCGAGCTCTCGGGCATTGCTCCAGTTCGACGACGGTCTGGCCGCGGCCGGCGGCCTGCACGACTTCCGGATCATCATGACCCCGGCCGACTCGGACTGGCTGCACGCCGCCGTGAACGTGATGAGCAACGACCTCGTCGGGGCGACGATCGTGTACGAGGAGCACGAGATCTTCTACGACGTCGGCGTGCGGGCCAAGGGCAGCGAGCGTGGGCGGCCCGAGGTGGCTCGCCTGGGCTACCACATCGGCTTTCACGGCGAGCAGCTCTTCAGAGGCAGCCGCCGCAGCGTGACGATCGATCGGTCGCGAGGAGTCAACTTCGGCCAGCGGGAGGTCCTGCTGAACCTCGTGATGACCCATGCCGGGTCCGTGTCGGGCGAGTACAACGACCTGATCCGGCTCCTCGCACCACGACGGGAATTCACCGGGCCGGCGGAGCTCCAGCTCGACCGCTTCACGAACCTCGTGCTCGCGTCCCAGTTCCCCGACGGGGACGAGGGGACGCTCTTCAAGTACGAGCTCATCTACTACCCCCTGACCACCGCCGACGGCACGCCGGAAGGGCCGAAGCTGCCCCTGCCCGACAACGTGATCGGCACACCCATCACCGACCTCGGTGACGACCGGGAGTCGTACCGCTGGAGCTTCATGATCCAGAACAACGAGCGCCTGGACGACTACTCCGGCATCATGCGGCTCGGACGGACCTTCGACCTGTCGGGGCCGGACTTCCTGCACCGAGCCGAGGCGGTCATCGACGTGGATCAATGGTTGCGGTCCTTCGCCTTCGCGACCCTCAGCGGCACGGTGGACCAGTACGCCAGCGGAGCCCAGCACAATGCCCAGCTCTACGTCAGGCCGGACGACGGCAGGGTGCTCTACTTTCCACACGACCTGGACTTCTTCGGAGACCCCCGGATGGCAGTGGTCGGATGCGGCGACCTGGCGCGTCTGCTCGAGTCGCCGGTGAACCGCAGGGCCTACTACGGGCACCTCCGCGACATCATCGAGAGCGCGTACAACGGCGAGTACCTGGCCCGCTGGCGCGACCAGCTCTCGGAGCTCCTGCCAGGCCAGGACTTCGCATCGTACTGGCAGTTCGTCGTGGATCGCGCGGACTGGGTCATGAGCGGAGCGCCCGATTCGGTGATGACCCTCTACCCGCCGCTGGAGTTCCGCATCACGACCAACGGCGGCGCCGACTTCTCAGTCCTGGAGAGCGAGGTCCTGCTGGAAGGCGAAGGCTGGATCGACGTCCGGGAGATCGCCCTCTCCGGCGAGGCCGAGCCCCTGCCGGCGACCTGGCCGGACGATGTGACCTGGCAGGTGATCGTGCCCCTCGAGGACGGGCTGAACGACCTGATCCTCGTCGCAACGGATATCCACGGCGCGATCGTCGGGAGCGACTCCATCGTCGTGACGTCAACGGGGGGGTGAGGCGCCGGACGATTGCTCTTTCCGGGGAGCATGCCATACTTTGTGAGTACAGCTGGGAACGAGGAGCCTCGACCATGGCCGAGAACATCTCTCGAGAACATGAGCGGCGCACGCGGCGTCTGAACCTTCGCGCCACGGAACGTCAAGAGAAGCTCATCCGGATGGGGGCCGAGCTCCGTGGCGTCCCCGTGAGCGAGTTCATCCTGGAGAACGCATGCAGGCAGGCGGAACAGGATCTCGCCGACCGGCTGCATTTCACCCTCTCCAGAAAACAGTACCAGGCATTCCTCGACGCGCTCGACAGCTCCCCGCAGGACAAGCCGCGCCTTTCACGGTTGCTCTCCGAAAAGAGCGTGCTCGATCGATGAGGTCCAGAGCTGTAGGGGCAGGGGAACAGCCGCCCCTCTCGGACGTCGAGGTGCTCGACCAGCACCACGACCTAAGCGCTTTCGACTGCGGGAAGCTCGCTCTCGACGACTGGTTGAAGCGCTTTGCCTGGCTCAACCAGCGGATCGATGCCGCACGGACCTACGTGGTCCACCGAGGGAGCGTCGTCGTCGGGTACTTCTCTTTGGCCTACGGGAGCGTGGCCAGAGAGGAGGCTCCCGAACGGATCGCCAAAGGTCTGGCCAGACATCCTGTCCCCGTCGTCCTCCTCACCCGACTGGCGGTGGATCGGAGGGAACGAGGAAAGGGTCTGGGCGCCGCGCTGCTCAAGGACGCCCTCGTGCGCAGCGAACGTGCGGCCGAGATCGCCGGGGCCCGGGCCGTCCTGGTTCACGCACTCGATGAGGAAGCTCAAACATTCTACGAGCACTTCGGCTTCGATCGATGCCCCGGCAATGAGCATCACCTCATGCTCATCATGAAGGACCTTCGAGCGGCGCTGCACCACTGAGCGCTGTCGCCAGCCGCCTCGATGGGAGGGGGTATCGGAGATCGGCCGCAGAAATGGGGCTCAGCTCAGCCCCGAATCCCCAACCCCGCCCGGTGGATCGTTCGGCCCACTCGATCGTATGGTGGGCGCCCAGGAGGTACCGGCCATGCTCGGATCACCGGACCGGAGCTCGCACCGGATCGCGTTCGCGCTCGCGGCTACCAGCGCGCTCGCCTTCTCTTGCGCCTCATCGACCGGCGGCGTGCCCGCGCCCCAGCCTCCTCAGCCCATGGCGGCGGAGGAGACGACGACCTCCACGACGGAACGCCCCTGCGATCTCCCCTTCGGCCGCGATGAGTGCGCCCCCGGGGAAATCTGCCGGATAGAGACCACGAACATGGGAGAACCGGCCACCGTGGTATGTATCTGTGACCCTGCCCACGCCAACCACCTCGGGGGGTGGCGGTGCCAGGACCTCTACTGACGGGAGCCCCTCGCTCAGAAGCCGTCGCAAGGTGCCTCCCCACGGCCATGGAGGGACGCTCGCAGGTCGGGCGACGGAAGACGACGCGGGATTGGAACCACGCCATCGAAGGCGCCGGCCCTCACTCCCTGTGGTACCCGAGGTCGGCGGGGTTGATGTCGCCCGGGACGTACGCAAGCGAGCCGCCCGCGCGTTCGAGCTCGGCGCGAGCCAGGGCGGTCTCATGCGCCAGGGCGGCCAGGTCCGGGTCCTCGGCCCTCACGGTGCGCGAGACGTGCCCCTTCGACCAGAAGTCCAGCACGAGCCGGCTGTCGCCGTAGACCGCCCTCGCGTCGAGTATTCGCGCGACCGCGATCGCGAGCCGGCACCCGAGCAGCTCGCCGGAGTTGTTCGAGCGGCCCGGGCCGAGCACCAGGGTGCCGTCCTCGGTGAGCGTCGTGGCCGGCGGGAGGTCATCGATGAGGTGGATCAGCGGGATGCCGTCGCGGTCCGTCACGTTGACCTCGACGCCTCGCCCCGCCCCGGTCCCCGAGTCGAAGAACACCGCGTCCTCCGGGTAGTCGAGGAGCGCCTCGGCCTTCTCGGCCGGCCTGTCGCGGTACGGAGCGCCCCGGGCGAGCCACTCGGCCGCAACCTTCCGGTCGGCGAACCCACGATATCGCGCCTTCCGGCCCACGACCTTGCGTTCGCAAGCGTCCCACGACTCGACGATGCCCTCCTCGTCCTCGAGGCGATACGCGTAGACCTTGCGGGGGCCGGAGCGCCGAGCGACGTCCTCGCCGCCATCGAGCCAGCGTTCGGCCGACGCGCGATCGGGGAATCCGCGGAAGCGGGCCCTGCGGCCCGACACCTTCCGCTCGCACGCGTCCCACGACGAGACGACGCCCCGGTCCTCGTCCGTCTCGAAGGCGTAGAACCTGTTCCTGGTCTTCTTGCTCATCCCGATCGTGCCGGACGTCGAGTCCGGGCTCCGCTCAGCGAGCCCACCTTCGCCGGGCGAGGATGATCGCCAAACCGACCAGGGCCAGACCGATCCCCGCCGGACCGGTGCCGGTCGCGGACGCGGAGCAGGCGAAGGGCTCGTTCCCGGTGGTCGCGCCAGGGCTCGCGGCTCCTCCAGGCTGGCTCGCCGACTGACCTTCCGGAGCCGGCGAAACGGGCTGTGGTGGGGGAGGAGGCGACGCCTGTGGCGGAAGCCACGAGCGCGGTACGCAGTGCATGGCGTCGCGACAGATCGACGGCCCGGGCTGGAGCGTCCCGACCGTGTGAACCGGCGGTCTGTCGTCGCCTGTGCATCCCGCCGAGATCTCGCACGAGTGCGTGACGTGCAGCTCGTCGTGCGGTGGGGGCGGATTCGGGCCGAAGGCCCCGCGGCCCCCTGGCCTAACCGAGGATGTGCGCGAGCATACGCGGTAGGGCCGGCAGACCGCGCCGCCCCAGCCGCGGTACTGGTAGTCGTCCATGCCCGAGCCGCAGTCCGAGTCCGTGGCGCAGGGAGCCGCGACGCAGCGAGCTCCCGAGTGGGACGACACTCCACGTGCGCCGGGGGGGCACTCCGGAGGTCCTTCGATCGCGTCGGCGAATGCGGTGCTCGACGCGGCGAGCACCACGAGGCAGGTCAATGTCCCGATCGGTCGTGCAACCATGAGCGACAGAGTATCACACTCCGGCCGCGCGGAACGCCGCCGCCACGATGGCTCGCGCCTCCTCCTGGACCCGCACGAGGTGATCGGGGCCGAGGAAGCTCTCCGTGTAGACCTTGCACACGTCCTCGGTCCCGGACGGACGCGCCGCGAACCAGCCGTTGCGGGCGACGACCTTGAGCCCTCCGATGGACGCGCCGTTGCCGGGCGCCGTGGTGAGCCGGGCCTCGATGGGCTCGCCGGCGAGGGTGTCAGCCGTGACGTGGGCTGGCGAGAGCTTCTCGAGGACCGCTCTCTGCGCGGCCGTGGCCGGGGCGTCGATGCGCTCGTACAGCGGCGTTCCGTGCCGACGAGTCAGCTCCGTGTAGACCTCGGCCGGGTCCTTCCCGGCGACGGCGGTGATCTCCGCGGCGAGGAGGTCCATGACGATCCCGTCCTTGTCGGTGGTCCAGACCGTGCCGTCGCGGCGCAGGAACGTGGCGCCCGCGCTCTCCTCGCCGCCGAAGCAGAGGGTCCCGTCGATCAGGCCCCGCACGAACCACTTGAACCCCACGGGCACCTCGTGGAGCCGCCGCCCCGCGGCCTGGACCACTCGGTCGATCATGCTGCTGCTGACCAGGGTCTTGCCCACGGCGCTGTCCGCGCGGAACCCGCTGCGGCGCTCGAGCAGGTGGGCGATCGCGGCCGCGAGGACGTGGTTCGGGTTCATCAACCCCGCCCTCGTGACGATGCCGTGCCGGTCGTAGTCGGGGTCGTTGCCGAAGGCCACGTCGAACCGGTCGCGCAGCTCCACGAGCGAGGCCATGGCGTGGGGCGATGAACAGTCCATCCGGACCTTGCCGTCGTGGTCCACGGTCATGAACCTGAAGTCGGGCTCCACGTCGCGCCGGACGACCTCGATGTCGATCCCGTACCGTTCGACGATCGGGTCCCAGTACCCGATGCCCGATCCGCCCATCGGGTCCACGCCGAGGCGCAGCTTCGCGCCGCGGATCACGTCGAAGTCGATCACGCCGGCGAGGTCCGCGACGTACGGCTCGACGTAGTCGTGCTCGTGCGTCGAGTCGGCCCGGAGCGCGCGTTCGTACGGCATGCTCGGGATCTCGTGGAACGGTTGCGCGAGCAGCTCGTTGGCGCGCGCCTGGATGCGGCCAGTGACGTCCGTGTCCGCCGGCCCGCCGTGCGGCGGGTCGTACTTGAACCCTCCGTTGTCGGGCGGGTTGTGCGACGGGGTGATCACGACGCCGTCGGCGAGCCCGCGGTCGCGGCCCCGGTTCCATGTGAGGATCGCGTGCGAGATGACAGGAGTCGGCGTCGGCCCGAGGCCGCGCTGGACCATCACCTCGACGCCGTTCGCCGCGAGCACCTCGAGAGCCGTGGAGAAGGCCGGGAACGAGAGCGCGTGCGTGTCCATCCCGAGGAACAGCGGGCCCGTGACGCCCTCGGCCGCCCTGAGCTCGCAGACCGCCTGGGTGATGGCCCGGATGTGGTCCCGGTTGAACCCGTGTCGAAACGAGACCCCGCGGTGTCCGGATGTGCCGAACGACACGCGCTGGGCCGGATCGCGCGGGTCCGGGTGCAGGTCGTAGAACGCGGCAACGAGCCGCGGGATGTCGGGGCGCATCGAGACCGGCGCGGGCTTGCCCGCAAGCGGATGCAGGGCCATCTCCTCCTCCTTGTCAGTAGATGAACTCGTCGGCGCCCTCGGTGACGGTGATCACGACGATCGTGTCGGCCTGTACGGCGGAGTCGATGGTCTCGTAGGCCGACACCGCGGCATCGGCACACTGCGCGCTGTACGCGATGACGTGGAGGATCGACCGGGTCCAGGGATTCGACGGGTCGGCGTGCGACTCGGCGTCCAGGATATCGACGAGCTTCCGGTCGATCAGGTCCACGAGGTCGGCGACGACGCACGGCTCCGCGGGCGGGTAGTGGTAGGCGCGGGTCACGCTCACCCCCACGTTCCGGGCGTCGATCGAGGCGAGGTAGTCGATCCGCTGGCTGTCGGGATCATTGTAAACGACCTCGGTCTCGGACAGGAGGAGGTCGGCGAGCTCGCACCTGTAGAGGATGTCGTACGACACAGCCTCTGATTCTCCCGAGCTCCCGCCCGCGGTCCCCTCCTCGAGGATCTCCTGCGCTCCGTCCGACAGGAGCGTCGGGTCGAAGGCAGCGGTCCCGAAGTCCAGGACATTGCGGAACAGGAACGGCTCGGTCGAGCCCCACTCGCCTTCGTCGAGGAAGCCGCAGTCGCCGGACAGGGTGCCGAACCCGTCGAGCGGTCCGGTCCCGTCCGTGTCGGAGTCGGAATCGATGTCTCCGTCGGCACCGGAGTCCGAGCCCGAGTCGGCGTCGGAGTCCGCGTCGATGTCAGCGTCGATGTCAGCGTCCGCATCGCCTCCGCCGCCGTCGTCGCAGCAGAGCAGAACCCAGCACGCCGCGACGACCGTGAGCCAGGATTTTCTTTTCATCGCCTCAGTCTCCCGCGCGTTCGATTTCAGGCCCGAGGATAGGCTACAGCGCGCCGGGCCACAACCGAGGTATGCTCCCGCGCTGATGCCCGGCTTCGAAACGATCTTCAGCTCGTGGCCCCAGTTCCTGGCCGCATGCGCGGTGCTGGTGGTCGCCGAGGGGATCTACGTGATGTTCGGCTTCGGCTCCGGGCTGATCGCGGTCGGCGGGCTGGCCATGATGCTGCCCGACGTCCGCGACGTCGCGGTCCTGCTGATGCTGGTCAACCTGCCGGTCGAGCTCTCCGTGGTCGTCGCGTCGCGGCGGACGATCGAGTGGCGCGGAGTGCTGTGGCTCGGGCTGGGAGTGGCCGCGGGGATACCGCTCGGGACCGCGGCGCTGCGCTACGGCGAGCCGACGTTCATCCTCACGCTGCTCGGCGCCTTCCTGGTCGCCGTGGGCGTCGCGTTCCTGCTGCTCCCGGAGGGCCGGAAGGTGCGAATCCCCGTGTGGGCGCAACCGCCGACAGGGCTGCTCTCCGGCGTGCTGTCCGGCATGTTCAGCACTGGCGGGCCGCCGCTCATCTTCTATTACCAGCTCACGGGGGCGGAGAAGGGCGTGTTCCGCGGGAACCTGATGGCGCTGTTCCTCGTCGGGACGTGCGTCCACGTGCCGTCGTACCTGGTGGGCGGCCTGGTGACCGAGCCGAGGGTCTGGTCGGCGCTAGCGTGCCTCCCGGCCGTTGCGATCGGCGCCGTGCTCGGCCACCTCGCGCACATCGAGCTTTCGGAGCGCACCTTCAGGCGGCTCGTGAGCGTGCTCCTGGCGATCATCGGCGGCGTGCTCCTGATCCGTCGCTGACGGATGTTGCAAGCGTACACGAGGGAGGGACTTTTCTGGAGTTGCAGGAAGGTCCCTCCCCCGAGCCCCCTCCTCAAAAGACTTGGACAGGTTTTTCTCGGCCCCGTGTTGAGCATTCCTCGGAGATCTGATCAGGTGTTCGCAAGAAACAATTCCTGAACGTCTTTGGGGAAGGGGGTTCGGGGGAAACCACTTTCTTCAGAAAGGGGTTTCCCCCGTGAACGGACACGGGCTGTTTTCTGGCCTCGCCGGACGTTGGTCGGTAGTGTGGATCTCATGGAACGAATAACGACCAGGACCCGCCGGCGAGATGCCGCGACCGCCGTCGCCTGCGAGGTGTGCGGCTCGCTCACCACCGAGCCGAGGCGCGGGCTGTGCCTGCGCTGCTACCGTCGCAAGCAGCGCGGCTCGCCGGCCCTCGGCGGGAGCTGCCAGGTCTGCGGCCTGACGGACCCACGAGTGCTCCGCGCCGTGCGGCGCGACTCGGGGATCTTCTGCCTCTGCCACAACTGCGGCTGGATCGCGGAACGCTATTGCGACGAGGCCGCGCCGCTCGGCGAGATCCGGGCACTGATCCTCCGTGGGGGCGGGCGGCGCACGATCGTGGCCCGACGCACGGGCGATCGCCGGCGCGTGCCGCGGCGCGTGGCGCTGGTCGACCGGCGCCAGGCTCCCCGCTTCCCTGACAAGGGCGATCGGCGCATCGCGGCGGATCGCCGCGCCGGGTAACCGTTCCCGGGGGAAACCCCTTTCTGAAGAAAGTGGTTTCCCCCCGGACCCCCTTCCCCAAAGACTTTTCACAGTTTTTTCATCAGTCCATGTCGGGGTTCAGATGAGTCTATGTGAAGTCTTTGGAAGGGGGGGGCTCCCCCATGAACGCCTACTTCGGTTGGAGCCGATTGATCTCGGCGAGGAGCGCCTCGAGGTGGGCGCACGCGCGGTCGTCGCCGCGCTCCCGGCAGATCTCCAGTGCCCGGACCGCGTGGAGAGCCGCTTCCTCGGGCTGGTCGAGGCCGGACAGGGCCCGGGCGAGGAGCCCGCGCACCGTGGCCTCGGCCACGGAGTGGGACCGCTGCTCGGCGAGCGCGAGAGTCTCTCGGAGCAGCGGGACCGCCTCGCCGGACCGTCCGGACTCGAGGGCGAGCGATGCCAGGTCGAGCGCCCGGGCCATGGCGTGACTCTCGTCGTCGGCGCGGGCCGCCTCGAGCAGCGCCTCGAAGTGCGTGGCGACGTCGTCCTGGCCCAAGCTCCTGGCCACTTCGAGGGCTCGGCTCGCGGCGTCGATCGCCTCGGCGCGCCGGCCCGATCCGATGAACGCCTGCGCCAGCAAGGCGCACGCCCCGGCTTCGGGGACGACCTCTCCCGCGGCGCGAGCGAGGTCCCGCGCTCGCTCGAGGAGGCTGATTCCCTGCTCCAGCTCCCCCCGCTCCAGCGCCTCCCGGCCGCGCTCGAGGTCGACCTGGATGGTCTCGTGCACCGGGGAGCCGGCCTCGTCTTCCGAGAGGAGCGCACGCGCCCTGGCCGCGGCCTCATCGTCGCCCAGGGCCGTGGCGATCTCCTCGGCGCTGGCCGCGAGCGTCTCGGCCTCCGCCCTCCTCCCGAGTCGGAGGCACGCCTGGGCCAGGAGCTGGCTCGCGGCTCCTTCGGCCACCCGGTGCCCGAGCTCTCGGGCCAGGGCGAGCGCTCGCTCGAGCCTGGGCGCGGCCCGCGCCGCGTCGCCGTCCAGCACGGCCTGGCGACCGTCGCCGAACGCCACGCTCATCTCCCGCTCCTGCGGCGACGATCGCGCCGTGGCCACGAGCCCCTGGAAGTGGCGCGCCGCCGCCTCGTCGTGTCGCGCCAGGGCGATCCCGAGCGCCGACTCGGCGAGACGCGCCGCCTCCTCCGGCTCGTCGCGGCGGATCGAGATCTGGGCGAGCAGCCCGCAGGCCGACGCCTCGCCCGCCTCGTCGCCGAGCTTCCGGGCGAGGTATAACGCATCGTCGAGCGCGTCCTGCGCGTCGTCGAACCGGCCGGCCGTGAACGCGTCGCGGCCTCGCTGCAAGGCGACGGCGAGCTCGTCCTCCTCGGTCAGCGGCGGCCGCCCCTCGGCGTCCCCGCCGGCTTCGACTCGATCACCACGGGGCACACGGTCGTCATCGTTCGTGTCCAACGGGTTTCTCCAGCGGTGACTTCGCCGGAGGTATACCCGCTTCCTCGAAGCCGGGGAAGCACGGGCGTCGCGAGCCTTCCCCGTCACGTCCGGACGTGCTAAAGCGCGGTCGCGATGCGGACCATCGTCGGCTACCTCCGCGATCACCTCGCGGGGAGCCTGCGCTTCCACGCGGTCTTCCTGGCGGTCATGGCCGTGGCGATCGCCGCGAACTACCGGTTCGACTTCGAGGCCCGGTCCGTGGAGGCGATCGACTCGGAGTGGGCGCGGGCCGCGGCGTACGCGGCGTTCTACGGCGTGCCGTACTTCGGCGTCCTCGGCCTGACGTCGTGGCTCGGCGGGCGGACCGACTTCTGGACGCGACCCGGGTTCTGGCTCACCTCGCTCGGCGGCCTCGTGCTGTTCTCCGTGTATGCCTCGACGCTCGCATATCGAGATGTCGCCGACGCCCTCGCGCCCCCGGAGCTGCGGTCGTTCGCGCGCAAGTGCACGTTCAACACTCTGCGGCCCCTGGTCGCCGCGGTGCCCCTGTTCCTGGTCTGGCTGGCGAGGGACCGCGCGCTCGCGTTCGAGGTGAAAGGCAAGGGCGTCGCCGTCGCGCCGCGACGCGGGGGCGCCGGGTGGACGCCGTTCCTCTACGGGTTCAGCGTCATGCACTTCCGCTGGAAGCCGTACGCGGCGATGCTCGCGATCGTGGCGCCGCTCATCGTGGCGGCGAGCTTCGGCGAGGACTTCATCCAGTACTACCCACGCTTCTGGCCCACGTCGGAGCCCGCGCTCACGGGAGCCCCGGGATGGGCCTACCAGGTCGCCTTCGAGCTGTGCTACGGCGTCGATTTCGTCTTCACGGAGCTCTTCTTCCGAGGCTTCCTGATCGTCGGGATGCTCCGGTACCTGGGCAAGGACGCGGTAGCGCCGATGGTCGGGTGGTACGCGTTCATCCACTTCAACAAGCCGCTGCTCGAGTCGGTGGGCGCGGTCTGCGGCGGTTTCGTGCTCGGCGTGATCGCGTGCCGGACCCTGTCGATCTACGGCGGCGTCATGATCCACCTCGGCGTGGCGTACCTCATGGAGCTTGCCGCCATCGGCCAGCGGATCTTCCACAATCAGGGCTGACCTCGGATCAGAGCCCGAGGAGCCGGACCGCGGTGTCGTGCAGCACCCTGCGCCGGAGAGCGAGGTCGCCGTCGGTCGCGATGAGCACCTTCGCGATCGCGGGTCCCGGGTGATAGAACGGCCAGTCGCTGCCGTGGACGATGCGATCGTGGTCCACGGTCTCGAGGATCGCGCGGATGCCTTCGAGACCCTGGCACGAGAGGTCGAGCACGACGTTCGGGTAGCGCCGCGCCAGGTCGATGGCCTCGCGGAACTGCAACGCGCCCGAGTGGCCGAGGAAGAACGTCACGCCCGGGAAGCATGCCACGGGCTTCTCGTACTTCCGCACGAGCGAGAAGTCCCGGACGAAGTCGGGCTCGATACCGACGGGGCCGCAATGATAGAGCACGGGCAGGCCGTTGCGCTCGCAGGCCCGGTACACGCGCCACATCAGGCGATTGTCGGGCGACATGGCCTGGTCCGAGGGATGGATCTTGATCCCGCGCGCGCCGAGCCTGGCCAGGCGATCGATCCTGACCCCGGGGAACGGCGTCGCGGGGTGCGCCGATCCGAATGGCGCGAGCTCGGGGTGCGCGCGGCAAACGTCGATGTAGATCTCCGCGTTCCGGGAGATGACGGGCAGATCGATGGCGTGGATCACCGCGCGGGCGATCCGCAGGTCGGACATCTGCCGGAGCAGGTTCGCGGCCGTGTGGGTCTGGCGCGGCCCGTGGCGGACGAAGCTCCCGAGCACGAGGTCCTGGGCCATGACGCGCCGGTCCTCGACCGACATGTTCCGGTTCGCGTAGACCTCGAGGTCCACCCGGCGCCCTTTCGCAGGCAGGTAGGTGTCGACCTCGCCGGTCTCGCGCTCGAGGTCGACGTTCGGCGGGACGAGATAGCTCAGGGCCAGATGCGTGTGGACGTCGATGACGGGGCCGCAGGCCGGGTCGAGCACCAGGCGGCCATCATCGATGTCGAACCAGGGCAACGATGCGAGATCAAGCACGTCTTCGAACACCGTTTCCCACATCGAACGCCCTCCGGCCGCGAGTGTCCCGTTTCCGAGCCCCGGTGGAAAGGGTAATCTGGAGGCAGGGAGGCGCTGATGATGCAGGGACGCTGGGACGGGCCGCTGGCCGTGATCCTCGTGACCGGGCTCCTCGTCGGGGTCCCCGGCTGCACGGAGCGCGCTCGTCGACCGTTCGATTGCGCCGACGGAGGCTCGGGATGCGAGCACGACGCCGGCGAGACCAGGTCGTACTGCACCTACGCCGAGCTCAGCGGAGCGCCCATCGATCGGGTCGACATCCTGTTCGTCGTGGACAACACCGGGTCGATGCAAGAAGAGCAGGAAGCGCTGTCGCACCAGATCCAGTACATGACGCGCGAGCTGATCGATCCGCGGGAGACCGGTCCCGACGCGCCGCCGCCCGTGCGCGACCTCCACCTGGGCGTCGTCTCGACCGACATGGGAACGCACGGGTATCTCATCGCGACCTGCGACAACCCGATCCACGGGGACAACGGCGTCCTGCAGAACCTCGCCCGGCTTCCGGGGTGCGAGCCGACGTACAGCGCGTCGGACTGCACGCGCGCCGAGTGCCCCTGGCTGAGTCACTCGCCCGAGCGGCCCGACGACGGCTCGGACCCGCTCGACCCTCCGATCTGGGACGACTTCGCGTGCATCGCGTCGCTCGGCACGGGCGGCTGCGGGTTCGAGCAACACCTCGAGGCCGCGCTCCAGGCGCTGACCGTCCAGACCGGCGCGGGCCGACCCAATGACGGGTTCCTGCGCGACGACTCGCTGCTGGCGGTGATCTTCGTGTCCGACGAGGACGACTGCTCCACTTCGAACGCGGAGTTCTTCGATCCCGATGACGAGGAGCTGGGCCTCCTGAACGTCCGCTGCGTGCTCAACCCGGACGAGCTCTACCCCGTCCAGCGATATTTCGAGGGGCTCATCGACTTCCGGCCGGGCAACGAGGATCTCATCGTGGTTGCGGGTATCGTCGGCATCCCGATAGACGGGTCCTGGAACCCCGGCGACCCGATCCAGGAGCTCCGGGAAATGGTCCGGATCAACCCGGCCAACCCCAACGAGGCCCTCCCGTCGTGCGACACGGGCATGGGCCTGGCGTGGCCGCCGGCGCGCATCGCCGAGCTCGTGACCTTGTTCGAGGACAACGGGGTCCTCGCGTCCATCTGCCAGGGCGACTGGGCCCCGGCATTCCAGGCCATCACCAGCGCCATCCAGCGCCGACTCGGCGGGTCGTGCCTGATCCGCGAGTCGGACTCGCCGTCCCTCGAGCGGTGCCGCCTCGTGGAGACGCTCCCCGACGACCGGCCGTGCCCGCACCCGGCCGACAGCCTCGGTCCCGACCGGAGCCGGGGCTGGCACCTGGACCTCGGTCTCGACGACCACGGCCGCCGCGAGTGCGAGATCCTCCCCGCCGACTACGATGGCGACGGCTGCCCCGACGGCCCTTGCGATTGCCGGAACCGGCGCTTCGCCGGTTGCCTGGAGGGCTGGCTCTACGAGCTCAACGCACCGCCGTGCGTGCGCGGGAGAATTCAGCTCACCGAGCCCGACGTCCTCGGCAGCGAGAGCACGGCCCGGTTCGAATGCCTGACCGACAGGTGTCCGGATCGGTGAGGCGACGGATTCGGTCCATGCCTGCTGCGATGTCGAACCCTGACGACCCTGGGCGGCCCGAATGGGCCGACCGCGCTCGCCGGGTCGCGCACTCCGTCCGGCGCGGGGTCCTCGCCCACACCCTGAGGAACGACGGCGGCTACCTGAGCCAGGCCTGCTCCTCGGCCGAGGTCCTCGCCACGCTCTACACCCGCGTCATGAGGCTCGGGCCGAGCGAGGGGCCGGCCGAACCAAGGCACTTCCCGGGAGCGCCCGGCCCCGGCAACCCCGCCGCGTTCACGGGCGCCGCGTACAACGGGCCGAGAGCCCCGGACCTCGACAGGTTCGTCTTCTCGCCCGTGCACTACGCCCTCGTGCTGTACTCCGTGCTGATCGAGGTCGGACGGCTCGGCCGCGACGCCCTGGACCACTTCAACCGAGACGGCAGCACCCTGGAGCTCATCGGCGCCGAGCACTCGCCCGGACACGAGGTGACGGCCGGGTCCCTCGGCCAGGCTCTGAGCCAGGCATGCGGCATCGCCCTGGCTCGCCGCCTGCGACGTGAGCCGGGCCGTGTGTGGGTCTTCATGTCGGACGGTGAGCTCCAGGAAGGCCAGACCTGGGAAGCCGTCTCAATGGCGAGCCACTACCGCCTCGACTCCCTCGGCGTGCTCGTGGACGCCAACGGACAGCAGTGCGACGGCGCGATGCGCGGCGTCATGACTGTCGAGCCGATCGCCGACCGGCTCCGTGCCTTCGGCGCCGAGGCCCGCGAGGTCGACGGGCACGACGTCGCCGCGATCGCCGGGGCCGCAGAGGCCCCCCACCCGGACCGACCGCTGGTCGTCGTCTGCCGCACCGACCCGTGCCGCGGGATCGACCTGCTGCGGGAGCGGGGAGGGAGAAAACTCCACTACGTGCGCTTCACCTCCCTCGAAGAGCGCGAGAGATACGAGGCGGCCCTCGCCGCCTGGAGCGAGGACCCATGCAGGTCGTGACCCGGCCCCACGCCCGCAACATGGTGCGCTGGGCCGCGAGCCGGCCGGACGTGCTGGTCCTCTCGGCCGACCTCACCGGGTCCTGCGAGGCCGACGACTTCCAGCGCGCGTTCCCGGACAGGTTCTTCTCGATGGGCATGGCCGAGCAGAACATGATGGGCGTCGCCGGCGGCCTGGCACGCGAGGGGTTCTTCCCGTTCGTGCACACCTTCGCGGTGTTCGTCTGCCGCAGGCCGTTCGATCAAGTCGCGATGAGCATCGCGTACCCGAACCTCCCGGTCCGGCTCCTCGGCTTCCTGCCCGGCCTGACGACGCCCGGCGGCGTGACCCACCAGGCCATCGACGACCTGGCCCTGATGCGGGTCCTGCCCAACATGACCGTGCTCGAGTGCGGCGACGCCACCGAGGTCGAGTCGGTCCTCGACGTGGCCCAGTCGGTCGATGGGCCGGTCTACATCCGGATGCTCAGGGGCGAAGTGCCGCGCCTCTTCGATCCGGCCGAGCCGATGGAGCTCGGCGTGCACCGGACCCTCTCGGTTGGAACCGACGTCGCCGTCGTCTCGAGCGGGATCTGCACCGAGGAGGCGATGCGCGCCGTCACCCTGCTCCGGAGCCGCGGCGTCTCGGCGACTCACCTCCACGTCTCGATCATCAAGCCGTTCGCCGCGGAGCCGGTGGTCGAGGCCGCGACACGGGCGAAGCTCGGCGTCGTCACTCTGGAGAACCACAGCGTCGTGGGCGGCCTGGGATCGGCCGTGGCCGAGGCCCTGGCAGAGGCCGGCGCCGGCGCGCGCCTGGTCCGGCTCGGCGTGCAGGACACCTACGCCCACGGCGCGAGCCGCGCCCACCTGCTCCGGGAGCACGGCCTCGACGCCCTGGCGCTGGTCGGGGCCGTGGAGCGGCTCTGCGGCGAGCGGCTGGGCGTCTCAGCCGACGATCTCGCCGCCGTCGAGCTCAAGACGCCGGGCCGAGGCTCGGACACCGAGGACCTGTGACCCGTCACCGGCCCAGGAAGAAGCCGCAGAGGTAGCTCCCCGACACGTACAGGAGCACCAGCCCGATCATCACCTTGATCCACAGGGCCGGGACGTGGCGCTGCGTGCGCGCGCCTGCGTACATCCCCACGAGCCCGCCGAGCCCGAAAAGCCCGCCGAGGAGCCAGTCCGGCGCGACGCTCTGCCCCGCGTACCACGGCGCGATGATCTGGAAGAACACCACGCCGACGACCGACGTCACGAAGGTCCCCATCAGCGTGGCGCCCGCCACGGTGTGCACGGGCAGCCGGTAGATCGCGACGAAGAACGGCGCGATGATCGCACCGCCGCCGATGCCGTAGATCCCACCCACCACCCCGACGGCCAGCGAGAGCAGGAAGATCCCAGGCACCGAGCACCGGTACGACACGCCCTGGAACTCGTACACGAGGTGCCGCAGGCCGAACGCCACGGTCCTGACCGTGAGCTCCTCCGGTGTCGGCGGGGGCGCGGGCGCGCCGCCGCGGCGCGAGCGCACGACGTCCAGGACCATCCGGATCGCCAGGTACAGCAGCACGCATCCGACGAAGGCCTTGAAGGTGAGCGGATCGGGGAAGCACCTGAGCCGGACGAAGCCTCCGGCCACGATCCCGGGCACGGTCCCCGCCACGACGACCCAGGTCAACGGCCAGACCATGCGCCCCTCGCGGACGTACCGGACCACGCCGCTCGGTATGGCCACGACGTTGAAGACCAGGTTCGTCGGGCTCACCGCAGGCGAGGTGAACCCCAGCACGCTCATCTGGAAGGGCAGCAGGAGAAAGGCGCCCGAGAGGCCGGCCATCGACACGAAGTACGAGACCACGAACGCCACGAGCGGCGGCAACCAGATCGGTGTCTCGACCCCCGAGACCGGGAAGACGACGTCCATCGCGTTCGCTACCTCGGTGATACGGCGTCGTCCCGGCCGTGGCAAGCGTTTCAACCTGCCCGCCTGCTCGAGCCTCTTGCCAACCGGGAAATAACCTGCTCACATCCAGGCGTCTTCCGATTCGAGACCAGACGAGAGGAGGTCGAAGATGCGTCAGCGTGCTTCTGGCCGATTGGTGCTTGGGCTTGTCATCGCCGTGGTCATCGCCGCCGCGGCGACCGTCGTGGCCGAGACCGGACCGGGCGGCATCACCATCACCGAGATCGCCATGGCGAGCTCGATGCTCAACGGCGTGCCCGAGACCACGGCCACGTCGTTCCCGCGGACCGGCGGATGGATCTATTGCTTCGTGCGGCTCGAGAACCCCTCGGCCGCCGAGACATCGATCCTCGTTTCGTTCGAGCGCGCCACAAGCGGCGATCCCGCCGCCGGCGTGACCGGGACCCCGCTCGCCGTGCCCGCGCGGCCCCGCTACCGGACGTTCGCCCGCACCGGCTCACAGAAGCCGGCCGGCTCGTACCGCTGCGTGGTCCGCGACAGCGCGGGGAGCGTGCTCGAGTCCACGCCCTTCGAGATCACGGAGTGAGCCGGGCGATCAGCTCGCGGTGAAGAACAACACCTGCGGGTCCGACGGTCCGAGGCGGCCGAGGACGACGCTCAGCTCGACCTCGCGGTCCTGGCCGAGCACGACCGCCGCCGCGTCCGCGAGCATGGCGAGGTTCGCGCGGAGCACGTCGGCGGCGAACCCGTACCGCGGATCGACGGCGATGGTCACCGATCCCGGACATGCCCTGCCCTCCACGGCTCCGTTGTCGATCAGCAGTCTGAGGGCCCCGGCGACCATCGACGCCCTCGGCCGCTGCCACGCCTGGAGCCAGCGCACCATGGAGCGAAGCTCTGTCGTGTTCATGGCTCCTCCTCTCCTGGAAGCGTGACACACGGAGAGGTAC
>Ga0233425_10006402_pt1 | contig 17500 bp, 12 predicted proteins | sample Watercolumn_Towu_2_FD_181712 | JGI IMG/M metagenome (GOLD analysis project Ga0233425, IMG submission 181712) | Freshwater microbial communities from Lake Towuti, South Sulawesi, Indonesia - Watercolumn_Towuti2014_140_MG | ecosystem: Environmental > Aquatic > Freshwater > Lake | place... | reverse complement strand
CCCGGTCGCGGGCTCCTCGTCGGCGGGGGGCGCGGCGCTGTCCTCGGAGGGCGGTTCCTCCTCCGCCTCTCGATGCGCGCTGTCGGGCAGGGCATCCAGGGGGGCGCGGGTCCGCTCGGGCGTCCCGGTCGCGTCCTCCCAGCCCGTGTCGGCCACCTCGCGGTCCTCGGTGAGCAGGCGCAGGGCCTGGTCGGGAGCGCAACCGGAGAGCAGCGGGAGGGCCAGGGCGAGGAAGCGGAGCATGGCGGCACCGTGCGCGGGACGGACTGCCTGTCGGATCGGAGCGACGCGATTCCAGGGTTGCACGCGCGCGTTGCCCAGGGTGGCCTCCCGGGCTAGGACGGCACCCGACCCCGAACCCCCGGAGAGATCCCATGAACGCCCGCCTTCTCGCGCTCGCCCTGCCCCTGACCGTCCTCGCGCTGACCGGCTGCCCCAAGGACGACACCGACGACACCGAGCCCACCGATACCGACGACACCTCCACCGGCGACACCGAGGACACCGATCCTCTCGCCGACTGCGTGCCCATCTCCTGGACCGACGGCAACGGTGGCCAGTACACGGTCAACTCCGCCGGCGACGACCACGTCAAGCACCACTTCAACATGCCCGAGAACACGGCCCGGCTGGTGCTCACCACCACCTGGGACACGGACTGGAACATGCAGGTCAAGGCGGGAATCGGCGGATGCCCTCACAGCGGGACGGTATACGCCGACGACTACAACGCGAACGGAAGCATCACCCTCGAGGTCTTCCCGGGCGATGTGGAGGAAGGCGCGACGACCTTCACCGCGGGCACCCAGTGGTTCAACCACATCGAGCTCTACATGGTGGCCGACGCTCCCGCCGACGGCGAGACCACCGTCTACGCCATGGACGGCCTGGCCTGCCCGCCCGAGGAGTAGCCACCATGACCCGCCTGCTCTCGCGCCAGGACGTCATGAAGGTCCTCGACATGGGGGACGTGCTCGACATCCTGCAGAAGGCGTTCGCCGATCTCGCGGATGGCAAGGCGGTGATGCCTCAGCGCACCCCCATCGCCGCCCCCGACCACGGCGGTGTGGCCCTGTTCATGCCGGCCTACCTCAAGGGCCTGGGGGCGCTCGGCGCCAAGACCGTCACGGTCTACAAGGACAACCCCGCGAAGTACGGGGTCCCCACGATCCTCGGCACCATCCTGATCCTCGACGAGAAGACCGGAGCGCCGCTGGCCATCATGGATGGCGGGTACCTCACGGCCATGCGCACCGGCGGTGTGGCCGGCCTGGCCACCCGGCTGATGGCCCGCGAGGACGCGAAGGTCCACACCATGTTCGGCACCGGTGGCATGGCCCGCGCCCACGCCTGGGCGGTGGGCAAGGCGCGCGCCTTCGAGAAGCTGGTGCTCTACTCGGTGGACCCGGTGCAGAAGCGCCGTGACTTCGCCGACTCCCTGCGCGACGTCGTCCCCTGCGAGATCGTCCTGGCCGAAGATCCCGCCGAGGCCGTCGGGGTGGCCGACGTGGTCACCCTCATCACCTCCGCGAAGGACCCGATCGTCGAAGGCGCCTGGTTCCGCCCCGGCACCCACATCAACGGCGTCGGCTCCCACGCGCCGGCCATGCGCGAGCTCGACACGCTCACGGTGCAGCGCTCCCGCGTGGTCTGCGATCTCGTCGCCGCCTGCCAGGCCGAGGCCGGCGACTTCATGATCCCCGTCGCGGCGGGTGAGTGGTCCTGGGAGCGCTGCGTCGGCTCGCTCGGCGAGGTCATCACCGGCAAGGTCCAGGGCCGCACCCATGCCGACGAGATCACCCTCTTCAAGAGCGTGGGGCTCGCCATCCAGGACATCTCCGTCGCCCACCACGTGTACGGGAAGGCGCTCCAGACGGGCGCAGGGGTCGAGTTCAGGTTCTGACGGTCAGGAGATCGGCTCGAACCGCGCCTGGAAGAAGCGCAGGTCCTTCGGCTCGTAGACCATCCGGAGGCCGGTGATCTCGTCGCGGCGGCGGTAGAGGCGGGCGATGCCCTCGGCCACGGCGCGCATGTGCTCGTTGGAGTACACCCGGCGCGGGATGGTCAGGCGCACGAGCTCGAGCGCCGGGCGGTAGTTCTGGCCCGTGGCGGCGTTGCGGCCCTTGGACACGTTGCCGCGCTCCATGGCCCGGACCCCGGTCTCGATGAAGATCTCGGCCGCCAGGCGCTGGGCCGGGTACTCGTCCTGGTCGATGTGGGGCAGGAAGCGCTTGGCATCGACGAAGATGGCGTGGGAGCCTGGAGGCGTGACGATGGGCACGCCCGCCTGCAGCAGGAGCTCGCCCAGCAGCGCGGTCTGGTCGAGGCGCGCGTGGATGTAGCGGTCGTCCAGCATCTCGGCGACGCCCTGGGCCATGGCGGCGAGATCGCAGGCGGGCAGCCCGCCGTCGGCGACCCCGCCCTCCCAGACGCGCAACCACTCCTCGGCCTGTTCCTTCCAGCGCACGTTGTCACGGAAGCCCAGGATCCCGCCCATGTTGATGATGAAGTCCTTCTTGCCGGAGATGGTGCAGCCGTCGCTGTAGGTCATCATCTCGCGCAGGATCTCGGCGGCCGGCACCCCCCGGTACTCCGGGTCGAACCGGGCGATCATGCAGGCGTTCTCCATGCAGCGGGTGGCGTCCGAGAACACCGGGATACCGCGGGCGGCGCAGTAGGCGTAGAGCTCCTTCATGTTGTCCATGGAGCAGGGCTGCCCGCCCGCCATGTTCACGCTGTACTCGTAGGAGATGTAGGCGATCCGGGCGGCGCCGTGCTCCCGGACCAGGGCGTCGAGCTTGGCGATGTCGCAGTTGCCCTTCCACCTGAAGGTGCTCTGCGGATCGTGGGCTTCGTCCACGATGATGTCGGCGAAGACGCCGCCGGCCTTCTCCTGGTGGAGCTTGGTGGTGGTGAAGTACATGTTGCCCGGTACGAGCTGGCCAGGGCGGATGTGGCACTGGGACAGGATGTGCTCGGCGGCGCGGCCCTGGTGGGTGGGGATGATGTGCTGGTAGCCGAAGGCCTCGCGCAGGATGTCCACCAGCGAGTGGTACTCGCCGGAGGTGCCGTTGGTGGGGGCGGCGCGCAGGAAGTCGGCCCACTGGTCGGTGGACATCGCGGCGGTGCCGGAGTCCGTGAGGAGGTCGATCGTCACGTCAGCGGAGCGCAGCAGGAAGGTGTTGTAGCCGGCCGCCGCCATGGCACGGTGCCGCCCCTCGCGGGAGAGCTCACCCCCGTACTCGATGCTGTGGACCACGAAGGGGAAGCCCTCGGGCTCCCAGTCCTCGAGGAGGGGGAAGATCCAGCGGTAGCGCAGCTCATCGCGCCAGGCACCGGCGTTCAAGAGGGACAGGCCGCCGATCTGCTCGCGTTGCTCGTACAGGGCGGCGATCGCGCCCGCGATCTGCTCGAGCTGCTCGTCGGTCAGGGCCAGGCGGGGGATCTGGAGGGGGACGAAGAGATCGCGCCCGACGCGGCCGCCCTGCTGGGCGCGGATGCCGGTCGACAGGTAGAGGGCCGCGCTGAGCGTGTCCTGCTGGTGCTCGGCGACGTGGGGCAGGAACGCATCGGCCTCGAGGTAGGCGCCGTCGCAGCCGGCGACGAAGGGCACGCCGGCCTCCGCCAGCGCAGCGCAGAAGAGCTGGGCCTGGTGCATGATCCAGTCGACCTGGGACGGGCTGCCCATCTCCAGGAGGCCGCGGGCGAAGATCTCCATGGTACGCCCGGTCATGCCGCCGTAGGTGTGCAACCCTTCGTAGACCACCACCTCGTTCATGAACAGCTCGTAGGCCTCGGCACGGTCGGTCGCGAGCAGGCCGCCCACCTGGCAGCGGGCGTCGTGCCCGGCGTCCACCGCGAGGATGTCGGCCGTGGCGGCGATGGCGCGGACGATCTCGACCAGGGAGTGCTTGGCCTGGCCCGGCTCGTGGCGCTGGATCATCCAGGCTTGCTCCATGATCCGGGAGGCGTCCAGCACGACCAGGACGCCGCGCGCCGCCGCCCGGGCGTGGACCACCTCGAGGTTGGCGAGGCTCAGGGGGTGCATGCCGTCGGCGTAGGACTCCAGCCACAGCAGGGCCAGCCCTTCGTCGAGGGCGCGCGCAAGGAGGGCGAGATCCAGATCGCCGGTGAAGACCCCCTGGCCTCCACGCAGGGCCACGGGGACGAGCTGGCGGGGTTCGAGCAGGTCGGTGATCTCGAGGCCGTGGACCCCCACCCGCGAGCCTGCCGGCACCAGGGTGGTCAGCACCAGCTTGAGGCTGCCGCGCAGGTTGTGGGTGGGGCAGACGTGGACCTTGCCGAAGCGCTCCCGGACCGCGGCCTCCAGGGTCTCGAAGTTGCGGGCGCCGGCGTAGGCCTCGTCGCCCACGAAGAGCCCGCCGAGCTGCTCCTGGGACATGGCGCCCATGCCGGCGGCGGTCAGCTCGAAGACCACCTGGTCCTGGGTGAGGAGCCCCACGTTGAACCCCGCATCCGCGAGGAAACGCTTGCGCTCGTCCAGGTCGGGGAACGAGAGGTTGCGGATCGACTTGAACTTGTGGGGCTCGTGCAAGGGGGCGCTCATGGGATCATCCTCGGCCTGGAAACATGGTTATCGCGAGTTATCCGTGATCGGGGGCGAAAGATAACCGGGGCGGCTCCGGCGGGGCAGTGCTCGCCGTCAGGGTCGGGCGCCCAGCGGGGGGCGGTGCTATGGGCGTCGCCGTGGAGGTTCCATGGGCCGCGGGCCGGATCGCTGGGTCGGTGTCCTCGTCCCCACCCTGGGGGAGGGGCTCCCGCTTCCGCCGGAGGCCCGCCCGCTCGGCCGCGCGGCCCTGACCCTGGCGGAGGAGGGGATCGGCGTCCTCTTCGGCGAAGATCTGCGGGAAGGCCGCATGACCGGGTGGATGGCCGTGCCTGGAGGCTGGGAACCTCGGGAGCGCGTCGCCATCGCGGCCCTTCACGATCGCTTCCCGTCCCAGACCCTCCCCGCGCGCTTCGCGGCCGCCATCGCCGGGGCCGCCGGCCTGCCCGTGGGCAACCCGCCGGCGCTCACCGCCCTGTGCCGCGACAAGCTCGCCTGCCAGGCCTGGCTGGAAGATCAGGGGCTGGCGCTGCCTCCCCTCGAGGCCGATCCTGCGCGCTTCACCGCCGCCCTCGAAGGCTGGGGGGCAGGTTTCCTCAAGCCGCGCTACGGCGGGCTCGGGCGCGGCGTACGCCGCGTGCAGCCGGGTGATCCGTTGCCTGCGGAGGGGGAGGGGGCCGTGCCGGGGGTGATCGAGCCTCTCTTCCTGCAGCGCGCGGTCCCGCCCCCGGCCGGCTGGGCTGGCTGGAGCCTGCGGGTGCTGGTGCAGCGCATCGAGGAGGGCGGCTGGACCATCCCGGCCCGGGTGCTGCGCCGTTCGCGCGAGGACCCCGTGGTGAACGTGGCCCGCGGCGCCGAGGTGGGGCTGGCCGACGATGCGCTGCCGCCGCGGGCGCTCGCCGCCCTGGACGCGCTGGCCCTGACCGCCGCCGCCGCCCTGGCGCGCGCGCCTGGATGCGAGCCGGCGGTCGAGGTGGGGGTGGACGCGGTACTCGACGCTGGCGGCCGTTTGCACCTCATCGAGGTCAACGGCCGGCCCCAGGGGCGTCTGGAGGTCCTGGCCGCCCAGGGCCGTGAGCGCTGGGGGCCGGTGCACCTGGAGGCCTGTGCGCGGCCGATCCGCGTGCTGGCGCACCTGGGGTCGGGGGTCGGTGTCAGGCACCAATAGTTTACACTTGACAAAGTGTAAACTATTGGTGCCTGACACCTCCAGCAGCCTCCAGCCTCCAGCCCGTACGTGATAGTCCTCCCTTCCCCGATAAGTTCGACCCGATGCCGTCTCCCTCCACCCGCCGCCTCGCTCCCCACCGCTCGCTGCTGGTCCAGGTGCTCGTCTCGGCAGCCGTGCTGGCGGTGCTGCTGTTCGACACGCGCAGGCAGGACCTGGGGGCGGCCATCGTCGGGGTGTCTGTGCCCTGGCTGCTGGCCGCCGCGCTCGGCAAGGGGGTGGCGTTGCTGGTCCGGGAGCTTCGCCTGTGGGTGATGCTCCGTACCTGGTGCCGGCCGCGCCTGCTCCGCGTGATGGCCGTGGGGTTGGCCTCGGGTCTGCTCAACGTGGTGCTGCCCGCCCGGGGCGGGGACATCGCGGCCGCGGCCCTGCTGCATCGAGCCGCCGCGGTCCCGGGGCCGGCGGCGTTGGCCGCGGTCGGGCTGACCTCGGTGGTGGAGGCCCTGGTCTTCGGGCTCACGCTCCTCGCCTGTCTGGCGCTCGCCGGGGCCCGCTGGGAAGCCATGATTGGGCTCGCAGAGACCCACCGGGCGCTGGGTGCCCTCACGGGGATCGCCCTGGCCGTGGTGGCGGGCGGGGTGGTGGTGGCGCTGGTCGCGCGCCGACTGCGGGCCGCGCCCGCTCCGGAGGGAACCGGGCCGCGCGCCTTCCTCGTGTGCCTGGTACGCGACACGGGCCGTGGGATCGAGGCTGCCCGGATCCTGGGGGTGAACGCCCTGCTGGCGCTGGTACAGGTGGGCGGGATCCTCGCGGGCAACGTGCTGCTGATGCGAGCCATGGGCATGGATCTGGGCACCCCCTGGCTGGCCGCCGTGGCGGTGATGGCCGTCGGCTCCCTGGTGGCCATCCTGCTGCCCCCCACGCTCGTCGCGGGCAACGCGGCCACGAGCGTCGGCGTGCTGGGACTGTTCGGGGCCGATCCCGCGGGCGCGCTCGCGTTTGGCGTCCTCATGTGGACCGTGCACGTGCTGCCCACCGCGATCCTGGGCGGTTGGCCCCTGTGGCGCGTCGCCGGCCGCCTGGGTGCCGCGTCTACCGGGCCCGCTCCGCGATGAGCCCCACCCAACCGGGCTCGTAGGGCCAGCGCTCCACCTCCGCGTAGCCGCCCTGGGCCATCCAGGCCTGGTAGACCCCGGGCTCGGTGGGGACGATCGCCAGCAGGGTGTCGAAGTCGCGCGAGGGCCAGGTCTCGGTGGCGAAGGGGGCCACGTAGACCTCGGATCGGACCTCGCCCCCAGACCAATCCCCCGGGTGGAAGATCAGGGGAGAGGCCACCGACCACCGGCGCCCCTGCAGCGCCGAGCGGTACAGCGCGTCGCCGGGGCTCACCGCGGGCCCGCCCTCGGGGACCAGCAGGCCGACGGTCCCCGTGTCGTGCCCCCAGCGAGCGGCCAGGCGCTCCATCGCGTCGTCCAGCCAGGCGTAGTCCGCGTGGCCCTCCTGGGGACAAGCGGCCCCCTGGGGCCAGGGCCAGGCCAGCGGCGGCTGCGGGCCCGTGGCGTTCGGATCGCAGTTGGAGCGCGCACCCTGGTGCATCCCGAAGACCACGTAGAGGCACCAGAGCGACATGAAGCCTGCGGGGGCGAAGAGCCAGCGCAGGCGGGAGGTGCCCGCCAGGGCGGCCAGCAGGGGGACGGCCGGCAGCAGGTAGCGCGCCTGGCGGTTGAGCTGGGCGGTGAGCAGCAGCCAGGCCAGCGCCATGGCCGCCGCCAGGACCCACCGGGCACCCTTCGGTGCCCGCGGCGAGGGCCAGGCCAGGCCCAGGCCGGCAGCGAGCAGTCCGAGCCAACCCCAGACCTCCAACGCCCGGGCTGGGTACCACGAGAGGCGCGCGGCGGATGCGTAGGGCTCGGTGAAGATCTGGGCGCGCTGGGACATCAGCTCGTTGCCCGCATCCGAGGACCACAGGCCGTAGCTCAGCACCTCGCGCAGGTGTCCTGCGTACCAGGGACCCGCCACCACCGCGAAACCCGCGATGGCCAGCCCCAGGGCGGCCCAGCGGCGGTACCGGACCACCGCGAGGCCGGCCAGCAGGCAGGGCCCCACCAGGAAGAAGGGCGCGGTGTACTTGACCATGAAGGCCGCGCCCATCCAGGCGCCCCACGCCGCGGCATGCCCGCGTCGCGTGAGCTCCTCGCTCGCCACCAGGTGGCTCATGGACTGCACGACGCAGGCTGCCGCGAACAGGTCCACCCCATACTGCTCGGCTTGCGGCCAGAGCACCCCGGCCCCCGCCAGCAGCAGCAGGCCGATCCAGCCCGCGCCCAGCCGCCGGACCCCATCCAACGCCAGCCCGAGCCCGAGCGCCCCGGCCAGCAGCACGCCGATCCGCGAGGCAGGCGGCAACACCAGGTAGGCCAGCACTCCCGGCACGTAGGCCCCCGGCGGCTGGGGCGCCAGCAGGGTCCAGCCGGCATGCGCCGCATCCAGGTACTCCCCGTGCCGGATCATGCCCGCCAGGCGCAACGCTATCCCCATCAGGTGCGGCGCGTCCCCGGTCAACTGTCGGTGGGCGGGGGCCACCAGCAGCAGCCAGGCGACGGGCAGCAGGACGCAGGCGGCCCGCAGGGAGAGATCGAGCATCCGGCGGACCCAGGGGCGCTGGAGCCAGGCATCGAAGCGGGAGAGGAGGGAGGGGAGGAACACGGTGGAAGGGGAAGCTGGAGGTTGAGGCACTTTGGGCCCAGGTACCTCGTTGCTGCCGATGGGGGCGTGGCGACCGGTGGAAGTGCTCGGTGATGCTACTTCGGCCCAGGTACCTCGTTGCCGCGGGCTCGTCTGTGGCGACCTGCATGCCCTCGCCCATGAAGTGCGCCTCGGCCATGACCCAGGATTTGGCCGATCACAAAGAAATCTCCTTCGTACCAAGCAGGAATTTCCGGGACGAGAGCAGGTATCGAGGCGCGCCCCTCGTGCACGCGCCCGGAAGTCCCTGACCAACCCCGAGGTGGCTGTGACGTTCGAACCCGCGCGGGTATCCCCGACGATCCTGACGCCTTGCGCTGGCTATGCCCCCCGAAGTTGACGCCAAGGGGGGGGTATGGTGGCCGATCTTGACGCAACGGCCAGGTATGCCCCTCGATCTTGACGTTTTACGTCAACAAATCCACCCATACCCTCGGGTAGGCGTCAAGATCGGTACCCTTACCCGCGCCGTCGGCCGAACAGCCGTCGCCTCCCCGGGGGGGCGGGTGATGAAGGAGCGGATGCCGTCGCTCTTTCCCGCCACGCAGGAATACCCCGACCCTCGCCACCCATGGAGACCGAACGGCATGGGGCCGCGCCCGGCTTGCTCATTCCGCCGGTGCCAGCCACCGGCCCTCGTCACCGACCACGGCCGGATAGCCGAGACAATGATCAAGGCCAGCGCCTCCGCGAGCTCCCCCGGCCGTAGAACGGCGGAAGCTCGCTGGCGCGCAGGGGTTTCGGTACGCGCAATCCGAGGCCGCTGGGCCGCGTGCGGCGCGAATCCCCTTCGGCCTCCAGCCTTCCCGGTTATCTGCCGGCCATGCGCCTCCTCCTCCTCGCCCTGACCTTCGCCGCCTGCGCCACCCGCCCTGGCGGCGTACGCGCGCGCGCGGCCGCGGCCGATCCGCCGCGCCTGGCGGCGCCCGAGGCGGAGGTCTACGCGGTGCACCTCGGGACCCCCTCGGACCCGCTGGTGGCGCTGGCGGCCCATGGGCTGCCCTGGGAGGAGTCGCTCTCCGGCGCGGCGGGGGCGGTGGGCGTGGCGATGGCCGGGGGCGAGCTGGTCGACGCCTGGGCCGTGCGCTGGGCGGCGCTGCGGGCCGGCTACCCATACCCGGTGGTCTCGATGATCACCGAGGCGACCGCCGAAGGGGGCGTGGGCCAGGCCGTGCTGCAGGGATTGGCCGACGAGGTGCGGGAGGGCGATCACGTCGGGCTGGCGCGGGTGCGCGGCGCCGATGGCGATCTGTGGGTCGGGCTGCTCGGGCGCTCGGAGCTGTCGCTGGCTCCCCTGCCGCGGGTCCTGCCCCCCGGGGGCAAGCTCCAGGTGGTGCCCACGGCGCAACCGCCAGGTGCTGCGCTCGAGCTGAGCCTGGTCTCGCCCGGTGGGTCGATCCGACGCCAGGATCCGGGGGCGGGGTTCGTGCTCGCGCTCGACGAGATCGGGGAGCATTGGGTGCAGGTCACCGTGGACGACGCGGTGCAGGCGGCTTTCCCCGTGATGGTGGGGATGCCGGCGCCCCCGACCGCGCCGTTGCGGGGCCTGCGGCTTCCCGTGGCCACCGGGCTCGATCTCGTGGACGCTGCCTGGGTTTCGCTCACGGCCGTGGCGGCGGACTTCGGCCGCGATCCGCCCACGTCCGATCCCATCCTCGAGTCCGTGGCCCGCGCCCACCTGCTCGATCGGCTGGGCGAGGCCCCCACCCCGTCGGGGGCCTTCGCCGGGGCTTTGGGGAGCTGCCGCGCGAGCCTGGGCTGCGACCTGGTGGCGGGAGGCGGGGCCGAGTCCTGCGTGGAGCAGTGGTTGCTCGACCCGCCCGCCCGCGCCGCCCTGCTCGACGTGCGCTGCTCCCTGGCGGGGGTGGCGGCCGAGCGGCGCGACGATCGGCTGTGGTTGCAGCTCGAGCTCGGCCAGGAATGACCGCGGTCATCCTCGCGCTGGGGGTACTGGCCGCGGGCTGCGGCCTGCGCCACCCTACCGGGCCCGCCGAGATCCCCCGCGCGCCCGAGGTCCGCTACCGGATCGGTGAGCCCCGGGACGAGGCCGGGCGGTGGCTGCTCGACCAGGTCGCCGGTGCGCGCTGGGATCCGGGGCTGCTCGCGGCCACCCGCGAGCTGGCCGCCGCCGCCGCGGACCCGACGTCCCGGCTGGCCCCCGCCGCCACCGCGTTGGCCCAGGCGCGGGCGGGTTTCCCGGGCGACGCGCGTTTCTCCAGGCTCTACACCGGCGGGGCTCTGCCCGAAGCCCTGGTGGCCGAGGCGCGTTCCCTGGGCGACGCCGCCCCCGCGCTCGACGTGGCCCTGGCCAGCCGCCGCTTCGGCGATGGCACGGTCCTCTGGGTGCTGGGCGCCGCACCCCACTGGGCGGAGATCGACCCAATCCCCCGCGACCTCGCCCTCGACGACACCCTGCCGCTGCAGGTGGAGGCCGACGGCGCCGCTGACCTCGATCTCTTCGTGGCCCCGCCCGAGGGACCGGTGGCGGTCGTGCCGCTCAGCGCGGGGATGACGCGCTACGTCGACACCTTCCATGTACCCGGCCGCTACGATCTCGAGGTGGTCGATCTCGCCCGGGATCGCGCCCGCGTGGTCCTCACCTTCTCGATCTTCGTCGAGATCCCTCCGCCTCCCCTGGGGCGCCTGCCCTCCACCCTCGACCCCGCGGATCCGGTGGCGGCCACGGCCTGGCTCTATGAAGCCCTCGACGCCCGCCGCCGGGCCGCGGGGCTCGCCGCCGTGGAGCCCTTCCCGCTCTTCGAGCCCCTGGCCCGCGAGCACTCCGCCTTCATGGCCGCCAGCGGCGTCGTGGACCACCGCATCGCTGGTCTCACCGACGGCGTGGCGGCCCGGGCCTGGGAACAGTTCCACCCCCGCGCCCGGCACTACGAGGATCTCGCCGCCGCCTTCACCGCCGAGGAGGCGCTCGACCTGGCCTGGGGTTCGCCCGGCCACCGCCGCAACCTGCTGTGCGAGGAGTGCACCCACGCCGCCATCGGCGTGGCGCTGGAGCCCACGGCCCAGGGCCCGGCCCGCCTGTTCGTGACCTGGGAGCTGCTGGCTTTCCCGGACGGCGTGCCCTTCGCGATCGGGCGGCACTAGGGGTCAGGTCGTTACAATTACAATTTCCCTTCCGCCTCACGGCAGCGCCGGCCGTTCGCTCTCCACCATGGGCACCGTGGGCCCGAGGTGGTGGCGCAGGGTGACGTCCCCCTGGAGCTGGTCGTGGGTCAGGGTGCCGCCCTCGATGGGCACGCCGTCCAGATCGGCCCCCCACCAGGCGGCGGTGGCGGGCTGGTCGCTGCCTGGGGCGACGATGGTCAGGACGCCGTCCGGCATCATGACCTGGGCCCGGGGAAAGACGGGCGGGCCCAGCGCGTAGGTGGGCGTGCCGGTCACGGGGTAGAGCCCGAGGGCCGAGAGCACGTACCAGGCCGCGAGCGTGGCGCCGTCGTCGTTGCCATCGATGCCATCGGCGCCGGTGCCGTAGCGGGTCTCGCGCACCCAGCGCACCCAGGGGGCGCCGCGCGCGGGGTCGCCGAGCAGCGCGTACAGGAAGGGGACGTGCAGGTCCGGCTCGTTGCCGTGCCAGTAGTACAGCTCGGGCCAGATGGTGTCCTCCTCCTCGGCCGAGTCCAGGAAGAAGGCGTCGAGCAGGTCCAGCGCGGCCTCGCGCCCACCGAGCGCGTCCGCCAGCCGGGCGGCGTCGTGGGGCGCCAGCCACAGGTACTGCCAGGCGTTGCCCTCGGTGTAGGCGTCCTCCCAGGAGGTGCCCTCCCAGCCGATGGTGTCGTCGAAGGCTCCTTCGCTGCTGCGCCCGCGGAAGAAGCCTTCGGCCTGGTCCCAGAGGTTCAGGTAGTAGCGGGAGCGGTCGCCGTAGCGTGCGGCATCCTCTTCGTTCCCACGGGCGGCGGCCCAGGCGGCCAGGGCCCCGTCGGCCACGGCGAACTCCATGGTCTTGGAGACCGAGCCGCTCTCCTCGTCGCTGCCGATCCAGCCGCGACCGAGGTAGCTCTCGATGTGGCCGCGGCCGCCGGAGGTCGCGGTGCTCGGCTTCTCGCCGTCGGCGCACAGGACGGCCGCCTCCCAGCCGGCCTGCTCGTCCCACCCCTCGATGCCCTTGACCGCGGCGTCGGCCAGCACGATGTCGGCGGGGTCTCCTACCATGGAGCCCGAGTCGCCCTGGCCGCAGGGCCAACGCGGCAGGCAGCCGCCGCTCTGCTGGGCCATGCGCACCAGGGAGGAGGCGAAGGCGGAGCCCCAGGTCGGGTAGGCCAGGTCCACCAGCGGGTGCAGGGTGCGGTACGTGTCCCAGAGCGACATGTCCGAGTAGAACGGGTCGTCCGGCTCCACGTGGAGGAGCCCGTCGAAGCCGACGTAGGACCCATCGGCGTCCGAGCGCAGGTTCGGCATCAGCATGGTGCGGTAGAGCGAGGAGTAGAAGATGGTGCGCTCGCGGTCCGTGCCGCCCTGGACCGGGATGTGGCCGAGCATGGCCCGCCAGGTCGTCTCGGTCTCGCGGCGCCGGTCGTCGAAGCCCGCCACCCAGGGCTCGGCCTGCCAGTTGGCGGCGGCGGCCTCCGGGGAGACGAAGGAGAGCGCCACCTTCACCGTGACGGTGGTGGGCTCGCCGCTGGAGGGCCAACCCAGCCAGCCGCCGAGGTGGTAGCCCTCGGCCTGCGCGCTCCCGGCCACCGGATCCGCGTCGGCCCAGGTGCCCCAGGTGGCGGGCGGGGGTTCGACCTGGGCCCAGAAGTGGACCAGGAACCCGCCGGTCCGGCCCGAGAGGGCGCCGGTGACCTGGGTGGTGCCGGTGAACACCCCCGTGGTCGGGTCGAGGTGGAAGGCGGCCGGGACGCGGTTCGGATCCTCCTCGACCGGCGCGCGCTCCTCGATCTGGTGCTCCAGATCGACGATCACGGTGGGCTCGGTGCCAGCCGGGAAGGTGTAGCGGTGCACGCCCGTGCGCAGGCCGGCGGTCAGCTCGGCCAGGATCCCGTCGTCGAAGGTGACGGCGTAGTAGCCGGGGGAGGCCTCCTCGTTCGCGTGGTCGAAGGGGGCTTCACGGGTCTCGTCGTGGGTGAGCGCCTCGGAGAAGCCGTCCCAGGGCATGAACAGGACGTTGCCGTAGTCGGGCGCGCCGGTCCCCTGCAGGTGCAGATGGGAAAAGCCGGTGATCAGGTGATCCTCGTACCAGTAGCCGCCGTTGTGGAAGCCGGGGATGTGGGTGCCCTCGGTGCGGGTGTCGGGGGAGATGGCCACCATGCCCCAGGGCGCCCGGGCCCCGGGAAAGGACGAGCCCTCGCCGAAGCCCTTGCCCCCGGTGCCGATGAAGGGGTCGACCCAGGGCAGCGGATCATGGACGGGAGAGAATCCGTCTCCGTGGAGGCAGCCCGCGAGGGCGAGGAGGAGGAATGGCGCGTGGGCGGGCGTCATGGGTGCTCCGGAGAGGTGCTCGGAAGATAGCCGGCCCACCGCGTTGACGGGCGGGATCCGCCGAGAGATAGTCTGCACGGAGGCCGCCATGATCCTTCGCTCCATGCTCACCACACTGCTCGCACTCGCCGCCTGCCAGGAAGGCGGCGTGCCCCTGGACACCGCCGAGGGCGACACCGACACCGACACCGACACCGACACCGACGCCGACACCGACAGCGACGCCGACGTGCTCCCATGGATCGAGTCCGCCACGGCCGTCTGCCACCTCGATGTCATGGGCGGCGACTGGTATCAGTGGGAGACGGGCTGCACGGCCGATGATCCGCAGGGCGCCGACACCTTGGTGACCTTCGACCAGGCCCTCTCGTTCGTGGCGGTGCTCGACAGCGCGGGCACCGAGGTGGCGAGCTACGCCCTGGTCTGCGCCGGAGGTGAGTGCACCAGCACCTTCCGCGAGTCCGACGCCGGCGTGTTCTGTTCCGGCGCCGCCGGCTACACCTTCCGCTTCCAGGTGGCCGACGAGGACGGCCACCTCTCCGCGCCGTACGAGGTGCAGGGCGTCCAGCAGTAGCCGTCCCCGCGCGCCTCGGGAGAGGATAGCAGGCGCGGCATGGCGCCCCAGACCTCCGCTCCCGCCCCCGACTGGAGACACCCGTTCACCCTGGTGGTGATCGGCACCTTCCTCGCGTGCATCGCGCAGTTCTTCCTCATGCCGATCCTGCCGCTGCTGGTGGTGCGGAGGTTGGGCGGGGACGAGGCCCGGGTGGGGCTCGCGGTGGGCGCCTTCGCGGTCACCGCGCTCATCTCGCGGCCGCTGGTAGGTTGGTTGTTGGACCGCTTCGGGCGGCGCTTCTGGCTGGTGTGGGGCATGGCGGTCTGCGTGCCGTGCATGGGCGCCTATGGGTTGGTGCACAGCTTCGAAGCCCTGTTGGCCGTGCGCCTGGCCCACGGGCTGCTCTGGGGGCTCACCACCGTCGCCATGGCCACCGTGGCGGCCGATCTCGTGCCGGCGAAGCACCGCGGCACGGGCATGGGGCTCTACGGTCTGGCCATCCCCATGGCCATGGCGGTCGGCCCGATGATCGGCTCTGTCCTGCTCGGTGAGGACCGTTTCTTCCTGGTCTTCGCCGTGGGTACGGCCTTCAGCCTGGCGGGCCTGCTGGCCTTCCAGCCCGTGCGGGTCCCCGAGGTCGCCAACGCCGGCGCGCGTCTGGTCCTCTCCCGCCTGGTCGAGCCGCGCGTGCTGCGGCTGGTGCTGTTCCTCGTGGCCTTCTGCGTGGGCTTCGGAGGCTGGATGAGCTTCCTGCCGCTGTACGCCCCCACGCTCGGGCTGCACGGCGCCGGTCCGCTGTTCTTCGCCTACGCCGTGGGGGGGCTCACCTCCCGGGTCTTCGCCGGCCGCTGGTACGACCTGCGGGGGCCCCATCTGCCCGGGGCTACGTCGGTCGGGCTGGTGGTCGTCGCGTGGCTGTGCTTCGCGTTGGCCCACCACCCAACCCTGGCCCTGGTAGGGGCCGTGGCGCTTGGGCTGGGATTCGGGACCGGAGGCACCATCTTCACGGCCATGGCCGTGGACCTCGTCGAGCCCGACCGGCGCGGCGCGGCCACGGCCACCGTGTACTCCGCCTACGACATCGCCATCGGCGGTGGCGCGGTACTCTTCGGCGAGTGGGTGGACCTCGCGTCGGTGCAGCGCGTCTTCTGGGCCGGTGCTTTGGCCTCGTCCCTCGGGGGGATCCTGTTCTTCGCCATGGTCCTGCCCCACTTCCGCAGGAACCGCCTGGCCCTCTGATGGGATAGGCGGGAGCCTCCCACCACCCAGGTCCGCCATGGACAAGAAGCTCAAGCGCGCGTTGATCTACTCCGCGGTCGTCGCCCCGGGGATCGGGCACTGGATGATGGGCCAGCGCGCCAAGGGCGCCGCCCTGATCAGCGCCAGCATCGCGCTGGTGGCGGTGTTCCTCTATCGCCTCGCCCGAGTGATGACGGCGATGTTTGCAGCCTTGAACGCCGATCTGTACGAGGCCGCCGCCGGTGGGTCGGCGCCCACGGCGATGCGCGCGGTGCAGTCCAGGTTCTATCTGGACCTCTCGTGGGTGATCCTGCTGCTGCTGGCGCTGTACGGCTTCGGCATCTTCGACCTGTACCGGCTGCGGAAGCGGTAGGGCCGCCGCGTTAGGATCGCCACTGCACCTTCCACCCTCGCGGTCCCATGCCCGAGCGCTTCCGTCCCTGTCCGGAGTGCGGCTACGCCGTGCGGATCGAAGCCCCGCACTGCCCCGACTGCGGGCTGTACCTCGGGCCTCCGCCCGGCCTGCTGGACCGGGTGCTCGGACGGGTCAGACCCCGACGCAACCCCGACCACCTGATGGCGCTGCAGCGTCGGCTGGGTGACGAGATCGGGCGGCTCGACGGGCAGGTGACCCACCTGGAGGAGGCGCGCGCCGGCCTGCTCGCGCGCCTCGAGGAGGCGCGCCGGGAGGGTCGCGATCCGCTCCCACTGCGGGAGGCGCTGCGCGGGCTGGAGGAGGCCCTGGGGGAGGCCCGCGGCCTGGTCCTGCGGCAGCGGGCTCTGCTGGCCGGGGTGGCGGTGGAGCGCGACCACAATGCGCTGCTGGCCATGCTGGCCGGCATGGAGGGGGAAGCCACGGGGTCCGCGGAGGCCCTGCTCGGCGGCGGGCCCGCGGTGCGGGTGCTGGCCCGCCTGCCCCAGGAGGCCGGGTTCGGGAGACTGGCCTGGGCGTCGAGCGGGGCTGGGGCCGCGGGGCTCGCGCCCTTCGGCGCCCGCCTGGTGCGGTTGGACCTGCGGGCTTCCCCGGCTGTCGTCGGCGAGCTGCCGGTGCCGGGCGGCGAGGCGCGCTGCCTGGCGTTCGATCCGCGCGGCGCGCTGCTCGCGGTGGGCTGCCCGGGGGGCCTGCGCCTGCTCGATCCGGCGGGCGCCTGGGTGGCCGAGGTGCCCTTCCCGGGCGCCCGGCTCGGGCGTGGCCCCGCGGTGGTGGCCCTGGGGTTCGAGCCGGGCGGGGCCTGGCTCGCGGCTGGGACAGAGAAGGGTGAAGTGGCGCTTCTATCACTCGAAGCCCCCACCGGCGCCGCGTTTGGGCGACCGGTCCAGGCCGTGGCGGGCTTCCCGGTGCGCGGGCTCGCCGTGAGCCCGGACGGGCTGCGGCTCTGGAGCAGCGGTGGCCGGGGCGTGCGCCTGTGGTGGGTCCGGCAGCGGGTGCTCACGGCCTTCACCGCCCTGCCGGTCGATGGCGCCGGGATGCTGGCGCTCTCCCCCGACGGCGCCCGGTTGGCGGTGGCGCAGGCCGATCAGGTGGGGCTGTACGAGTCCGGGCTGGCGCGCCAGGTGGGGCGCTTCGCTGTGCAGGGCCCGGTCGAGGCCCTCGGGTTCGCCGCCGACGGCGAGCGGCTGCTGGTCCTGGAGCGGGGCGCGCTGCTGGTCGGGTCCCCGGACCTGCGCCGCGTCCAGGGCCTCGATCTCGGGGGGCTGACGATCTGGGGGGCGGCGTTGCGCGCGGACGGCCTGGCCGCGCTCGCCGTGGGGAGCCGTGATGCGGGGGAGCCGGAGCTCGTGCAGGCCG
>Ga0233425_10006401_pt1 | contig 17506 bp, 13 predicted proteins | sample Watercolumn_Towu_2_FD_181712 | JGI IMG/M metagenome (GOLD analysis project Ga0233425, IMG submission 181712) | Freshwater microbial communities from Lake Towuti, South Sulawesi, Indonesia - Watercolumn_Towuti2014_140_MG | ecosystem: Environmental > Aquatic > Freshwater > Lake | place... | reverse complement strand
CGCATCGCGCGCTTGAGTTGGCGCACAACGCTGGCGACTTCGCCCGCATGCGCCGAGCCATTCCCGCACTGCAGGAGTCGCGTCGCCAGCGCATGCTGATGGCGTCCAGCGGTCGAGCAACAAAGGTCAAAGTGCTTGTTGAGCCGATGGGCGAGGACCACAACTTGGCTCCGGGGCTCTACCTGCTGCAGCCTCCGCTGGTTGGATCCGACGCGCGGCGCGCGCGCTTGCGCACGCTGCAGCGAGAGGTGCCAGCGCTCCTCCTTTGCCGTGAGCCGACGACGCGGCTCGGGCTGACGCCGATAGTCGCCATCGGGCTTCTAACCGTGCGAGCGCGCATCGACCCGCCCGAGAAGCCTGCGGCGCCCAGTAAAGAGTGGTTTTTGTTCGCGATGGAAGAACTTGGCAAGGCCGCAATCGGAATGATCGACACTGGCATGGATGCGGTGCGGCAGGTCGACACATGCATCTGCCTCCTCGATGCGGTCCCTGACCACGAAGAGTTGCATGCGACGCTTGCGGCGCTGTGCGAGCAGGCTGAACAAGAGATGCGGGACCACCCCGACGAGAACAGGGCGGAGGAGTCCTCTGACTCGCGACAGGGCAGCAAGGGCTGACGCGTGAGCGCGCGGCCCACTCGGGTGACAATCTGCGCGGGAGTTCCAGCGATGAGCATGTCGCTCTTCCATCGCATTCGGTTTACGGTTGGCGATCCGGCGGCGCTCGTCACATTCGAGGGGTTACAGGGAGCTGGCAGCGCGCTCCGAGTGTTGATTCTTCGGGATATCGAGGTCGACCGCGCACGCAAGCACGCACGCGCTGATCGCGTTTTCGCCCCGGCGGACTTCACGCCAGCGACCGGTCTCTCAGGCGACCGCGAGACTGCGACAGCGCAGGCAACCGCCGAGTGCGTGAAGCGCTCGGGCGCCGCGCGGGTTGAGATCGACCGTTCAACTCCAGCGATCTTCTGGCACGCGCTTCGCGAAGCGGGCATCGAAGTCCTCTGTCAGGTCGATGCCGGCGTGGCTGATCGTCGCGCCAAAGACGCGCAGGAGATCGCGGCGCTTCGACAGTGCCAGACGGACACCGAAGCGGCCGTGCGCATGGCGTGCGAGTTGGTCGGCGCTGCGGCGACTTCAGGCGACGGCGTGCTCGTGCGCGATGGAAAGCCGCTCACGGCCGAGCGCCTGCGCGAAGCGATCGACATCTTTCTCCTTCGGCGCGGTTACCAGAATCCCCCGTCGATTGTGGCGTGTGGCGGGCAGGGGGCGGATTGTCACGAACTCGGCAGCGGTCCACTGCGCACCTGCGAGCCAGTCATCATCGATGTCTTCCCGCGATCGAAGTCGTCGCTCTACCACGGTGATTGCACGCGCACCGTGGTACACGGCGCGATTCACCCCGACCTCGCGGCGATGCACGCCGCCGTGGTCGCCGCTAAGCGCGCGGCGATCGCCGCGGTTCGCCCGGGCGTGACCGGAGAAGCGGTCCACGCAGCGGCAGCGCAGGCGATTCGGAACGCCGGATTCCGGGTCGGCATGCCTCGCTCCGACGAGACATGGGTGCAGCCGAGCATGACTCATGGCACAGGCCACGGGGTTGGGCTTGAAGTGCACGAACCGCCACTACTAGCGGAGAAAGGTCCCCCGCTCATCGTCGGCGATGTCGTGACGGTGGAGCCGGGGCTCTATCACCCCGGTCTGGGTGGGATTCGCGTAGAGGACATGGTTGTTGTGACGGCGTCGGGGTGCGAGAACTTCGCAAAGCTCCCCGAAGGGCTCGACTGGAAGCGGTGAGGGTGCCTGCTACCGCCGCGTCAGCTTGCGGTACTTCACGCGACCCGTGACCCCAGCGTCGCCGAGGCGGCGCTGGCGATCGACCTCGTACTCGGAGAAGTTCCCCGCGAACATGTGCACGCGGCTCTCTCCTTCAAAGGCGAGGATGTGTGTTGCGACTCGGTCGAGGAACCAGCGATCGTGGCTCACGATGACGGCGGTGCCTCCGAAGTTTTCAATCGCCTCCTCAAGCGCGCGCATCGTGTTCACATCGAGGTCGTTCGTCGGCTCGTCGAAGAGAATCACGTTGTTCCCCTGCTGCAGCATCTTGGCCAGATGCACGCGATTGCGCTCGCCGCCCGAGAGGCTGCCGCATAGTTTCTGCTGCTCCGAGCCGGTGAATCCGAAGCGCGCGACATACGCGCGACTGTTCACCTTCACCGGCCCGAGCGTGATCTCCTCCTGTCCGTCCGCGATCGCCTGCCAGATCGAGTCTCTCGGGTTGATGGAGTCCCGAAGCTGTTCGACATACCCGAGCCGCACGCTCTCGCCCACGACGAACTCGCCGCCATCCGCCTTCTCCGACCCGAGGATCATCTTGAAGAGCGTGGTCTTTCCAGCGCCATTCGGCCCGATGACGCCAACGACCGCACCGGCGGGAATCTCGAAACTCGCGTCGTCGAGCAGCAGCCGATCTCCAAACGCCTTAGTGACTCCCTTCGCGTGAATGACCACGGTCCCGAGTCGCGGGCCCGGCGGAATGAAGATCTCTATCTCGGAGGCCTTCGACCTCGCAGCCTCGTCCGAGAGCATGCGCTCGTAGTTGGCGACGCGCGCCTTGCTCTTGGACTGCCGACCCTTGGGGTTCTGGCGGATCCACTCCAGCTCGCGCGCCAGCGCCTTCTGTCGCGCCGATGCCTGCTTCTCCTCTACTTCGAGGCGCTGCTGCTTCTGCTCGAGCCACTCTGTGTAGTTGCCCTTGTATGGAATCCCCATGCCGCGGTCGAGTTCCAGAATCCATCCCGCGACATTGTCGAGGAAATAGCGGTCATGGGTCACGGCGATGACTGTCCCCTCGTAGGTAGCGAGGTGATGTTCGAGCCACGCCACGCTCTCGGCATCTAGGTGATTCGTAGGCTCGTCGAGGAGGAGAACATCCGGCTTCTGCATGAGGAGTCGCGTCAGCGCAACGCGGCGACGCTCGCCTCCGGAGACGGTGTCGAGTGTCTGCTCGGCAGGCGGGCAGCGCAGCGCATCCATCGCCATCTCGATGCGGCTATCAATCGTCCAAGCGTCGAGCGCATCGAGTGACTCCTGCACCCGAGCCTGCCGCGCCAAGAGTCGCTCCATCTCCTCGGCGGGCATCTCGTCGACGAAGCGCGCGCTGATCTCGTCGAACTCTGCGAGCTTGTCGTAGGTTTCGCGCGCCCCCTCCTTCACCACCTCGAGAACCGTACGGCGCTCATTCGCCAGCGGCTCCTGCTCTAGCAACCCGGTCGTGTATCCGGGCGAGCGCTCGATCGTCCCTTCAAACTCCTGATCCAATCCCGCCATGATGCGAAGCAGCGTCGACTTGCCGCTCCCGTTGAGTCCCAGCACACCGATCTTCGCTCCATAGAAATAGGAGATGGAGATGTCCTTAAGAATCTCCCGGCGGCTGACCGTCTTGCCGACGCGCAGCATCGAACAAATGATTCGTACGGATTCCTGAGTGCTCTTCGCGGGCGCGGCCATAGTCTGGCAATCCTAGGGACTTCGCCGCCGGACGCGAAGGCGTCAGATCTTCGTCAACGACGAATGCGGCGCCAGATCCACGCGACTGCGAAGAGTCCGGCCGAGCAGACGACGATGGACGCGCCCGCAGGAAGGTCAGCGTGATACGCGAGCATCAATCCGCCTGCGACCGCGGTCCACGAGCAGAGCACCGCGAGCACCATCATTGGCCGCATCGTGCGCACGAACATGGCGGCTGTCGCTGGAGGGCTCACGAGGAGTGCACTCGTGAGGACGACACCTACCACCTGCACGCCCGAGACCACCGCGAGCGCGACTAGTCCTAGCACAAGCAGCCTCAGCCGCGCCGACCCGATCCCGATCAGGTTGGCGTAGGTTGCGTCGTAGCTTGAGAGTTCTAGCTCCTTGTGGAGCGCGGCGAGCACAATCACGATTGCGGCGGATGCGCCAACCATGAACCAGAGGCTTCCCGCGTCCACCGCGAGGATGTTGCCGAGGATCAGGTGACTTAGGTCGCGCCAAGATCCCATGATGCTTGTGAGCATCACGCCGAGGGCGAACATCCCGGTGAACACGACGCCGATCGCTGCATCCTCGCGCATGCCGCGCTCGCGGGTCGCCCGACCTGCGAGCAGTCCGATGCCGACCGCGGTTACGAGATTGCTCCCGAGAGCACCAAGCGCCAGGCTCCATCCCTGCGCTTGCGCGACGACGAGGCCAGGGAGCGTCGTGTGCGACATCGCTTCCCCAGCGAAAGCCATCCTCCGGAAGACGACATAGACGCCAAGCGCGGCGCAGCCCGTACCAGCCGCAATTCCTGCGACAAGCGCACCGCGCATGAACTCCCACGACCACGGATCAATGAGCCACTGCATATGGCTGTACCTCCACTCTGCCCCCTTCGAGCGCGAGCACGCCATCGAATGGATGGTCATGCAGCCCGACATCGTGCGTCGACACGATCATCGACTTGCCCTCCGCCTGGAGGCGCGTAAGGAGCCGCGCAACGATGGCTCGCGTCGCGGCATCGACGGCGTTGAGAGGCTCGTCGAGCAAGAGCAAGTCCGACCCTTGCGCGACCGCTCGCGCGAGCATCATGCGCTGCTTCTGCCCCCCCGAGAGTTCCGCGATCGGCGTGTGGCGAAGCGGCGTGAGTTCGAGTTCGTCGAGTGTCGCGCCGACAACGGCGCGGTCGGTCGCGCTCGGACGTGTGAGCCAGCCGCAGTGCACATACCGCCCAGCCATCACGAAGCGTTCGACCGAGACTGGGAAGGACCAGACGATCTCCTCGCGCTGCGGTAGGTAGGAGGTGCGGTGATGGCACGCGCCGACCTTCAATCCGAAGACGCGAATCTCCCCGGCGCGTGGGTCAAGCAGGCCCGCGATCGTCTTGAGCAGCGTGCTCTTGCCCGAGCCATTGGGGCCCACAAGCGCGAGTCGAGCGCCGACTGGAAGGTCGAAGGCGACCTTGGTTAGGACCGCTCCACCCGCGCGGCCGTACCCGACTTCTAGCCCTCGCACGCGCAGCGCGGGCATCGCAGGATCGGGCGCATGCAAGTGACGACCACCGTATGCAAGGCACTCGAACCTCACTTCGCGAGTCCCTCCACTATGCAGTCCACGTTCGACCGCATCATCGCGAGGTATGCGGCACCGGCGGGCTCGGCATCAGCTTGGCTCTTCTCCCCCGCCTTCGCAGGCAACCCGTCCAGCCGAAGACAATCGACGAGCGGAATCGCCGCTTCGTGCGCAACGGCGCGCTCGAGCGCTAATGCGTGACCGGGTTCGGCGAAGAGCACAGTCGCACCACTCTCGCGAACCTCTTTCACGAGCCCTGCCACCCGCATGGGCGATGGATCTGCGCTAGCGACATCGCCGGACATCTCGATGCCGAGAATGCGCAAGCCATAGCGATCGCCGAAGTAGCCGAGGCCATCGTGAGTTGCCACTATGGTCCTTCGCTCCTGTGGCAGCGCGGCGATCTTCTTGCCGATCCACTCGTCGAGCGCGGCGAGCTCACCCTTGTAGGCGGTGGCGCGGCGCGCGAACTCGTCACGCCGTTGGGGCCACGCCTTCGCGAGCGCGGCATCGATGCGATCGACCGCTTGTGCAACCCTCTTAGGGTCATGCCAGAAGTGCGGATCATCAAGCCCGCAGCTGTGGTTGTGAGATGCACTCTGGGCATGTGCATCCGTGGGGTGCGCACCATGGTCATGGCCATGATCATGTTTGTGACCGTCGGCGGGCGCTGGCGCACCAGCCTGCGCTCGCTCCGCTCGTTCAAGCCCTGCTCCAAGTTCGACGACAACACGCGAACCGCCAGCCGAGCGCGCGAGCGCGACCGCGCCTGGATCGAGTCCGAGCCCAACGGCAAATGTGACCGCCGCCGCTCGCACCCGACTTGCATCCGACGGCGTCGACTCCCAATGATGCGCGTCGCCTTCCGACTTGCCAAGCACGACAACCTCGATCGCTTCTCCCGCCACGGCTCGCACCCAGTCTGCAACGAGCGCATTCGACGCGGCGACCGTCGGCGGGGCCTGGGCATCATCGGCGCAACCCCACGCGAGCCCGACCGTGAGCAGTGCAGCGATGGTCATGGGTACCGCGCCGCGACCATGCGGAAGTCCGCAAGGCGTTCCACGAGTAAGTCGATGAGTTCAGGATCGAACTGGCGGCCGGCGTTCACCTTCATCTCGGCAACCACGCGCTCCTCCGGCCACGCTTCCTTGTACTGCCGCTTCGAACTAAGCGCGTCGAAGACGTCAGCAACGCCGACGATGCGAGCGAACAACGGAATCTGCTCGCCGGACATCGGGGTCGAACGATACCCGGAGCCAGCTCCTCCAGCAGCAGAATCGCTGCTCGGTGCCGTGCCGGGATACCCCGCGCCATCCCAACGCTCATGATGATGGAGCGCCACTTCGCGTGCGGCCGCTTCGATCGGCGTGTCACCTTCGGCGAAGAGTGCCGCCCCGATGCGCACATGTTCCTGAATCGTGCGGTACTCCTCCACCGTCAGGCGCCCAGGCTTCTTGAGGATGGAGTCTGGGATACCGACCTTACCTACATCGTGCAGCATCGCCGCAATGCGCAGCGTGTCGCGCTGGCCCTCAGCGCGGCGGGGATCAATGCCGTGGCGCGCCGCCCACGCCTCATAGAGGATCACCGAGTATGCGGCGACGCGCTGCACATGCGAGGCCGTCTCGCTCGGGTCGCGCAGCTCCGCCATCTGCACCATGCGCATCACTATCGATCTCGTAAGCGAGGCACGCTCCAACGCCACGGTCGCCGCAGTCGCGAAGTGGTGGATCGCGTCGAGATCGTCCGGGGTGAAGCCCGCGCGCGCACCACCTCGCCCGTCCACAGGGTTCAGCAACTGAAGCACGCCTATCACACGACCGCTGCTCGTGCGCAATGGCAGCGTGAGCAACGCGCGCGTGCGATAGCCGGTGGCCTCGTCGACCGCCTGGTTGAAGTGATAGGGAGCGCCCTGCGGAATCGTGTAGGCGTCGTCAATGACCACCGGCAATCCGCTCGACGCCACATAACCAGCAATGCTTCCGCCGCCAATCGGAATCCGCGAGACTGGCACGCGCAACCGCTGCCCCGCCGGAAGTCCGCGGCTCAGCGTGTCATTCTGAACCCATGCGAGAAGCAGGTCGTCCCCCTCGCGCAGCATGACGCTCCCCGCGTCACAGCGCAGCAGCATGCGCGCATTAGCCAGAATGCGCTCGATCAGGATGTCGACATCCTGAATCTCGTGAAGTTGCACATCGACGCGCGCGATCGCGTCGAGCTGCTCACCCTTGCGCGCGACATCCGCCGAAAGCGCTCGGTTCTGACTGGAGAGATGCTCGCGCTCGGCAAGTTGCTGCGCGAGCGAATTCAGGTCGTCTCCGAGGACGCGCAGCTCTTCGCTCGCAGGTAGCGCGATGCGCTGTGCGAACTCTCCGGCCCCTAGCCGGGCGATGTGAACGCGGATGCGATCAACTGGCCGCATGAGGCGGGTGATGCTCAGCCCCGCAGCGAGGTAGACCAGCAACGACAATAGTCCGACGCCGAGGATCACGCTGCCGGAGCCCGTGACCAGAACATCCGTGACGACCTTGTAATCGATGTCAGCGCCGACAAGCCCTATGACCACTCCATGCTCATCACGCACGGGCGCGAATCCAGAGAGCCACTCACCCCACTCGTCGGTGAGGTAGCGCGATCCCCACTGTGCGGGAATCTCTGCAGGTTCTCCGGTCGACGCGATCTTCGCCGCGTAGGGCGTGCCCGGCGGCACCCAGTCAGGCGAGGATTGCGGGTCGGTGTCAATCGCGAGATCCCACCCTGACCCAGACTGATGCGTCGTCGGCGTCAGCATGTAGACCCAGCGAACCGGGAAGAGGCCGGACTTCCCCGCTTCAGTCGCCGCGCGCGCAACCGCAAGAACTCTCGCATACGCCGGTGTCCCAGCCGACTCGCGCGAGGTGAGCTGTGCGAGGTCAGTGGGATCAACCGCGATCGCCGCAGTCGCCGCGATCGACTCCACGCGCTCTTCCAAACTTGCGAGCAGCGCGTGCCTAGCAATCCGGTAACCGATCCAAGCCATCGCGGCCATGGAGGTGATCGCGATGACCACCGCGACAAGCTGGATCTTGAGCCGAAGTGTCATGTGTAATCGTGCGCGGGCGCGTGGATCCTCGCCCTATGAAAGCCGCTGATCGGACTTGAACCGACAACCTCAAGATTACAAATCATGTGCTCTACCATTGAGCTACAGCGGCGAACGACGCGGCAGCCACGCACGCCGCGACGGAGTCTAGCACGCTTCTAGGGCGCGCCCTGTCGCATGCCCCGCGCGCTCCTACGCGCTCGGTGTGCTCGCGCGTCGGCGACGAATCGCAAGTTCAAGGACGGAGACATCGGAAGGCGACATCCCCGCGAGTCGCGACGCCTGACCGAGCGTCTTGGGGCGCATTCGCGCGAGAACGGTGACCGCCTCGGCACAGAGTCCGGTTACGCGCGCAACATCTAGGTCCGCTGGGATCTCCGCATGCTCCGCTTCGCGCACACGGCGCAGTTCCGCGCGCTGCCGAGGCATGTATGCCTCGTAGCGGACATCGGTGATCGCGCGCTCGACCAACGCGAGCGAGCGCAGGTCGTGCGGCACGCTGTCTGGAAAGAGAGCAAGCAGGTCGCCTGCGACGATCTCCGGCCGCCGCGCGACATCCTCCAGACGCTTGCCATGCCCGAAAAGTGCTGGCGCAGGTGCCTCGCGCATCACGCGGCGCAGCGACGCAAGTAGCTCACCTCGACGCGCAACACCTTCGGCGCGAGCGCGATCGACGAGTCCCATCTCGACACCGAGTGCGGTCAACCGGTCTTGCGCGTTGTCGGCGCGCAGAAGCAGCCGATGCTCGGCTCGGCTCGTGAACATGCGATAGGGCTCGCGCGGCTGCCGCGTGACGAGATCGTCCAGCAGCACGCCGATGTACGCCTGTTCGCGACCGATCCGGGCGGCCGGGAGGCCGACGGCGCTCCGCGCGGCATTGAGACCAGCAACGAGTCCCTGCGCCGCCGCCTCTTCGTATCCGCTGGTGCCATTGATCTGTCCGGCAAGGTGGAGCCCGCGCACGAGCTTCGTCTCGCAGGTCGAATCAATCTGGTGCGGCCAGACCATGTCGTACTCAACGGCGTAGCCCCAACGACGAACCTCCGCGCGCTCGCAGCCCTTGATGCCGCGCACGATCAGTGCCTGAACATCCTCGGGGAGGCTGGTTGAGATGCCATTGCAGTAAATGTCATCGGTCGCGAGCGACTCGGGCTCGAGGAAGACATGGTGCGACTCGCGCTGCGGGAATCGCACGACCTTGTCTTCAAGGCTCGGGCAGTAGCGCGGTCCCGACTCCGCCTCCATTGCTCCCGCATACATCGGCGCACGGTCGAGATTCGCGCGGACGAGATCGTGAATCCCGCGCGTTGTCGCCGTCTCGCGGCACTCGACCTGCGGAAGGCGCGGAAACGATGCGCTCGACTCGCCGCGCATGGCGAAGGGCGTTGGAGGCGCGTCGCCCCACTGCGGAGCGAGCGACTCCCAGTCGATCGTGCCCCGCACAAGGCGAGGCGGTGTGCCGGTCTTCAACCGCCCGAGCTCGAACCCGAGATCGCGCAGCGCGGCGGCAATTCCTACGGCGGTTCCCTCACCGACACGGCCACCCTCGGTTTGTCGATCGCCCGTGTGCATGAGCGCGCGCATGAAGGTGCCCGTCGTTAGCACGCACGCGTTCGTCGCGATCGTCGTCGGTGCGGGTTCGCGCGCGGCCATCGCTCCATAAGGCATGCGCGCCATGACCGAGGCGCAGCGCTCGCCTTCGTGCATGCGCGCGACCGCTTCATCATTCGCTGCGCCTGACCGCGCGTCGGCCTGTACGCGGCTGGCTCCATCGGAGAGCACGACTCCCGCGATACGCCCCTCTCGAACCACGAATCGCTCGACAACGCCTTCCACGACCTCGATCGGCACAGTCGACCGCTCGCGAGAGGCGATTCTGCGCTGCACTTCGGCCTGATAGTGGTGTTTGTCGCACTGCGCTCGCGGCCCACGCACAGCCGCCCCCTTGCTCGCGTTGAGCACACGGAACTGGATGCCTGTTGCGTCGGCCACTTCTCCCATCACGCCACCAAGTGCGTCAATCTCGCAAACCATCTGCCCCTTGGCGAGCCCCCCGATGGCGGGGTTACAACTCATCGCGCCGATCTTTGACGCATCCATCGTCACAAGGACGACACGCGCGCGGTCGCTGGGCGCACCGTGCGCGCATGTCGCAACGAGCGCACTCGACGCGGCCCACGCCGCCTCGACACCCGCGTGTCCTCCGCCGACAATGACCACGCAAACTTCCGCCATTGCACGAGAGTAGTTGCTTCAATCTGGATTCCCGCATGTTCGCGCGGCGCTCAGAGACGAGCTCGCACACAAGGCGCTAGGACCGATCGTTACCATCCAGCAATGACTCGTCGAGCAGCGGTCGTGGCCGCCCTTCGCACTCCCGTTGGTCGCCACGGCGGGTCACTTGCATCTATGCGTCCCGACGACCTTGCGGCATGCGTGATTCGCGCTGTCGTCGCCCGCGCGGCCATCGACCCCGCGCTCATCGACGAGGTGTATCTCGGCGCCACGAATCAGGCGGGCGAAGACAACCGCAATGTTGCGCGCATGGCTTCGCTCCTTGCCGGATTGCCGCCGACCGTCCCGGGAGCCACTGTCAATCGCCTCTGCGCCTCCGGCCTTGAGGCGATTCACATCGCGGCGCGGATGATCGAATCGGGCACGCACGAGATCGTCATTGCCGGGGGCGTCGAGTCGATGAGCCGCGCCCCGTATGTGCTCTCGAAGGCCGACCAGGCGTTCGGGCGCAGCCAGGAACTCGCTGACTCCACGATCGGCTGGCGCTTCGTGAATCCGGCGCTTGCCGCCCTCTACCCCCCCATTTCGCTCGGGGAAACTGCGGAGAATGTCGCGCGCCAACACTCGATCGCACGCGCCGATCAGGATCAGTTCGCGCTTTCTAGTCAGCAGCGCTGGGCTACCGCCCACGCGGCGGGGCGGTTCGCGGCCGAGATCGTCCCCGTCGCGATTCCTCAAGGAAAGAAGCCCCCGCTCTCGTTCGACACCGACGAGCATCCACGCCCAGATACCACGCTCGAGAGGCTTGCCGCGCTCAAGCCCGCCTTCTCCAAGGCGGCAGACGCGACTGTCACGGCCGGGAACTCTTCGGGCATCAATGATGGCGCCGCCGCTCTTCTCCTCGTCGAGGAGTCACGCGCGAAGCAACTCGGGCTCGCGCCGCTCGCCTTCATCGGAGCGGGTGCGTCGGCTGGCGTCGATCCCTCGGTCATGGGCCTCGGACCGGTCCCCGCGATGCAGAAACTCGCCGCGCGCACTGGCATCACGCTCGCCACTGTTGACCTCATTGAACTCAACGAAGCGTTCGCAGCGCAGGCGCTCGCATGTGTGCGCTCCCTCCGCCTCGACCCCTCGCGGGTCAATGTGAACGGCGGCGCGATCGCGATCGGCCATCCGCTTGGATGCAGCGGCGCGCGCATCACCGTGACGCTCGTCCACGAGATGGTGCGACGGGGAGCCGCGCGCGGCATCGCGTCACTCTGCGTCGGCGTTGGACAAGGACTCGCGCTGCTAGTTGAACGCGCGTAGTCAGGCGCCCGCGGCGATGCGCCGGAACCCGGTTTCCATGGCCTCGACGAGATCGTCAACTTCGCTTTCGGTCATCGCCGTCGAAAGGATGGCCGTTCCGGTGCCGACAAGCAGGAACCCCTCGTTGAAGAGATGGTCCAAGAACAGCGCGAGTCGCTTCGTCTCGTCGGGAGTCGCGAACGCATCGCGGTAGCCCTGCGGCACGGTCGGCTTCATGTGCACGCGGAGTATCGACCCGCCGCCCGCTACACACGCGCATACCCCAGTGCGCGCGATTGCCTGCGCAACTCCAGCACGCGCGCGCTCGCCCAGCGCGTTGATGCGCGCGACGGCTCGCGCATCGAAATGCTCCATCGCCACGCGACCGGCCGTCATCGTCACGGGATTGGCCGAGTACGTCCCGGAAAGCGGGTAGAGAACCTTCGGCGCCCCCGGGTTCATCACCTCCATCACATCCGCGCGGCCAGCGATCGCCCCTACCGGGAAGCCACCGCCGATCAACTTTCCCATCGCCGTCAAATCACCGCGCACACCGTAGCGCGACTGCAGTCCGCCCACCTCGGTGCGGAAGGTGATTACCTCGTCGATGACGAAGAGCGACTTGTTGCGCTCGGTCCACTCGCGGATCGCGTGCACGAACGGAGCATCGGCAGGATGCATGCCGACGCGGTGCGGCATCAAGTCGAGCATGACGCAGGCGAGATCATCGCGGTGCTTGTCAAGAATCGCGACCGCTCGCGCGGGATCGTTGAAGGGAATCACAACGACATCCCGCATCGCCGACGGCGGCGCGCCATGCACGAGCGGCACTGAGTTGGGGTGATCGATGCTCCCCCAAGTCTGCGGCGTCGAACCTTGACTCACTTCTGCGTAGTCGTAACCGCCGTGGTAGGCCCCCTCCGCCTTCGCGATCTTGGGGCGACCGGTGAATGCGCGGGCTGCCTTCAGACATGCCATCACCGCCTCGGTGCCGGAGTTGACGAATCGAATCCGGCCAAAGCCATCGCTGCGCGAACACATGTGCTCCGCGTGCAGCACCTCTGCCTCGGTCGCCATCATGAATGCCGAGCCGCGCGCTATCTGCGCCGAGACAGCGTCCACAATCGGCGCGTAGGCGTGGCCGTGGATGAGCCCGGCCATGTTGTTCGAGAAGTCGACGCGTGTAACACCCTCGATGTCGGTGACGCGGCATCCGCGGCCAAAGTCCGCGTATGGAGGCACCGGCGCGCGCAGCACCGTGTTGCGGCTCACACCGCCCGGTAGGACGCGCTTAGCGCGCTCGAACAGTTGCTCGCTCTTGCTTGCCATCGCCGCGGTCGTGTGCGTTCGTGAGGTCATGTCAATGTCTCGCCTGAAGCATCGCGTTCCATGTGAGCGGTGCACCGGTCCTCTCCTCCACATACTCCGCAGTGACTTGAGGTGCGAGTTCAACGACCTCAAAGCCGCCGGGCGTCACATCGATGACCGCGAGGTCGGTGTAGATGCGGTCGACGACTGCGCGCCCGGTGAGCGGGTAGGTGCAGCGCTCGACGAGCTTCGGCTCGCCGTCCTTGGTCGTGTGTGTCGTCATCACGAAGACGCGCTTCACGCCAGCTACCAAGTCCATCGCGCCGCCCACGGCGGGAATCGCGTCGTCGGCTCCCGTCGACCAGTTGGCGAGATCTCCGTTCGCCGCGACTTGCAGGGCGCCAAGCACGCTCAGATCAAGATGGCCGCCGCGAATCATCGCGAAACTCGTCGCCTGATCGAAGAAAGCTGAGCCGGGCATCATCGTGACTTGGCGCTTCCCCGCGTTGATGAGTTCGGGATCGCCCTGCCCTTCCGCGGGCGAAGGCCCCATGCCGAGCAGCCCGTTCTCCGTGTGGTAGACGAGCGTTCGGCCGGCTGGAACAAACCGCGCGACTAGCTCGGGGATGCCAATGCCGAGATTGACATAGGACCCGTTGGGGATGTCCTGCGCCAAACGCTGCGCAATCTGCTCGCGGCTCCAGCCCACATTCATGGGTAGCAAGCTCCCGCCGCGTTGAGCGCGGACTCAAGTTGCGGCGAGGGGACATGCACGACGCGATCCACGAAAATCCCAGGTGTCACAATCGCTTCTGGATCTAGCTCTCCCGCCTCGACAACCTCAGCAGCCTGCACAATCGTGATCTCCGCCGCGCTTGCCATCATCGGGGCGAAGTTGCGTGCGGTGCGGTGGTACATCACATTTCCGTGCGTGTCGGCGACGCGCCCCTTGATCAGCGTGAAGTCAGCGCGAAGCCCATACTCGAGCACGCACTCGCGCCCATTGATGACACGGACTTCCTTGCCCTCGGCGAGCGGCGTTCCCACGCCCGTAGGTGTGTAGAACGCGGCAACACCCGCGCCACCCGCGCGAATGCGCTCTGCAAGTGTGCCCTGCGGCACAAGCTCGAGTTGCACTTTGCCGGCACGATAGAGATCGGGAAACACTGTTGAACCAGCGGTCCGCGGAAAGGAGCAGATGACCTTGCCGACGCGTCCCGCGCGAAGAAGCGCGGCGAGGCCCACGAGCCCCGTGCCGGTGTTGTTGCTGATGACGGTGAGGCGTGAAGCACCCTGATCGATGAGCGCGTGAATGAGCTCGATCGGACTTCCCGCTTCGCCGAATCCACCGATCATCACGGCGGCGCCGTCGGGGATGTCAGCCACGGCTTCGGCCGCGCTCGCGACGCGCCGATCGATCATCGGCAGGCGATGGTTGGGACTGTGGCGTGAGTCTCGCGAGCGCTCTTCACGCGCGAGTAGGCGTAGAGCCCCGCTTCATCGAAGAGCACGCGATCGTCGTACCCATCGAACCAAAGTGCTTCGGGATTGCGCGCGACGATGCAGACCTTGCCGCGGTCGGCCGCGCTGCCGGCGTTGCGCAGAATCTTGAAGATCACGACGCCCTTCTCGCTGCCACGAAGCCCTGGAATCGCCTCGTTGGTGACGGCGTTGACTTCCGTCTTTCCCTTGTAGTGTGTGATCGAGAGTCGCGCATGGAACTCGACGCCCGAGAGTCCCTTCTGCGACTCGTTGAGCACCTGCCATGCGCGCTCGATCGGCACATTGAAGGCGCGGTAGGCGATGATGTCCCGGCCACAGAAGAAGTAGTGATTCTCTCCGCCAGCCCGCTTGAACTCGCGCTGCAGCGTGCGCAGCGCGTTGGGGTCGTCGTTGATGCCGCGAATGATCGGTGCCTGATTCTCGACGCTGAGCCACCCGCGATCGGTAAGTCCGGCCATCGCGCTACGCGCTTCGGGAACCCACTGCAGCGCGCCGAACTCGCCCGTCTTGTAATGACCATCCGCGTCGCGCGCCAAGAACTCGTCGGGATGCTCGAAGTGCGCCATGATGTGCAGACCGACTTCGGGGTAACTCTCGTGGAAGGCGTCCAGCATGGAGAGGAACGCCTTATCGAAGCGCTGCGGATAGAACGCCATCTCCTTGGTACCGATGCGGATTGACTCGACGCCGGACTCCGCGAGCGCGCCGAGCCACGCAGCGATCTTGGAATTGTTGAGCACCATCGGATCGCCGCCGGAGAGGAGGATCTCGCGGAGCTTCTCGCGACCGCACACTGGATGACGCCCCCCGTTCGCGGCAACCTCAGCGTTGAATCGCTTGATGTACGCGGTGACGGACGGGATCTCCGCCATCCCCTTCTTGGCGATCGTTCCGTCCTGCCGCTTGATCTCCTTGCGCGCGATCAGCTCTTCCCGGTAGCAGAAGCGGCAGTGCGCCGAGCATGTGGAGACCACATACATGAGTCCCATCTCGTACTTGTGCAGCAGCCCCTCGACCGGGCTGTAGTCCATTTGGTGTCCGGGGTCCTCGGAGCCGCGGAGGTCAAGCGTCTCGTCCGAGCTTGCCTTTACCAATCGCTGGAGCGGAGGGCTGTTTCGCGCGAGATCGAAGAAGTGCCTCGTGAGCTTCACGGGCATGCGCTTCTCGACATCGCGCTCGGTTCCCTTGAGGACGCGCAACTGCACGATCTCGTCCGAGGTGTAGAAGCTGTGCATGTCCTCCGGAGCCTTGTCATCGAAGAACGGGGTCAGCCCGTTGATGATCTGGCGCTCGTGGCGCGTGTCCTCCACCTTGGCAAGGAAGGCCTGCTCGCGTGCCGTCGGTGCATACTCGTATGGATTGGACGCTGTGGACATGGGTGTGGCTCCGAATCTCGTGACGTGCTGCGACCGCGCCGTCAAAGGGTTCCAACCCAATCGAGCAGCGCAGAGCACATGAATGATACACCGCAACGAGGAGAAGTCGGCACGAATTGGCGGGAGCTTTCATTAGGATGACCGCCCCATGTACCGATCCATTTCGATTTCACGCTCTGCGGGAAGACTGAAAGTCACCACATCATTCGCCATCGCGCGCGCGGGCGCGGTGCCGCAGGGACGAGATGCAGGGTCGCTTGCTTCAGCACTGCGTGGCGTCGCGATTCCGCCAGATGCCGGCGCATCGCTCATCCTTGACGCGCGCCACATCGCGCTGTCGCTCGGCGTTGCTGAGGGACTTGACGCGACGCGAATGCGCAGTGTGGGCGCCAGACTTGGACGAACGCTCGTCTCGATGGGGGCGCAGTCCATTTCGATCGCTGGCGCCGGCGAGTGGGCTGCCTCCGCCGCGACGCGGCGCGAGCTCGGCCAAGCTCTGGCGGAAGGAGTGCTCCTCGGCTCATGGCGTTTCGATTCGCTCGATGGCTCAGCCACTCGTCGTCCTCCGAGACTTGGCTCGCTCCGGGTCAACATCAGCGATGCCGCAGCGAGCGAGGGCTTTGAGTATGGGCTCCGGGTCGGCGCTGCCGTGAACGCCGCGCGTCATGTCGCGGCGACACCACCGAACATCGCGAATCCGGGCTGGATCGCCAATGAAGCTCGCCGCCTCGGTCGCCAACTCGGCATGCGTGTGCGCGTCATCGACTTCGCGCGCGCCAAGGCGCTCGGCATGGGCGGGCTGGTCGCGGTCGGCCAAGGCTCCGCGGCGAAGCCCTGCTTGGTCACGATGGAATGGAGACCGCGCCGCGCGAGCGCGCGAGCGAAAGACGCGCATCTTGTGCTCGTCGGCAAGACCATCACCTACGACACCGGTGGATACTCGCTCAAAGTGAACAACGGAATGAAGGGGATGAAGTACGACAAGTGCGGCGGAGCGGCCGTACTCGGGGCGATGCGAGCGATCGCATCTCTCAAACTGTCTGTGCGCGTCACCGGTGTCCTGGCCGTCGCCGAGAACATGGTCTCGGACGACTCGTACCGCCCCGACGACATCATCAAACTTCATAACGGCGTGACGGTAGAGGTGACGAACACCGACGCAGAGGGGCGACTGGTGCTGGCTGATGCGCTCTCGTACGCGTGCAAGGAACTCAAGCCGACCACGATCGTTGACATTGCGACGCTCACTGGCGGCGTCGGTGTCGCGCTCGGATCATTCTGCGCCGGTTACTTCTGCGAAAATGCGGCGCTGGCTGGACGCGTCGAGCGCGCCGCGCAATCGACGGCCGAACTCATCTGGCGGCTCCCCCTCTGGGAGCAGCACCGCGAGTTCATGCGCAGCCAGCACGCCGACATCATCAACTCCAATCCGCTGCGATCGGCCCATCCGATCCAAGGCGCGGCCTTCCTCTCCTACTTCGTCGAACCGAAGCTGCCGTGGGCACATTTAGACATCGCGGCGGTCGCGAACTCGGATGGGCCCAACGACCTCACCGGCGTTGGTCCGACTGGTTGGGGAGTGCGCCTCTTGGTGGAACTCGCCGACAGCTTGTGCTGACGCGTTT
>Ga0233425_10006400_pt1 | contig 17509 bp, 12 predicted proteins | sample Watercolumn_Towu_2_FD_181712 | JGI IMG/M metagenome (GOLD analysis project Ga0233425, IMG submission 181712) | Freshwater microbial communities from Lake Towuti, South Sulawesi, Indonesia - Watercolumn_Towuti2014_140_MG | ecosystem: Environmental > Aquatic > Freshwater > Lake | place... | reverse complement strand
ACTTGGACGATAATGTGCGCGCCTTTGCCTGCCGCGCTCTCGATCTGAAATGTGCCGCCCAAACTTTCCGCGCGTTCGCGCATAATTCGCAAACCGAAATGTTGTTGCTCGCTGATCGCGTCCTGGTCAAAGCCGCGTCCGTCGTCCACGATTTCGATTCGCATCGCGCCTTCGCTCGATTTGATCGCGACGCGCACGCGACTCGCGCGCGCGTGTTTTCGCACATTCGTCAACGCTTCTTGAATGATGCGATACACTTCGGCTTGCACGACCGGCGCGAGCCGTACGTCGCCATCGGCGACGACGTACTCGGTGAGCAAACCGGCGCGCTGTCCAAATTCGTGCACGTATGCCGCCGCCGCCGGAATCAAGCCACTGCCATCGCTCCACCGCGTCCGCAAACCGTCAATGGATTCGCGCACATCGTAACACGCGTCGCGCACGACGCGACGCACGTCCGCGACTTCGGCGCGCGCGGATTCGATCTCGCCGCGTTCGATCGCGCCCTCGACCATTTCGGTTTTCAAATTGAGATAACCCAACGCTTGCGCGAGCGAATCGTGAATTTCGCGCGCGAGCCGGTTGCGCTCTTCGACGATCGCCATTTGTTCGACGCGTTGCGCGTTGCGCGCGTTCTCGACCGCGACGCCGATTTGGTTGCCGATACATTCGAGCAACGCGATGTCGTCGCTCGTGAAATGGCGCGGCGCGCGCGCGAATAAATGCAACGCGCCGAGCGCGCGATTTTTCGATTTGAGCGGCGCACCCGCCCACGCGCGGCACCCGCTTTCAAAAATCACGCGGCTCGAACTGCGCGTATCATTTTGCAAATCGGCGACGAAAAACGGCTGCGCCGGGATTTCGATATTCTCGCCGTGCAACGCGGTTGCGAGTTTCGATGAAATGCCGCTCGTTACCGCAAGCGACGGTTCAGTGTCGTCGAGCAATTGAATGACGCCGCCCTCGACCTGCATCACCGCGACCGTTTCATCGAGCGCGCCGCGCAGAACATTGTCCAGCCCGGCGGATTGGCTGATCGTCAACGCGATATTGGAAATCGTCGCGAGCTCGCGATTGCGTTGCGCGATTTTTTGATGCAGTTGTTCGTGCGATTGTTTCAGCCCGCGCACCATTTCGTTGAGCGAATCGCCGAGCGTTTGCAATTCATCGCCGGTGCGAATCGCGCACGCGGCATCGTAATCGCCGCGCCCGACCGCGACCGTGACCGCGCGCAATTGATGAATCGGACGCACGATCACGCGCGCAATCAACCAGTACAAAATAATCATCACACTCGCGACGAGCGCGATTGCCGCGAGGATCAACGCGTTGCGATTCGCGGCGAGCGTCTTTTCGGTATCCGCCGTCGGCACCAACACGCTCAAACCGCCGCGCACATCGCCGACCTTGTACCCTTGATCCGCGTGGCAACGCAAACACGATTGCGCGGTTTCCAACGGAATCATATAGCGATACATTTGCGCGCCGTCCACCGATTCCAATTCGGAAAGCGGCGCGGGATGATTTTCAAATCGAATCAACGCTTCGCGTTCGGCGGTGGTCGGCGCATTGTCCGGATTTTTAAGGTTGAGACTGGTGATGTGAAAACGATAATAGCCGAGCGCGTCGGAACGTTTGGATAATTCTTTGGTGACCATCGCGGGCGTTTTCAAAAAATAACCATCGCGCGATTCCGCGTAACTGTCGCCGGGCGCCGCCGTCCACACGCCGCCATACTCGGCGACCCATTGCCGCAGGACGACCATTTGCGTGAGGAGCGCGCGCGCTTGCGTGTCGAGGTGCGCGAGCGTTTGTTCTTCTTGCAAACGATAGACACTTGCAAAGACCAACGCGCTCGCCGCGAGAATCACCAAACCGATGCTGAGCGTAAACCGCGCGCCGAGATTGAGACGCGGTTTCCATAATCGCTGTGCCATATGTTGCCTCGTTGCGGATGGGTAAAGGCGAAAAAAATGCTTCGCCCTTGCATCATCACATACCCACTCTATCGCGGATATGCCCGCGTGTCAAAAATTGCCGCGCCTCTGCGACCAACGGAACGGCGTCCGTGCGCTACCGCAATGATCCAAAAAAATTGGCAAGTGGAATTGCAAAGATGGTCAATCGCGATTATACTTGCGGCGAGTTGTAAAATGCCGAAAGAAAAAATTCTCCTGCTCGAAGACCACGCCGAACTGCGCGCGCAAACCCGCGCGATTTTGGTGGACGCCGGCTATCGCGTGTACGATGCCGCAACCGGCGCGGAAGCGACGGCGTTGGCGCACCGCGAATCCTTCGATCTGATTATCGCGGATATTTATTTGCCCGATTCGACCGGCATCCAAATTTTCGATCAAGTCCGCGCGATCTACCCCGACATCGCCGGCATCGTCATCACCGGGCACAGCACCTGGGAAGTCGCGCTCGACGCGTTGCGCGTCGGTTTCGTCGGTTTCCTCGTCAAGCCGGTTCTCCCCGAACAATTGCTCACCGCGATTGTCAACGCGCTCGAACAAGAAAAATTGCGCCGCGAAAACGCGCGCCTGCGCGCGCTCGTCCCGCTCTATGAAATTTCGCGCGCGTTTATGGGCGCGAGCGAACTCAAAGATTTGCTCGACCTAGTCGTCGCGACGATTCAACGCGAAACCAAAGCCGAAGCGGTTTCATTGATGTTGCTCGACGACGAACATCGCGAATTGCACATCGCGGCGGCGGCGGGTTTGCCGCCGGAAATTATCGGCACCGATCGGAGCGCGCTCGGCAACAGCATCGCCGCGCGCGTCGTGCAAAAATGCGAACCGTTGATGATTTCGGAAGGCGCGCCGCTCGATCCCGAAATTCGCAAAGCGTTGGGCAAACCGAACATTCTCTCCGCGCTTTCGTTGCCGATGCTCGTGCGCGGGCAAATTACCGGCGTGCTCAATTTATCGCGAATGCGCGGCAGTGAACCGTTCACGCACGGCGATCTCGAACTCGCGACCGTGTTCGCGAGCCAAGCCGCGGTCGCGATTGATCAGGCGCGCTTGATCAATCAACTCAAACAACTGAACGATTTGAGTCAACGCCTCGCGCGCGCGGTGGATTTGGATGAAACGGTCAACACGCTCCTCAGCGCGCCGATGGATTTGCTCAACGCGCGCGGCGCCGCGCTCATCCTCACCGATGAAATGTTGGGCGCGGGAATAAAATTGCTCGGCATCGAAAATATTCCGGCAGAGTTGCGCGAACAAACCATCGAAACTTTTCAAGCCGACGATCACCAGGGCTGGCTTGCGTTGCCCCTGCGCCACGGCGAACGTCATCTCGGCGCGTTGATCGCGTGCCTGTCCGCGGCGCACGCGCCGAGCGAAGATCGTTTGCGGCTCGTGCGAACGCTCGCGCACACCGCGAGCGCGGCGATTGAATCGCATCGGTTACGCGCGCGCGAAAAAATGGCATTCCGCGAAGTGGATCGCGCGGTGCGCGCGGATTCCAATTTGAAAGAAACGCTCGCGCGTTTGCTCAACGAAATGATTGACGCGTGCGACGCGGAAAACGGCGCGATCTTTTTACGCAACGCCGAGTTGACGCACATCGAACCCTGGGTCGCGCGCGGCGCGCCGGTGGACGGCGAATTTGCGCGGACGGTGATCGGCGAAGGCATCGCGCGCGTCCTCAACGATCCCGAACGGCACGCCGCGTTGGTCGGCGTGCCGATGATGACCGGCACGCGCGCGGAAGGCGCGATTGTGCTCGCGCGCGCCACGAGCATCGGCGTGTTTCGCCGCGAACACGTTGACCTGCTGTCGTACCTCGCGAGCGCGACCGCGTTGATCGTTCGCAACGCGCAGTTGTATGCGCGCTCGGAAGAAGCGACGATCACCGAAGAGCGCACGCGCATCGCGCGCGAAATTCACGACGGCGTCGCGCAAGACCTGGCGTTTCTCGTGATGAAGATCGGGGTCGCGGAAAAATTGTTGGGGCAAGGCAAAGAAAAAGAATTGAAAGGCGAACTGCGCGAAGTGTCCGGGCAATTGCGCCGCGATCTGCGCGATGTGCGCCGGATTATTTTCGCGCTGCGCCCGCTCGATATCGAAGCGATCGGCTTTTTGCCGGCATTGCAAAAATTCGTCAAAGATTTCGGGCAGGCGAACGAGATCGAAACCGAATTGGTCATCACCGGCGAAGCCGCGAATCTGTCGCCAAAATTGGAAACCGCCTTGTTCCGACTGACGCAGGAAGCGATGAACAACACGCGCAAGCACGCGCGCGCAAAACATATCTGGGTCGCGCTCGCGTTCGCGGACAATGCCGCGACGCTCGCCGTGCGCGATGACGGGCGCGGCTTTGATGAAATGCACGCGCTCCAAGCCGCGCGCGCGCGCGGCAGTGTCGGCTTGACACAAATGCGTGAGCGCGCCGCGCGCGCCGGTGGCACGTTCGAACTCGCAACCGCGCCGGGCAAAGGCACGCGCATCACCGTTGCGTTGCCGATGCGCGAATCGTAGCCACGCGAATAATTTTATCCGCGAAACACGCGCCGCGTCGCCGATTTTTTATTCGCGCGATTCGCGTAATTCGCGGATGACGATAAACCTGGTTGTGGAATGAATTTCAAAATCGCCCTCGCGCAATTCGCGCCGCGTCTCGGCGACGTGAACGCGAACCTCACGCGCATCCTCGGTCTGATCGCACAGAGCCGCGCGCACAACGCCGACCTGGTCGTGTTCCCCGAACTCGCGCTGACCGGCTATTACGTCAAAGATTTGCAAACCCAGGTCGCGGCGCGCCCGCGCGCGGACGATCCGCGTTTCGCGCCGCTTCTCGACGCGAGCCGAGAGATTGATATTGTGATCGGTTTCGTCGAAGAGGACGCGCGCTATCGCTATTTTATTTCTGCCGCGTATCTTTCCGCCGGACGCGTCGCGCACATTCAACGCAAAGTGTACTTGCCGACGTACCGGATTTTTGATGACGCGCGATTTTTCGCGCCCGGCAATTCTCTGCGCGCGTTCGATACGCGCTTGGGGCGCGCCGGGATGATGATCTGCGAAGACGCGTGGCATCTTTCGACGCCGTATGTGTTGTGGATGGACGGCGCAGATTTTTTGATTGACCTGTCCGCGAGTCCTGGCTATGGTGTGAGCGACGCGGAACTCGCGAGCGCGATGAGCACGGACGCGTTTTTGCGCGCGTACGCCGAACTGACCACGACGTTCGTGATCTATTGCAATCGCGTCGGCATCGAAGATGGCATCACGTTTTGGGGCGGCAGTTGCGTCATCGCGCCGGACGGCGCGATGATCGCGCGCGCGCCGCAGTTTGAAGAAGCGCTGACCTGCGCCGAAATTGATCGCGACGCGTTGCGCCGCGCGCGCCTCCGCTTGCCGACTCTGCGCGATGAACAACGCGAGCTGGTGCGCCACGAGTTGGGGCGCATCGCGAAACGCGAACTATCGCAATGAGCCAATTATCCAATGTCCCAATGAGCCAATGGGAGAACAAGCATCGGCTCATTGGCTCATTGGTTTCATTGGCTAATTCACATTTACACCCATGAATGATTTGCTCAAACCACTCCAAATCAACCCCGACCTCGCGCGCAAAATCATCGTCGCGTTTATTCGCGAAGAAATTACGCGCGTCGGATTTTCGCGCGGCATCCTGGGATTGTCCGGCGGAATTGATTCCGCGCTCGTCGCGTATCTCGCGGTCGAAGCGTTGGGCGCGGAGAACGTCACCGGCATCTTGATGCCGTATCGCACGAGCAACCCGGCGAGCCGCGCGGATGCGGAACTCGTCGCGCGACAACTCGGCATCGCGACACGCGTGATCGAAATTACGCCGATGGTCGAGCCGTATCTCGCGCAATATGTCGACGCGCATCCTGAGCGGAGCGAAGCGCAGTCGAAGGAGCGACGACGCGGCAACGTGATGGCGCGCGCGCGGATGATCGTGCTCTACGATCAATCGGAAGCGTTGCGCGCGCTGGTGATCGGCACGTCGAACAAGACCGAAGCATTGCTCGGTTACACGACGCAATTCGGCGACAATGCCGCGGCGATTCAACCGCTCGCGGATTTGTACAAATTCCAGGTGCGCCAACTCGCGCGCGCGTTGAACGTGCCGGACGCGATCATCGCGAAAGCGCCGAGCGCGGATTTGTGGCAAGGGCAAACCGACGAAGGCGAACTCGGTTTCACGTACGATGACGCAGACGCGATTTTGTACCGGCTCGTGGACGAACGCCGCCACGCGGACGATGTGATCGCGCTAGGTTTCGACGCGCGCATTGTTCAGCGCATCGTCGCGTTGATGCAACGCAATCAATTCAAACGCGTTCTGTCGCCCGTCGCGAAAATCAGCGCGCGCACGGTCGGCGCGGATTTTTTGTACAATCGAGATTGGGGCAAGTGAAATAATTTAAGATTTATGATTCCAGATTTCAGATTTTGAAAATCTACAAGACTCGCGCAAGTCCTAATCTGAAATCTGAAATTTGAAATCTGAAATTTCAAATAGGAGTCAGAATGAAACGTGCACTCGTAACCGGCGGAGCCGGTTTTATCGGATCGCATCTGGTGGATGGATTGCTTGCGCGCGGCTACCAGGTGCGCGTGCTCGATAATTTCGCGACCGGGCGGCGCGAAAATTTGGCGCGGATGCTCGATCAAATTGATTTGCTCGAAGGCGATGTGCGAAATTTGACGACGGTGCATACCGCGATGCGAAAGGTGGATGTGGTGTTTCATCAAGCCGCGTTGCCTTCGGTTTCGCGTTCGGTCGCGAATCCGTTGGAGAGCAACGAGGTCAACATCACCGGCACGCTCAATGTGTTAGTCGCCGCGCGCGATGCCGGCGTCAAGCGCGTTGTGTATGCCGCGTCGTCGTCCGCGTACGGCAACACCCAGGTTTTGCCCAAAGTCGAAACGATGCCGGCGGATCCGCTTTCACCGTACGCGATTTCAAAACTCGCCGGCGAAATGTATATGCGCGCGTTCGCGCAATTGTACGGCATCTCGACCGTGTCGTTGCGTTATTTCAACGTCTTCGGTCCGCGCCAGGATCCGAACACGCAGTACGCCGGCGTCATCGCGAAATTCGTAACGTGCGCGTTGCAAGGCAAATCGTACCCGGTGCACGGCGACGGCGAACAATCGCGCGATTTCACGTACGTCGAAAACGCGGTGCAGGCGAATGTGCTTGCCGCTGAAACGCAAATCGAAGGCGCGCCGGTGTTGAACATCGCGTTCGGTGCGCGCACGACGCTCAATCAATTGATCGCGATGTTGAACGAATTGACCGGGCAGAATCTCGCCGCGCAGTACGGCGCGGAACGCGCGGGCGATGTGCGCCACTCGCACGCGGACATTGCGCGCGCGCGCCAACTGCTCAACTACGCGCCGGCGGTGGATATGCGCGAGGGATTGCGGCGAACGCTTGAATGGTACCGGAAACAGTGATTGCAGATTTCGGATTTCTCAACAATCTGCAATGGTGAAAAATAATCGTGACCGACAATGCTAAATTGATTGAGGGATTGCGCGCGGCGTGGAAGCAGGAAATTTCGAGCGCGCGCTTGTATCGCGAACTCGCGCGACGCGCGCGCGCGTCATCGCAACGCGACATTATGATTCGACTCGCGGAAGCGGAAGAACGGCACGCGGAAAAATTCGCGGCGCGCTTGCGCGAGCTGGGTAGCGCGCCGCCGGAATTTCGCGAATCGTTTGGCGCGCGCGCGCGGCGCTGGTTGATGTTGCAAATGGGCACGGACGCCGCGTTGCGAAACGCGGAAGCGTCCGAAGACACCGCGACCGCGCAGTACGCCGATCTCGCCGCGAATGAAACGCAAGCGGAGAGTCGCGCGGATGTGCGCGCGATGCAAATCGAAGAGCAAGCGCACAGTCGTTTGCTCAGCGAAATGACGCAACCGCCCGCGCCGAGTGTGCGCCTCGACGTGATGATGAAAAAAGAAAAGTGGCATGTGCGCGGTAGCGGTTGGATCGGGCAAGCGATTTACGGAATGAACGACGGACTCGGCTCGGTGTTTGGCGTCGTCGCCGGGGTCGCGGGCGCGACGAACGCGAGCGCGCAATTCGTCATCGTCAGCGGACTCGCCGCCGTCGTCGCAAACGCGATCTCGATGGGCGCGGGTGCGTACCTCGCGACGAAATCGGAGCGCGAGGTGTACGAAGCCGAGATCGCGCGTGAACGCAAAGAAATCCAATCCGACCCGGAACAAGAACAAGAAGAACTCGCGTTGTTTTACGAATTGAAAGGATTCACGGCAGACGAAGCGCGCACGCTCGCCGCGCGCATCGCGGAACGCCCGGAGCAAATGTTGAAAACGCTCGTGTCTGAAGAGCTGGGACTGTCAACCGAAACATTTCCGGATCCGTGGCGCGAAGCGTGGAGCGCGGGTATCTTTACCGCGTTCGGCGCGTTCATTCCGATCATTCCATTTTTTTTCAGCGACGGATTGCCGGCAGTGATCGCGTCGTTCGCGATCAGCTCGCTCGCGTACTTTGTTGTCGGGGCGTCCAAAGTGTTGGCAACCGGCGGGCGTTGGTTTCGCAGTGGCATCGAAATGTTTTTGATCGGACTCGGCGTTGGCATCATCACGTACTTTATCGGCACGCTGTTTCAGGTGGATCTGAAATAATTCAAAATTGTCATTTCGAGCGAAGCGAGAAATCTCCGCTGTTGCGCGCGAGATTTCTCGCTTCGCTCGAAATGACACAGTCGCGCGCATTTGCTTTTCAAATCAAATGACTCGTGCTACAATGCGCGACGAACGGCAATGACTCTAGCGCACCCGGAAATTTCAACCCCAACTCAAAACGAAACCTCGCGCGTAAAAAAAATTTTTCGCCGCGCGTTCAGTCCGCGCGGCATTCGGCGTTTTCAAATCGGCGCGCTCATCGGCATCGCGGTCGGCTTGCTCATCACCGGTCTCATTCTGGTCGGCGGCTTGCGCGCGTTCGAATTGAGTTTTGCCGATTGGTTTTATCAGCCGCGTCCACCGAGCGGCAACATCGTGTTGATCGCGATTGACGAGCGCACGATTGACGAGTACGGGTGGCCCCTCGAACGCATCACGCAACGCGGCTTTCTCGCGACCCTCTCGCGCTTTCAACCGCGCGTGATCGTCCTCGACCTGGTCAATCCCGAACAAGGCACCCCCGCCGAAAACGAAATTCTCGCGGACGCGCTCAGTCGCTCCGGCAGAGTCGTGCAACCGATCCTGGGAATCGAAGCGACGCGTTATCCGCGCGAACCCGGAATGTTTCCGGCGTACGACTCGATTCTCGCCCCCGCCGCGATTTTGCGAACCCCCAATTCCACTTTCGCGCAAGTGATGATTTATCCCGACGGCGACGGCGTCGTGCGCCGCGTGCCGCTCGCGATGGACGGCGCGGGCGCGCGCTATCCGTCGCTCGCGGTCGCCGCGGTCGCGCTGTTTGAAAATCAAAAACTCGAAATCGAAATGCGGAAAGATGTGGTCGCGCTGGGCGAACGGCGCGTGCCGGTGGATGACCAGGGACAGATGCTGTTGCAGTTCGTCCAACGCGACGCGCTGAAAACAATCTCGTACGTAGATGTGATGCAAGGCAAAGCCGATTACAATCAACTGCGCGGCAAAATTATTCTGGTTGGTCCGACTGCGCGCACAGTCGCGGAAAATTTTCCGGTGCCCGCGAGCGTTACCGCGAACCGCGCATCGAATGTCGAAGTACAAGCGGACGCGATTGAAACACTCCTCAGTAAAAAATTTTTGCGCGAAGAGGAACGCGCGTGGTTGATCGCGTCCGTGTGCGCGCTCGCGGTGATTGCCGGGATCACTCTGCCGCGCTTGCCCTGGTTGTACGCGGCGGTCGCGACGATTTTTTATTTCGCGGCGGACTTGGTCTTGGCGTACCAACGTTTCGATGACGGGGTGATCGTTACGCCGCTCTATGCCGCGCTCGCGCTCGCGTTGATTTACGCGTTGACCGCGGTGTACCGTTATTTTTCCGAAGAGCGCGCGCGCGCGTTTCTTGGGCGCATCTTTCAAGGGCGCGTCGCCGCGAATCTTTTGCCGCGCGTGATCGAATTGTACGATCAAGGCGCGCTCTCGCTCGCGGGCGGACGGCGCATCGTTACCGTGATGAGCGCGACGTTACGCGGCATCACGTCGTTGTCCGAAGCGAGCGCGCCCGAAGCGGTGATTCATCTGCTCGATCAGTACACGACCGCGATGATCGAAACGATTCTCGATTCGGGCGGGTACGTCGCGAGTCAAATCGGCAACACGGTGATCGCGGTGTGGAATTTTCCGCTCGCGCAAACGAATCACGCGCGCCGCGCGGTGGACGCCGCGTTCGCGATTCACGCCGCGCTCGATCAATTGCGCGCGGACATTCAGGACGACAGCGCGATTGGCGCGGCAATCGGCGTCGCGACTGGCGGCGTAGTCGTCGGACATCTCAGCACGATGCAAGCCGATTATTCGATTGTCGGCGATGTGGTTACGTTATCCGAGCGCGTTGTCGCGCTCGCTTCGCCGGGCCAAGTATTGATCAGTTCCGAAACGCGCGATGAGATCGGCAACGATTTGGACACGCGCCACATTCACTCGTTACGCACGCGCGGCAAAAAAGAACCGATCCTGGTTTGGCGGGTCGAAGCAATACCGACGGTTATCACAACGTAAAAACAAGTGAACGCTCAATCTCCCCGCTAAAATTTCCCGCGGATACAATCGAACACAGATAAATAAATAACAAATATCCGTGTTCCCTTACATCAGTGGGAAACTATCTGTACGAAAATTAGCGCGAGGATTGTGCGGAACGAAAAATTTTATGGGGAGAAATCAAATGGATCAACGCCTCGCGCGCGTGCGCGAAAAAATTAAGCAAGCCAAGTTGGACGCGCTCATCATCACGCGCCCGGAAAATTTGTATTGGCTGTCCGGTTTTGGCGGCGGCGAATATCTCGATGCGACGATGATCGTCTCCGCCGCGCACGCGTGGATTTCGACCGACTCGCGCTATTACGAAGAGGTCAAACAATCCGCGCCCGATTTCAAATTGTTTCAAGCCGGGTATGATCGCAACAAAGTGTTGGGCAAACTCGGCAAAGCGAAACCCGCGCCGAAACGCGTCGGCTTTGAAGCCGCGCATCTCACCGCCGCGACATTGGCGACCTGGAACGAGCACGCGCGCAAAGCCGGGTTCAAACTCAAACCGACCGGCGGTATCGTCGAAGAATTGCGAATCGTCAAAACGCCGGACGAGTTGGCAAAAATCAAACGCGCGGTCGCAATCACTGACGCGGCGTTCGCGCATTTTTGTCGCGCGCTCAAACCAGGAATGACCGAACGCCAAGGCGCGTGGATCATCGAAAAATTTATGCGCGAGAATGGCGCGGACAATGTCGCGTTCGAGTTGATCGTCGCCGCGGGACCGAACGGCGCGTTGCCGCACGCGCGCCCGACCGAGCGCGTGATTCAACGCGGCGAGCCGATCGTGGTGGACATTGGCGCGCGCGTGGATCATTATCATTCCGATCTCACGCGCACGATCGTGCTCGGCGAAGCGGACGCGAAATTTCACCAGGTGTACAACACGGTGTTGGCGGCGCAACGCGCGGCGGAAGACAACATTCGCGCGGGCGTCAAAGGCAAACGCGCGGATCGCTTTGCGCGCGATGTCATTCAAGCGACCGAGTGGGGCAAAACATTCGGGCACGGGTTGGGACACGGCGTCGGCTTGGCGGTGCACGAAGGTCCGCGCGCGAGTAAGTTGAGCAAAGATACCTATCGCGAAAATATGACGCTGACCATCGAGCCGGGCATTTATCTGCCCGGTTGGGGCGGCGTGCGAATCGAGGATTTGGTCGTCATCAGCAAAGATGGCGTCGAGATTTTGAGTCAGGCGAGCAAAGAGCCGGTCGTGCGCGTGTAATCGAGAAACCCGTTTTCTTTTTTCGAAAACGGGTTTCTGAAATTTCGCGCAAACCATCTTGTATGTGCGCGCGATTTGTGTTAGAATAGCGGCAGTCTAGTTCGCCAGATATCTCTCATCCACTGGGAGGCAGAATGGGAAACATCGCACAAATTTTTCGTCAGCCGATCTGGCTTGCGTTCATCGGACTGATTATCGGTTTGCTCATTGGTTTGGTGTTCGGTTGGGTCGTGTGGCCCGTCAGTTGGACGCCGGGCGCGGATGATGTTATGGCAATCGCCGATTCGTTCGCGCTGAATGGCAATGTCGAGCTCGCGCGCAGTCGCTTGAAAGCATTGCCGAAGGCGGATCAAGAACGCATCCTCGCCGATTTGATCAAAGACCGGCAAAGTAAAAATCTTTCGATTGAAGCGGAACGCCTCACCACGTTGCGCCAAGCGCTCGGAGTGTCCGCCGCGTCGCCATCGTCCGGCGGAGCAACCCCCGCGCCCGGGCAAACACCGCGCCCGGCAAACGTGCCGACTCCAACCGGCGGCGGCTTGACCGATTTGCTCATTCCAATTTTGATTGGCGTGTTCGTGCTTGGTCTGGTCGCGCTCGGCGGCGTGTTGGTCGTAACCAAAGTTTTGCCAGGGATGCGCGCGCGGCGCGCCGCGCAACCCGCGCCCGCGGCGGCAACACCGGGTGCGGCGGCTCCAATCTCCGCGCCGCCGGAAGCAATCACTCAACCGAGTTCCGCCGGCGGGCTGGGACGCTTCGTTCCGTCGTACACTTTGGGCAACGACAATTACGACACCTCGTACAGTCTCGAAACCCCGCGCGGCGAATTTCTCGGCGAGTGCGGGATGGGCATTTCCGAGCGCATCGGCGAGGGCAAGCCGGACAAGGTAACCGCGTTCGATTTGTGGCTGTTCGACAAAGCGGACGTGCGAACCGTTACGCAAATTTTGATGAGCGAGTACGCGTTCAAAGATCAGAACCTGCGCGCGAAACTCGCGACCAAAGGCGAAGCGGTGCTCGCGGAAAAAGGCAAGGTGCTGAAACTCGAAACGCAATCGCTCGGAATCACCGCGCACATCGTCGAGTTGGTGTACGCGGCGAATCCAAACGTCGCGCCGAACAGTCACTTTCAAAAATTGATTATCGAGATCGTGCCGGAATTTAAAACCGTCGCGGCGGCGCGCTAACCATCGAAGCGTGGTGCGGGCATTCTTGCCCGCAATAGCGGCTTGGAAAAGCCGCGCCACAATAAATTTCAAAACGCGCGCGAACGATCTCGCGCAGGCGAAAGAACCATCGCCCATCTGCGCGCGCAGATGGGCGATTTTATTTTCTCCGGAGGCAGAATGGGAAATCCACTCGTATTTTTTCACAGCCGGCTCGCGATCACGGTGATTCTGTTCGCGTTCGCGCTCGGCGCGTGGGGCGCGGTAAATTATTTGCGCGGGCAAGGCGTCGGTTCGAGTTACTGGGGCGCGCTCATCATCGGCGAAATCGTCGCGATTGTGCAAGCGTTAGTCGGCGTCATTTTGATTTTCACGGTCAAAGTTCCGAGCGACCTGATTCATTTATTGTACGGCTCGCTCGTCGCGCTCGCGTTTCCAGGAGTGTACATTTACACGCACGCGCGCAACGGTCGCGCGGAGATGGGCATTTACGCACTCGTCGCATTTTTTATTTTTGGTTTGGGTTTGCGCGCGATGACGACGGGAGGGTAGTTGGTAATTCGCAATTCGTAATTCGTAATTCACAATTACCAATTACCAATTACCCAATCCAGCCGCGCATCCACATCGCGATCAGGAGCGCGAAAATTCCACCGGCGACGCCGCCGACAATCAACCACCATTTTTGTTGTTGCGCGATTTGATCGCGCTTAGTTGCGGGCTTGCCGCGTTTTCCGTGAAAAGACATCGGACTCCTTTTTCAAATCGTGTGCGAAAGATTTTAGCGCGCGCGGGGAGTAATGTCAAACTCACCGGGACAATCAAAAAAATGGGCGGGCAATCGCGTAAGCAATTGCCCGCCCATTTAACAACTCGACTCTCCGATTACTTGTCCTTCACCACCTTCGCCATCGCCGCCTGCGCCGCCGCGAGCCGCGCGACCGGCACGCGGAACGGCGAGCAACTGACATAGTGCAACCCGATCGTGTGGCAGAACTCGATGGACGATGGATCACCGCCGTGTTCGCCGCAGATGCCGATCTTCAAACCGGGTTTCGTCGTGCGCCCTTGCTCGACTGCCCAGCGCATCAACTTGCCGACGCCGTCGCGATCCAATTCCTGGAATGGATTTGCCGGTAAAATTTTATCCTCGACGTATTTCAGCAAGAACGCTTTTTCCGCGTCATCACGACTCACGCCCATGGTTGTTTGCGTCAAGTCGTTCGTGCCGAACGAGAAGAACTGCGCGTACTCGGCGATCTGCGCGGCAGTGAGCGCGCCGCGCGGCACTTCGATCATCGTGCCGAATTTGTATTCGAGTTCGACGTTTTGCTCCGCTAAAACTTTTTGCGCTTCGGCTTCGAGAATCTCGCGTTGATTTTTTAATTCGTTGACGTGCCCGACAAGCGGAATCATAATTTCGGGATGCACGTTGACGCCGCGCTTTTTGAGAATGCACGCGGCTTCGATGATCGCGCGCGTTTGCATCGCGGTAATTTGCGGCATCGTGATCCCCAAACGACAACCGCGCAAACCCAGCATCGGGTTCGCCTCTTTCATTCCCGCGACCGCTTTCAACATTTCTTCCGTTTCTTTCAAGTGCGTTTGCTCGAACGACGAGTTGACGCCTTCCTTTTTCATATACTCGATCTTGACGCGCAGTTCCGTCGCCTTGACGAGCAATTCTTCATACGACGGCAAAAATTCGTGAAGCGGCGGATCAATCAAGCGAATGACCGTCGGCAATTCTTCCATCGCTTCAAAGATGCCGACGAAATCGCCGCGCTGGATCGGCAAAAGAGTTTTGAGTGCATCGTAATATGCCGCGACCTCTGGCGATTTGTGATACTTGTCTTCCGCTTCTGCCAATTCGTTCTTTAGTTTTTCATCGTTCGGGGTTTTCGCGATTGCATCTTTGAGGCGCGTGATCGCATTTTCTAATGCGACCGCAATTTGCGCGGACAAGATCATTTTTTGCACAATGGGCAAACGTTCGGTCTCGAAAAACATGTGCTCGGTGCGGCATAAGCCGATGCCCTGCGCGCCAAAGCGTCGCGCCATTCGCGCGTCGCGCGGATAATCCGCGTTCGCCCACACTTGCAATCCCAGTTCGGGCGCGCTATCCACGCTCCGCGCTTTACGGGATTTGCGTAAGCGAATTTCATCCGCCCAACTCAACAGCAATTTCAAATCCTCTTCCTTGTCGAAATCCGGGAAGATGGTTTTGATTTCACCGGCGAACACTTCGCCCGCACCGCCGTCAATCGAAATCGAATCGCCCTCTTTGATCACGCGCGCGCCGACCGTGAATTGTTTTTTCTCTTCGTCCACGCGAATCGCTTCGCAACCCGCGACGCACGGCAAGCCCGCGCCGCGCGCGACGACCGCCGCGTGCGAGGTCGCGCCGCCGTGTTGCGTCAAAATGCCTTTCGACGCGTACATCCCATGCACATCTTCCGGCGACGTTTCGTACCGAACCAGGATAATGTTCTTGCCTTCCTTGCCAAGTTTCTCCGCGGTGTCGGGATCGAAAATCGCGAGGCCGGTCGCCGCGCCCGGCGAGGCGTTCAACCCAGTCGCGAGCAGATCGCCCTGCGCTTTTGCTACGCGATCGAATTGCGGCATCAACAATTGCACGACCTGGTTCGGATCGACACGTTGCACGGCTTCGTCTTTCGTGATCAATTTTTCGCGCACCATCTCGACCGCGATCGTAACCGCCGCGCGCGCCGTGCGTTTGCCCGTGCGCGTTTGAAGCATAAATAATTTGCCGCGCTCGACCGTAAATTCCAGGTCTTGCATTTCGCGATAATGTTTTTCCATCCGGCGCGCAATCGCGCGGAACTCGTTGTACACTTTCGGATTCTTTTGCTTGAGTTCCGCGATCTTCATCGGCGTCCGAATCCCGGCAACGACATCTTCGCCTTGCGCGTTGATCAGATATTCGCCGAACAATTCATTTTCGCCCGTCCCAGGATCGCGCGTGAACGCGACGCCGGTGCCGGAATCGTCGCCCTGGTTGCCGAACACCATCGTGCACACATTGACCGCCGTGCCGAGATTGTCCGCAATTTTGTTGATGCGGCGATAGTCCACCGCGCGCTTGCCCATCCACGAACCGAACACGGCTTGAATCGCGAGTTCGAGTTGCTTGTACGGGTCTTCGGGAAATTCCGCGCCGATTTCTTTTTTGTACAATTCCTTATATTGCGCGACCACTTCTTCAAGTGCGTCCACGCCGAGATCGGTGTCTTGCTTGGCGTGATATTTTTCTTTCGCCGCGTCAAAAATCGCGTCCCACTTTTTCGCTTCGATGCCCATTACGATGCGCCCGAACATTTGGATGAATCGCCGGTACGCATCTTGAGCGAAACGCGGATTGCCGGTCAGTTTTTCGATGCCGACCAACGTCTCGGAATTGAGACCCAGGTTCAGCACGGTGTCCATCATTCCTGGCATCGAAAATTTTGCGCCGGAGCGAACGGAAACCAGGAGTGGATTTTTCGGATCGCCGAATCCTTTGCCGGTTTCCTTCTCGACTTTTTTCATCGCCGCGAGCGCTTGATTCCACATTCCTTGCGGAAATTTTTTGCCGAGAGCGGTGTACGTGTTGCACGCTTCGGTCGTGATCGTGAACCCGGGCGGCACCGGCAATTTGGCGTTCGTCATTTCGGCAAGCCCCGCGCCCTTGCCGCCGAGCAAATCGCGCATGTCCTTGTTGCCTTCCGCGAACAGGTACACCCACTTTTGGATTTTCGATTTTCGATTTACGGTTTTTGATTTGGTCGTACGTTTTGTTGCCATTGGGGAATCCTCCTGGAAAGTTATGTTTGTGATTCAGTTGAATCCAAATTTTGCTGATCGAGCCACGCGTTGATATAGCGCGCGAATTCCGCAAACTTATCCAAATCATCTTGCAAGTTTCGATATACGCGGCTGAGATCAACTTCAATGTATTGGTGCACCAACACATTTCGAAAGCGCGGCATCGGCGCGATGCGTTTAGCAAATTCGTTTGGAATGACTCCGATGCGCGAGAGTTTGATGATCGCATCAGTGTAATCTTTTGGCGTTTCGTTGCTTGTGGTCGCGAGAATATGGGACGCGATATCGATCATGATCTGGATCGCGACCTGCAACGCGCGTTCCACTGCGAGTTGGCTTTGCTGATCTTGCAAGAACTCGTCGCGGCTCAACGATCTTTTGCGATTGAGAAACTCGACGTATTCCGCCAGTCGCTTGAGTCGTTCGAGGATCATATTTACATCCGCCATTATTTCACCTCGCTCGCGCAATCGGAATCGGCTTGCCGAACAACCCGCGTTTGATTTTTTCGCGCAAATAGAAATTCTGCATTTGACGCATCGGTTCGGTGTCTTCGTATTGTTGCAGAGTGCGAATCATAAATTCGATTCG
>Ga0233425_10006399_pt1 | contig 17512 bp, 10 predicted proteins | sample Watercolumn_Towu_2_FD_181712 | JGI IMG/M metagenome (GOLD analysis project Ga0233425, IMG submission 181712) | Freshwater microbial communities from Lake Towuti, South Sulawesi, Indonesia - Watercolumn_Towuti2014_140_MG | ecosystem: Environmental > Aquatic > Freshwater > Lake | place... | reverse complement strand
TGGTGCCGCCGCCGCTGGTGGTGCCGCCGCCGCTGGTGGTGCCGCCACCGCTGGTGGTGCCGCCACCGCCGCCCGCGCCCGCGCTGGCGCCAACGCCGCCACCTGCTCCCGCGCTGGTGCCGGCGCTGCCCGCAGCGCTCGAGCTGTCGAACTTGCCGTAGTCGTACGTGCACGCCGGGACGGCGAGCACGGCGAACGTGAGGGAGACGACGCGCGAGGTGACCATCAGAAGCGACCTCCGACCGCAGCGAAGCCGGGCGCGACCCGCAGCTGCACGGACGCTGATTTCTCCGGCTTTTTCCCGCTGCCGGAGAGCAGGAACAGCGTGGTTCCGGCCCCGATACCGACGATACCCACGGCCAGCCCGATGTTCGCGATGGTCTGGTAGCGCTTGCCCGCGTCGATGTCGTCCTGGCGACCCGGGCCGCAGTGCCCGTCCGTGCAGCCCGAATCGAGGTCGTCGTACTTCGACTTGTTCATCATGCCGAAGATCGCGAAGGTCGCGAGCCCGGCGACGCCCACGCCGCCGGCGACGTAGGCCACGGGCCTGAGCGAGCTGGGCTTCTGGAGATCGGCGGTCGACACGCTGGCCGTGCCCGCGGCGGGTTTGGCGACGGGCTCTTCCTTCGCGGGCACGGGCGCCGACTCGGCGCCCAGCTCGAGCGCGACCTTCTCGGTGGCGCCCGCGGCCACGGCGACCTCGCGGCGCGCCGAGCGGCCGTCGGGTAGCGTCGCGACCACCGTGACGTCCCCTGGTGTGACCACCACGGCCCGGGCGAGGTCCGTGACCGCCTTGCCCCCCACTTCGACCTTCGCGTCCTTCAGCGCCCCGCCCAGCGCGATCTCCACGCGACCCACCTTCGGTTCGAGCTGCGCCAGCTCTGCCTCCGCGGCCTTCAAGGTCGGCGCGTACTTCTCGTCAGCGGCAGCAGCCCGCTTCGCGTCGTCCACGGCGCCGGTGAGCTCCATGTGCGCTTCGTCCAGGCGCCCCAGCGCGGCCAGCGATCGCGCGATCATCAGGCGCGAGTTCGGGCTGGCCACGATCTCGTAGGACGCGCGGTACGCGGTGATCGCCTCCTGCCAGCGTTTGGCGTCGAACAGGCCGTCGGCGGCCTCGAAGGTGCGTTGAGCAGCTTTCAGCTGCTCCTTGCTGGCCTTCTCGATGGGCACGCCCGCCGCGCTCGCCCACGCGCTGAAGAGCAGTCCCAGGGCGAGGAAAGAAAGCCCAAGCCGTCGAGCCATGCCCCGACACGATAGCACCGTCAGATCCCCTTGGGTCGGAACCCGCCGGTATCCTTGGGCTTCGGCTCCGGGCGCTCGTCACGAGGCACCGGCTTGCGCACGGAAGCGCTCGGGGAGGGCGCCGCGCTCGCCGACGGCGTCGGCTCGGGCTCGGCGCTGTCGATGGCCGGCGCCGTGGAGGTCGGTGTCGCAATCGGCGTCGGCGTCGGTGCCGGTGTCGGCACCGCGGCGGGCGAAGAAGCGGGAGGCGCCGCGGGCTCCGGGCCAACGGAGCGAGCGAGGATCGCCACGAGGATCGCCGCGACGCCGACGCCCACGACGATCAGCGGCGCGAAGCGCTTCGCGCTCGGGGGCGGTGCCGGCGCTTCCTCGAGCACGCTGACGCCGGAGGTCGTCGACTCGCGCGGGCGCGCCGGGGTCTCCGGGGGTGGCGGCTTGGACGAGAGCGGCTTGCTCCCGATGCGCGGGGTTTCCTTCGCGGACGCAATGTCGGGCACCGGTAGCGCGACCGGTGTCAGCTTGCGCCTGGGCTTGGTCGGTGCCTCCTGCGTCGCGAACGTGTCGAGCGGGCCCCGGCCGAGGGCCGGCAGCACGACCTCGATGGGTGCCTCGGGCGCGGCGGGCCGCGCGGTGGAGCGTGACGACTCCGGAGAAAAGCTGAGGCGGCCCTCGCCGGCCTGCGTGAGCATGGCGCGGCGTGCCTCGAGCGTGCCGCGTGCGAGGCGCTCCAGCGTCATCACGACCTGATCGGCCGGCGCCACCGCGTCACGCGGTAGTGCTTCGATGGCGTCGCGGAGCGCCTCGAGGGAGGCGAAGCGCTGCTCGGGATCCCTGAAAAGCGCGCGAGTCACCAGTACGACGAGCGACGCGGGGAGCGGAGCCCCCTGTCGCGGCAGGGAGTCGAGGGCCGGGACGGGCGCGGAGAGCACGAGCTTGCGCAGCTCCGCCTCCGCTTCGGCCTCGTTGGCCGCCTGGGAGCGGAACAGCGGACGATTCGCCAGCATCTCCCAGAGCAGCACGCCCAAGCCGTAGACGTCGGCGCGCTCGTCGTGCTTGGGCGGTGCGCCCAGCTGCTCCGGCGCGCGGTACGGCAGGGCCAGGCCGCGCACGGAGGCATCTCCCAGGGCCGAGAGCACGCCCGGCTCGGTGAGCATCGTCTCGCCGAACGAGGCGACCGCCAGCCCGTCCGGTACCAGCCCGCCGAACGGCGCCGGAGCGTCGGCGGATTTGGCGAAGTGATCGCGGGCGGCGATCAGCGCTTCGGCGGCGTCGCGCACGATGGCCAGGGCGGTGCCCGGTGGGATCGGGCTCTTCGCGCCGACGGCCTGCTTCATCAGCGCTGCGAGCGACTCACCGTCCACGTGCTCGCTGACGATCACGAGCTCGTCCTCGCCCTCCACGACGTCGAGCACCGCGGCCACCTTCGGGTGGCGGAGCTCGCGCGCGATCTCCGCGGCGCGGGCGGAGCGCTGGCGCAACGCCGGTACCGTCCCACCGAAACGAACGCGTCGTACCGAGACGACGCGGCCCTGCTCCGGGCCGTCGCTCGCGGCGCCCGCCCAGAGCTCCCCGAGCGGGCCCTGGCCGAGCGGCAGCATCAGCTCGTAGCGGCCGACGCGAACGGGTTCTTCGGGAGGGGCGGACATGCCCAACGCGCTAGGCTAACAGGTGCCGTGGCAGCGGGGCCACGCTCAGATGCCGCGCGGGCGAAAACCCTGCAGGGGCTTCGCTGGGCGGGGAGCGGAGCGCTCCGTCTTCTGCGGACGCGGCGCGTCCACGCGGGCTGGGGCGCCGCCATCGGCCGCGGGGGTAGGCGCAGCCTCCGGCGTGGAGGTGACGGTGACGCTCTGCGTGGGCACCCCGCTCACCACCGGTGTCGCGCTCGAAACGGCGCGCTGCCCCGTCGACCCCCGGAGCCAGAGCCCGCCGCCGCCGCCGAGGACCAACACGGCGCCGAGAGTTGCCGAGACCCAGAGTCGCCGACTGCGGCGCCCGGCCTGGCTCGCGGTGAGGGAGAGGCCGTCGACGGAGGCGCGCGTGTCGACCGCCGCAGACACGCGGGTGACCGCTGACGCGACCGTGGTAGGTGTTCCGCCCGGCGGACGATCGCTCGGACCGACGACCATCGGCTGAATCGACGCGGGCGCTTCGGAGACGCGCGTGAGCCAGCCCGCGCGCAGCGAGACGTGCGCGGCGTCCTCGTTCACGCCCTGTCCGAGCAGCCACTCCGCGAGCGCGGTGCCGAGCTCGCGGGCGCCCTGGAAGCGCGTGGCCGTGTCCTTGCTCAGGCCGCGCTCCGTGATGGCAGCCAAGAGCTCGTCGCCGGCGCCGAGCTGGGTCAGGCTGGGTGGCTCGTCCTCGATGATGGCGCGCAGCACCGCGTGGTAGTTGTCGCCTTCGAAGGGGAGCCTGGCGCTGACCAGCTCGAACAGCACCACCGAGAGCGCCCACAGATCCGTGCTCGCGCCGACCTGATCGCCGCGGGCCTGCTCCGGCGACATGTAGACCGGGCTGCCCATCACGGCGCCGTGCGTGGTGCGGCGCACGGCGATGGCCTCGGCCAGCGCGATACCGAAGTCGATGAGCTTCGGCTGCGTGCGCCCGCCCACCTTCGCCAGGAAGATGTTCTCCGGCTTGATGTCGCGGTGGACGATGCCAGCCTCGTGCGCGGCTCGTACGCCGTCGATGACGGGCAAGAGCAGCGACGCGGCTTCGATCGACGAGACCCGCCCGCGCCGCGCCATGAAGTCGGCGAGGCTCTCGCCGTCGAGGAGCTCCATCGCGACGAAAGGGTCGCCGTAGCTCGTGCGCCCGCAGTCGTGGACGCGGACCACGGCCGGGTGCTGCAGGCGAGCGAGCATGCGTGCTTCGGCCAAGAGGCGCCCGGCCGCGTGGGTCTCGGCGAGCTCGGGGCGCAGCAGCTTCAGGGCGACGTGGACGTCGAGGTCGACGTTCTTCGCAGCCCAGACCGCGCCCATGCCGCCCTCGTCGAGCTTGCGGACGAGCTCGTACTTGTCTGCGATGCGGTCTCCCGACCGATAGCGTTCGCTGTCCGTCACCAGACCCCCGAGGAAGAAGGCGCCCGAAGCGGGCGGACTATAGCGCAAGCGCCCGAGAAAAGCCCCGAACGGATGGCCAGGCCCAGGGAGGGCGCTAGCCTGGCGAGGCCATGCTGTTCGAGCTGTTGGTGATCTTGGCCTTGATCCTGGCCAACGGGCTGTTCGCGGGCGCCGAAATCGCGATCGTGGGGGTCGACAAGGCGCGCCTCGTCCAGCTCATGGAGGAGGGGGGCCGCCGCGCCCGGGCGGTCCGCGCCCTTCGCGCCACCCCGGAGCGCTTCTTCGCGACCGTGCAGATCGTGATCACCGTGGTGGGGGCCACCGCGGGGGCCTTCGGCGGTGCGACCTTCGCCCGAGACCTGACCCCCGCCCTCACACCCTGGCTCGGGTCGCACGCGAGCGAGGTGGCGCTGGCGCTGGTGGTGCTCCTGGTCTCGTTTCTCTCCCTGGTCGTCGGCGAGCTCGTCCCGAAGTCGCTCGCGCTGCGCCGGCCCGAGCCGTTCGCGTTGTTCATCGCGCCGCTGCTGCTCTGGCTGTCCTCGGCGGCGCGCCCGCTGGTCTGGCTCCTGACGCAGTGCTCGAACGCCGTGCTCCGCCTGTTCGGTGACAGCACCAGCTTCAGCGAAACGCGGTTGTCGCCGGAGGAGCTGCGCACTCTGGTCGAGGAGGCGGCGGAGTCCGGGGCGCTCGATCCCCGCGTGGGCGAGCTGGCTTCGCGCGCCCTGGACTTCGCGAAGCTCACGGCCGCGCACATGATGATCCCGCGCACGCGGGTGATCGGGCTGCAGCGCCGCGCGCCCCTGGAGGAGATCCGCAGAGTCGTGCTGGAGCACGCGCATTCGCGCCTGCCCATCTACGACAGGGACCTCGACGACGTCGTCGGCTACGTGATGTACAAGGACCTCTTGCCGCTGGCGTGGGAGGGGCGGCTCTTGGTCCTCGAGGATCTGATCCGGCCGGCGTATTTCGTCGACGAGGCCATGGAGGCTTCGGTGCTCCTCCACGAGATGCGTGAGCGACGCCTGCAGATGGCGGTGGTCGCGGCCGCGGAGGGCGGCACGGCGGGCATCGTGACCTTCGACGACCTCGTCGAGGAGCTGGTGGGGGACGTGTTCGGAGAGCTGCACCGCGCGGCTCCCGAGTCGATGAAGCCCACGCTGGACGGCTCCATCGTCGCGCTCGCGGAGGTCCCGACGCGGGACCTGAACCGCGAGCACGACCTTGCGCTGCCGGAGGGTGAGGGCTGGTCCACCTTGGGTGGGCTGTGCCTTCGCCGGGCGGGTCGCGTCCCGTCCGTGGGCGACGTGCTGAAGCTGGACGACGGCACGGAGATCAGAATCGAGGCCGCCTCGGAGCGATCCGTGGAGCGCGTCCGGGTGGTCCCGCCGAAGGCGCACTGATTGCAGCGCATTCGGATCCCCCCGAACGAAATGCAGCAGGCCGGGGTGCAGATGCGCCACTTTGGCCCATGGCACGCCAGGTGCTCGTGTGCGCCCCATGGCAAAGGCGCGTCTGGGCTGGCTCGGGGCATTGGTCGCTCTCTCGGTCGCGGGGACGTCGGCCGCCTGGACCCCGAAGCCGGTGGCCTCCGACCCCCTCGTCCGCATGCCGGGCACCCAGCCCGCGCAGGGCGTGGTGCTCGAGGACTCGAACAAGTGCCTGAACTGCCACGACGGCTACGACCCGAAGGTGAACATCGGCGCGCACTGGCGCGGCTCGATGATGTCGCAGGCCATGCGCGACCCCCTCTTCCTCGCGACCTACGCGGTGGCGCTGCAGGACTCGATCTGGGCCCTGGGCAACCCCAACGCGGGTGACCTCTGCCTGCGTTGCCACACACCGGACGGCTGGCTCGCCGGGCGCTCGGACCCGCCGAACGGCAGCGCTCTCGCCAACGGCGACTTCGACGGCGTCACCTGCGACACCTGCCACCGGATGGTGGATCCCTTCTTCGAGCAGACCTTCGCGGGCACACGCGAGGGCAGCGACTGGCTCGGTTACTGGGACGAGACGAACTCGACCGCGCGTCCGTCGTCCACCGAGGCGCAGACCACGCGCCTCGCCGACCGCGTGCAAGTCGGACTGCTGAAGCTCTTCAACGGTGGAAACCTGTACAGCGCGACCACTTACCTGCCGGTGATCGCCGCTTGGAACGAGAACGGCTCGGGTCAGTTCGTCTCGAGCACCGTCAACGAGAAGCGAGCTTCCTTCGCCGACACGAACGAGAAGCACGCGCGCCAGTACAGCCGCCACCACAAGAGCCGGTACATGTGCGGCGTATGCCACGACGTCTCGAACCCCGTGATGGCGAACCTGGCGTTCAAGAACACGGCGCCCGGTGACGGCACCACCCTCTTGCCCACGGAGCAGCAGCCGGCCTACGCCTACTCTCACGTCGAGCGCACGTTCAGCGAGTTCATGCTGAGCGACTACGGGAACGGCGCCGGCGTCACCGGCACCGGCGCGTTCGCGCCGGCCAGCTTCAAGACCTCGCGGCCCGGCAACGCCATCGCCACCTGCCAGGACTGCCACATGGCGGACACCGTCGGCGCCGGCTGCGACAAGCCCGGCACGCCCATTCGCCCGACGGGCAGCCAGGAGCACCCGAAGAGCGGGCACCCGCTCCACGACCTGACGGGTGGGAACACGCTGATGCCCTGGCTGCTCGCCAGCGCCGTCACCGGGTCGAGCAACTACGACGCGACGAACGCCACGCTCCTGAACAAGGGCTTCAACGTGCTGACGCTGAGCATGACGCTCGGGCAGCCGCCGGACCCCCCCGCGCTCTTGGCCGGCGTCGTGCGCGCGACCCAGAACCTGCAGCGCGCTGCCACCATCGAGAACGTGAGCTACACGGCCGGCAGCGGCGCGCTCGCGTTTCGCATCCGGAACCACACCGGGCACAAGCTCATCTCCGGCTACCCCGAAGGCCGGCGCATGTTCGTGAGCCTTCGCGGCTACGTGTCGGGGAACGTCGTCTCTCAGGTGAACCCCTACGACGCGACGGCTGCGACCCTCAAAGGCCTTCCAGGCTCGCCCAACAGCCCGGCGCTCGGTAGCGGCGAGCAGTATGCGGACGCGCTGGTCTACGAGGCCAAGCTCGGGAGCTCGCTCACCGGTGAGACCCACACCTTCCATTTCGCGCTCGCGACGGGCCGCGCGAAGGACAACCGCATCCCGCCCCGCGGCTTCCGCATCGCCCAGGCGAGCGCGCGCCTGGCGGAGCCGGTGTGGAACGGCGTCTCTTCGCCGAGCTACTTCAGCGCCGCGGAGTACACGGGCGGCTACGACGACGTGAGCGTGGCGCTGCCGGCGAACCTCGACGGCGTCGAGATCAGCCTCTACTACCAGTCGACGAGCCGGGAGTACGTCGAGTTCCTGCGCAACGAGATCAAGGGCACCGGCGCGACGACGCTGACCTCGCCGACGCCCTCGGGCGAGACCAACGCCTACGTCGCGCAGACCGACCCGTTCTTCTCGGGCCTGAAGGCCTGGGGCGACACCATCTGGCAGCTCTGGGACCACAACAAGGCGGTACCCGGCGCCGCGCCCATCCTGATGGCCCAGGCCGTATGGGGCTCGGTGGCGAACCCGTGTGCCGGGCCCGGCTCCAACGGCAAGGCCTGCAACGACGGCAGCCTCTGCACCACCAACGATCTGTGCGCCAGCGGCGTGTGCGTCGGCACGGTCGTGCCTTGCACGGCCCTCGATCAGTGCCACGTCGCGGGGACGTGTGACCCGTTTACGGGCCTGTGCTCGAACCCGAACAAGGCGAACGGCTCGACGTGCAGCGACAACAACGCCTGCACGCTGACGGACACCTGCCAGAACGGCGCCTGCGTCTCGGCGAGCAACGTCGTCTGCGCGGCCCTCGATCAGTGCCACGTCGCGGGCACGTGCGACCCGTCCACGGGGCAGTGCTCGAACCCGAACAAGGCGAACGGCTCGGCCTGCAGCGATGGAAACGCCTGTACGTTGAACGACGCGTGCCAGAACGGAGTCTGCACGCCTGCCAGCAACGTCGTGTGCAGCGCGCAAGACGAGTGTCACGTCGCCGGCAGCTGCAACACCGGCACCGGGCAGTGCTCGAACCCGAACAAGGCGGACGGCTCACCCTGCACCGGCGGCACGTGCAGCGGCGGGATCTGCGTCGCGACGGACGCCGGCACGGGCGGCACGGGCGGCGGCGGCACGGGCGGCACGGGAGGCACGGGCGCGACCGGAGGCACTGGCGCAACGGGCGGCACCGGCGCGACCGGAGGAACCGGCGCGACCGGAGGCACCGGCGCGACCGGAGGCACCGGCGCAACGGGAGGCACCGGCGCGACCGGAGGCACCGGCTCGAGTGGTGGCGCAGCGGGCAGCGGCGGGGCGATCACCGGCGGCGCAGCGGGCAGCGGAGGAGCGATCACCGGAGGCGCCGCGGGAACCGGCGGAGCCGCGGGCAGCGGTGGCGCGATCAGCGGAGGAGCCGCGGGCAGCGATGCCGGCATCACCGGCGGGACCACCAGCGGTGGAACCGGCGGCAAGCCCGACGCCGGCCCCGGTACCGGCGGCAAGGCGCCGACCAGCGGCGACGACGGCGGCTGCGGCTGTCGCACCGCACCCGCCGAGCGCAGCGGTGCCTGGCTGCTCGCCGCAGCCTCGATGGTGCTCGCGCTACGGCGCCGTCGCGCCTAGCTCAATTGCAGAAGAACTGGTTGTTGAGGCACACGCAGGTCGTGTTGCCGTAGTGGCACTGCGTGCTCTGCGGGAGGTTGCAGCTCGAGCCCGGGTTCGGCTCCTGCCCGGGGCACCCACCCGGGTTGGGCGTGTTGCAGTTCCACTGGCCTTGGAAGCACGAGCACCTCGTCGTGCCGTAAGCGCACTGCAGGCCCGTCTGCTGCTGAGTGCACTGGGAGTTGTCCGCCGGCGCCGTGCCCGGGCACGGCGGGCAGTTCCAGGTCTGACCGAAGCACAGGCACTTGTCGTTGCCGTACGTGCAGCGCGAGCCGCCGCCGTTGCACTGCGAGTCCTCCGCCGGCTTCTGCTGCGGGCACTGGTTGCACTGCCACTCGAGGCCGCCCTGGGCCGCGATGCACGTGCACTGGTTGTTGCCGTACGGGCAGTTGAGTCCCCAGCCGTTGCAGTTCTGGCCGTCCTGAGGGGACTGACCCGGACAGGTCGCCGCCGCGCCGCCTGTGCCCGCGCCGCCGGTGCCCGCGCCGCCGGTGCCTGCGCCGCCGGTGCCTGCGCCGCCGGTGCCTGCGCCGCCGGTGCCCGCGCCGCCGGTGCCTGCGCCGCCAGTGCCCGCGCCGCCGGTGCCCGCGCCACCCGCGCCTGCCGCGCTGCCGCCTGTGCCCGCTGCCCCTCCGCTCGTCGTGCCACCGCTCGCCGTGCCGCCCGAGCCGCCAGCGCTCGTACCACCGCTCGAGCTGCCGCCCGTCGAGGCACCACCGCTGCTCGAGCCGCCCGAGCTGCTCGAGCCGCCTTCGTCGTCACCGCCGCAGGCTCCGGCCAGAGCCGCCGCGCCGATCACACACATGCCACCAAGCCAAGCTCGCATCGCCATGTTCGTCCCTCGCTGAGATCACGATAGCATGGCCGCCCATGACCTTGCCCACTCTGGTGCTCGTGCTCCTCGTGGCTACTGCGGGATGCAGCTCCGACGGAGCGACCAGCGGTGGCGCTGGCGCGGGCGGCAGCGGCGCGAGCGGCGGCGGCGGCGGCGCCAGCGGGAGTGGGAGCGGGGGGACCGGTGTCGGAGGGGCTGTGCCGGACGGCAGCCTGGATGCCCCCTTCGACGCGCCGGGCTGCACGCTCGACAAGCCGTACTCCTCGAAGAACGCAGCCTGTAACGCCTGCGCCGAGCAGGAGTGCTGCGTTGCGATCAACGCCTGCTACGCCGACTCTGACTGCGACGATGGCTACGTGAACTGCATCCTCGCTTGCGCGCTCCTCCCGCCGGATGCGGGCGACGCGGGCATCGCCAGCTGTCTGGACGAGTGCGGTGCACAACACCCGGCGGGGAAGGCCAAGTACGACGCCGCCATCGGCTGCGCCGATTCGAAGTGCGCGGGGCCCTGTTCCTAGCGACGCCGGCGCAAGAGGCTCAGCCCCAACAGGCCGAGCGCAAGGAACCAACCGCCGTCCGAGCTCGAGCGCGACACCGCGCAGCCCCCGGAGCTCCCGGAGTCGCCCGTCGCCTGCGGCCCAGCGCCCGTGCCCGGCAGACCGCCCGTCGCAGGACCGCCGCCCGCCGGCGCACCGCCCGCGGGAGCACCTCCCCCGCCGCCCACCGGCATGCCGCCCGCGCCGGCTGCGCCGCCCGCGCCGCCGCCGCCGCCGCTGCCCGTCGCGCAGTGGTTGCTGCACGCGGTCGAGCAGGAGCTGTTGCACACGCAGTAGGCAACAGCCGAGTAGGCGTCCCAGCCGTTCGAGTTCTGCGTCTTGCAGTTGTCGAGGCACGCCGCATCGGTGCAGGCATCGGCGCAGGTCAGCGCCGCCTTGCACGCATTGGTGCTCAGGCAATCGCCGACCACCGTCGGGCACTCGCTGTTCCGGCATTGCTCGCACGCGGTGCCGCCGCCGCCGAGGGGCGCGCACGCCTTCACCGGTTGCGTGAACATCGGGAAGGTCATGTCCTGACAGACCATGCCGGAGGGGCAGGAGCCCGAGTTGCAGAAGTCGGTGCAGTAACCGCCCGGGGAGCACAGGTACGACTGGCAATGCGCGCCCGTCGTGCACGGGCTCTCGCCGACGCCCTTCGGGGTGATGGTCGAGCCACTCCCGGTCTCGAGGCTCGGCGACGCGCTCGCGGCGGCGAAGGCCTGGTTGATCAGGTCCTTGTGGTAGTCGAGCCGCACGTACTTCGCGCTGGCGTTCGGGTCGGTGCACTTCGAGACGCGGGAGGCGATGCCGATGACCGCGCCTCCAGCGGAGAGGATGGGGCCACCCGAGTCGCCCGAGCACACCGCCTGACCGGTGGAGATCTCGCCCTCGCCGGTGAGCTCGTTCCAGTCCTTGCCGACGCTGCGAATGGGCACGTTGGCGCGCATGCGGCGCTTGCCGGAGCCCTGTTGGTTGTCGTTGACGGCACCGTAACCGACCGCGGTGACCTTCTCGCCGATCTGCGGCGGGTAGTCGCGCCGGATCTTCAGCGGCGTGACGCCGGTGACGGCCTTGTTCAGCACCAAGAGCGCGATGTCGTTGTTGCAGAGGTTCTTGGTCTGCACCGTGAAGAGCTGCGCGCCCACGGCCACAGGCGTCCCCCAGAACTGAGGGGTCAGCCCCGTGAACACCTTCAGGCTCGACGCCGTGTAGTTGTTGCCGACGTGGTCGCCGTTGGTCGAGTTGCCGTTGATGTCGCAGCCGATGCCCTGCGTGACGTTCTGCGCCACGCAGTGGCGGGCGGTGAGCACCAGGTTCGGCGCGATCAGCGAGGCGGTGCAGTTGCCGCCCGGGTTGGTCAGCATCACGACCGCGGGGTGCGTGGTGTCGTCCACGCCGCCGACGATCTCTTCGGCTGCGGTGTCGACGCTGCTCGCGGGGTCGCTTCCCGAGCAAGCGACGACGGACAAGAGGGACGCGAGCCCAAGGAAGCGCAGAGGTCGATTCATGGTGGTCACCGCACCCCCGGGACCCGTCGAGTGTCGCATCAAGGGCCGGATGGGGCCAGGTGGGTGAAGCGTGCACCGACCGCGGTCATCGCTGAGAGTTGGCCGCCCGAGAACGGCGTACCCCACGGGTCGGCGAGGCGGCGGACGTGAGCACATGGGAAGGTGGGTGAACCGCGCACCTCTCCCGCCAATTCGGCCCGGCGCTCCCGAACTGAGGTAAGATCGTCCCGATGCCCTCGCGAGTCCTCCGGCGTTTGACCGGCTGTTTGGTGATCGCCGCGCTGCTCGGTGCGCCCAGCGGCGTGAGCTGGGCGGCGCCCAGCCAGAAGGAGCTCGCGAAGGCGCGCGCGCGGTTCCAACAGGCGACCGAGCTCGAGCAGGCAGGGAACTACACGCAGGCGCTCGAGGCTTTCCGCGAGGTCGGTCAGGTCCGCATGACCCCGCAAGTCCGTTATCACATCGGCTTCTGCGAGGAGAAGCTCGGAAAGCTCCTCACCGCGCTCGGCGGCTACGAGCTCGCGATGCAGGAGGCGGCCAGCGTCGACCCGAGCTTCGCGAAGGAGGTCGAGGGTCGCATCACGCAGCTCAAGGCGCGGATCCCCAAGCTCACGCTGAAGCGCGGCCAGAGCGCCAAGAGCGGGCGCATCGAGATCGACGGCGTCTCCGTGGGCGAGAACAGCCTCGGCACGCCCTTGCCCTTCGACCCGGGCCCGCACCAGGTCGAGGTGAAGCTGGGCGAGGCGACGAAGTTCTCGGAGACCGTGAGCCTGGGCGAGGGCGACTCGAAGGAGGTGGTCATCGAGTTCGCGGAGGAGAGCAAGGCGAGCGCGGGCCCTGCGGGTCCGGCCGAGCGTGTGGAGCAGGACCGAGCGCCGGCGAAGAAGTCGGGCAGCGCCCTGCCGTGGATCATCGGCGGTGTCGGCGTCGCGGGTCTCGCGGCCTCGGGCGTGTTCTTGGTGATGAAGAACCAGAAGGTGAGCGAGCTCGAGGACGCGTGCGGGCCTGGCGGGAACAAGTGCCCGGCCGACAAGGAAGCCGACTACGACGACGCCAAGAAGTACAACACGCTCTCGATGGTCAGCTTCGGCGTCGGAATCGTCGGCGTCGGTGTTGCGACGACGCTGCTGCTCACTCAGAAGTCCTCGCCGGCGAAGAGCGGCTACTACGTCGCTCCCGCCATCGGGCCGAGCGGCGGCGGCGTCGCGGCGTTCGGTCGGTTCTAGAACCCCGGGTCGTGCTTCCAGCCGCTGCCTCCCGCGGGCTTCCCCGTGGGCGCGGGTTTGGGAGCGGGCCCCGCAGCTGGGCCACCGCGCGGTCGCTTGGCGGTCGCGGTGGGCTCCGGCGCAGCCGACGCCGCGGGCTCGGCCGTCGCAGTCGGCTCGACCTTGGCCTCCGTCGTCGGCTCGGGCTTCGGCTCGGGCTTCGAAGTCACAGTCGTGGTGGGCTCCGCCGCCTTCGCGGCGGGCGCGGGCGCCTCGGGCTTTCGCGTCAGGAAGAACGCCAGCGCGGCGACGGCGCCGAGCGCCACGAGGCCGCCTATGGCGAGCGGCAGCATGCTCCGCTTCTTGGGGACCGGCGCGAGCCCGAGCTCGATGCCCTCGCCCGGCGTCGGCGCCAGGGCGCGTGAGCCCGTGGTCTCGCCGAACAGATCCGGCGTGCTGAGCGAAGGAGCGTTGTTAGGGTCCGACGGGCGCGTGATGCCGCTCAGGTCTTGCGAAGAGGCCGTGTTGATGGCCGACACACCGCTGCCCGTCTGCATCGACGGTGGCGGCTGCGAGTCGAGCAGCTCGCGCAGGGTCGGTCCCGGCGGAGCTGCGGCGCGCTTGTCCGCAGTCTCCAGGGCCGCCGCGAGGGCCTTCGCGTGCTGCTCGCGCCGATCACCGAACAAACCGCGGACGACGGCGGCGACTTCTTCGTCCGTGCTCGCGCGCAGGTTGCGGGGCAGGCTCTGATCGAGGGCGCGCGCGAGATCGTTCGCGGTCGGGAAGCGCTTGGCCGGATCTTTCGCGAGCGCCTGCATCAGGATGCGCTCGAGCATCATCGGGTAGCCGGGCACGAGTCGATGCGGCGGCGGCGCCGGTTTGGGGTCGCAGATGCGGAACAGCGTGGCGGCCTCGTTCTCCTGCCGGAACGGGTGCCTGCCCGTGGTGAGCAGGTAGAGCACCGTGCCGATGGCGAAGACGTCCACGCGGCGATCGATGGTCTTCGCCTGGATCTGCTCCGGCGCCATGTAGGCGACCTTGCCCTTGACCTGCCCGGCTGCGGTGCCGCCGTCGCCGTGCGCCGTCGCCTTCGCGACGCCGAAGTCCACCACCTTCGCCACGCCGTCGTAGGTGACCAGGATGTTCTGCGGCGAGATGTCACGGTGCACGAGCCCGACGAGCTGGCCCTTCGCGTCGCGCAGCTCGTGCGCGGCGTGCAGCCCGGCGCAGGCCTGCATCACGATGCGGACGGCGACCGGGAGCGGGATGCCGCCGCTCTTCTTCGCCTCCTTGATCAACTGATGGAGCGGAATGCCGTCGATCCACTCCATCACCATGTAGAGCACGCCGTCCTGCTCGCCGAGGTCCAAGGTCTCGACGACGTGCGGATGGCGCACCTGAGACGCGAGCGACGCCTCGTCCAAGAACATCTGCTCGAACTGAGTGTCCTCGGTCAGCTTCGGCAGCATCGTCTTGACGGCGACGATCTTCTGAAAGCCGCGCGTGCCCTTGAGGCGCGCGGCCCACACCATGGCCATGCCGCCGCTCGCGATGGGCAGCAGCAGCTCGTAGCGACCGAGCACGTGCCCCGCGCCGACGTCGCCGGCGAATGAGGGGCTCTTCGGGGCCATTGCGGCAGACACTCGGAGACAAGTGTCGCAGACCGCGACGCGGCGCTCAACAATCCGCCGTCTCCCACATCGGCGTACCTACGTCACCAACCGGAGCCCCGCCGGGAGCTCCTCACCGAAGAACTCGGCCCGCTCTCGGTCTTCCACGGGCACGACCTCGCGCACTGCACGGATCCAGTCTGAATCTACGTTCACTGCTTCCAGGGCCTTCGCGGTGCGCTCGCGCAGCGCGCCGGGGACGTCCCGGGCTCGATCCCCCGTGGCGCGCGCCATGAGCATGGCTGCGCGCGGCGCCGTCGCGACCTCGCTCCACTTCTCGCGCAACAGGTGGTCGAGCCAGCGCTCGGCCGCGCGAGTCGAGACCACGTGGTGCAGGCTCGCGTACGCCGGTGCGCGGGCGCCCAGGCGGCCGATCGCGGCCCAGAGCCGCGGGTTCTGCTCCGTCCAGGTGCGCTCGATGAGCCACTCGCCGAGCTGCTCGCGGCGCTCGGGAGCGACGCGCTCGAGCGCGGACGCGAGCTCGAGCATCTCGTCGAGGGCTTGCGGCTTCATGCCCTTCGGCTTCTTCCCCGCCTGCCCGGCCGGCGCCAGGAAGGGGTCGACGCGATCGCGGATGTGCGCCTGCAGGTTCTCGGCGAGCCCGCCCGCCATGCGGCGCCACGCGATCCAGAACTGCTGCCAGCCTCGCGCCTCGTCCTGGAAGACGAGGCCTTGCTCGAACAGCGGAGAGAGCGCGCGGATGCGGCCGGGGTCGAGCGGGTGCCCGTAGCCGGGGCGCAGGCAGTAGCCCGCGAGCATCCAGAACACGCGCTCGTGGTCGAGCGACCGGCGGCGCGCCTTCGCGAGCGGCGCCGCGACGTCGAAGAGCGCGCGACACAGCTCGCCGCTCCAGCTCTCGCGCTCGCCCAAGATGCGGGTGAGCTCGCGCCACAGGTCCTTGACCTCGCGGTCCTTCACGTCGGCGGCGGCCTTGCCGAAGACGCGCTCCACGGCGGTGCGCGCCTCGTCGAAGCGCGCGCTCGCGGGGCGCACGCTCGGGCGCGGCCGCTCGGAGACGCGGCTCTCCTCGGCGCGCTCGAGGGCGCGCAGCTCGAAGGCCAGCGCGAAGCGGCGCGGCTGTTTCACGGCGGCGCTCTCGATGCACGCGAGCTCGAGCGTGCCGACCGGCGACAGCTCGCCGACCAGCTCGACCTGCACCTCTTCGCCCGCCTCGGCGGCCTCGAAGGTCGAGGCCACGGGCGCGAGCAGCTCGAAGCGCGGGTCCTCCAGGCTCACGATCTCGCCCGGCGCGTGCAGCGCGTGGTCCGCGGAGTAGAGCTCGAAGCGTACCGGTCGGCCCACGCGTAGCGCGAGGGGTAGCCCCGCGGCGACGTGGCGTTCGCCCTCGCGGGCGCCGCGGGGCACCACGCACACGGCGCGGCGCGGGCCGGCGCCCTCGATGCCGAGGTAGAAGCCCTGGGCCGAGCCGCCGCCGATGAGCAGGCCGTGACCCGCGAGGGCGAGCCCGTACGCGACCGCACCGCGGGCCACTGCCAGGTCGGGGTCGTGCTCGGGAAGTCGCTCGGTGCTCGTCTCGCCCCAGGAGCGCACCACGCCGAGCACGCGTTCGGCCGCGCGCTCGGCCCGGAACACGCCGCCGTTGAACAGCACGGCGCGCACGGGCGCGTCCGCGTGGCCGGCGACGAACGCGGCCAGGTGGCGAGTGATGGCGGCGTCGTGCTCGTAGGGCAGGCCAAACGCCACCAGGCCGGAGCGCCCGCGCCTCGGGGCCTCCGTGAGCGCGCAGGGTGGGAAGAACCCCTCGAGCACGACGCGATCGACCTCGTCGCGCGAGAGCTCGGTGCGCAGCGTGGTGCCGACCAGGGCCGAGCCCGCGGAAGCCAACGCGATGGGCGCGCTCGGCGGCGCGTCAGCGGCGAGCAAGGTCTCTTTCGCAGCGCGACACGCCAGCACGAGCTGACCGAAACGCCGCGCGTCGAGGTGCGCTGGCGGCTCGACCCAGCGCCGCTCGCACAGGTGCGCGAGCGCGAGGTCCATGTTGTCGCCGCCCAGGAGCAGATGGCGTCCGACCGCGACGCGCGTGAGCGCGAGCTCGCCGGCGCCGTCGCGGCTGACGCGGATCAAGGTCAGGTCCGTGGTCCCGCCCCCTACGTCGCAGACCAGGACCAGGCCCCCCGCCAGCTCGGCCAGGCGCTCGAGCCCGAGGTGAGTCATCGCGTCGTAGAACGCGGCCTGGGGCTCCTCCAGCAAGCGCGGTAAAAGCCCTGCTTCGCGCGCGGCGCGCACGGTGAGCAAGCGCGCGGTCTGATCGAACGACGCGGGCACGGTGAGCACGACGTCCTGCTCCGCGAGCGGGTGCTGCGGATGCGCGCGGTCACAGGCGCGGTGGATGTGCGCGAGCAGGCGCGTGCAAGCCTCGACGGGCGAGAGCCGCTCGAAGCCGTCGTCGGCAGCACCCCAGGGCAGGATGGGCGCGCTTCGATCCACCGCGGCGTGACAGAGCCAGCTCTTCGAGCTCGACACCACGCGGCCGGGTACTTCCTGGCCGCGCCGGCGCGCCACCTCGCCGATGGCCCAGGGCGCGTCGCCGAACGGGTCCGCCGGGATCTCGCCGGGCAGCGGCGCATACAGGAACGAGGGCAACAGAGCGCGCTCCTCGCGCTCGCCCGTCGAGACGAGCTGAGGGACGAGGAACACCTCGACCTTCGCGCCGGCCTCGCGCTTCGCCCAGGCCACCACGCTGTGGGTGGTGCCGAGGTCGATGCCGACGACGAGGGCGG
>Ga0233425_10006397_pt1 | contig 17518 bp, 19 predicted proteins | sample Watercolumn_Towu_2_FD_181712 | JGI IMG/M metagenome (GOLD analysis project Ga0233425, IMG submission 181712) | Freshwater microbial communities from Lake Towuti, South Sulawesi, Indonesia - Watercolumn_Towuti2014_140_MG | ecosystem: Environmental > Aquatic > Freshwater > Lake | place... | reverse complement strand
GCACAACAACCACACTTCCAGGTACCACGACTACAACACCTACGACTGGACCAACAACAACTACACCCACTACAACTGTCACCACACCTACTACAACGCCTACTACACCTACTACCGGGGTTGCTGCAGCTGGAACAATAGCAGTCTTAGCCTTAACAGGTTATAGTTCATTGTGGTATATAGTTGGTTCTATATTGGTTGCGTTAGGTATAGTTTGCGGTTCTATGTATTTATCTGTATCTTTAAGAAGAAGATAATATAGCCACTAAGCAAAATAAAGTTTCTATATTCAGAATAAAAGGGAGGGTTAATTTACAATAATCCTCCCTTTCTGGTAAATATATTAAATTGTTTTATCAGTTTTAAATTATTCAATTTCCAGTTTCAAATGGATAACCTTTTTCCTGCCATTCAAAAATACCATTCCCTGTTAGATTATAAACTTTATCGTATCCATTGTTCATTAAAAATATAACTGCCTGCTCACTTCTGCCGCAGCTGGAACCATTACAATAAACAATTATTGGTTTATCTCTGGGCAATTCTGACAATCTTTCTGAAATATCACTAACTGGCATTAACACCGCTCCTCTTATATGGCCATTGTTATATTCTTCAGTGCTTCGAACATCTAAAAATATATATTCATCGTCTGAAACATATGCACCGTAAGCTTCATCAACAGTAATTCTTTTAATTTCTGAGTCAAGAATAAAATTCTCAACTGAGTTATTATTTTGAGAAATTTTTTTTATAATGTCATTTTTAATGTTTTTTCCCATGTTTGTAAAATTTAAAAGAAGCATAGCAATAACCAGAATAAATCCAGTAGCCATTAAAATTATTAAAAAAAATCTTAATATAGATTCTTTTTTTATATTTATAGATTTATTTTTTATCATTATTCTTAAAATAAATATCTTGTTAAAATTATTTTATAAGCTAAAATTTTATAATATTTTATATTAAAAATGTTGTTTTCTAAAATAAATAATTTTCATTATAAATATGGGAATTTATAAAAGCTCTAAAAAGCTAAAAATATTTGTTATCTCTTTTTGCTGTTTAGCTGTACTTTCAGGTATCGGGTTTATTACTTATCCGTTTTTTTCCAATTTATTTGGTAATTTAAGCCAGGAAAGAGCAATTAATCAGTGGGAAGAAATCAGGGAAAATTTAAATACTGATAGCATTGTTAATAACTCACTTGGTTCAGAACAACCCCAGGTTTCTGATAATAATTCTATAAATAATTTAGATGTTTCAGTTAGTAATGGAAATAAATATGACTATCTGGTTCCAAATGATTTGATGGATAAAGATTTTTTTGAAAAACTTGGCGGGGAAGACTATTTTCCTTTAAAAATTAATATACCAAAAATTCAGGTCGAGTGGCTTGTAAATGAAGGAACTGATATTAAGACTCTAAAAAAAGGGCCTGGTCATTACATTGAAACAAAGCTTCCTGGTCAGGTCGGCAGGTGCGCAATTGCAGGGCACAGAACAACATACGGAGCACCCTTTAACCAGATTGATCTTTTACAGTCCGGGGACCTTATTTATTTAGAAACTTATAAGGGTCTAATTTTCACTTATGTGGTGACAGGGACAGTTATTGCAAGACCAACCGATGTATTTGTACTTAATGGTAGTAACACAAGTGACTTGATTCTTACTACCTGTGAACCAAAATACTCTGCAGCCAAGCGATTAATTGTTATTGCCAAACTGATTGAAATAATACCAGTAAATTTGAAATTTGATTTGTGATGATTTTTTTAAAAAGACATTTATGGAAAATTATAATTATTGCTATATTTTTAATAGTTGCAGCTTTTGGAACTGATTTTTTATTTTCGTATTTCGCGGCCAAAACAAAATCTGAGGAATTACTGAATCTGGCAGCAGAAAGTAAAGTATTGAATGAAAATTTAATAAAAAAAAGACTGGAATTTTTAGAACAAAGCCAGGAGAAAGAGGTTCAGGAGATAATAGAATTTGATAAAAAAATACAAATTCTATTAAAAGATTATAATGAACAAATTATTGAATTTGATTACCCTGGAATAAAAAAATACCAAAACATTGAGGAGTTCAAATCTATAATTCAGAATAACTTGGAAAATTCTGAAGATTTTAAAGATAAAATTAATAAAATAGATTATATACCTAAACAAACGACCGGCTACCAGGAAATTATCATTTCATATATGGATAATAATATTAAGATATGCAAATTACTTTTAGACTATTATAATAGCAATAATTATGCAAATTTTGATTTAAATGAATTAAAAAAAATCTATGACAGCAATATTGAGATTTCAGTTAGAATTAATGAAGAAAGAATAAGGATTTTTAGAAATAACAATATTGAATACTTAATTAATGGAGATTGAGTACTATTGAATAAATGTTTAAATAGTTAAGATTAAAATATAAAAAACTAATTATTTAAAAATTAAAATTGCTGGAAAATGATAATTTAAAAATTTCTTATTTTACAAAGTTTTTTGATTTATTAATTGGGCTTTTAATTATTATAATCGGTTTTTTTACTATTCTTTTTGTAACGTCCAAATTGGGAGTTGGTCTGTCTACTGATTCCGCCGGCTACATGGCCGCTGCAAAAAACATTGTTAGTGGTAATGGCGCAAGCATACTAAAAGACTCATTTGGAAACTCTGTGATGACGTGGCCACCATGGAGAGATAATGAGGTAATACATTTATTTCCATGGCCCCCTTTTTATTCCGCAGTACTTTCAATTTTTGGTTTCTTGAAAATAAACCTGTTTTTGGCAGCAAGGTTTTTAAATGCATTATTATTTGGTTTAAATATCTTTTTAGTAACTTATTTTATTAGAAGATATCTAAGATCCTCTTTCTTAATGATATTTGCAGCTATCGTTTTAATTACCTCCAGGCAAATGATCGAGATCCATTCCATGCTTTGGTCTGAACCGCTTTTTATTTTTCTTGGCTTAACAGGTTTCATGTTCCTGTTTTATTTCCTGGAAAATAAAAAAAGTCTTTTTTTACTAGCTGCATCCTTATTTTTTGGACTGGCCTTTTTCACAAGGACTATCGGGATTTCACTAGTAGCAACTGGCGCATTTGCTGTTTTACTTTATAGCGGAATGAAGCTGAAAAATAAAATAGTTTATTCTGCTTTATCGGTTTTTGTTGGATTATTGCCATTTCTGGTCTGGACATTGAAAAATAGGCTCGCTTATGGTTCAAATAGTACAGAAATTATGTTTCTTCCATTACATATCAGATATTATTCAAGCATTCTCGATACGCTATCCCTTTGGATAATTCCTTATAAGGCGTCATTAAAGATAAGGATAATATTAATAGCCATAATCATAGTAGTATTGATTTCAATTTCTATTTTTATAGCTTATAAAAATAATAGAAAAAATTTAGACAATGAATATAAATTAAACTCAAAAATAATCCGCACCTTGCTGTTTTTTATCCTGTTCTATTTCATAGCTTTGTTAATGGCCAGACATTTTTTTGATGAGAGCATAACGATTGGTGACAGCAGGATATTGATACTTGCGCTTATAGCTATTTTCACTGTTTTTATATTTTTTTTAAAAAGATTTATTGATTTCTTTTATGAAAAAGAAAACATAAAATTATTGGCTTATCTTTTTTGTGGCCTGATGATAACTTCTATACTTTGGAACACTAATTTTATCAGTTTATATAAATATGGCCACTGGTACTCCACAAATGCCTGGTATAGTTCCGAAACATTAATAGAGTTGAAAAAAATACAAAAAGTAAATACACCAATATATACTAATGAGCCTGCAGTAATTTATTTATTTCTGGAACGAGGTTCCATGCAGTTACCGGAAAAATCAAATATGCGTACCGGAAAATTAAATTCCAATTACCAGGAAGAACTGAATAAAACATTGCAGGAAGCAAAAGAAAACGCTGGACTTATTGTATTTTTTGACCAGGGTTATGGTATTTTTCCAAAAGAGCAGGAAATTATGGCGGAAAATAACAATGATTATAAATTACAATTGTTTAAGGATACTGCAGATGGAGCGATATATAAAATCAATTAGGTGAGTGTATCATAAATATTTTTAAGCAAAAAAGTTATTTAAAAAATAATCGGTATCTTTTAATAATGTATTAAAAATTAAAAATGTTAAGAGCCAAAAATATTAATAATGAGGATTATTTAAAAATTCTTCCAACTATTCTAGGCTTTTTAATAGTTGCAATTGCTGGTTTTTTAACAATAATCTTTATTACAATCAAATGGGGAATTGGGCTGTCTCCTGATTCAGCAGGTTATTTAGCTGCAGCAAGAAATATAATTAATGGAAATGGTATAAATATACTTTTTGATAAATATGGTAATCCATTGATGACATGGTTACCATGGAGAGACCATGAAATAGTGCATTTATTTCCCTGGCCTCCTTTTTATCCTGCAGTACTTTCAATTTTTGGTTTCATAAAAGCAAACCTGTTTTTAACAGCAAGGTTTTTAAACGCTTTTTTATTTGGCCTAAATATCTTTTTAATTATTTATCTTATAAAAAAATATTTGAATTCAACTTTTTTGGCAGGTTTTGCAGCCATTATTTTAATTGTCTCAAAAGATATGCTCAGTATCCATTCTTTATTCTGGTCAGAACCGCTTTTTATTTTCCTGGGCTTAATGGGGTTTGTCTTTCTTTTTTATTTCCTGGAAAATAAAAAAATCCTTTTTTTGCTTATATCATCTTTATTTTTCGGGCTTGCTTTCTTTACAAGGACTATCGGGATTTCATTGATAGCAACTAGTGCAATTGCTGTTTTACTATATAGTGAAATGAAGCCGAAAAAGAAAATTATTTATACAGTTTTATCGGTTTTTACTGGATTTTTACCATTTTCAATTTGGACATTAATGAATAGGATTAATTACGGGAGCTCACCAGCGGAATTTATTTTTCATCCTTTAGGTTCTAATGCTTATATAAACATTCTTGATACATTATCCCTTTGGGTAATTCCCGATAAAGCATCTCCAAAAATTAGGATAATACTGGTGTCTGTTCTTATATTTGTAATGATTATTATTTCTTTGTTCATAACTTATAAAAATCGGAAACAAAAAATAGATAGTGATTACAGGTTAAACTCAAAAATAATATGCACTTTATTATTTTTTATACTCTTTTACTTTATTGCGCTGTTATCTGCAAGATATTTTTTTAATAATGCAATAAACCCGAGCGATGTAAGAATGCTGTTACCTGTACTCATAATAATATTTTTAGTCTTTTTATTCGCAATAAAAAGAATCATAGATTTTTATAATAACGAAAATGGTATTAAAATTTTAATATATGTTTTTTTTGGGATTATGCTGACTACCTCTGTATTAAATACAAATGCAATTAATATATTTAGAAATGGACATGCCAGCAGGGTCTGGTACAATTCAGAAACTATAACAGAATTAATAAAAATCCAGAATGTAAATATCCCAATATATACTAACGAACCTGCTGTAATTTATTTGTTTGCTGAAAGAGGTTCATATCAGTTGCCATTAAAACGCAATATACATACAAACAGGGAAAATGCTAATTTTGCTAAGGAACTTGAAAATGAACTGGCAATAATAAAAGATAATAATGGAATAATAGTATTGTTTGACGGAGGATGGGATATTTTCCCGAACAAACAGGAAATAAATGAACAGGCAATAAAATCAGGTTATGAAATGGAATTAATTAAAGATAGTTCTGATGGTGAAATATTTAAAATAAAAAACTGAAAATAATCTACTTATTTTTATTTAATAATATTAAACACAAAATTGCTTTGTTAAATGAACAAAAGACTGTATGTTTAAAAAATATTTAAAACCATGAATAAAAAAATAGTAGTAATGCTACCCACATATAATGAAAAAGAAAACATAGGTAAAATGATAGAAATCCTAGAAAATGAGATTTTTTCTAAAATTAAAAAATTCGATATGAGCATACTTGTAGTTGATGATAATTCTCCGGATGGCACTTCTAATGTTGTAAGGGAAAAAATGAATAATTATAAAAATATCATGATTTCCAGTGATAAAAAGAAGGGCCTGGGCGAAGCTTTTATCAGAGGTGTTAGATATGCAACTAATGAAATGAAAGCAGATGCAGTTATAAAAATGGATGCAGACTTTCAACATGATCCAAAATATGTCTTGGATTTAATTAATAAGTATGATGAAGGGTATGATTATATTGTAGGTTCAAGATTTATAAAGGGAGGTAAAGTTCCTAATAATTGGAATATATGCAGAAAATTTATTTCTAAATATGGTGGGCTTTGCACTAGAATTATATTGTTTTTTCCAAATATAAATATCATTAAAGATGTAAGCTCAGGACTGAAGCTCTTAAGTGTGAAAAATGTGCTAGATAAGTTGGATTTTTCAAAAATTTCATCAGGTTTTTACTATACTACTCAGTTAATTTATCAAGCGATAAGTTTAGGCATTAAAGTCACAGAGATTCCAATAGAATTTAAGATAAGAGAAAAAGGGAAAACAAAAATGCCTTTTAGCAATATCCCAATGACTCTAAAGACAATGATATTATTAAGATTATCCCGTAATAAAAATGATAAGGTCTTAAATACTAAATGCATCTAGGATTCCATCTCAGATGTATAAAATCTATTTTAGATAATGCAAAATAGCGCAAAGATAATTTAAATATTTTGTATGTACAGAAAAATTACTTTTAAAAAAACAAATCTTTTTAATGATGCTTATCCATTTATAATTACTATAATTTTTTTGGTAGCAAGCATCTTATTAGTCATAAGACATGAGTTTTGGAGAGATGAGGTTATTTCATGGCAGTTTGGTTCGGAAACCTCTTCATTTTCTGAATTTATTAAAGTAATTGATATTAATGGGAATAATACTTATTTGTGGTTTGCGTTATTATACTTTGTATCACATTTCATAATAAATAATCCAGAAATCATGAAAGTGATTCACCTTATTATATCTACCGCATCTGTTTTTCTAATATTGAAGTATGCGCCGTTCAATAAAATAATTAGAGCTATGATTGTATTCAGTTATTTTTTCTTTTATGAATATTCAATAATATCAAGAAACTATGCACTGGGTATATTATGTATAGTGGTATTTTGCATTCTATACAAAAATAAATACAGAAATATTCTACCAATATCTATTACTTTATTTTTTATAGGTCAGGCAAATATACTTTCTTTTATGATCTCAATAGCTTTGTTTTTAATGTTATTAATAGAATTTTTTATCGAAAGAAAGTTTGTAATTAAGAATATAAAAGAAATATATATAATTTCTTCACTATTGATAGTTTTTAGTGGAATATTTTTAGTTTATTTGCAGATTGATTCACAAATATCAATGTCTTACTCACAACCATCAGTTTCCAGCATATTGGGTAGAAGCTTAGAAGAAAATAGTGTTTCGGCTATGCATGTCGCTTCAAATTTGGTAGATGCTTATATACCAATTCCACAGTATATTTTAAATTTTTGGGATAATAACAGATTAATCACTAATCTATTATCAAACTATAAATTTCTTTATACTTATATACTTTCAGGAGTATTATTTATAATTCCTATATTTGTAATCAAAAGAAAAGTTATCTTACCATATATATTAGGTTCTATATTAATTTTATTTATCCCCTTTTTTATCTGGAGAGGATACATCCGTCATTTTGGACACCTTTTTATATTATTTTTATTTTGTATATGGCTATCCAAAATTAATGTAAATGATAGATACCTTATTAATTTTAAAGGAAAAACAAACAACTTATTACAAACTATATTACTGTATATTTTATTACTCCCGTCACTTAACGCATCTTCTGTAGCGTTCATTTATGACTGGCAGTCCCCATTTTCTAATGGTAAAAATGTCGCCGAATATGTTAAAAACAATTTTAATGAAGATAATTTAATGATTGTAGGGCACCTTGACTATTTAACGGAGACAATCACTGGTTACCTAAACAAGGATATTTATTATCCAAATTCTAAAAGCATTAAAAAGCTGGTTGATTGGCATAACAGGATTGATGGTTTAAAAACCAATGAAGTATTTAGTGAAGCTGATTATTTTGCAGCAGAATATGATCAAGTCCTAGTTATAAATTCATCGCCTGTAGAAGAGAAGGATATTCCATTAAATTATATATTTTTAAACTCTTTTAATAATGCAATAGTTGCAACTGAAAATTATTATTTATATGTATTTAACAAAAATAATTTTATGAGTAAAACAGACCTAATTCTAACCATTGACTATTCAAATTTCAACAATTACTGGACACCTGTGAATCAATGTAAATTCGTGTTTAAAAATAAACTGATAAATATAAAAGTTGAAGGCGATGATCCTTATTTTCAAAGCACATTTTCATTTGAATTTAAAAATAAACTACCACTTCTATTGTTAATATCAATTAATTCTCCAGTAAATGGAAGATTTCAGGTTTTTTATAAGAGGGCTGATAATATTTATAATGAAGAAGATAGCCGAATTTTTACATTATTTGAGGGGGAAAATATCATATATGTTGGTATTCCATATTCAGAAAACTTAGAAAGTATTAGGATTGACCCCATTGATAAAAATCAGGATTGTGTTATAAGTAAAATGGATTTATATTACATCAATGAATGATTCTATTTTTTAAATCACAATATAATTATCCTAAATATAATAATTTAAAAATTTTTTAACAAGCCTAAAGCTTTTACTCTAGAAAATGTAGAGTGATCTGGGGTCATGGAACTTTAATCTATACCTAAAGAATTCAAGCTTGGTATGTTTTAATACTTTTAATTATTTTATCTTCTTAAAATGAGCCTGTATTGTGTGATTCTTATCTACATTGGTAAAAGTATAGCTGTTTGATGCATAGTTTTTATGTTTTACATTGTCTACTCTTAGCCACTCCAGCTTATAGCCATCTTTTGCCTCCAGAGTAAATGTCAGGTTAGAACCTTTGTCAACAGATTGGTTCCCTTTGGGAGAAATGCTTCCACCGTAATTTGCGCTTGACGTTATATGAAATAATTGCTTTTCGTGAGTATCATCGGTATTATTGTAAAGATTCTTGCCATTTGCATATAAAAGTCCAGTAGCGCACATGGATATGACTAGCAGAACTATAATTCCCAGAATAATCTTTTTTAACATTTTTTCCTCACCTCTTTTAAAAAGTATAATACTACTTCTAAGTGAAATTACAATAATTTAATAAGATTAAAATAACATTAGAATTTAACTAAATTTACTGAGAAAGAATAACTAGTTTATTTACCATAGCCTACATCTTAAATTAAAAGGGAGTTGCAACATGATAACCCCCTTTGTTATTAGATACAGGTCTATTAAATTTTTTTACTCTTTTTTAAATCATCTTCTTTGCCTGGTCCGCCAATACTTCTGCCTTTAAAGACACCACCCTTTTCAATTGATAATAATGAATCAGGTTGGATCAGATCCCCAATAAATTTACCGGTCGATGTAATATCTACCTGGCCTGAAGCATTTAATATACCTTCAAAAGAGCCTGATATTATAGCGTTTTTAGTATTTATATTTGCTATTACGTTTGCATTTCTTCCAATCGTTATGGTTTCGTCAGAAGTAATATCCCCGGTAATTTTTCCGTCTATTTTAGCTGAACCTTTAAAACTTATGGTCCCATCAATTTTTACGCCGTCTGTTATTATTGTCTCTGCTGCCATTTTTGCCTTTCATTATTATTTATGACTTCTATTTTAAAAACCATTTAAACCCGAATTTGGTTTTAATGTAATTTATAAACATCAACAGATCATCAAGTTCTTTTCTTTGCTCTTTACTTGCAGTATCAACTGCTTTATGGATTTGCTTCGTTATGTCTTTTAAATCATCTTCCAGTTCTTTTTTATTGTACTCATGCCGGGATATCTTTTGTTCTATAATGGCAAATCTACTTTTTATATTATTTATTTCAGACATTTGCAAACTGGATATTATTTTATATTTTTATATTTTAACATTTTATAGCTATGAGCATATAATTTCTTCACATTGAATCTAAAATGCATTATAAATTATGTTAATTATAATTTTAGTGGTATATTCATTAAATAGTTTAAATTGGAGAATAATAATGCAGTTCCATGCCTGATAAAAAGAATTTTAAATTAAAAAAAATACTTTTTTATCTTAACCTTCTGGTTTTTTTGCTCACCAGCATTTTTCTGCTTGCAAATCTATTGAATTCCTGGGAGAAAAATTTTAATTTTTCATTTATCTGGTATCTCCTCATATTGGTTGCCTGGTGTGCAGGGGTCTATTTTCAGGGAAGGTGGGTTTTTAGAAGAAACAAAATAAAAGAGGACGACAGTATTGCAAGTAGAGATGAGAATAAAGCATTTATAGTTTCGGAAAGTCCAATTTCTGAAAATAATTTAAGTAAAGACAGTAGTGAAGATCTGTCATATTATTCAGGAGATATCAGCAATAGTGAAAGAATTGTCTTAAAATCAAAGGGATTATATGAAATACCTGACTATATAAAAGATTTTACTGGTTTAAAACAATTATATTTATATGGAAATAAAATTAAAACTCTGCCTGATTTCATATGCAATCTGAAAGATTTAGAATTATTGGATCTCACCGGCAATCAATTGACTGAACTACCTGAAACTATTGGAAATCTTATAAATCTAAAAAAGCTAAATTTATCTTTTAATAAACTGGAAAAGATTCCAGATTCCATTGGAAAATTAAAAAATTTGCAGGTTCTGAATTTAATCCATAATGAATTAGCATCACTTCCAAATTCTATAGGGGAGCTAACAAACTTAAGGGAGTTATATCTTATGGCAAATAAAATAAATGGTCTGCCTGATTCAATTATTAAGCTTAAGAATTTGGAAATAATAAATTAATATAAAGTAATATAAAGTAACAAATAATTTTATAAATTAAAAATAATAATATAATAATTTAATAATAATTTTATAATTATTACTTGACATATATATAATTACCCACTATAATTTTATTTCTACTACAAAATAATATATTGAAGCAAAATTTAGTAGCGTTGATTCTTTTTTTAAAAATTGGACGCTTGAAAAAAGAGGAGCTAATAGCGAAACCGACTAAATATAGTCGGTTTTTGTGTTTTTAAGGCTTATATTTTTACAATTATGAATTTAACGATAAATAAAAGATAAAACAATAAAATGAATAAGTTCTTTTTGAAAATTTATATTTTTTTCATCTGCAGGGAAAGAGGAGCAACTGCTGTTGAGTATGCAATTATGGCATCTTTGATAGCTGCTGTAGTAGTAGTTTCAGTTTTTACGCTTGGAGAAAAAACCAATGCTCTTTTCCAAAGAGTGAATTTTTGATTTTTGTATTTGCTGGAGGAGGTGAAAACATGAAAAAACTGGGTTATAAAATATTAGGACTATACCTGAAACTGAGATACAGTGAAAGAGGAGCAACAGCAGTAGAGTATGGAATAATGATTGCACTTATAGCTGCTGTAATAATAGGTACTGTCTTCACTATCGGTCAACGTTTAAATGCGGCTTTTCAGGATGTAGCGGGACAACTTCCTACTTAATAATGGACTATCAGAAATCAAAACCTGGTGCTGTTAATGCTACAATATACAGCACCAGGAAATTATTAGTAGGTATTCTGCTATTTTATTTACTGAATTAAAATTTACCCATAAGTTTTAATATTATGAGAAATATTAATTTTAACAAGCAAAAGGGTGCCAGTGCAGTAGAGTTTGCATTGATACTGACTCCTTTATTCGTGCTTGTTTTTGCTATTTTCCAATTTGGTATTCTTTTTAACCATTGGATTGCTATTACCCAGGCGGCCAGAGAAGGCGCAAGACTTGCTGCTGTTGACGAAGACCAATCTGTAATTGAAGAAGCAATTGAATCCGGAGCGCCTTCAGTAGATATCAGTACAATATCTATAACAGGACTTCATGGCGAGGTAGGAACCCCGGTAACAGTAACTGTAACTGGGTGGCCTGTTAATTTAAACATACCTTTTTTAAATCCAAGGTCGATTCCAATTTCCAGTTCCGCAACATTGAGAATCGAATATAAACAACCATAATATATAAATTCCATAGAAGAAATGTTTTTTAAAACAAAAGATCAAAAAGGTGCGGCAGCAGTAGAATTTGCTTTATTATTGCCAATACTTGTAATTCTGGCATTCGGGATTATTTATTTTGGCCCTGTATTCAATAATTATATTGCAATCACTCATGCAGCAAGGGACGGGGCAAGGCTATTGGCAATAAAAGCTAAATTCGATACCAGTGGCAATCTTGACACAGAAGGAGAGTACACTGATGCGAGACTGCGATTAAATATAGAAAATAATTTACCCGCCCATGTAAAAAACTCTTATTGGGGGCATCTTAATAATCTTATAGTCAACATTAATCATGCATCTCCACCAGAAATTGGAGCTGATGTCAGTGTGGAAGTAACCGGTGATTTTATTTTAAATATTCCTTTAGTATTTAATAACAGAAACGTAACAATTTCAAAAGAAGTAATCATGAGACAGGAACAATAATGAATTAAGCTAATAAGCAGGTGATTCTATGTTAACAATAAAAAAAATTAAACAATATGTTAACCGTACAAATGGCCAAGCTGCAATCATCGTAGCACTCCTTGTAATTTCATTTGTCGGGATGACAGCACTTGTTGTGGATATGGGCTCTCTTTATGAAGACAGGAGGACTTTGCAGGGCGTTGCAGATGCAGCAGCATTAGCAGGAGCACAGGAATTACCTGATACTAATGCTTCCACTCAGGCAGCACTGGCAAGTATCTCAAGTAACTATCCTGATGATGCAAATGTATCTTCAACAATAGTGTTTCATGCGTTTGGTGGTGTTGATGACACCATGATAGTAGTAACAGTGTCAAATCCCGATAGTCCGATCAGGTTGGGTTCGGTCTATGGTCTAAGTTCTAAAAATGTGGGAGCAAGCGCTACTGCAGTTATCGGATCCCCTGCAGGTTATCCGGTAGTACCATGGGGATTACTTGAGGGTACATACACACCTGGCGGGGAATATACACTCAAGTATGGTGCACCCCCGGAACCTGCTCCAGGAAATTTTGGGGCATTGGGCATAGATGGGCCAGGAGCAAATACATATGAGGATTGCATAGTATATGGGTGTGAAACGCTTATAAGGATAGGTGATTGGATAGATGTAAAAACCGGAAATATGGCTGGTCCCACAAGGGATGGGGTGCGAGATAGGGTTGCCCTGAAACCTGATGGGATCTGGTCAGATGACAGCTATCTTTTTACTGAAGACTATGATTTAAAAAATGGGGATAGCCAGTTTATTATCGTTCCTATAATCAGCCCATGGCCGCACGGTCATTCAGATCAGGTCCAGATTTTAGATTTCAAACCATTTGTTATTACAGGATATTCGGGTCATGGTGGCCAGGCAGAAGTAATTGGCACATTCCTCAGTACCGCACTGATAATTACTGATGGAGCAATAAGCGGCCTTGATGAAACCGGAATTAAAATTATAAGACTGATTGAATAGCATACATAAGTTTTATTTGGTTTTAGAAAAAACAGGTATTATTGTCTAGTTTTTTATTTTTAATATTTTGACTATAGGAGAAATATGAGACTTAGAGTTATCTTAATAATTGTCGCAATAGTAATTGCCGGGGTTGCTGTCTTTGGTGTTATTGCTTATATGTCTAACATCAGACAAACAGCTGAAAAAGAAGTTGAAAAAATAGAAGTTCTTATTGCAGCGCAGAATATTCAGAAAGATACTTTTGTAGATGACCTAATAGCTTCAAAAAGTGTGGTGCTTGAAGCCATACCAAGAAAGTATATTTCCGAAGGAGTTTTGACAACACTTGATAATTTCAAGGGTTTTGTCACTGTTTCGCCAATATCAAAAGGAGAACAAATAACTACTACAAAATTTGTAAAGCCTGAGCAGGTGGGACTGGCTTTTAATATCCCTGGTGATATGGTTGCCATATCAATTCCTGTTGATGCAGTAGTAGGAGTTTCAAATCTCATAAGAATTGGCGATATGGTAAATGTTATTGCAACTTTTATGCCTGATGAGAAAAAAGATGATGGCTCATCGACAAATATATCAGAAGCGACTGCCAATAATACAGAGCTTGTGGTTGCTGAAGAAGCGATGCCATGGGAATTGAAGGAACCTATTACTAAAACATTGTTGTGGAATGTCAAAGTCTTATATCTTGGAACAAGAGAAATGACATTGGAAGAGCAGAAAGAAAAAGATAGTAAAGTTTTATCAAACCAGGCAGCCAAAGAAGGTGAAGTTATAAAAGTGAATACAGTTACACTGGCAGTTTCTCCGGAAGATTCTGAAAAACTTGTATTCAGTGAGGAAATGGGACTTGTATGGCTTGCCCTTGTTCCTGCAGATGGAATTGAAGAAAAAGAAACTCCAGGGCGGACATATAAAAATATATTCGAAGAATAAGCAAGTTAATTACAATATAATTTAGCAGCTAAAAATAAAGGAAAAAATGGAAAATATCCCAATAATTTTAATCGACAAGACAGAAGAAAGCATAGAAAAAATAAGCAGGTTACTCAGAAATTTATCTGGTATTGAAATCAGTCAAACAAGCACAAACCTGGATGATTTGCAGTCTCTCATAATTGAAAAAACCTCCGCGATTGCACTGGTTGGTCCGATATATACTTTAGCTGATCTTGAGGAACTGTTTAAATCCAACAGGCAGGGTTTAAGTCTTATAAAAATTATTCTTTTTACGAAAGAACAATCCTCAAATATATATAGAAAAGCTATAAAAATAAGCATTTTTGATGTACTTGAATTCCCGTTTAATTATAACGATATCAAGGAAACCATTGACAGGGCCAGAAGTTCATTAATAGAAATTGCAGGAACAAAAGGGACCCAAAAAACAGATGAAAGTAAGCAAAAGAGCGGGCTTTCAAAGAATATAATGATTTTCAGCTCAAAAGGAGGCACGGGCAAGTCATTTCTTGCAGCTAATCTTGCAATAGATATGTATAATGAGACCAAAAAAAGAGTAACACTTGTTGATCTTAATTATCATGCAGGCGATATTGCTTTAATGCTTGATATTGTGCCCAGGCATACCTTTTATGATATTAATTCAATTATAAACCAGCTTGATACTGAGATGCTTAGCAGTTTTTTGACACAACATAATTCAGGATTAAGGGTTCTTCCTGCTCCTGTCGATCCTACACAGGCAGAATCTATTCCTACAAAAGCCACCGTAAAAATCATTGATACTCTGACAAAAATTTCTGATTTCATAATAATTGACGCTCCTGCCAATTTTTCTGAAAACACTCTCGCAATACTGGATAGGATAGATTTTTTGTGCATGATTGCCAGTATGGATGTGCCAAGTATAAAAAATTTAAAGGTCTCTCTTGAGGTAGTAGACCAGTTAAAATTTCCTCCGGAAAAAATACTGCTTATAATAAATCGTGCAAATACAAAAGTGGGTATTACTAAAGAAGAGATCGAGGACACCCTTAAGAGAAAAATAGATATTTCCATTCCCAGTGACAGGCTTGTGCCACTTTCTATTAACCAGGGCAATCCTTTAATGACTGTTTATCCAAGATCATCCGTGGGTAAAAATATAAATAAATTGACTAAATATTTAATAAAGTAAATTCGTTATATTAAAAATTCTACAAACAGTTTTAATGTGAATAAACTTAATAAATAATTTTTAGAGGGGTCCAATGGGTTTACAGGATAGAATAAAAAAATTACAGGATTTTGAAAAAAATCTTGAATCAAAAATAGAATCTGGCGAGCATTTAAGGGAAAAGCAGATTGATAAGATCAAGAGAGACATTCATATGCGTCTGATAACAGAATTGTCAGATATAATTTATAAAAAGAAAATCAGTGATGCCGAGTTAAAATTAAAGGTGCGGAATTATGCGCAACAGTTTTTAAATGAAGACAGTAACCCTCTTTCACTTGAAGAGAAAAATAATATAACGAATTCACTTATAGATGACATAGTCGGCTACGGTCCAATCGAGGAGTTTTTACTTGATAAAGAAGTGACTGAAATCATGGTTAATGGACCAGAAGATATCTTTATTGAGAAGTTCGGGAAAATTTATCTTACAAATAAAAGCTTTTTGGATAATGCTCAATTATTACGGATAATCGATAAAATAGTCAGCCCGCTTGGCAGGAGGGTTGATGAAGCTTCACCGTATGTGGATGCAAGGCTACCCGATGGCTCTCGTGTCAATGCAATAATATATCCTCTTGCACTGACAGGTCCTTATCTTACTGTAAGAAAATTTGCAAGGGAGCCTTTTACAATGGAAGACTTTATTGAGATGGGAACCAGCTCAGTAAAAGTTGCCAATTTCCTTAAAGCTTGTGTTATTGGAAGGATGAATATAATAGCGTCAGGTGGTACCGGAACAGGTAAAACTACCACATTAAATGTGCTTTCTTCATTTATACCTGAAGAGGAAAGGATAATAACTATTGAAGATGCAGCGGAGTTGCAACTACATCAGCGTCATGTACTTAAACTGGAATACAGGCCCCCTAATATTGAAGGAAAAGGGGAAATATCAATTAGAGACCTGGTCAGAAACTCCTTGCGAATGAGACCGGACAGAATAATAGTAGGCGAAGTCAGGGGAGGAGAAGCGCTTGATATGCTGCAGGCTATGAATACCGGGCATGATGGAAGCATCAGCACAGTTCATGCTAACTCCCCGAGAGATGTGCTCTCAAGGCTTGAGACAATGGTATTGATGGCAGGGATGGAATTACCTGTCAAAGCAATAAGGGAACAGATCTCATCTGCAATAAATTTAATTGTTCACATGAACAGGTTAAAAGATGGGACAAGAAGATTTATAAAAATAACAGAAGTCCAGGGTATGGAAGGGGATGTAGTAACTCTCCAGGACCTCTTTGTTTTTGATTTTTCAATGGGCATGGACAGCAATGGCAGGTTCAAGGGTTCAATTAAATCCACAGGATTAAAACCAAGATTCCTTGATAAGTTAAATGAGTCTGGCATTGTATTACCAAACGAGATATTTGAAAAAGAAATATAATTAGTCTGAAAGCATTACAAGATGATAAAAAGAAAAATTTTAAAAACCTTTTCAAGTTTAATAATACTATTTTTACTTGCAGGTATCATATTTACATTTAATACTTCTTTTCTTGAAGCTGACTTGTCAAACGATTCTGATATTGTTCTAAAAAAACTATATACAGATGAATTTCCTGAAATAGTCTTTTATATTGATTTCAAAGAAGGATCAAAAATCGGCTCAATGGAAATTGAGGAAGATGATTTAAGAATAACCGAAAATGGTAAGGAGATAAGAAATG
>Ga0233425_10006396_pt1 | contig 17520 bp, 18 predicted proteins | sample Watercolumn_Towu_2_FD_181712 | JGI IMG/M metagenome (GOLD analysis project Ga0233425, IMG submission 181712) | Freshwater microbial communities from Lake Towuti, South Sulawesi, Indonesia - Watercolumn_Towuti2014_140_MG | ecosystem: Environmental > Aquatic > Freshwater > Lake | place... | reverse complement strand
GGAGTTGCCGTAGCATCTCGTTCACTCCAGGAGGATTCCCATGACCCCTTGGCTGCCTTTGCTGTTGACCCTCGCGCCCGGGCGCGCTCTCGCCGCCGACCCGGCCGCCGAGGTGGGCCTGGGCTCGTACCATGCCCTGCTGATCGGCAAGTAGAATTTCCACCATGGCGCCCGCCCCCGATCCGCCCGGCGGGTGGGGCCCCTCCCGACCACCTCCTCGTTGCGACCCGCGGGTTTCCGTCATACCATCGCGGTAAGACAGTGGCGGTAAGGAGGTCCGATGCAAGCCGTCGTCACCACCAAGGGCCAGGTCACCATCACCAAGGCCCTGCGCGACCGGTTGGGGCTGCGCCGGGGTACGGTGCTCGAGTTCGAGGTAGAAGCGGGCCGGCTGGTCGCTCGCAAGGCCCTCCGCGAGGATCCGGTCGCGGCCCTGCGCGGCATCCTCAAGGGTTCCCGGTCGGCCGACGCGATCCTCGCGGACCTGCGCGGGGAAGAGCCGTGATCACGGCGGTGGACACCAGCATCCTGCTGGACCTCTTCACCGACGATGAGCGCCACGGGCCGGCCGCCGCCCGCGCGCTGCGCGCCAGCCTCGATCAGGGCCGACTGGTCGCCTGCGAGGCCGTCTGGGCCGAGGTGTGCGCGCTGTTTTCCGAAGGCAAAGGCCCCGAGGTCCTGGGCCGGCTGGGGGTGGAGTACGACCCGCTCGGAATCCAGGCCGCCACCCGTGCGGGCACCTTGTGGGCGGCCTACCGCGCGGCCGGTGGGCCGCGCACGCGGGTGGTGGCGGATTTCTTGATCGGCGCGCATGCGTACGTGCAGGCCGATCACCTCCTGACCCGGGATCGCGGCTTCTACAGGGCGTACTTCAGGGATCTCGCGGTTCTGGAGCCCTAGCGCCGCGCGGTGCTCACCGCAACGTCGCCAGCACCTGCTCGGGCGTGACGACGTCGTCGCCGGCCGCGGTCTCCTTGACCCACAGCGCGCACAGGACGCGCCGCCCCCGAACGAACGGCGCGGACGCGGCCCGGGTGCCCAACTCCGCTCGCCAGCGGGCCAGGTCGGGGCGGGCCGCCCACTTCACTTCGCCGACCAGCACGCTCTCTCCGTCGAGCGACTCCGCGACGACATCGAACTCCTGGGGGCCATCGCGGCCGCTTCCCCACCAGCGGGCCGCCGGGCCCCACGCCACGCCGTAGAGACCGAGGCGCGGCACGGACTCCCGCGCCAGGACCTCCCAGGCCTCGGCGCAGTGCTGGGGGAAGGCCGCGTCCAAAAGGGCCTCGACCGGCTCCAGCAGGTCGCGCTCCAGGAGCGTGCGCGCGGGTTGCACGAAGCGGAACCAGAAAGCCAGCAGCGGATCGCCGATCCGGTACAGCGTCCGCCGGGTGGAACGATCCTCTTCTCCGAACGGGGCCTCCCTGCGGAGGTAGCCGAGGTCGATCAAGTGGGCCAGCGGGCGGGTCAGCGCGCCGGCCGGCTTGCCCATGCGCGCCGCGATCTCGGAGAGGCGGTGGCAGCCCGCACCCACCAGCGCGAGCAACGACGAAGCCTGGGTCGCGCTGCGCGACTCGTCGAGCAGGAGCCCTTCCGGCTCGTCGTGCAGCACACCGTGGCGGTGCAAGACGAGATCCCGGATGGACTCCCGCAGGGTGGAATACCCGCGGGCCAACTCCCAGTATCGTGGAACTCCGCCCCAAACCGACCAGGCTTCCACCGCTGAGGCCCCCTGGACTCCGAGCGCCTCCACGATCCACCCTGGCCGCAGGGGGACGAGGCGCAGGATCTCCCGGGCCCGACCGTACAGCGGCGCGCTCCGGTCCAGGACCGCGCCCTGCATCATGCGCTGCGACGATCCGCACAGGAGAAACCGCAGGCGTCCCGGGCCAGGACGGTCGAGGTGCCGCTGGAGCACGCTCGGGAGTTCCGGGGCGGAGGCGACGAGGTAGGGAAACTCGTCGAGCACGAGGTTGAGCCGCTCGACCCGCGCCTCGAGCGAGGAGAGGAGGGCGTCCCACGACGGATACCGGGCAGCATCGAACTGCGGCACGCTGCGCGCGATCTCCACCGCCAACGCCTGGATCTGGAGGGATGACTCCCGCTCGTCGGCGAGGAAGTAGATGTCTTTCTCACCGCACAACCGCTGGATCAAGGTGGACTTTCCGCAGCGGCGGCGCCCGTACAGGACGGCCAGACGGGCCTCTTCGTCGCTCAGGAAGCGGCGAAGCCGCCGCTGCTCATCGTCGCGATCCAGGAAGGGAAGGGCCATAAACTACATGTATCAGAAACATGATGTATGTCAAGCATGTTCCTGGGACCCGGCGCATCCCGATCTCACCACCCCCCGCTCACACCCCCGTAGGCGCCCATGTCCGCGGCGCTGCCGTCGGCGTCCTGCTCGGCGGGGTCCGCGGCGTCGATACAGGGCGATCCGGGAGCCAGGGCGTAGTCGCCACCGGCTGAATCCACGAACAGGGGGTCCGCCGAGATGTTGCCACCGGCGCCGGTGGGGTCGGAGAGCGTGCCGCCGTACTCGGCGGGGGAGTGGCCCCAGACGTCGTTGTACCCGAGGAGCGGGCTCGAACCTCCCGTCTCGTAGAGGCCATAGCGGCCGGAGTTGTCCGCGATGATGGAGCTGTCGATCGAGACCGGGTTGGACGGAACCCCGACGATGAAGACCCCGCCCCCGTACGAGGCGGCCGAGTTTCCGGTGATCGTGGTGTAGCTGAGGTCGACTTGGGCCAGGTCGGCGCACAGCCCCCCGCCAGAACCATAGGTCTCGTTTCCCGTGATCAACACGGCCTCCAGGCTGGCGGTGCCGGCCGTGACCGAAACCGCGCCGCAGCTCGACACGCCGACGTTGCCAGAGAACGCGGTCTGGGTGACCTGGAGGTCCACGACGTCGTCGTCGAGGCAGATCGCGCCACCGGTGTTGGCCCTGTTGCCGGTCAGGGTGCTGCCTTGAAGGGTGATGGTCACGGGAGTGGTGTAGGTGTAGCCTCCGTCGTCCACGTACAGGGCGCCTCCGCCGCCGGCCGCGATATTGTCCTCGAAGGTACAGCCAAGGATGGAGGCCGGCAGGGGACGCGCGTAGATGGCGCCACCGCCGGAGGAGGCCATGTTGTTCGAGAAGACCGAGTCGACGACCGCCATCCGACCTCCCCAATGCACGACCGCGCCGCCGTTGCTCCCGTAGTTTCCGTCGAACAGGCAGTCGTCGATGGTGGCGATGGGGCCGTAGTAGGTGGCGACCATCGCGCCGCCGGCGTAGCCGTCGGTGGCGTTGTCCGTGAAGGTGCTGTCGGTGACGGTGAAGGTCCCGTAGCGCACGTAGACGGCGCCTCCCTCGCCGTGCCCCGAGTCGTTGCCCTGGAAGGAGCAGTCCTGGAGGTCGAGATAGTAGGCCCAGTTGTAGATGGCCTTGCCGGAGTTGGAATCGAAGTCGCAGCCCTGGAAGCTGACGAGCGTTCCATCGCAGTAGGCGCCCCCGCCTGTGTTGTCGCTCGCGTCGTTGCCGCTGAAGGTGGTCCCCGTCACGTCGAGCATCGCCACGGTCCCATCCACGAAGAGCCCGCCGCCGCTCCTGGCGCTGTTGCCGTCGAACGATGAGTCCTCGATGGTCCAGGAACCCTGGTAGAGGTAGGCGCCGCCACCGTTGCCGGTGGCGGTGTTTTCGTCCAGGACGAGGTCCGAGAAGGTGGCGTCGGCTCTCACGACGTGGATCCCGCCGCCGTTCACGGCGTTGCCTCCGGTGATGGTGAAGCCCGAGAGCACGGCTGTCTCCCCGGAGGCGATGGTCACCACTGAGCCGGCGCCGCTGCCCTGGATGGCGGTGACGGCCGACCCGGACAGGCTCTCGACGGTGATGTCCTTGCCGCAGAAGTCGATGTCCTCGGCCCAGGTTCCGGCCCGCACCAGGACGCTGCCACCGTCGGACACGTCGTCGATGCAGTCCTGGATGGTGGCGAAGTCGTCCGGAACCAGGCAGTAGTTCTCGTCGATCTCACCGTCGCAATCGTTGTCGATGCCGTCCATCAGCTCCAGTTGGCCTGGGTTGGCCAGGGCTTCCCCGTCGTCGCAGTCGCCGTCATCTTCGGCGTAGCCGTCGTGATCGTCGTCGAAGCAGTCCACCCCGCCGATCCCGTCCGCGTCGGGGTAGCCCTCGTCCACATAGCCGTCGCAGTCGTTGTCGATGCCATCGCAGCGTTCGGTCGCGTCGGGGTTGGCCAGGGGCTCCGCGTCATCGCAATCGTCACCGTGCGGGCAGGCGACCGCGTCGAGGTGGCCGTCGCCGTCGCCATCGTAGTCTTCGTCCAGCAAGCCGTCGCAGTCGTCGTCGGCCGCGTTGCAGCTCTCGCGGGCGCCGGGGTGGATCGAGGCGTCGTAGTCGTCGCAGTCGGTGCCGGTGGGACAGGTGTCGGCTGAAAAATTGCCATCTCCGTCGAGATCGTAGTCCTCGTCGGTCAGACCGTCGCAGTCGTTGTCGTCGCCGTCGCACAGCTCGGGGGCCGCGTCGTGGACGGCTGGATCTCGGCCGGGGTGGCGTCGAGCAGGCCGTCCAGATCGCTCATCCAGGCCACGGCGAGCGCGGTGGGCTCGTCTTCCTGGTCCGAGACGCTGCCGGCCAGCGTCACCGGCGCGCCGTACTCCACCTCCTCGCCGCTTGGCGCGGAGATGGAGGCTTCGGGCGCGTCGTTGCGGACGACGGTGACCGCGACGGACTGGGAGGTGGACTGACCGTCGCTGTCGAGGACCGCGACGGTGAGGCGGTGCGTGCCCACGCTCAGGCGGCCGGTGCTGACCGCGGCGTAGGCCAGGCCTTCGGCGCCCTCCCAGGGGGCGTCGGTGGAGAGCACGCCGTCGAGATCCGAGGTCCAGAGCACGCGCAGGTCCGCGGAGGCGGTGAGATCGTCCGAGACGACCGCTTTGAGTTCGGTGATCTGCCCGTACACGAGCCCGGTTCCGTCGGCTGGGGTCTGGATCGCGACGGAGGGCGGGCGATCGTTGACCATGGGCTCGCCCTCGCAGGCGGTGAGGAGGATGGGGAGGAAGAAGACAGGTCTCATCTGGATCTCCGACGAACCATCAGGGGGGCGAGGAGCAGGAGGAACGAGGGGGCGGCCGAAGATCCGGTAGCGCAGCCGCAGCGGCGATCTTCGGGGTTTCCGGTGTCGCCTTCATCGCAGACCGTGGGGTCACCCGCTGGTTCATCGGCCTCGCGCCAGCGCGCCATGAGATCCCAGGCGGGCTCGGAGGGGGAGCGCGGTACGTCGGTCAGGTACAGGCCGTTGGCCGTGGCGCTCAGGAGCTGGTAGCCGTGCAGGCGGGTGATCTCGGCGACATGCGTGCCGAGGTGGGCCAGCTCGACGGCCTGGGAGAGGCCGCGCGAAATGTCGTACACGAACAGGTCGGTGTGTTGGCACTGGACGTAGAGGAAGTCGCCATCGACGTCCAGCGACTCGGGATCGTAGTCTCCCATCGGCAGCCAGCCCGTCTGCCAGGGGTCGCGTGGGTCCGAGACATCGACCTCCACGACGCCCGCGCCGTTGACGAAGAAGGCGTGGCCGCCGCGCACCACGAGGTTGGTGGAGAGCATGCCGCCGACCGAGTCGGGGATCACCAGCATGGCCAGCAGCACGGGCGCGGCGCGGATGCCGACGTCGTAGACCGCCAGCACGTACCGGTTCGCGCCGTCGTCGAAGGTGGCCCCGGAGAGGGGCGAGCGCCCCGGACCATAGACCAACAGGTCGCCGCTGCGCGCCGCGGCCTCGCCCGAGATCAGGCAACGCTCGTTGAGCTGTGTCGGTGTGTCGGGGGAGGAGATGTCCCAGAGGTGGCAGTCGGCCCACAGCAAATCGCCCTGGGCGTCCACCGCCAGGTGCGCGTCGCCGTCGGCCTGCCCCGCGACGGCCGCGGCCGCCGGATCGGTGAAGTCGTAGACCGTTGGGAGTGGAAGTGGGCGCGGGCAGCCGGGACGACCTCGGGGGCACCGGCCGAGAGCGCGAAGCGGCCGAAGCGGGGGTCCACGGCGAGGATGCCGGGGGAGACCTCGACCTCGGGCCAGCCCGCGCAGTCGGAGAGATCCTGGTAGCGGGCGGTCAATGGGTAGGCCCGGCCGGTAGTGCCCGGCCAGGAGGGCGAGCCGAGCGAGTCGCCGCCGTCCAACAGATCGAAGGCCGCGCCGAAGGCCTCGGGCACCTCCTCCGGCGTGATCGAGCGGCCGTCCTCCCAGCCCAGGCGGACGGGGTCGCCGTAGGGACCCGCGGTGAAGGTCTGCGTGCCGGAGACGCCGGCGAGGTGGTCATTCCAGTCATGGGAAACGGGCGGATCGCCTGGGTCGTCGGCGGGCTCGTCAGCCGCGCGGGCGAGGTGGGCCGCGGTGAGGGCAACCTCCCAGTCGAGGCGGTCTTTCACGGTCAGGCCGTCGTGATCCGCGTCGGCCCACCAGGTCGCGCCGTCGTCGGACACCGCGAAGGTCGCGCCAAACCGCGTGCCCCGCGTGTCGGGCAGCCGCACGGTCAGCGCGCCGCGATCGCAGGTGACGGAGAGGTCGTGGGCCGGGGCGGGACGGACCGCGACGAAGAGCGGGCCCTCGGTCGCGCGGTCGTAGCCCAGCCCGAGATCGCTCTGCAGGCCGAAGTCGCCCGAGAAGAGATCGCCCCAGGCGGTGGGGCTGGCCGCGAAGCCCGCGGTCGCGTCGAGCGTGCCCAGCTCCACGCGCGTGTCGACGCTGCCCGGCTCGTACCAGAGGACCGCGGCATCGCGCCAGTCCCAGGCGGGGTCGAGGTCGGTGGCCATCGCGTCGACGCGGCCGCAGACAAACGGCATGGCGTCCTGGGCGCGGGCGACGGGCGCCAGGAGGACGGCGAGGACGGGAAGCATTGGGGCGAACATGGAAATCCTCCGGGCGTTGCGGGCATCCTACCAGGAGTCCGGAGTGCCTGCGAGGCGGGGGGAGGCCTTCGTACGACAGTAAGGAACCGTCGCCACAGCGCTGCTCACAGGGGAGCGCACGATGGACCTCTCCAGATCGCGCCCCCCCTCAACTGTAGGATCTCTGTAGGGTTCCAGGTCCCTCCGGGGGCGATAGGCTGTCCCTGGAACCGGAGCCCACCATGCGCGCCCTCCCCCTCCTCCTCGCACTGGCCGCCCTGGCCCAGGACCAGGAGCCGACCTACGCCGTCGACCGCTCCATCCTGCGGCCTCCGGTGGTCCCCTCCGAGGCGCTCTGCCCCACGCGGCACGACAGCCCGAAGGTCTGGGTCGAGCGCGGCGAGGCCCATGGGCTTTCTGCCGGTGAAGCCATCGGCGCTGCCCGCCGGGCGGCGCTGGAGGCCCTGCAGGACAAGGTCTGCGCCGGCATCGAGACCACCCCGCGCTGCCTGGCCGCCCGACGCAACATCGCCCCGTTCGGCCCCGGCCAGTGGGAGCGGCGCGGCGCCCGCGGCTGGGCCTGCGCCTCGGTGTCCATCGACGAAGCGGTGCTCAACTCCAAGCCGCGAGATCTGCAGAAGCTCGACGCCGATCTCTCCGCCCTGGCTGCGGCGCTTGGGGCCGGACCGCTGCAGTTGCTCCCACCCACCTGGAAGAGCACGGGTTGCTCGGCCGGTGAGCCTGGGGCCCACCTGCACACGTTGCTGCTCGGGAAATTAGCGGGCGTGCTCCCTGCGGAATCCGACGCGCCCGCGACGCTGGTGCGCTTGGAGCTGTCCGTCGCCGGAGGTCTGGTGGCCGTGGCCGTCGCGGGCCGCGCGCCGGGTGCCACCGCCTGGGTTCCCCTCGGAGCCCTGACCTTCCCCGCCGATCTGTTCCAACTCACGCCCGACGACGCCCGGATCTGCCCCGCCGACACCGGCTTGCCCCAGAGCGACCAGCCCGGCGCCGGGGGCCTCACGATCCAACTGTTCGCGGTCGGGGAGGGGGGCCTGTACTGCGAGGGTGAGACAGTATCACCGCGTATCGAGCTGTCCGGCCCGGCCAGGCTGCGGCTCTACTCCGTCGAGTCGCAAGGCCAGGGCTTCCGCGTCTGGCCGCACCAGCCCGAGGACGACAGGGTCTACTCCCCCGCGGAACCGCCGCGGCTGCCGGCGTTCACCGCCATGCAGGCTCCGGACGGCGGCGACTCTCGCCTCGTGGTCGCGGCGTTTCCGGCCGACATCGCGCTTGATCCTGCCGCCTTCTGCCGCCTGCCGGCGCCGCTGGATTCCCGCGCCCTGCCCGGGGCCCCCGCGCTCGCCTCCGCCACCTTCCACGTGCTCCCGGCGGGCGAGCGCCTGTGCCTTGGCCGGGGCGATCCCTCCGTCACCGGCGCCGGGCGCTCCCACGCCGCGGCCGCCATGTCCCAGGCTCCCGTCTGCCCCAACACCCGCTGAACCCCCAGGAGACCACCATGGACTTCCCCCGCACCGCCCTGCTCCTCGCCATCGCCCTGCTCGTCTGCGCCCGCCCCGCCGACGCCAAGCGCAAGAAGGAGGATCCGACCGCCGCCCACACCGCCGCGGGCACCACCGTCGGGCAGTGGCTGGCACCCCGCAAGAACTTCTTCATCCGCCAGAGCTTCGACGCCGACCCGAGCAGCTACGTGGGCCGCTTCCTGCCCGCCGGGGCCGAGGTGGTCTCGGAGGCCGATGCCCTGGAGATGCCCTGCTCGCCCTACGTCACCGAGAAGGTGGTGGATGCCTCGGGCATGAGCTTCGACGAGTACTTCGCGGCCTCCTCCTCGGCGCGGGCCAACCTGGGCATCCCCGAGGTGCTCGGCGCGGGCGCCGACGGGGCGGCCACCTCCGTGGTGCGGGTGCGCTATGAGACCGCCAGGAAGATGCAGTACGAAATCGCCGATCCGGCCGGCTTCGAGGCCTGCTGCCTCCGAGCCCCCGGCCAGTGCTCCGACCGCTTCGTGGGCGAGTTCCTCTCCGGCACCGGCGAGGTGTTCTACTCCGTGGGCACCGAGGGGGAGGTCAAGGCCCAGGCGCTGTCCACCGACTACCTCGCCGGGCTCGAGCTCAAGGACGGCCGCTACTGGAAGTCGAGTTTGACCTTCACCAAGCCCCTGTACTTCGCCTTCTCGGTCACCCCTTGCCCCAACTGCGGCGGCGGGGACGTGCCGAGCGGCCACTGCTCGGATGCGGCGGTCACCTGGGACGACACCCTGCCGCGCTCCAGCCAGGGCCAGTACTTCGTGGGCACCTCCCAGGTCTTCGACAACGAGTCCTCCGCCCGCGATGACGCCCTGCGCAGCGCCACGCAGCAGGCGCTGAAGTTCGGCGGCGAGACCGTCAGCACCACCACCAGCACCACCACCAGCAGCTCGGGCTCCGGTGGCGCTGTTGGCACGCAGGTGAGCGGCAGCAGCACCACGGTGGGCGCGGCGACGGGCATGGTGAGCCAGCTCGGGACCGTGGCCTGGTGCGACCAGAACGTGCCGCTCCACGCCGGCTTCGACTATGTCTACAAGGTGCTGGTGTTCTTGCCCTCCGGGCCGTCGTTCTAGCGTGCGCCCATGCGCTGCCTCCCGCCGCTGCTGGCTGCCCTGTCGCTCTCGGGCTGCCTGACCACCCGCACCGTGGGACGCGCCGTCGAGCGCGGCTCGCGGGGCATCGAGACCGTCGTGGACGAGGCCGAGGAGCGCCTCGTGGTGCAGGAGCTGCCGGTCCGGGGTGAGCAGGTGGAGGTCGCGGTGTGTGCCGCGCGCCGCGAATTGGATGTCGAGCGCTTCGAGCTCACCGAGACCACCACGGAAGGGCACGCTTGGAAGAAGGGCGGCAAGCTCGGCCGCAACGCCCTCTGGCTGCTCTCGGCCGCGGCCGGCTGGGTGGGTGCGTTCGGGATCTCCTGGGAGAACGGCGAAGGTCGCACGGTCCAGATCGGCGGCCTGGGCGGCGCCGCCACCCCCTGGCAGGGCGCCTCCGCCCTCGGCCTGGCGCTGGGGGGGCTCGGCTACGGCGTGCAGCAGACCGTGGCCGCGCACCGCACCGTTCGGGGCGAGACCCACGCGCTCGGCACCGAGGAGGTCCTGGTGCGCAGCCGGGACGTGGCGGCCGGCCCACTGGTCGATATGGCCCTGACCCTGACGGGCGGCCTCGCGACCACCACCGACAGCGACGGGCACGCGAGTATTCCGGCTATCCAACTCCCGATCTTCGCCGACGACCTGGACGTGCGCAGTGCCGATGGTGCCCGCGCCGGCGTCTGGCAGCCTGGCCAGGAGCTGCGGGCGAGCCTGCTCGCGCTGCCGGCCGACTGGGGCTCGCCGCTGCACCGCTCCCTGGCGCGGCAGGTGGCCGGCTCGGCCCGTCTGGCGCAGGAGGGCGGCGCGCCCACCGCCCTGCCCCTGGCCCAACTCAGCACCCCCGAAGGGCTCCAGGCCGCGCTGTCCGACCTCCCCCCGGAGCAGCAGGCCGCGCAGGCCGCCGCCTGGCTCGAGGAGCTGGCCCCCTACGCCGCGGCCGCCCGCGCCCAGCGCACCCGGATCCACCTGGAGTGGCTGCACAACTCCGCCCTCATGTCGCGCCAGGCCGCGGCCTCCATGGGCGCCGGCCCGCTGGCCGCGATGGCTGAGCCCGCCTTGTTCCAGCCGATGGACCTCTTCCGGCAACTGCCCGAACCCGGCCTGGTGGGGCCAGGTTCGCAGGACCCGCAGGTGGTGCTGCTCGAGACCGGGGCCTGCGCCGTGGAGCCCGGCTCCCAGCCGGCCGGTCGCACCCTGCTCGCCTGCCACGGCGGCGCCGGGGGCGAGCGCCGTGTCCTCCTCCAGTCCAGCGAGGACCTGCACCTGGGCGAGGCCCGCGCCTGGGCCCTGGCCGCGCTGCCCGGTCCGCCGGTCCGGCAGGGGGATGGCGGGGCCTGGCTCCCCACGCTCGTGCCCCTCTACGCCGCCAGCCTGTTCCAGGATGCTGAGGGGAAGGTCGGCTTCATCCAGGTGCTCGACGAGGAGCGGCTCGTGGTATCGGGGGTGTTGGGGGAGATCGGGGAGTAGGCGGGCGCGAGTCCGCGACGCCCGGCGTACATGGCCCGGCACCCGACCTGGTGGGATGCCTCAGGATAGGTGGAACCCATGCCCGGCATCCCGCTCCTGGCCGTCACAGCCCTCCTCGCCGCCTGCGACCCCTACCGATCCTGGCCCGAGGAGGGCGAGGTCTTCCCCTGGGTCTTCACTCCGGAGACCGACCTGGAGCCCTGGGAGGAGGTGCGGTGGGAGACCGAGACCTGGGATCCAGAGGACGATCCGGAGATGGCCGGCCTCTACCTGCGCAAGGCGCTCTCACGGGAGGGGCTGAAGTGGGGGCGGAGGGAATCGAACCCAAGCGCCGACTGAGGCCTATCGGCAGCCACCGAGGTACTTGGCGCGCTCTCAGCCCCGCAGCGTGGGGCGGCCCAGGTGGCACCTCGACGCCGCAAGCCCCTTCCGGAGATGCGAACTCTTCGGCAGCCACCGAGGTACTTGGCGCGCTCTCAGCCCCGCAGCGTGGGGCGGCCCTGGCAACACCTCGACGCCGCAAGCCCCTTCCGGAGATGGGGCTGAAGTGGGGGCGGAGGGAATCGAACCCTCACGTTCTGGGAACAGTGGATTTTGAGTCCACCGCGTCTGCCATTCCGCCACGCCCCCTGGGGCACCCCTTCTTCGCACGTTTGGCACAACCTGGCAAGGGGCGAATTCTTGACGAACTTCGGCAATGGCAGGTACAGGGCGCGGTATACTAGTGCTCTCTCCGGAGGTCCCATGTCCATTCGCATCGCCGTCGTGTTCGCCCTGGGTGCCCTGGCCTGCAAACCCAAGGGGGGCGCCTCGTTCGGGGATGGCCCCGAGAACGACGCCCGCTTCGTGGCGGATGTCTACACCTGGGAGTGCCAGGCCGAGGGGGCCGAAAACTGGGAGGGGGTGTTCGGGTTCAACGTGTCCCTCGAGGTGGCGCCCGATGCCCTGGTGCCGCGCGCCTTGCCCGCCCCCGGCGGCTGCTCGGCCGAGCTGTCCATGTTCGGCGCCGATCCGAACAGCGACCTCCAGAACATCCCGGAGGTCGTGGACGAGCCTCGCTGGGAGACGGACAGCGACTCCGGCGAGCTGGGCAACGTCTCGGAAGGCTGGTACTACGACGAGGTCTTCGAGAACGTCCACAACTGCGCCACGGCCGACGCCCTGCTCACCGGCGGCACGCACCTGCTCGGCGCCGGCTCGCTGACGGGCGCGGTCACGCCGGATCCAGGCATGATCCACGACGTCACCATGTTCTCCACCACCGACTATGAGGAGACTGGCTTCGAGTTCGGCGAGGAGATCGACATCGACTGGGACGTGGAGGACTGGGACGAGGCCTGGATCCAGGTCCGGCGCGAGCGCGAGGGCGAGGCCTGGGAGTCGGTCACCTGCAACGTCACGGGGTTGGACTCCTTCCACCTCGGTGAGGATGTCTGGGGGCTGATGACCGAGGATCTCGGCAGCGTGATCAACAACGTCTACGTGGCTTTCCAGAACCACGAGATGACCGAGATGCCGGACGGCCAGAAGGTCGAGGTCGCCACACGCGCCATGCACGTGGCGGTGCTGCCCGACTAGGCTCTGTCCTGTGCCCACCCTGGCCTGGATGGGGCCCGGGGCGTGAGGATAGGACGAACACCGTCGTGCGGGCGGTTCCCGCGCGCTTTTGCATCAGGGCAGTCCGCGATGGCCAGAAACGCACTGCTGGTGGTTGACACAGACCCGGCGACGGCGCGGCGCGTGACCCGCGCCCTCGATGGCACGGGCGTGGAGGTCCGGGTAGCCCGCGACGCCTCTGCGGCGCTGGCGGCGGCGAGCGGCGCTGGCGCCGTGGTGGCGCTGGTGGCCATCTCCCTGCCGGGCGCCAGCGGGTACGACCTCGCCCGCCGCCTGCGCGACGAGGCCCCCTGGGTCGCGGTCTACCTGCTCTGGGGCGGTTTTGAGGTGCTCGACGAGAAACGCGTGGCCGAGGTGGGGGCCTGTGGCAGCTTGCGGCGGCCCCTTTCGGCCGACGCGGTCCTGGCCGCCGTCGAGAATGCCATCGGCGCGATTCCGGTGGCGGACACGGCGCTACAGCCGGTGGACGAGCCCGAGGAGGCGCTGCCGGTGGGCAGCATCGAGCCGCTCGAGGGTGCGGATCAAGGCGCGCGACTCGACGACGACGCGCTGGTCCCGCTGGTGGGCAGCGAGCGTTTGGCCGCCTTCATCCCCGGCGACTACCAGGCGCTTCCGGTGGTCCACCTCGATCGCGAGGAGGTGTCGGTGGCGCTGGAGCGGGCCGTGCTCGCCACCCTCCCCGAGACCCTGGAGGTGGTGATCGCCCAAGCCCTCGCGCGGCCTGGTGCCCTGCGCCAGATCGTCGAGGCGGCTGTCGAGCGGGCGGTGGCCGAACAGCTCCCTGCGGCGGTGGAGCGCGCGCTCAAGCGGCGCCTGGACTGAGGCGCCGCCGCGACAGCACCCCTGCCAGGTGGCGGCGGGGAGGGTATGAGGGGGCCCCTTGATCGCGAACCGCGCAGATCACCGGAGGACGGCATGGACATCGAGACCCTCGTGACCCTGGCGCTGCAGGAGGATGTCGGGCCCGGCGATGTCACCACCGAGGCCTGCGTGTCCGCTGGCCAGGACGGGCAGGCGCGGGTGGTAGCTCGCCAGCGGCTGGTGGTCTCCGGCCAGGTGCCGGCGACGGCGGTGTTCGCGCGTCTCGGCGTGCGCTACGAGCCCGCGCTGGCGGACGGGGAGCTGGCCCAGGCCGGCGCGCTGATGGGCCGGGCCAGCGGCCCGGTGCGCGGAATCCTGACGGGCGAGCGCCTCGCGCTCAACTTCCTCGGTTGGCTCTCGGGCATCGCGAGTCACACCCGGCGCCACGTGGAGGCCGCGGGCGGCGCCTTCGAGGTGGTGGACACCCGCAAGACCACCCCCCTGCACCGCGGCCTGGAGAAGGCGGCCGTGCGCCACGGTGGCGGCAAGAACCACCGCTTTGCGCTCTACGACGGGGTGCTGATCAAGGACAACCACATCGTGGCGGCGGGCTCCATCGAGGCTGCGGTGCAAGAATCCCGCGCTCGCGCCCACCACCTGCTGCGCGTGCAGGTCGAGGTGGAGAGTCTGGCGCAGGCCCGCGAAGCCATCAAGGCTGGCGCTGATGCGCTGCTGTTGGACAACCTGGACGACGACACCCTGGCCGTCGTGGTCCCGGCGCTGACCGGACGGGTCCTGCTGGAGGTGAGCGGCGGCATGGACGTGGCCCGGATCGAGCGGCTGCGGCAGCGTGGAATCCTGCCCGACCAGGTGAGCATCGGCGGGCTGATCCACCAGGCGCGCTGGGCCGACGTGGCGCTGGAGCTCGAGGGCTGAACATGCGGCCGGACCTCCCGCACCCGCGGCTGACGGCCCGGTTCGGCCGGCCGACGTGGTTCTTCCCGGAGACGGGCTCGACCAACGACGAGGCGGCGCGGCTCGCGCTGGAGGGCGCCCCGCACGGCGCCCTGGTGGTGGCCGAGCGTCAGACCGACGGCCGCGGCCGGCTTGGGCGCGCCTGGGCCGGCAGCCCGGGGGAGGATCTACTGTTTTCGCTGGTCCTGCGCCCGGGCACGGCCCCGGCCGATACCCCGCTGCTCACCTTGGCCGCGGGGGTCGCCGTCGCCGAGACGGTCGGGCTGCTCCTGAAATGGCCCAACGATGTGGTCGGCCGACCTGCGGCGGCCGCCCACGGCGACGTTCGAGCCGACGGCGCGGGCGCCGCGGCTCAACGTCGCCTGGAGCATGGCGAGGGCGCGGGCGCCGCGGCTCAACGTCGCCTGGAGCATGGCGACGGCGCGGCGCCATGCCGCCTGGAACACCGCCTGGAGCATGGCGACGGCGCGGGCGCCGCGGCTCAACGTCGCCTGGAGCATGGCGACGGCGCGGGCGCCGCGGCTCAACGTCGCCTGGAGCATGGCGACGGCGCGGGCGCCGCGGCTCAACGTCGCCTGGAGCATGGCGACGGCGCGGCGCCATGCCGCCTGGAACACCGCCTGGAGCACGGCGACGTTCCAGCCGACAGCGCGGGCGCCACGGCTCAACGCCGCCTGGAACACCGCCTGGAGCATGGCGCCGGGGCGGTGCAGCGCCACCAGGAGTATGGCGCCACGGCTCAACGTCGCCCGGAGTCCGAGCCAGGCTGGTACAAGGTCGCCGGGCTGCTCGCCGAGATGGACGTGGCCGAGGGGCGCGTGCGGTATGTGGTGCTCGGGGTGGGGCTGAATGTGAACCAGGCGGACTTCCCGCCGGAGCTGCCCCAGGCCGCCTCCCTGCGGATGCTCGGCCAGGGCGAACAGGATCGCTACGCCCTGCTGGAGCGCCTGCTGCCGGCGCTGGAGCGGCGGATCGCGCAGGTCCGCACGGCCCGCGAGGAGGTGCTCGCGGCCTGGATCGAGCGTTCCGCCACCGTCGGTCAGCCGGTGCGGGTCGGCGATTTGTGCGGAATCGCGGAGGGTGTGCGCGCCGACGGCGCCCTGCTCCTGCGGCTGGCTTCCGGGCGCCTTGTGCCGGTGCTGGCGGGAGACGTGCTGTTCGCGGGTCCGTCGGATGGCCCGCACGACGCGGAGTGAGCCATGCTGCTGGTCGTCGACGTCGGCAACACCAACATCGTGATCGGGCTGATGGACGGCCCGCGGGTCCTGCACCAGTGGCGCGTCACCACCGGCCCGCGCACGACCGACGAGGTCGGGCTCACCTTGCTGCAGCTCATGCAGCACCACGGCGTGGACCCGAAGGGGGTCCACGGAGCCGCCATCTCCTGCGTGGTGCCCAGCACCCTCTATTCGCTGGAGAAGGGCATCCGGCGCTACCTGGGGCTGTCCTCCCTGGTGGTGGGCCGGGGCACCCGCACCGGCGTGAAAGTCCGGATGGACAACCCGCGCGAGGTCGGCGCGGACCGCATCGTCAACGCGGTCGCCGCCATCCAGACCTACGGCACGCCCGTCATCATCGTGGACTTCGGGACGGCCACCACCTTCGACTGCGTGGGGGCCGACGGCGCCTACGTGGGCGGGGTGATCGCCCCCGGGTATCAGATCTCCGCCGAAGCCCTCTTCCAGCGCACCAGCAAGCTGCCACGGGTGGAGCTCGAGCGGCCGAAGAAGGTCATCGGGACCAACACGGTCCACTCCATGCAAGCCGGGCTCTTCTGGGGCTACGTGGGCCTGGTGGACGGCCTCGCAGCCCGCTGCAAGCAGGAGCTGGGCGGGAGCGCTCCCTGCATCGCCACCGGCGGGCTCGCCAACCTCATCGCCCAGGACAGCACCGAGATCGTGCGGGTGGACGACACCCTGACGCTCAGGGGTCTGCAGATCCTCTGGGAGCTCAACCATCACGAGAGCTGAGTGTCCCTGTTGCCGTCCCAGCACGGCGGGCGCTATGAGGGGCCCCCGTCCGTACCCGCTCCAGGAGCCACCATGCCCCGTTTCGTGTCCCTCCGCGTTCTTTTTGCCTGCTTCCTGCTGATGCTCCTGCCGGCGACCGCCTGGGCGGAGCTCAAGGTCGCGGTGGTGGACTTCCAGGACGCGCTGTCGCGCATCGCCGAGGGCACCACCGCCATGGCCCGCCTGGAGGGCATGCGCGACGAGAAGGCTCGCGCCATGGAGAAGAAGCGCCAGGAACTGGCGGCCATGCAGACCGAGATCCGCAACCAGTCCTCCATCCTGTCGGAGGCCGCGCTGTCCGCCAAGCAGGAGGCCTTCATGCAGGCCCAGGGCGAGTTCCAGCAGGCCGTCATGACGGCCGAGCAGGAGATGCAGGAGAGCTACATGGCCATGATGGAGGAGTTCTTCGGCAAGCTGTCCGCCGTGGCCGAGCAGATCGGGAAGGAGAAGGGCTACAACCTGATCCTCGAGTCGAATGAGAGCGGCGTGGTCTTCGTGAGCGGCGTGGACGACATCACCAACGACCTGGTGACGCGCTACAACGCCCAGCATCCGGCCAAGTAGACGGAGCCCGCCGTGGCCGGCTGGACGGTGGCTCGGCTGGCCGAGCGGCTGGGCGGCGCGGTCGAGGGAGCGGAGTATTCACCTGGCGAGCGCGTGCTGGTGGGGATCGCACCGCTGGCCGAGGCCGGCCCCGAGCACCTCGCCTTCGTGGCCAACCGGCGCTACCACCGCGACCTGGCCGCCTCCCGCGCCGGGGCCGTCCTGCTCGATCGGGACACCCCCGCCCAGGGGCGCTGCGTCATCCGCGTGCCGGATCCCTACGTCGCCTTCGCCCAGGCCATGGCCCTGTTCCACCCGCCCGCGCCAGTCCGTCCAGGGGTGCACGCGACCGCCGTGGTGGAGGAGGGTGCCGAGATCGAGGGGGCCGAGGTGCGCGCGCTGGCCTACGTGGGGCCCGGGGCGCGGGTGGGGTCCGGGACCGTCCTCGATCCCGGGGTGTACGTCGGCGCCGGGGCGGTGATCGGGCGCGACTGCCGCCTGATGGCCAACGCCGTGGTCTGCGACGGTTGCGTCGTGGGGGATCGGGTGGTCCTCAACCCTGGTGCCGTGGTCGGAGCCGACGGCTTCGGGTTCGCG
>Ga0233425_10006395_pt1 | contig 17522 bp, 15 predicted proteins | sample Watercolumn_Towu_2_FD_181712 | JGI IMG/M metagenome (GOLD analysis project Ga0233425, IMG submission 181712) | Freshwater microbial communities from Lake Towuti, South Sulawesi, Indonesia - Watercolumn_Towuti2014_140_MG | ecosystem: Environmental > Aquatic > Freshwater > Lake | place... | reverse complement strand
GCTATTACGTTCTTGGTGTAATAGCCTCGCTTCGTGGTTTCGTTTTTTGTCAGATCCATGTCGGCCTCGATGGTGAGCGTCTCGAACGGGATGAACGCGATGCCCGCGGCAACCTGCGGCTCTATCGTTACATCCCTGAACCTGCTTGTTGTGTTGGTCGCCTTGTTCTTGACCGTCGGCCCGTCAAGTTTCGGTGAGTTCAGGTTGCGCCCCACAAGCCCCACGTTGAACATGCTGTAACGGCCCATGACGCCGAGGTCTATGCCGAAAGTGGTGGTCTCCTGCGTGTTCTCGGTCACATCGGCCAATAGCTCGCCCGATTTCTGATTGAACACCAGAACTTCGTTTCCGTAGACGATGCCCTGCATGAGTTTCAGGTTGCCGCCCACGGACCAGTTGTCGTTGATCGCGTATCCGTACGAGATCGGCGCTTCAATAACGGCATAGCCCTGCAGAAGAACCGTGGTTTTGTTGTCCGCCAGCGAGCCGGCCGCTGCGGCCATGGACGGCTTCGACGATGCCGAGGACTGCGTGGCGAATTTCTGGACGAGTTCGATCAACCGGTCGAGCTGCTCCTGCGTGTACTTCCCCTCGTTCTGCCTCAGCAGGAAGTCTATTTTCTGGATCGATGCGGTATTCAATCCTGCCCCGCTCAGCTTTGTCTGTTGGGTGGTATTGAGCAGCTTGGTCTGCCCGTCGTTGCCGCTGACCGTGAATGACGCGATGTCGGCGTTCAGGTTTGTGGCATTGACCTTAGTGCCGAGGTTATCGGTATCGAGCTTGAGAACACGTCCGGTTCCCTGCATGAACCCAAGTATACCCACGCCGAAATGGCCGTATCGTATGCCGCCGTGGATGTTCGAGTCGCCGGTGATGGCGTTGGCCGGATCGTCCAGTCCGCTCAGGTTACCGAAGAGGTCGAGCAATTTTTTCAGATCGGACTCGCTCTGCATGCCGCTGTTGCTCAGGGCGGTGTAGTCGATCCTCGCAAGATCGTCGAGATAATCGCCGAACTGGTTGTGAAGGCGGTAGCCGAGCGCTCCATTCAGGTCGGCCCCCCAGTCCTTCCTGCCGATATTGCCGGCGTCGTGTTCGGATTTGCCGCCGCCTTCAGCCTGCCTGCTGAAAAAACCGAACGCAGCCGGGTTGTAGTACTGCGCCGATGTGTCGGAAACCGAGGCCACATTAGCCCCGGCCATGCCCATGGCGCGCGGCCCGACAAACGTGGAGTCCAGAGCGAAGGCCGACGGAGCGGCGGAAAGAACCGCCAATGATGCGGCTAAAGCTGCCTTTGAAAGAAAAGAAAAGCCCGGTTTCATATGATCCTCCTTTGCGAATCGCGTATTGCCGCCTCACAGCGAATATACCGCCAGAATATCATGGGCGGACTGCTTGTCAAAAACATGTGCACCGATTGAATGCAAACCTGTCGGCGCATAGAACCGGGAACTTGAGACCGATTCCTCTGTGCTACAATGTTAACGCAATGGCTGTGCATGGATTGTCCGGAAAAGAGATCGAAGTCATAACGCGCTTCAAGGCGCTTGCCGCCAGAAAAGCGGTCATACTCGATATGAGGGTTTTCGGTTCGAGGGCGCGCGGCGATGCGACGGAAACATCCGATCTCGATGTGCTGGTGGTCACAGAGAATCTCGATCATTCGATCGAAAAGTATATTAGTGAATGCGCATGGGAGGCGGGTTTTCCGAATGATATTATCGTCATGCCTGTGATGATGTGCGCTGAAACGCTCAGAAACAGCCCTGTTCGTGAATCTGTTTTTATCGAAAACGTATTCAGGGAAGGCATAAGCGTATGACGGAGGAGCAGCTTGCGCTTGTGCGATACAGGCTGGCTCAAGCCGATGAGTCGATAATCGAGGCCAGGGTGTTGATGAACGGGAGCATGAGTCCGCGTTCTATCATGAACCGCCTTTATTACGCCATGTTCTATGCGGTGCTTGCCCTGCTGCAAGAAAAACGCCTGGGCACGTCGAAACATTATGGAGCGATATCGCTGTTCGACAGGGAATTTGTGAAACATGGAGTTTTTGAACTCGACATGTCCAAAACGCTTCACCGGGCTTTCGAACTGAGGCAGCGGGGAGATTACATGGAGCAGCATGACGTCGGTGAAGAGGACATAGCGGAGATATTTCCAAAAGCCGAATATTTTGTAAAGCGGATAAGATGCCGTCTCTTGACGGATACACCAGATTGAGTTGATGCCGAAAACACTGCTATGCAAACGCTGCAAGGGGGCGCTCAGGCTTCTGATCGCCTGACGAACCGCCGATTTCCGCTGCACGTTGTGCGGCCGCGCTTATAACATCGGCGAACTGGCTGACGAAATCGACGAGGAAACATGGGAGCGCATCGCGGCGCGCCCGTGCGACAGGGTTTAGAAACGCGAGGATAGATGAAACGGAACCGGATACGCGACATTCTTGACCAAAGCCAATCGGGCAGCGTTGTCACCGTTGCCGGATGGGCCAGAACCGTGCGCTGCGGCAAGGGCGTGACGTTCATAGAGATAAACGACGGCTCGTGCCTTGCGAACATTCAGGCCGTGGCCGACGCCTCGGCGCACAAAGCCGCGCTTGAAAAAATATCCACCGGAGCCAGCCTTCGCGTAACCGGCAGGCTTGTGGATTCGCCGGGCGCGGGCCAGCGGTTTGAAATAGCGGCGGATGAAATATCGCCGATCGGCGCGGCTCCGCCCGATTATCCGCTTCAGAAGAAGCGCCATTCGTTCGAATTTCTTCGTGAAATCGCCCATCTCAGGCCGCGCACCAACACCTTCGGCGCGGTACTGCGCGTTCGAAGCGCGATGGCCCAGGCGGTTCACCGGTTTTTCCGCGATCGCGGATTTCTGCAGATCCACACGCCGATCATAACGACAAGCGACTGCGAGGGCGCGGGCGAGATGTTCGGCGTTTCGGCGGCAGGCAACGAGGCGGCAGGCGCGCCGCACTTTTTTGGCAAGCCCGCCGGTCTGACCGTGAGCGGCCAGCTCGAGGCCGAGCTTGTCTGCATGGCGCTTGGCGACGTCTACACCTTCGGCCCCACATTCCGCGCCGAAAACTCGAACACTTCGCGCCATCTTTCGGAGTTCTGGATGGTCGAGCCGGAAATGGCGTTCGCCGATCTGGATGAAGACGCCTGCCTAGCGGAGGATTTTTTGAAGCATCTGTTTGGCGCTGTTCTGGCGGAATGCGCGGAAGACATGGCGTTTTTCGACAAATGGGTATTCAATGGCGCAATCGGGCGGCTCGAAAAGATAGCTTCAGCCGCATTTGCGCGCGTCACCTACACCGAGGCGGTCGGAATCCTCGACAAATCGGGCGAGAAATTCGAATTCGCGCCCGCATGGGGGGCAGATCTCCAGTCCGAGCACGAGCGTTATCTTGCCGAGCGGGTCTTTGACGGGCCGGTGATCGTCACCGATTATCCGAAGGAGATAAAGGCGTTCTACATGAAGCAAAACGACGACGGGCGCACCGTGCGCGCCATGGACGTGCTTGTGCCGGGCGTGGGCGAGATCATAGGCGGAAGCCAGCGCGAGGACGATCTTGAGAGGCTTGAAGGCAGGCTTCGCGCAATAGGGCTCGACGCCGCTCCATACTGGTGGTATCTGGACACGCGACGCTACGGCTCCGCGCCGCACGCCGGTTTCGGGCTTGGATTCGAACGTGCCGTTCAGTTCGTAACCGGAATGCAGAACATACGCGACGTAATACCCTTTCCGCGCGTTCCAAGACACGCGGATTTTTAGCAAAATACAGCATCCGGAGGCCGAGCCATGAGCACAATCATGCCTGAGGGCGAAGAGATACGCAGGGCTGTAAAGTGGGTGTCCGGCGAGCGCGTCGAAAATCCGCGCGCGTCGCTCGCCTCGCTTATCGAGACGGCGAGCAGGCGGTTCGACCTGTCGCCGAAAGAGGAGCAGTTTCTATTTCATTTCTTTACGGAGGGCGGGGAGTGCGCCTGAACAGCCACATTAACAGCCACATGAGCGATGTCGTGAAAATGGTGTTTGCACTGTTTTTCCTGTTTCTGTCCGCGTTCGCCTGCACGGCGTCCGCTGCCGGCGATGAGGCGGTTATGCGGCTTACGGTTGCCGATGCGGTAAAAATTGCGGTCGAGGAGAATCCTGCCATCAGGATGAACCGCGCCGACGCGCGCATTGCCGGTGGAACGCTTACCGCACGGCAGGGCGCGTTCGATACCGTGATAGACGCCGCCGTTACCGACGCCGAAAGCCGGACGAAAAGCGCCGGGCTTGCGGGCGTTTCCACCTCGCGTAACAACGCCATGGGCTGGAGTCTCTCGGCATCAAGAATGCTGGACACCGGCACACAGCTTTCCGCCTCGGCCACGGGCGGGCGCACCGATTTCAAGTCATCGCCGCTTTCTCCCGATCCGGCGTACTCGTCATCTCTGTCGTTCAGCGTGAGCCAGCCGCTCCTTAGGGGAAAGGGACGCGATGTTCAGACTGCCGGAATAAGGGCCGCCGAGATATCTGTTCAGGCCGCCGGCATGACGGTTGAGCATTCCGCCGCCGAGCTTGCCTCGAATGTCAGGAAGGCTTATTGGGAACTTGTTTTCGCCCTCGACGATATTGAAGTGAAAAAGCTGTCATTGCAGCTTGCCGAGCGCCTGCGCACGGAAACCCGGCAGAAGATCGAAGCCGGAGCGCTTGCCCAGGTTGAGATATACCAGCCCGAATCGGAGGCCGCGCTCAGGGAACAGGAGCTTATCGTGTCCGAGCGAAACGCGGCGGCAGCCGAGGATGCGCTCAAGCTTGCGATGAACGTCAGGCAATGGAGCGGGCGCATTGTTCCGGCTGATGCTCCGGATGAATCGGCTAAAGACACCATCGACACCGATGCGGCAATAAGCGAAGCCCTTGAAAACAGGCGCGACATCAAGGCGGCGTTCCACCGGATGGAGGCTGCCGGGTTTCTGAGCAAGATCGCCGCCGATGCGCGCCGCCCGGCGCTGGCGCTTTCCGGCGGACTTGCTCTCAACGGGCTTTCCGGCAGCGCCACGAACTCGGTTACCGAATCGGACTACGGCTGGAACATCGCGCTGAATTACAGCGTTCCGCTTGAAAACAGGGCGGCATCGGGCGCGTACGCAAGCGCTCTGGCCGAGGTGGAGAAGGCGAATCTGGCCTTCATACTGCTGCGGCAGGCGGTGGTGAAGGAGGCGCGCGACGCCGCAAGAAACGCCAAAGTGGCAGGAAAAACTATTGGCGCGGCCAGAAAGACCAGCCTCGCGTTCAGGAAACGGATGGAGGCGGAGCAGGCCAAGTTTGATGCGGGCCTGTCCACGGCAAGCGATGTGCTCAACGCACAGACGCTGTATGCCAAAGCTCTAAGCGGCGAAAAGCGGGCCGTTGTGGATTACGCGCAGGCGCTGGCCGAGCTTGAAAGGGTACGGGGAATCAGATAGGGGCGGGTTTGGAATGTACGGGCGAAAAATCTTTCGCCCCTACAGGCCGAGGCGCGTGAAAACCATCCGCCGGGGGCGGGTTTGAACCCGCCCCTACTTTTCCAGAAATCCGAACTTCTGCATACGGTAGCGGAATGCGTCGCGAGACAGCGACAGCAGCCGCGCAGCCCTTGTCTGGTTGCCGTCGGTCATGTCCATTGCCTGTTTTATAAGCTCGCGCTCAACTTCCTCTATGTCGAGTCCCTGAGGCGGAAGGCGTATGCCAGCTTCGTCCGGTCTTGCCAGAGTCGGCTGCTGTTCGGCTGAAATAAGCTCGGAAGGCAGATGGCACGGCTCGATATACTCGACGCTCTCAAGCAGCATCGTCCGTTCGATCACGTTTTTCAGCTCGCGCACATTGCCCGGCCAGCGATAGTTCATGAAGCATTTCTCTGCTTCAGGCGTTAAGCCCTTGGTATGCTTGCGGAATTCCACATTGAACTCGTGAATGAAATGCCTGGCAAGCACCAGTACGTCGTCGCCGCGCGTTCGAAGCGGTGGCAGCAGAACCGGGATGATCTTCAGCCGATAGTAGAGATCCTCGCGGAAGTTGCCGTTTTTAACCTCTTCTTCAAGGTTCTTGTTGGTGGCGGTGATCACTCGCACGTTAACCGTGATGTCCTTCACGCCGCCCACGCGCTTGAAGGTCTTGTTCTCGATCACCCTGAGCAGCTTCGCCTGCGTGGTGGCCCGCAGGTCGCCGATTTCATCAAGGAATATGGAGCCGCTGTCGGCCAGCTCGAAAAGGCCCTTCTTGGATGTTTTCGCGTCGGTGAAGGCGCCCTTTTCGTGGCCGAACAGTTCGCTCTCGATAAGGGTTTCTGGAAGCGCCGTGCAGTTTATCTCCATGAAGGGCTGATTGCCCCTCTGGCTCTGATAATGGATTATCTTGGCGGTTACGTCCTTGCCCGTGCCGGACTCGCCGTTAATAAGCACTGTGGTAGCGTCGCTTCTGGCTATCTTGCGCAGAAGCTCGCATATGTCGTTCATCTGCTTCGATTCCCCGACCATGTTCTCGAAGCCGTATTTCGATGATATCTGCTCGCGGAACTGGGAGACCTCGCGCTTCAGGCGCGCGGTTTCGAGCGCCTTGCCGATCAGGATCTTGAGCTTGTCCATGCTGAAGGGCTTTTCCAGAAAATCGTAGGCGCCCATCTTTATCGTCTTGACCGCCGTCTTGATGTCGCCGAAGGCGGTGATCATGACGACAAGCGCGTCGGGATTGGTTTCCTTTATGCCCTCAAGCACCGACACGCCGGAAATGTCCGGAAGGTTGATGTCAAGGAGCGTGAGATCGGGCAGTTCGTCGCGGTAAGCCGTGAGGCCGGTCATTCCACGGTCGGCGTCGGTCACAGTGAAGCCCTCTTTTTCGAGATTCTGCCTGAGCGACCAGCGCAGAAGCTTTTCGTCGTCAATTACAAGAATTTTATGTTCGGGCATGTTGTTTATCCGTTTTCCCGGCTTTTTAATTTGGCGGCTGCCTGACCGGCAGATTAATAAGGAAACCTATTCCCCCTTCAGCATTCGAGACCGCATTGATTATACCATGATGCTTTTCGATAATATCCCTGCTTATGGCAAGTCCAAGGCCGGTTGCCTCTCGCCGGGGCGTGACAACAGGCTCGAAGACATCGTCAACTCCCTCCGGAGGCATCCGGCAGTCGGATGCGTCTATGCGGAGTTCTATGTTCGCGTCCGCAATCAGCCTTGTTGCAAGCGACAGGGTTTCGCATCTGCCTCCGGTTGTCACGCAGTAGGTGGTCAGGTACAGCAGAACCTGCCTGATCATGTCCGGATCCATCTCGGAGTCCGGCACGTCGGAAGCGGCGCTGACAATAGTATTGACCGGCGCGAAGGACACGTCACGGTTTGCGATGCCGACCGCCTGATTGATCACGTCGCTGATGTTGACGGTGATGAAAACAGGAGCCGGCGGACGCGCGAATGTCTGAAGCTCTCGAAGCGTTCTGTCGATGCGACGTATCTGATTGTTGACCTCGTTGATGATCTCGCCGCCCATGTCGCCATCCGGCAGGCTGTCGGCAAGCACCTGAAGCGCACCGGTCATTCCGGCAAGAGGATTTTTTATCTGATGAATTACGGATGTGGAAAGCTCGCCGACTTTTGCCATTCGCAGGACGCGGCGGTTTTTGTCCCCGCAGGTTTTCGATGTTTCTGATGCAATAGCCGCCTGCCTGTCGAGCAGCAGGTTGAAACCGTCCGCAAGCCGCCCCATTTCGCCGCCGTCGCCAACATCGCACCGCGCTGCCGCGTCGCCGCTTTGCGCCCGCCGCAATACGCGCACGATCTCGTGAAGCGGCCTGTTTACAAGCTTGCCCGCCAGCAGGAAGACGAGCACCGCAAGGGCCGATCCGGCGGCAAGAAGCGCAATGAGCGAATTTCGCTGAAGCTCGCTCAGCCGCTGATCCATCTCCTCCACCGCCGACACCTCGACATCCAGCACGCCGATCACTTTAACATCGGGGTTATGGCAGCCGAAGCAGTTCTTTTCGTTGTAGATCGGCAGCACCATCGACACGAAACGGCGTCCGTTTTTTTCGTGCGAAAAGGCCCTGGGCTTTCCCCCCTTCTGAAACATCTCCATGTCGAGCGGATATATATGCTTGCCGATTTCGCCGCGAATCGATGAAGCCAGAATGCGGCCGTCCGTCGCGAATATCCGGATTTCCTCGATGTCGTCGGTGACAAGCGTTTCCAGAAATCCCTGAAAATCCACGGCGCGGTCGTTCAGCATATGCTCTATCAGGCTGGCCTTAACCATGCGGGCGGCCAGGGCGCCGCGGCGCTCCATGTCGTATTTGTAGTGATCCGACTGAAGACGCAGATTGATCCAGGCCGGAAGGGCGATTGCAACGCCCGCGGCCAAGCCCGTGATTATGGCCAGTTTCAGCTTGAGGGACATTCAGGGAAAAAGCGGCGGAGGCCGCATTTCAAGCGCATCCGCCGCGGATCTATTTACCGGAAAATTCTCAACCGCCGCCGTAGGAATGCAGGCCGGAGAGAAGCAGGTTCACGCCAAGATAGGTAAACACAACGGAAATGAATCCTATCAGCGAAAGGATTGCCGTCTTTACGCCGCGCCACCCGCGCATCAGGCGGCTATGCAGATAAAGGGCGTACGCAAACCACGTGATGAGCGACCATGTCTCCTTCGGATCCCAGCTCCAGTAGGTTCCCCATGCGCTGTCGGCCCAGATCGCTCCGGTTATGATGCCGAGCGTAAGAAGCGGAAATCCGATCGCAATGCCCTTGTAGGTTATTTCATCCAGGATGTCTGCCGACAACGCGAACGAAGCCAGCAGATTATGCATGGAAAGCCCGAAACGCCAGACGATAAAAAACAGCACGGGATAGATGCCTGCGAGCGGAAGCCAGAAAGACATGCCGCGCCCGGCGCTTCTGCCGTCCATGCCCTCCGGCGGCGGGCCGGAGATCGTGCCCGCCGTGGCCACGATCAACACCCATATGAACAGGCTGAAGGTGAACGCCCAGAAGATGTAGGACTGCGACTTGCGGTCGCCGGAGGCCAGTATGATGTGCATGTTGGCGGTTGCATATGAGATGGCAAACGCGCCGTAGCCGAAGAAGCTGATGAGCACATGCGCGATAAGCCAGTTCGACTGGAGCGCCGGAACAAGCGGCTGTATCTCCTTGCCGATGCCGGCCATCTCGATAAATGCGAGCGCAAGGCCGGCAATGGGCGTCACGAACGCGCCCAGAGAGCGGTTCTTGTAAACGTATTCTATGACCAAATGAATGAGTATCATGGACCATATGAAGAACACGAGCGATTCATACAGGTTTCTAAGCGGCGCGGAGCGGGATATGCCAAGAAGCATCGAGCTTTCGGGAGAGAATTTCATCCACTGCGAGTAGGATTCGCTCCAGCGCGTGACTATGGCTGCCGTCTGCGCCAGAAAACCGGCGGCTGTTATGCCGGTTGCCGCAAGGCCGATTCCCTTCTGCTTGAACGCGAGATAGGCGATGTAGGCTATCATCGCGATTATGTACGCGAATGTGGAAACATTAAACAGCGCCGAACTATCCATTAAACGCCTCCTTCAAGACCGGCGGTGATGCCGGAAACCATTTTTTGCACGTCCTTTTCGAACGCGTGCCTGTTCTTGTGCGCGCTGGCTCCAATCAATATCCTTGTCTTGCGTCCGTCGTCGGATATTTTCACCCATACCTTGCGGTGGCTGATGAAGAATGCCACGTAAAGCGCGATCGACATGAGGATGCAGCCCAGATAGACAAGCCAGACGCCGGGGTCTTTGCGCACTTGCAGGCCGGTGTACTGAGCGCCCCAATAATGCTCGAATTCAAGCGCCGCGCCGCCCTGAAGCTTGCCGGTGTCGGGCCAGCGCTTCCAGATCCAGCCTGTTCGCAGCACCTCCTGTCCGCCGCGCGTGAAGCGCACCTCGACAGCCGGATTGTTCATGGAACTTGTGTAGGTGTAAAGCTGACCGGTATTGCGGTCTGTTGTGAGCGCGGGCGAGAAGTTCACCACGGTCGCTTCCATGTCGGTTCCAGGTATCTTGAACGGCTGGTTCATCTTGGCCCAGACCATCTGCTCGCCGGACTGCGTTTTTGCCTTGAACACGAAAAGCCCGTTCTGAGGCGTGGGGATGGGGCCGTAGCTGGACTGGTAGAAGGTCACGCCCTTGTAGTTGAGTGGATCGTTCACGCGTATCCACTTTTTCATCACCTCGCGTCCGTTTTCGAGCACGGTCAGCTCGCTCTTGAAGAGTTTCGGCATATCCGAGCTGCCATAGAACTCGGTTTCGTACCAGTTGCAGCGCACGGTGAAGCCAAGCGGTATTTCCGTGCCGCTTCCGTACTGGTATGCAACGTCGGAGTCCGCGCCTTCCGGCAGGTTAAGCCCGCCCTTGAAACCCCATATCGCGCCCACAATCGCGCCGATGAATATTATCAGGATGCTTCCGTGAACCACATACACGCCAAAGCGCGCCCATCCGCCCTTCTGGCCGAATACCTGAACGGAGCCGTCCTCCTGCGACGACGCTGTCTGCGGAGACATGCCGCCGGCCTTGAGCACGCCTTCGACCACGCCGCGCGCATCATCCGCCTTCGACGAAACCGTGATCTCATGTCTTATGCCGAGGTTCCGCAGAACGTTGTCCTTCAGGGGAATCATCGGATCGTGCACGATCTTCCATATGCGAGGCAGGCGCTCGATCGAGCAGACAATCAGGTTAATGGAGAAAAGCATCAGAAGGCACAGGAACCACCACGAGCGGTACATGTCCATGAAGCCGAGCGAGTTCAGCGCCTTGTACACGGCAGGAGCCGCGCCGCTTCCCACGAATGTTGAAATGACCTTGATGTTCTTGTCGTAATCCGGACTCTGCTCAATGACGGTTCCCACGATGGACGTGACCGCGAGAATCGCGATCAGCACCACCGCAAGCGTAACCGAAGACAGCATGTTCCAGATTTTTTCTGTTACGGAGGCTGGTTTCTTTTCGCTCATCGGTATTAATTCCTCGAAAGATTGATTGCTTTCCGGCTAATAAAGATACCTGCGGAAAAGCGTATTAGTCAATTTGGGTGACGATACGGTAACGATAATATGATATCGCATTGTCGAGAGCTTATCGGCGGAAAACCGGTTTTGATTTAATTGCCGGGATTGGCGGCGCGTGCCCGTACGCTCCCCCGGCCGGAAACGGCTACGAAAGAAGAATCTCGAGCAGGCGGTCGAATTCGTCCAGCGAGTAGTAATCGATGCTGATCCTGCCGCCCTTCTTGCCGCGGTCGTCGAGCATGACCTTCGTGCCGAGGCGGCGAATGAGCCTTTCCTCAATCGAGGCTATCTGCGGGTTTTTGACCTTCACGCCGGGTTGCTCAGGCTTTTTGGCTCCGCCGGTCGTTTTCTTTTTGACAAGCGCCTCGGTTTCCCGAACGCTCAGGCCGCGCTTGATAACCTCGCGCGCCAGTTCCACCTGCGCGTTTTCGTCCTCGGAGGCAAGAATAGCCTTTGCGTGGCCAAACGAGATCAGCCCGTCGGTCACCCACATCTTGACCTCGGCGGCCAGCTTGAGCAGGCGGAGATAGTTTGCAACCGACGCGCGGTCTTTCCCCACCTTCCTGCTCATCTCTTCCTGCGTAAGCCCGAAATCCTTCATCAGGTGGTCAAACGCCTCGGCGGTTTCGAGCGGGTTCAAGTCCTCGCGCTGTATGTTTTCGATAAGCGCCAGCGCCAGTGTTTCGGCAGGCGCGGTGTCTTTGACAATCACCGGTATCTTCTTCAGTCCGGCAAGGTGCGACGCGCGCCAGCGGCGCTCTCCGGCTATAAGCTCGAACGTACCGTCGCCGGTTCTGCGCACAACCGGCGGCTGAATGATGCCGTTTTCCCTTATCGAGTCGGCCAGCTCCCGAAGCGAATCCTCGTCGAACCGCTTCCGCGGCTGCAGGCTGCTTGGGATGATTCGCTCGATTTCAACTTCCAGGGTTCCACGCCCGGCATGGGCATCAACCGCCGGCGGCTGCGGAATATCCTGCTTTTTCTGCGGAATAAGAGCGCCAAGCCCTCGCCCGAGAGCTTCTTTTTTAGCCATTCGGCCCGCCCAGCACTTCCCGCGCTAGCGCCAGATAGCTCTGCGCGCCGCTGGAGCGAACATCGTAGAGCATCACCGGCTTGCCGTGGCTTGGAGCCTCGCTAAGGGTTACGTTACGCGGAATAACGGTGCGGTAGACCTTGTCGCCGAAATGTTTTTTCACCTCGTCGGCAACCTGACGCGCCAGAGTGTTCCGCAAGTCGACCATCGTAAGCAGAATGCCCTCAATTTCGAGTTCAGGATTGAACGATCCGCGCACAAGCTCAACCGTCCGCATAAGCTGCCCAAGCCCTTCAAGCGCGTAATACTCGCACTGCACCGGCACGAGCACGGTTTTTGCAGCTACAAGGGCGTTCAGGGTAAGAATCCCAAGCGACGGCGGGCAGTCGATGATGACGTAATCGAACTGGTTGCTGACCGAGCGAATTCCCTCGCGTAGCAGCGTTTCCTTGCCTTCGCTGCCCACAAGCTCGATTTCGGCGCCGATAAGGTCAACCGACGACGGCACAAGCTTCAGGCGCGGCAACATCGTGTCCCGTATGATTTCCTGCATCGACGTGCCGCCGGTATAGAAATCGTAGAGCGAATGTGCGAGATCGTTTCTGTCGAAACCAAGACCGCTGGTGGTGTTTCCCTGGCTGTCGGTATCGACAAGCAACACCCGCTTTTCAGCCACGGCCAGGGACGCGGCTACATTTACGGCGGTGGTGGTTTTACCCACGCCGCCCTTCTGGTTTGCTATTACAACGGTTTTCGACATATAAGAAGGATTGTTTCGCGTTATCTTAACATACGCCGTATGTAAATACGATCACTGCTGTCCCAGAGTGTCAAAACTCATTAGAAATGTCCTCATGCCGAACTCAATAGGAATGTCCTCTTTTTGTCCTTTCTTTTGTTTTGGAAGAATAAAAAAACGTCGTCGTGGCGTGGGAATGCGGGGAATCCGGCAGGGTTATCCATATTTCCACGCCTGCGTTATCCGCATGAAAGGTTTGGTGTCCACTATTGACATCCGAGGTCACTTGTGGAAGAGGTGCTACTCGCAGCGGCGAAGGAGCCAGAGGCAGGCGGCAATAATGGCGATGCCTTTTAGCGGCGCGGCAGCCATGACCAGCAGGCCCAGCAAGACGCCGACGGTGGCGAGGCCGAGGCCGTAACCCTGTATGACGGCGGCTAGAAACCACATACGGACATTATAATCGTGGCGGACACAAAAACAAGAATAGGTATCGAGGTGGACTCATCGGGCGCGGTTACGTCGTTGCGCGAACTGGCGGACAGCACCGTGGCCACCGCCGCCGGATTTGAAAAAACCGAAAAGATGCTCACGCGGCTGACCGGCTCCGCCGAGGGCGGCAGGCGGAGCATGGACTGGCTGACGCCCGGTTCATCCCCGCGTGTGCGGGGAACATTGTTTAACTAAGTATCCCGACGAAATGCCGGACGGTTCATCCCCGCGTGTGCGGGGAACATCGAGAAACGAGTTCGCTTGTGCTCACGACTGACGGTTCATCCCCGCGTGTGCGGGGAACATAGTAAGGGCCGGATAGAACTCCCCTCTTCCGCCGGTTCATCCCCGCGTGTGCGGGGAACATGGGTTATAGGGGAACGTAACCGTGACCCCGCCCGGTTCATCCCCGCGTGTGCGGGGAACATCCAACAACCTTGAACTCCGCGTCCTTGAACGTCGGTTCATCCCCGCGTGTGCGGGGAACATGCCACACGTCCCAGGAACTCCCCCAAACCCCGCGGTTCATCCCCGCGTGTGCGGGGAACATACATGGGTAACCTGTTCCAAACGACCGAGCGCCGGTTCATCCCCGCGTGTGCGGGGAACATTTTGATTCAGGGTGATCATCCCGGTCACGTGGCGGTTCATCCCCGCGTGTGCGGGGAACATTCCAGGATGTAATTATCCGAGTCCCGAACGAACGGTTCATCCCCGCGTGTGCGGGGAACATCAAATACGAGGTGACTTTTTCATGGGCCTCACCGGTTCATCCCCGCGTGTGCGGGGAACATTTTACGGAAGGCATAGCCAACTATTCCTGAGCCGGTTCATCCCCGCGTGTGCGGGGAACATTGTACGACCACCCCTTACTACGGAGGTATGCGCGGTTCATCCCCGCGTGTGCGGGGAACATAAATGTACGGGGGTGGTTAGTTGCCTGAATTACGGTTCATCCCCGCGTGTGCGGGGAACATTACCCTGGCGGCGATGCCCCTGCGGAATGCCGCGGTTCATCCCCGCGTGTGCGGGGAACATGGCAGGCCGTGGTATCCCCCGCATTTTGGACACGGTTCATCCCCGCGTGTGCGGGGAACATGGTCGGGATGGCATCTGCCCGCACGGACAGGCCGGTTCATCCCCGCGTGTGCGGGGAACATGGCATCCGCAGCATTTTGCCAATGCGCCTGGCCGGTTCATCCCCGCGTGTGCGGGGAACATGGCGGTGGTGTTGTCGATAGCATATATCTCAGCGGTTCATCCCCGCGTGTGCGGGGAACATTGGAGTTTCCGCGCCAGACCGGCACCACCGCACGGTTCATCCCCGCGTGTGCGGGGAACATATTTTCTGGCGACAGCGGCGCGGTTCGGGTAGTGGTTCATCCCCGCGTGTGCGGGGAACATGGCAGGCCGTGGTATCCCCCGCATTTTAGGCACGGTTCATCCCCGCGTGTGCGGGGAACATCTGCTGTTCGTTCGATTATCAAAGGATTACGGCGGTTCATCCCCGCGTGTGCGGGGAACATCCTGCGAAGGTTCTCCACGTGGCTAAAACACACGGTTCATCCCCGCGTGTGCGGGGAACATGAGCGGCACTAGAACTGTGGCATAAGGGCGAACGGTTCATCCCCGCGTGTGCGGGGAACATATAATCCCCCTGCTCAGGCAGGGCCGTAATCCCGGTTCATCCCCGCGTGTGCGGGGAACATAAAACCTGCTCATATATCCACCTCCAGCCCGGCGGTTCATCCCCGCGTGTGCGGGGAACATTGATCGGCAAGTCCAACGGACTTGAGGCATTTCGGTTCATCCCCGCGTGTGCGGGGAACATCGCTTGCGTTCCTAGTCGCAAAGTTTTCAACCCGGTTCATCCCCGCGTGTGCGGGGAACATTAATGGTCTGCTCGTCGGTCATTCCAGTTACCCGGTTCATCCCCGCGTGTGCGGGGAACATCCTCTAAGTGTGTTTTAGCCACATGAAGAACCCGGTTCATCCCCGCGTGTGCGGGGAACATATGGAACAGGACGCGAGCATATGGACTGGCGGCGGTTCATCCCCGCGTGTGCGGGGAACATCGCTCAAGGGCGCAGGCGTATAGCGATAACGCCGGTTCATCCCCGCGTGTGCGGGGAACATAATGCCTGCTTGCGCTCATCTGTCATGTTGTCCGGTTCATCCCCGCGTGTGCGGGGAACATAGCCTCGATCATGCGGGATGTAAATCCCGCCTCGGTTCATCCCCGCGTGTGCGGGGAACATATGCTCAATCATGTGCATCATGGGAAATTCTCCGGTTCATCCCCGCGTGTGCGGGGAACATACTTCCTTCAACCCTGCCATAAATATAGCAAAATCAGGCGGCAAGAAAATCACCATTTTTTTGACGCCGGATAACCGCCATTTCAAAGATCGTTTTGCCCGCCTGCCGGAGGCAAAAAAGACACCAGCCTGATCCCGTCCAGTTCCACCGGCATCCGCCTGTTTTCGCCGATGGTCAGGAAGTCGAAGCCCGATTCGGTGTTCGTCATCCATGCCATGACAGCGTTGCCTTCACCAATCCCCTTCTCCACCTGCGCCCAGATCATTTCCCTGACCCGGCTGGAGTACTTGCCAACATAGACCCCGGCCCTGATTTCCAAGAGCCAAACAGCCAAGCGCCCCCGCAATCGCGGCGGCGCGTCCTCAACCACGATGACCAGCATCGCCGATGCCCTCCTTATTCGGAATCGCAACCGGAACCGCCTCGTCGTGAGCCTTCGGTTTATCGATCCCTCCGGCTGCCAGAACCTCCTCTATCGACGGGATAATCCGGTTCAGAAGCCGCGTCTGCCTGAACGCGTCGCGACAGGCAAGCCGCACCATCCGTTCCGGATCGTTTGCCTTGCCGGCGGCAATGCGGAAAGCAGCCGGAACAACGGTGTCGAACTTGAAGATGTCGGCGATATCATAGACAAACGACTGCGGCTTGCCGGTGTGGATGAAACCGATGGCCGGAGCGTATCCGGCCGCCAGAATAGCCGCCTCGCAGATTCCGTACAGGCAGGCCGTGGCCGCGCTCAGGCAGCGGTTAGCCCTGTCGCCGCTGCCCCATTCGGCGTGATCGTAATTCCGGCTTTTCCATTCCACGCGGTGCTGACGCGCCAGAATTTCATACAGCTTCCGCACCCGCGCGCCCTCGATTCCGCGCAACTGCTCGATGCTTCTGCGCTCAGGCGCCTCTTCCCCGAATCGCATGGCGTACATTTTGCGCACCACTTTCAACCGGGCAGCGTCGTCAAGCGCCAGTTTCGCCTGATAGAGCAGCCTGTCGGCCCGCGCTCCGCCCGGCTGCCCCGACGCATACAGCCGCACACCGGCCTCGCCTGTCCAAACAAGCAGGCATCCGACACGCGCTGCAAGCACAACCGCCGCATGCGATACCCTTGTACCCGGCTCCAGCATCAGGCAGGCAACACCGCCAACCGGAATGTGCGTGCGAACGCCGGTCTTGTCCACAACAACGAACGCGCCGTCGAGCACGTCGAGATTGCCCTTCTCGACAAAGACCACGGAAATCCGTTCCTTGACGGCAATGGGCTTGAGTTGCGGGAGAATGGGATCGGTCATAGGATTTTTGATTTTTGATTGCTGATTTTTGATTGGTGGGTGCAGACTGCTGGCAGCTGATTTTTGATTTGCTTTGGGCGGTACGTACCGAGGAGACAAAGATTGCGGTCAGCTCTTCCGCCTCCGCATGCAACGGTTTTACCGTTTCGCGAGACAGCAGCCCACCATCCATAATCAATTCAAGCCAAAAGGAACACTCATCCACTTCTTCCACAACGATCCCCAACTTCGCAGCAAATTCAGGCCGTGAACGTCCTCGGCATGCAGCCCGATAATTGGCACCCACCGAGGTGCCTGATCGGATTAATTGATTACCGATCGCTCTCCCGGCCGTTGTCTTCGGCAAGGCATCGACCAGCCGCATGATCCGTAATCCAAACTGCTTTGTCCGGTTCTTTAACTCGTTCTCATCCATAGACTTCCCCAATCAAAAATCACACTTCAAAAATCAAAAATTCTTCTTCAATCGCTTCCGGCCCTCCGGTTCGGTCAGATAATTCTCCGGGCTGACCACCTTGTCACCGGTTTGCACTTCCAGCTTCTTTCTGGCATCGCCGGAGATTTTGCCACCCTTGCGGGCCGCCGCCTT
>Ga0233425_10006394_pt1 | contig 17524 bp, 13 predicted proteins | sample Watercolumn_Towu_2_FD_181712 | JGI IMG/M metagenome (GOLD analysis project Ga0233425, IMG submission 181712) | Freshwater microbial communities from Lake Towuti, South Sulawesi, Indonesia - Watercolumn_Towuti2014_140_MG | ecosystem: Environmental > Aquatic > Freshwater > Lake | place... | reverse complement strand
TAAACAGCATATCGCGCCCGTTTGCACCTGAGAGCCATGAGTCCTCCCCGAACATGATGTTCAGCCTTTCACCGGTTTCCAGGTTTATTGCATATCCCGGGAACCAGCCCATACCGTGCGCCATGATATAATTAGGATCGTCGGGATTATCCGATACCTCATCCGTAGCCGGCCAATCGGCATGATTTCCGTCTTTATCCACCGAAGCTGCTTTCCTCAGCTTGAACCGCTTGGCATGGTTCTCGGCAAGAAACGTGTCCTGGCACATTTCAATTACGGGGCTTCTGGTCCATTTTGATTTATCCGATGTAAAAACAATATCGACACTTGCAATGAAGGGAAGCCCTTTGCTCTTGGTTTTCGAGATTGGATTATAAGCCGGACCATTAGGATCCTGTTCGTGCATCGCACACATAAAATAAGGCGCCCAGCTTCCGCCCACAATCTTTTCATAGGCTTCATCGGGATCGAACCAGCTGAGCTGGTTCAAATAATCGCCGTCGCTGGTACCTGAACGAATCCAGTTGTAGGCTGAATTTTCATCCACATCATAAACAGCATTCAGCCACTTCATTGAGCTATCGGCATATTCTATGGATGAACTTAACAATCCATTATTATCCGCCACGAGCGCTGTTACATTCAATGTATCTGTCCCACTGGTTGTAACACTGATCTTCTTTCCAATGATGTAAATACCGGGATAGAAAACCGGCGATATGGTAACCGAAAAGCCGAGTTCCGTAAACAGATTTTCATAGTTCATTTGTGTTCCGACATCGGAAGTATATTTATGTCCGGTTGTTTCATCGACGAGCCACCATTTAGCTACTGCATTCACTCCTGCCGTGTCGCCACCCGGCAGTACTTCAGGCGCATTGGCGATGTGATTAAATCTATGGCGGAACCATGTGGTATCGAAACAGATTGTATAATTTCCGGATTTTACTTTCAGGGGATCGATAACCCTTACATTAATGGGTCCGAAGCCGGGTTGGTATTTTGGCTGATATGAAATCGGATAATCGTCCTCTCCATAATTAAAGTCGACAGTTGAATCATTAATCTGGATAAGGTAGGCAGGCGGTTTGCTTAAGATTTCCTGAACCGTGCCATCAGTCAATTCCAATACCTGCCCTGAATTGCCCTGACCCTCGATACGTGTAATTTCAGGACCTTCGCCAAATTCGACATTTGGTATAACTCCATTGATTATTTTATGAGGCATGGCTGTATAGAGCTGTATGTTTTTACGACCAGCTAAGTATGGTTTTTTCTGACCATCGAGGTATGCGGGATCGTCCGGTTTGTATTCCTTGTAATTGTTGTATCCGTAAGCAATAGCACTATAGTAATATTGTTTGTGGTTTACCAGGGCACTATTGCCGGTTGCAAATGCATCCTCGGTCAGTTTGAAAACATGAGCGATACCGTTATCACCACCTTCAACCTCCATAACGGGCACATTCGCACCCAGACTGTTATCAAATTTAAAATTCAAAATCCTGCCGACGCCGTTTTTTACATCGAACTGTGCTACCAGCCTGACTTTTTCAATGTCGTACCGGCTTTCTGCAACGGTAACATTGGCATCTTTCAATTGGAAAATCTGGTAACCTTCGAATGTAAAATAGGGATCATAATCATTTGAAACCGCTTTAATCTGAGGATCGATTTCCTTATATCCCTCCTTGTAATTATTCGATGTCGGGCTGTTAGTGATATAAACAATGATTTCTTTATCGAGTTCCTCGAAGGTCATATCCGGTGCATCAGGTCCATCAATGACCTTGAAGCAGTTTTCAAACAACGCCTGGCACTTATCATCAACCGTTCTCAGCAAATCAACAGAAGCCATGGGACCTCCTGCTGTGGCTCTTGCCCATGGAATACCGACGGTGATATAGTTAACAGCACCTGATTTCAAAGTAAAGGGACCGGCAGATTGCATGAACCGGCGATCCGACGGTGCATTTCCAACCTCTTCTTCATTCCAGTACTTGCCATTTGCATTAAAGCCATCATTGGGTGGCTGTCCATAAGTACCCCAGTTGCAAGGGTCGGAATCGTCAGGGAACATGAACTGACATTCCGGTCCGGAGGCGCCTGAGTTGTAATGTGCATTTCCGCCGTAAAGCATCGGCGTACCGTCTTTCCAGATACCACGCAGGTAATTGTAATATTCGGGGGCTATGGAAGGGTCTCCCTGCGGACCGCCGGAATTGTTGTGATAAACAAACCTCCTCATTCCGAAGCGTTCGTCATCTTTTATACCATTACCGAAATTTATTCCATTGATGGCTTCAGCCTTCACTTTAAATATTCCGGAGTATTCATTATCGGCGCCATAAGTTCTTAAAATTTCGGATCCATCATGGCTGACAATTTCGCAACTTCCGTCATACGATGGTCCTAACAGACCGTCGCCTTTGAAAGACGGATTGTCGCAGGTGTCTGGATCCAGATAAGGACCCTGGAAGAAGTCAACACCGACTGCGGGAGGCTGATCGCCATAAGCTTCAGGACCGCCTTCGTCAACCGGTTTTCCGTTATAGCAATAGCCAAGACCTCTGAGAACATCGCAGCCTACATAATCATCCCATGCATATCCAAGGTCGGTATCGCACCAGGGGCTGAAGTAGGTCTGAGTAAGCTCGTAAGTTGACCGGTTTATAATTTCATAACTGTAAAAAGTCATGTTATTGATTTCATCATTAGTCGAAAATCCGAACGCCTGCGCACGAATTTCCATTCCAATGGCTGCCCCGTCGCTTTCAGTATGGATATTGCCTTTATCGTTGAATATCCACCACATTGTCTCATCTCCTTTAAGAACCTGGTCAACAAGAATACCGCCGTAATACCTTTCATAAAGTTCCGATTCCATTGTCGGTGTAGGTCTGTAAGTGGGATCGCCTGCATAATTCAAAGGACACAGCTCATTGGTAATGTCATAATACGGATAATCGCCGCGTGTCGGGTCATATTCGCCATCACCATCAGCATCCATAAAGGGAGCAAGATAAAAGCTCTCACCTTTGGCTATATCCCCATGAGCCGGATATTCATAAAAGTATTCGGGAATCTGGTAGTCAGCGCTTGGGATAAACATTCCGGTTTCCGGATCGGTATGCTGTAAATATTCATCGACGTCTGCCCGTTTAATCACAAAAAATTTATCCCATGAATTGCATGTTTCTTCATCAATAGAAGCAGTACCATCGATGGATAGCGGACCTGTCCAGTAGTCCTGCCCGACCTGCCTGTAACGCAGTGCAGCGAGTTTCAACTGGTTGTTGATGTCCAATCCTCCGATCCACAACGAACCTGAAAACAATGAGGTGGCAGAGCCGTTTGCAGGCACGAAATATTGAGCGCCAATACCACCTGGCAAATCCCACCACATATCGCCACCTGTATTGATACGTCCCCTGACATTGTTAACTGTCAGGAACCTGAATCCGGACGGGGCACCGCAACCTGCAGCCGTCGATTTTATACTTTGTGTGCTTTTAAAATCGCCAAACTGAAACTCCTCCGCTGAAATCCACCGTGTTATAGCTAAACACATCAGTAAAACAATCAGAACTCGGATTATATTTTTCATAACTGAATTGTATTAAATTTCGCTTTGACTTATTTTATTTGTTAAAAATTAAATTGTAATCCTATCCGTATCTGCCTTGGAGAACTGAAGTTTCCGGGAGAAATGATCCGGAGGCTGTACAGATCGCGATAAGACTGAGGATCAGCCTGTGAATTGATTTCCCTTTGCCATTCAGCAGCAGCAAGGTAACCATCATCATCCGGAACGCCGGTAGCAGGATAAACTCCCAGAACATTTTCTGTGTCGAATAAATTCAGCACCTGCAGGTACACATCGAAGTAGGTTTTGTCTTTGCCCTCACCCATTCCGATGTAGAATTCCTTGTCGAGGCGCATATCGATCCTGAACTGCCATGGAAGCCTTGAACCGTTTATCGTTCCTTTCAGCACCTGGGTTCCTGCCGAATTAAAGGCAAGAATGTTTTCTTGTGCGGTATAAGGTGTTCCTGAACCACCAAGAATGGTGAAATTGACCCCGGTATTGGATAAAATCTGAACAGCTTTTTCGCCTTCAGTACCCTTTCTTCTCGTAATGACCGGACCATTGTAATCCTTTCCTTCGCCATACCTGTAATCAAGCGAAATGTTGAAGTTATGTCTCCTGTCCCAGTTCAGCGGGTTAGTTGTACGGAGATTCGGCAAACCCGAAGCAACCAATGCAGCCGCAGTAGTCGAACTCGATCCGGTACCTTCGGCAAACTGAAGAGTATAACTTGCATTCAATCTTGTATTGCTGCTTAACCGGCGCAAATCATACGTTACAGTCAAACCTTTGACCGTTCCAAAGTCCAGATTGCTGAACGAAGTGTAATCCCTCGGGTACGCACCGTTGAAACGATAGATTTGAATATCGTCACGCATCTCGCGGTAAAATGCAGTAAGTCTCAGTGAGGATTTCATGGTAAGCTTTTGCTGGAATCCCAATTCGTAATCGATGGTTTTTGTCGGCTTGAGGTTGGGATTATCAATATTGCCGCCGATGTTGTTTATAAAGTAATAGGCGGCAGGATCGAATCTCTGGCTTTCGAGTGGACGCTGAGTGAGCACGTCATAGTGGGCGAAAAACAATGCTTCGTCGGAAATGGGGAATGAGAATGAAATTCGGGGCATCCACGTGAACTGCGGCTCATAATCTACGAAAGCCTTTGAATTTACGTTGATTTGGTTCGGATCTTTCAGGTTTGGTGATATTCCCGATCCGCGGTCAAGGATATACGGGTCCTGAATTTCAACACCTTCGGCATTATACCATGTAAAATCATGACGATAACCTGTTATTTCGGTGGGAGCCTGGATGTTGTCGACATACACAACATAATCATCACCCATGTTGCCGGGGTGGGTAACGAAATTTCCGCCGATGTTGGTTGTTTCCTTTACCGTCTTGGCGTTATACATCAGGAACGGATCCTTTAGAACCGGCTGGTTGGCATCGAACCTGTCAACCCTTAATCCGATGTTAAAGATCAGGTCCTTGAAAGCAAATTTATCCTGAATATAACCAGCCATATAGATCGGTTCGTAAGCAGGTATTGGACGAGTGTGATCACCGTTTTCGTCCAATAGGGTGAAGAAGTCGTCGATGCTCGGTTTCGAACTTAATTTTTTGCCATAATAATCATAACCGTAAGCATAAGCGGTATACCGTCCATCATTCAGCAATTCGTCAGCGCTGAACATGTCAATGGAATAAAGATCACCGTCGAGATGTTTTAGGTGCAATAAGCCGTCTTTATCATAGTATTGAATGGTATTGTCATCGAAACTATAGGAATCCACTAAAATGAAATCGAGTCCTTTTTCATCAAGTCCAAGTTTATTCCTCAGGTTTTTATCAAAAGTAAATTGAGATATTTCGTCGTATTTCCTGTAATAGTACACGAAATTTTTCGATTCAAGATATTCGATCTGCGGATTATCCACATCAAGTTCGCGGATGTGGAAATTTGTCAATCCCCTCATTCTTGTCCAAATACCACCGGCGCTATAGTTGAAACCACGTTCAATTCTCTGGTCATAAATGAATCCGAATTTTACTTCATGGTTGCCAATATCGGCAGAGGCAGTGGCGTTGATTGAAACCTGGTTGTTATGGCTTTCGCCATAACCGGTCTGCAATGCTCCGGGTGCGCTCCAGATCCCATAAAATGCTGCGGGACCGTCACCGTTTAATAATCCGCCTCTCAACTGCAGTTGGTCCGAATTCGGCCAGTTACCTTCGACCGGGTATTGCTCCCAGTTGGTCGGGAAAAGTTCATATATCTGTTCGGTGTATCTTGCAATCAGGGGATTATAATTGGAAGCCTCGAAAACATAAGCGGTATCGAAGTCCCAGCTGTTTAGTACAAAAACATTCTCATAATTTGTACCATTGATTTCTATGTTGGGAACCAGTTCAACTGTCGGTATCTTATAGGTAGTATATTTCCCTAAATAACCGTATTTAAAAATGTCGTCCTTATGATCGGGGTCCATTGCCCGCGTATTCTGCTGCGAATAATCGAACTGGAGGCTGTAATACACATTTTTAATCACTGCATTGCTTTCGGTTCCTGATATAAAACGCTGAGTGAACCTTGCAAAGGCTCTCCAGGATTCATTTTTGAACAGGTAGTTCTTATCCGAATTAAACATGGTATTGCCGAAAGAATACACTTTCCCGTCATCCAGATTATACTGACCACCGAAAGTGAAATTAGCAGTGGGAGCAACTCTCAGATCCAGTTTTCCCGAAAGGTTTAACCCGTACCGGCTTGCATTGGGATTGGTTTTTTGCCAGTTCAGATTTTCCGTCCTTACAAATTCCCCGCTGCTGAAAGTACCTCCGGACAATCCTGAAGGAACGAGGGGGTAACCCTCGATTTGTTTCTGAGTTTCTTCACTGGCGACATAAACTCCTTTTGCTGTCGGTCTCTGGTCCTTGTTATAATACCCGTCTCCCGAGAGGAAGTAGCCAAGGATGGAAGTTGCCGATTCTTTCTTGCTTTTAATAATAGGTCCCTGAAGATTAAGCCCTATACGGCTGTGCCCGAAAGCGTCCAGTGATTGCTCAAGTTCCAGACCTGCTCCGAATTTACCCGAAGGTCCTTTGGTAGTAACATTAATAATACCACCTCTTGCATCGCCATATTGAGCAGGTAAACCTCCCAGGTAAACGGCTACCTGTTCGATGGAGGACTGCGGCAGTGCAGTGGAGCCTAATACACGGATACCATCGATGAACATAATGGTTTGATCCGATCGAGCACCTCTGATATTTCCTCTTTCTCCGTCAGCAGAGAACACACCTCCAACAGTCGTTGCAACTCCTTCGACACTGCGGTTCGGCATTTTCTTGATTTCTTCCTCAGTTATCTGACCTCCCGAAACGGTTTCATCTTTGTTGATCAGGGGTACTGTAAAGTCAGAAACCACAACAGTGGGCAGTTGCTCGGCAGTCGGTTCAATCTGGATATCGTAAAACCTGATCTGATCAGCATTAATTACCATGCCCTTTACCAAAACCGTATTATATCCCACATAGGATGCCTTGAGGTCGTATGTTCCGGGCTGAATCGGTTTGATGATATAATTTCCGTCAAAATCGGACTGGGCGGCTCCTTTTTGCGCTCCGCCCAGCTCTAAGACAATATTGGCGAACGGAACGGGTTCTTTCGTCGTTTTGTCTCTGATCGTTCCCTTAAGAGTACCGGATTGCGAAAAAGCAACATAACTCGAAACTAAAATGAATGCAATTGTTAATAGTAAATTTCTAAACATACCATGCTTGTTTTATGTCAGATAATACACTGTGCTTCAAAAAGGGGGTAAAGTTAAAAATAAAAAATTGTGATCTCCAAAATTTTTTCTCCGCGCCCTTATTACCATAATATATAGCTATTTGATGTAAGGAGGGTTAAGTATCTCTGAATATATCACCGCTTTCCTTAAATCGAATTCGTAACCTTTGATTAAAGATTCCTGAAGTAATTCCCTGACCGGAGCATCCGATTCTCCGGGTTTAATGCCGTATTGCCCTTCCTGTGTGAACTGAGACAATTCCTCACTAAGAAAAGGACTGGGCTTTTTCTTTACAGGTTTGGGTTTGTCTATTTTGGTTACGATAGGCTGAGTCACTTCATCAACCGCCTCGCTAAAGTACGGCTGAGATTGGGGAATGGAATCGCCCAGCAGTATCTGCTCCAGGACAGACGGCATTCGGGGTTGATTTCCGGCAGACGGAGTTTGGGTTTTTGCCTTTCCTTTTTTTTGAGCCTTATTATATAATGTATAACCAAGCCAGATTATACCGATTAAAATAGGTAGCAAATCTTCCATAAAGAACTAATTTAAACGCTTTTATAAATTGCGGGTAAATATAGTACATTAATAAATAATCACAAGAAAAAATCAGTTTACGGCGGGATTTAATCAGTTTTCGGTTTCCTGGATTATTTGATCCCATATTAAGCATTAGAAATGCATAATCGACTAAATCAGCTAGTTCGTCCCGAAATATCGGGACTTCTACTGATTAATTTGGGTTGATTTGATTCGTTTCGATCAGAATGTCTGCGGGATAAACCGGATGTTTTGTTTAAAATGAAAAATATCCGGTTAAGTCTATGATTGAAGATGACTGAAGTAATCGAGGATCATATCTCGTTTTCTTCTTGAAACCGGTATTTTGCTGTCATCGGTCATAATAATAAAACCACCTTCGACACGCAGAAAGCTCTTGATATATTTAGTATTGATCAAATGGGATTTATGAGGACGGATGAAGTTATGATCTTTCAGCACCTCTTCGTTTTCCTTGAGCGTTTTTGAAACGATCAGTTTCTGACCGTTGGTGAAAAAGAAAAAAGTGTAATAGTTATCCGATTCGCAACGGATGATGTCATCAATATTCACAACATTTATTTTCTCGGTGGTTGAAAGAATGATTCTTGGTGGCTGATCAGGCGGCTTTTTAATGTTATCGAGCAAAACTTCAATATGTTCTTTAGGGTTCCTCCGAAGATGGTTTTCTTCCGCCTTGCTGACGGCTTTAATCAGGTCATCGCGGAAAATCGGTTTCAGAAGATAATCCAGGGCGCTGAATTTTATGGCTTTAATGGCAAACTGATCATAGGCAGTGGTAAAAATCACATCAAAATCCACATCACTCACTTCCTCCAGTAGCCTGAAACCACTGCCGTCCGGCATTTGAATATCCAGAAAAACGACGTCGGGTTTAAATTTTCGGATCGATGCAATGCCCTCTCTGACGCTTTCGGTCTCATCGAGGATTTCGACATTCTTGCAAAACAACCGCAACATGCCCGTTAAGGTGTCGCGTGATGGCTTTTCGTCTTCAACAATTACTGCTCTTAACATAATCAGGATTGATTATTCGATCATTCTTCCTTTGAATAGAAGATTACAATTTCAACTTTGGTTCCTGAAGAATTTCCATGTTCGTCTTTAAGATCAATGATTTTAACGGAGAATTCGTCGTTGCTTTGCCTGCTTAAAATTTCAAGCCTCTCTTTTGTGATGAGCATGCCTTTCGATTTTTTCCGGATTCCTGACTGTTGTTCCAACTCCATCGATTTTTCCCTTCCGATTCCGTCATCCGTCACGGTACAAATGATCCGGCTGCCACGTAGCCTGAAGTCAATGGTGATATTGCCGCGTGTCGGTTTATGCAGCAAGCCGTGGATGATTGCGTTCTCAATATATGGCTGCACGATCATCGGAGGAATCTCAATAAACTCCTCGTCGATGTTTTCATCCACATGGATTGTATAATCAAACTTATTTTCGAACCTGAGTTTTTCAAGATCAAGGTAATGGGTGATTGCAAGGAGCTCGTCTTTCAGGGATATAAGTTTATGGGCGGAATGTGTGAGGATCAGCCTCATCAGTTGTGAAAACTTGCCCAGGTATTGTACCGCTTTTTCTGCATCGTGCGAGAGGATGTAGCTCTGAATTGAGTTGAGCGAATTAAAAATGAAATGCGGATTCATCTGAAGGCGTAAGGCTTTTTGTTCGAGGTCGAACTTTTGTTTTTCAATTTCAAGTAATTTTTTTTCAACTTCGTGTTCGATCCTGATGCGCCTGATTCTCCTGTAAATCAGTATCCATGCCAGGAAAACGATTGCCAGCGTGACAAAGATCCTGAATAGCCAGGTATTCCACCATGGAGGTGATATAATGATGGTGAGAGTTATCCCTTTATCATTCCAGATTCCGTCGTTGTTCGAGCCATTGGCTTTGAAAATGTAAGTTCCCGGCTGCACTTTCTTATATTCTGCCAGCCGGTTCGTAGCATCGGTCCTGATCCAGTCCTTGTCGACATGCTCAAGCATGTACCTGTATTTATTTTTTGCCGGATTTGTATAATCGAGAGCGGAAATTTCAATGGAAAAGAAATTTTCGTCATGCCCGAGCCTGATGGTGTCACCGTCGAAATATTCGTCTGGCTGTCTTTCATTGAATTTCCTAAAACCGGAAATAACGATCACCGGCTTACCCGGATTGAATTTGATTTTTGCCGGATCGAAAACATTATAGCCGTTCATTCCCCCGAAATAAAGATCTCCGCTCTTGCTACGGTAGTTGGCTCCAAGGTTAAACTCATTACTTTGTATCCCATCTTTTACATCGTAATTTACAAACCGTTCGCTGATGACATAAAGCTTCGAAATTCCGAGGTTTGTGCTTACCCAAATATTTCCTTCGTTATCTTCAAGTATGCCATATACGATGTTGTTGGGAAGCCCTTCACTTGTGGTATATGACCTGAATTTCCCCTTATCCGGATCAAACCTTGATAATCCGCCACCGGAGGTTCCGACCCAGATTTTCCCTGTTTTATCCTCGTAAATTTTAAAAACCGTGTTATTGCCAAGACTGTTTCGGTCAGCAGTATCGTGTTTGAAAACCGTAAATTCATTTGTGACAGTATTAAACCTGTTCAATCCATCATCGGTTCCTATCCAGATGTTTCCTTTGCTATCCTGGCAAAGGCTGATTGCTATGTCGTTCGAAATGCAGTTGTGATTATTTGCCGAGTGCTTGAAGGTTTCAAAGCTGAAGGTCTGCGGATTCAGCCGATTCAATCCTTTGCCGGTTGCGATCCATATCATACCGGAATGGTCCTGAATAATGTCGTTTACGTAATCATCGCTTATGCTGCTGGCATTCGGATTATTTTTAAAGTGTGTGAATGTTCCGGTTTCGGGGTCGTATTTATCCATCCCTGCTCCCCAGTAAGCAAACCAAAAGCAATGGGATTCCGGGGTATAGAGAATTTTCCTGATCTCGTTGCCCGCCGGTGTTTGCGGGTTCCCATCGGTGTGGGTCAAAAAACTGTACTTGCCGGTTTTCTTGTTCCGGATATTAATCCCTGCCGATGTGCCGATCCACATATTGTCTTGGTCATCCTCGGTAAACGACCAGATAATATCATTATTCAGGCTCAGTTCGTTATCGCCCGTTTGACGGACATGCTCAAAATTATTGTAATACCGGTCAATTTTATTCACGCCATTGTAAGTTCCGACCCAGAGGTTGCCGGAAATATCCTCGCAAATCGAGTACACTTTATTGTTGCTAAGGCTGTTTTTATCAGTAAGTAAATTCTGAAAGCGGATAAATGCTTTGGTTTCCCGATCGAAGAGATTGAGCCCGCCATTCTCTGTTCCGATCCAGATTTGCCCGTTTCTGTCTTCATAAATAACCCTGATCCAGTTATCGCTCAAACTGTTTCCCCTGCCGGCATCGAAATAATATTGCCTGATTACCTGGGTGGATGTATCAAAATAGTTCAGCCCGAAGCGTGTTCCTATCCAGAAATTTCCTGAATGTTCCTGCAAAATATACCTGATATTATTGTGGCTGAGTCCGGATGAATCGCCTGAAATCTGGTAATAACGTGTTGCCCTTTCGGTTTTGGGATCGAATTTAACAAGACCATACGTTGTCGCGATCCAGAGGATTCCCGACTTATCCTCGCAAAGATGAAGGATGTAGTTGCTTCTTGGACTGTAATAAGGCTGTCCGGTCGACAAGTACGGTGTCATGGTTTCGGTTGCTTTATCAAATCTGATCAGTCCGCCTCCCGTTCCAAGCCAGATTGTGCCATCTTTTGCCTGAATGATCGACATAACTCTCTGGTGAAACAGATTTCCTGTATCTCCGGGAAGCCTGGTATATTGTGTAAACTTCTGACTTGCCCGGTCGAATTTATTTAAGCCGTTTCCTGTGCCGATCCAAAGGAATCCTTCGTCATCTTCCAAAAGACAGTTGATCGTATGATCGCTCAAACCATCATCAACATTGTAAATTGTGTAATTATACCCGTCGTATTTATTTAATCCGTCCCAGGTTCCAAACCACATGTAGCCGTATTTGTCCTGAAGAATGGCATAAATCCAGTTTTGCGAAAGCCCTTTGACGTACCTGATATTCTCGGAGTAAAGCCTGTCGAATTTAATATCAGCATGGGTTTGAGATTTTAAAGTAATAACCGATGATACAATTAATACGGCTAATGACAGGTGAAATCTACTTTGGGGATAAACAAGGATTTTCATTGGTAGCAGTTAGTTACATCTCCAGTACGAACTGTTTTCTTTTTTCGATTGTTTTCTGACTTTTGTAAAATTCTTCTTCATTCTTTTCCGGGTTTCGCCGGATTGCATTTTATAATGAGCTTTGATCTCATTTCGGTAGGTTTTCTGCAATTGCTCTTCCTCTTTCTCTTTTTGTTTCAGGGCTTTTCTCTCCTGGTTCTTCAATTTCATAACCTTGCAACTCCCTGCAGTCAAAAGAACAAAGCCGATCAGCACTACTATGATTATCCGGTGAAATTTCATATAACCACCAGGCTTTTTACAGGATTTTACCTTTTTTGTTGTCGTCCTGTCTTTCTTAATGCCCCGAAATTAAGAAATATTTAATTTTGTTTTCCTGTAAAACATTGGTTTTGATAACTCGATTGCTGCACCGGTACCTGATCTTCCTGATCCTGATGATCTTTCTTTCAGAATGCAAGGACAAAAACGATGAGTATCACGATCTGATCCCGAATGTGCCTGTTGACTTTTACATACAACCTGACGGAATCGATTTTATACCGGTCGGGAACTGGAAAACATTCGATATGGAAGGTTATCGCGGAATCCTGGTTTATCGCACCGACCAATTTGCTTTTCATGCCTATGAACGAACCTGCTCTTATGATCCACAGGTTGACAGCGCCATTGTCGAAGTTGATCATTCGGGGATTCTGCTGGTTGATTCCGTATGTATGTCGTTGTTCAATATTCTGGATGGCTCGCCCTCGGGCGGTCCGGCTACTCTGCCTTTGAAACAGTATTTTACCGAATACGACGGTATTCAGCTCCATATTTATAATTCACCATGAAGGCAGAAGCGTTGAGATGTCCTGCAATTCAGGTTTTGTGAATGGAATACATCACCGTACCCCAGATTTGAAAATCCATTTCTTCGGTTACCTCAATTGGTTTGAACTTATCATTTTCCGGCATCAGGTATAGTTTTTTTTCTGATTTCCTGATTCGTTTAACGGTAAATTCTCCCTGCAATACTCCGAGCACAATCTTACCATCGGCGGGTTCGACGGAACGGTCAACGACAAGTATATCGCCATCGCTGATACCGGCATTGATCATGGAAGTGCCGGTAACTTTTACCAGGAAAGTTGCAGCCTGATTCCGGATGAGATAATCGTTCAAATCGAGTCTTTTTTCAAGGAAATCTTCAGCCGGCGAAGGAAAGCCTGCAGGTATGTGGTAGGAATACAGCCCGAGTTTCTTCAGCGATCGGAAGTCGGGTCTAAAGAATTCGAGTTTTTCTGATTGTCCGCGTGTTTTCTTCGTTCTCATCCAGTCAAATCACGATCGCAAATGTAAAAAAAGTCCCGGGATTACCGGGACCTGAAGCACCTTACAAATCCAACATACGTTTTATGGTAGTTTGTAGTCAGGACGAATCATCAGCAGATGATTTGAAAAAGATCATGGTTTAAACTCGCCCTGCCCGGATGTTCCGAATGCTGTACCAAAGACTACAGCATCATGTCGGACAAACTTTTACGAACCGGAATTTATTACGGGAAATCGGTAGATGTGTTCGAAAACCATGAAATCCGTACGAAATTGAACGGTAATTTATTCTTTCCTTCCAACAACGATTACGATCTCGCCTCTGATGAGTTTGTTTTTGAAATGTGCGATCAACTCTGATAAAGTCCCTCTCACGGTTTCCTCATAGATTTTGGTTAGTTCTCTTGAAACAGAAGCCTTGCAATCGCTGCCGAAATATTCGGCAAACTGTTCGAGAGTTTGCACAAGCCGGTGCGGGGATTCATAAAATACCATGGTTGTTTCAAGTTTTGCCAGCATTTCGAGCCTGTTTTTTCTTCCTTTTTTATGGGGGATAAAGCCTTCGAAACTGAAGCGGTCGGAAGGCAAACCGGAAATCACAAGAGCCGGTACAAATGCAGTTGCTCCCGGAAGGCATTCTACTTCGATGTTGTTCCTTATACATTCCCTGACGAGGAGGAAGCCCGGATCTGAAATCCCCGGCGTGCCGGCATCGCTGATAAGTGCGGTTTTTGAACCGGATTGTATTTTCCCAACCACTGACTGCAACGATTTGTGCTCATTGAACTGATGGAATGCCTGCATTTTGGTTTCGATCCCGTAATATTTCAGCAATTTGGATGATGTCCGTGTATCTTCAGCAAGAACAATTTCGGCTTCTTTTAAAATCCTGATAGCCCTGAGGGTGATGTCCTCGAGGTTTCCGATAGGTGTCGGTAAGATGAATAATTTCGACATTCCGATTTAAATTCAATTACAATATAAACCTTATGGTTCGAAAAAGGATTGAAATTTCACCAATAAGCTGAACAGATCATTATACTCCGTAAATGGAACGTTTTCCGGAGTATCGAAAATATTATGATACTCCTTGCATTCACTTCCCAGAGTGTAAATAAAGAAACAGGGAACTCCTCTGGCATAAAACGGGTAATGGTCGCTGTTTGCGGCTTCCCCGCGCTCACTCACGGTAAGCAGGTATTCATTTTCCTTATTCAGCGATTTCAGTTTTTCGAATTCTTTGGTAAAAACGGTTCCATTTACAACCTTAATGCCTTCACTTCCCGAACCAACCATGTCGAGGTTCACAAGAAAACTGATCTTTTCGAGAGGGAAAAGGGGATGTCCGGTATAATAGCCAGAGCCTGCCAGTCCTGCTTCTTCTGCACCAAAAGCCATGAACCCCACAGAGATTTCAGGTTTGTTTTCCGTCAACGAGTAGTACCGGGCAAGATCGAGCAGCAAAGCTGTTCCACTGGCATTGTCGTTGGCTCCGGGAAACCAGGTTTGTGAACCCATCATCCCCAGATGATCGTAATGGGCGGTAAATATAAAGAAGCTGTCGGGATAAGTGCTTCCTTCCACATATCCCACGACATTTTGAGTAGGATAATTGTCCAAAAATTGATTCCTGAAATGAACGGTTAGTTTTTTCGCAGATTCGGGAAGTTTTTCTTTGAGAACCTGCATCCTAAAGTAATTGCTTACAGCGTTTCCATTCGAAACATGCCACCAGACTTTTTGATCCATCAGAGATATAATCCCTTTCGATCCGAAAGGATTCTGATCTTTAAATTTATTCTGATCCAGGTTTGTTACAACCACTTTGTCAGCCAAAGTGCCATTTCCCGGGTTAATTGAATCGACCAACTTTCCTGCCGTGTCAGCCATCTGCCATACGATTCCGAATGTTCCGTCAATTCCGGGAGAAGATGACAGGACCACGAATTCCCTGCCCGGGACCAGGACATCATCGTCGATCCGGGCAGTCATGGTATCAGGAAAGGTATTGATGGAAACAGAAAAGGTTTGGAAGTAATCTTTGTGAAAACTTTTTATACCCGATTTGATAAATTCTTTCCGGATAAAGGCGGCTGCGGTCTTGTCGCCGCCACTGACATATCCCCTGCCATGCATACCTTCGGAAGCAAGGGAATCTACGATCATCCGGGCATATTCAATTTCCTGGCAAAAGGAGATACTCCAGCAAAAAATAAGGGTGGAAATTATAGCAGTTGAAAGCCTCACCTGTTTGCATCATTTGAATTTCCGTTCGACAAAACCCTTGAGTTTTTCAAAGGCATCATCGTTTTTGTCCCATTTATAGTCTGCCGCTTGCTTTTCGAGGTATTCGGCAGCCAGAGCCAGGCTATTGGCTTCGTCAAGCTTGCTCATTGTTTCAGTGTATTGCTTCAGGCTGCCATCAAACAATTCATTGATGAAAAAGAATTTTTCATTGATACCGATAGCATTTTTCAAGCCTTCGATCCTGTGAGAACTCATTTTATCGGCAAGAGTTTCTGCCTGGTTCTCTTCCGACAGCTTATCGGCAAAGGTTCGCTGAAATAAAGTTGATTCCGAAATTTCGGGGGAGTTAAATAAATCGGGAACGGTTTGCCCGGCAATTTCGGTTTTGGATTCCTCGTCAACAAGTGGCTTTGCTTCAACGGATTCATCGCTAAATGATTGCTCAGCCATGGATACTTCAGGAGAAAATGGAAACTTAATTTCGAGAGGTTCAACTTCTGGAATGGGTTCCCCCGGTTTTTCATCTGCAATTTCGGGTACATCAGCGTCACCAACCCGTGAAGGGATTTGCAATAACAGATCGTACAGCGTCCTGACGTTTTCGAGCATAATGTCCAGCTCTATCCGGCTGATGGGTCGGTTTTCGTCAGCCTGCTTGCGGATAATCCGTTGCAGTCCTGCAATGAGATTGCTTATTTCGTTAAAATGACTTGTCATATCCATGAATCAATCTTTAGTAAACGGCATTTATAAATCGATAATATCTACCTTTGTAAAACTTCGAGGGATAAAATTATAAAATAATAAGACTTTACAGCAGATGTTTTTGGAGAATACAACTCATCAGGATGCAGGCGGGGGCTGGATAGAGGTGATCTGCGGTTCGATGTTTTCGGGGAAAACCGAAGAACTGATCAGGAGGTTGAGGCGTGCCAAGATAGCAAAACAAAGGGTTGAGATATTCAAGCCGGCGATAGATACCCGCTATGACCTCGAGGCAGTTGTATCGCACGATGAAACTTCAATCAAATCCACCCCGGTTCAGGCGGCTTCGCAAATCATTCTGCTTGCTAACGATGTGGATGTAGTCGGCATAGATGAAGCCCAGTTTTTCGATGATGAGCTATCCTCGGTCTGCAATCTGCTTGCAAACGATGGCATTCGCGTAATCGTAGCCGGTCTTGATATGGACTTCCGAGGTAAGCCGTTCGGTCCTATTCCGGGCTTGATATCGACCGCCGAATATGTAACAAAGGTACATGCTATTTGTATGGAATGCGGGAATCTTGCCCAGTATTCTCACCGCCTTGTGGATGACGACAGCCTTGTGTTGCTTGGCGAAACCGACCGTTATGTGCCCCTGTGCAGGAAGTGTTACCTGAGGAAGAGGAAGATTGTTTAATTTGTCATCGCCGGTTAAGATTCTCGACCGTTCCCGGAAATCAACTATTTATTTGAAATAAAAAAGTTCATGGTTTGCATAATGTCCCGATGCCCCGATAAGGCTAAATCATTTTCTGCATGATCCGGAAAGTTAATTTTATAGCATTGCTGGTTTACACGATTCTCCTGACAGACGGGTGTAAAAAAAGTGATGAAACAATCAACGCCGATCCACCCGATCCGGTTGCCGGGTTTACATTTACGGGCGGGAACAAGCCAGCCCCGCACAAAGTGGTATTTATCAATACCTCTCTTTACGCAAATTACTATACCTGGGACTTCGGCGACAATGAATATTCCACAACCATCAATCCTGAGCACATTTATCAGGAGGGAGGCACATATCTGGTCTG
>Ga0233425_10006393_pt1 | contig 17524 bp, 10 predicted proteins | sample Watercolumn_Towu_2_FD_181712 | JGI IMG/M metagenome (GOLD analysis project Ga0233425, IMG submission 181712) | Freshwater microbial communities from Lake Towuti, South Sulawesi, Indonesia - Watercolumn_Towuti2014_140_MG | ecosystem: Environmental > Aquatic > Freshwater > Lake | place... | reverse complement strand
TATTGTTGGTAGCGTCGAATGAGAAGAACCTGGCGGTCCTGTCACCGGATGCCGATAAGAATATGGGTAGCCCGTCCGGGGTCTTGAGACCTGCGTTTATGGCGGACCGGACCGAGCCGGTATGGCCCGCGAAGGAGGCAAGCTCACGCGTGGTATTGCTAGTAGCGTCGAATGAGAAGAACCTGGCGGTCTTGTCATAGGATGCCGATAAGAATATGGGTAGCCCGTCCGGGGTCTTTAGACCTGTGTTTATGGCGGACAGGACCGAGCCGGTATGGCCCGCGAAGGAGGCAAGCTCCCGCGTGGTATTACTAGTAGCGTCGAATGAGAAGAACTTGGCGGTCGTGTCATCGGATGCCGATAATAATATGGGTAGCCCGTCCGGGGTCTTGAGACCTGTGTTTATGGCGGACAGGACCCAGCCGGTATGGCCCGCGAAGGAGGCAAGCTCCCGCGTGGTATTGTTGGTAGCGTCGAATGAGAAGAACCTGGCGGTCCTGTCACCGGATGCCGATAAGAATATGGGTAGCCCGTCCGGGGTCTTGAGACCTGTGTTTATGGCGGACAGGACCGGGTCGGTATGGCCCGCGAAGGAGACGGAAGGTTTCGCGGGGACCTTTGCCGGATCGAGCGTATCCGCGCGCGCGGACTGCCGCGGCGCCGCGGCGGAGGGCTTGTCCCTCGGCGCGGCCTCGAGCGAGGCTATATTGGCGGTAACCCGCGCGATCCGTTCATGCACCTGCGCGAGCCGCTGAGCAACGCCCGGCGGAGCCGGCGGAGAATTGATAATCACATGGATATATTTGAGTATGCCGGAGGCCGCGTTCAGGCTATCATCGTCGAGCCGGGGGCTGGATATCACATTGGCGATAATGCCAGTGTACAGAACCTCAAGGTCGGCCCTGGGAACGGCGCCGCCTTTAACCGCGTCTTTGAGCTCCCCGGCGCGCTTTACCGTAAATCTCCCCGGCGAGCCTTCCCGGAACAATTGGCCGGGATCGTCCTGAAGTTTTCCGTTGGAAGCGCGTTCCAATATAGTTATTATCCCGCTGCGCTCAAGATATCCGTCCAGCATCTTCATGGCCCTGCCTGTCCCGTCCTTTACCGCGGGCTGTTTTTTCGCCATCTCACCCAGGCCCCGCCTCACTATAACCGATATTAAAATATCCTTGAGCGCGGCGGCCGATGGCGGATGGCCGAAACTGCCGGATACGCTCCCGTTGAGCGCGCCGGCGAGGGCTTCTCCCGTATCGATCACGTAATCATTATTATCCCCGAATAGCGCAAGCTTTCCCATAAGATCGTCCAGGTCGGTTTCGCCGCAGGGTTCGACTGCCGAATAACGGGACAGCATGGCCTCTTTTGTATATTCCGAGGTGACCGCTTCGTCCGGCCATGACTTCTTCACGATAAGGTTCGCGACGATATTCTCGGTTATGAGCTCCAGGTTCCTGCGGTCGTCCGTATCATACATCTCGGAAGCCCTCTGGCGCAGGATCTCGCGCGCGACCTGGTAGGTCTCTTTGAGCGTGTAAACACGTTCTATCTTTCCGGCAAAATTAAGTAAGTTCCATCCGTTTTCGTCATATAAGGCGGCGGCCGTTTTAAGAAGGTCCTTTATCGTATCCTTGAACCTGGCGCCCCTGGTATTCTCCTGTATATACACAAGTTTGCGGTCGAGGTCCTCATCGCCTGTGTGCGGCGGTCTCAACACCGGCAGCTTCTCCACTATGACATCCTCGCCGTTCAGGTATTCATCGACGGCGTCCTTGCCTGCCGCGTCGGTCCAGAGGCCGGCGTATTTGAACGCGTCCTTCACGACCTTGTGCCATTGCCTCACCTTTTCGTCCGGGCCGTCCATCGTAAATAACCCGGTGAATATCCTGAATATCGTCTCCTGGCTGGTCAGGCCGTAATAGGGTTTATCGAATTCGAAGTTTTTCCTGATCGCGATGGCAAAATCCATATTTGTGCCGACGCCCGGCGCGCGCGGAAAGAGGCCCGGGTCTTTCTCGCGGAGATCGCGTATATATTGCTCGACGCCGAGGATGCCTTTGTACCTTGGTTTTCCGTTACTTGTCACGATCGCGCCGGCACTATCTTTTTCGACCTCGCCGATAAGGCGCGGATGGACCTGCATGCCGTCTATCTTCGAGGCGTCGCTTACGTAACCGTATGCCTCCTGCGGTTCCAGCGGGGTAAAGGCCAGGATGGTATGGCGTTCGAGAAACTCGTCTGAGAAAGCGCTGACATTGAAATCTTTGGTCGGCGGGTTTATCGTGTGTATTATGATACTGCCCGGCTGCCTCTTTACGATCTTTTTGGAAAATGGATACGGCAGTTCACCGCGTTCGGCCACTTCGTTAAGCAGTCCCAGTACGCCGGGGCGGCCCTGCGTGGTCTCTTCCATTATGAGAACCTTGCCGTGGCCGGCGCCGTCGTCCATCGTCCTGGGAAGGCGCTGTGGCTTGTAGCCGCTCTGGAACGAATTCTTGCCGTCCTCTCCCATATGCGGCATGAATGTGATATCCTCTTTCGATGTGGAGAATGTTATCGGCTGTATCTCTATCTGCGGCCCGCTTAAAAGCTCCGCGATCGCTTCGGCAAGGCGGGACTTTCCGGTCTCCTGCTCGCCTACGAATATCAGATCGTGGCCCAGCTCGATAGACTGAAGGGCGCGATACAGCTTCAGCGCGTTGGACGGTGAGCGTATCCAGAACCTGACGCGCTCGGGAAGCTCGCCCTTCCGGATGGCGGCGTCGGGATGGATCGGCACGCGTACGTCGCTCCAGACCGGTTTTTCGGTCTCCGGAGTGACGGGCCGTATTATCAGATGGCCGTCATCGACCACAAACGAAGAGGCGTCCAGAGCCAGCGGCGGCATGGCCGCGGCGGGCGCGTCGACTATGCCTTCGGCGGCGAGGTCATTAACGACATTGGAGAATGTATTCAGCTTATCGTTTTCCGCGGCATAGTTGAAATAGCCAAGGACGATCGAGCGCCGCCTGTGGCGCATGTCTTCCGGATACATTATCATGTGCCTGATTATGTTCTTTATAACGCGGGGCGACGGCGGCCTCTTCAGGTATTGGCCGCGTTTCTTATTGTCCGGGATGAAGCCTCTGTCCTTCAGCAGGCGCCAGTCGGCGATGATCTTACCGATCTGGCCGGCGTCATACCCGGCGAACGTCAATCGCTCCTTGGTCGCCAGTTTCACAAGCCGCTCTATCGTCTCCTCTATATCGTCCCTAAGCTCACCCGAATACTCGCGTCCGCTCTCTTCGGCGAAGAGCTTGGCGTAATGTGACTGCATGCGGACCTCTTCTTCCGGGCGAAGCCATGTGAATTCTATGCGCCTGACGCGTCTCTGCATCGCCTGATCGAGGGCGCCGCCGGATGATTGTATCCCCGGCCTGTTGGGGTTCATCGTGCTGAATATCCTTGCGCGGGGATGGTTTGGAAGCGTCCTCTTTATCGTCTTGCCGCCGGAGTCCTTCTCGTTCCATATATGGTTCCTGCCGCTTAAGTGCGACTTCAGCTGGTTCAGGACTTTCTGCGGGATCTTGTTGCGCTCGTCGAGGACCACCCATCCGCCTCTATGCATGATTTGCGCGATTATGCTGGGCTCGTCCTCTGAAACACCCGGATCCACACTGCCGAGCGACCTCGTCTCCGAAAGCTCCTCTACCTCCATATCCTCGTTGCCGGCGATGAAAAAGTACTCCTCGTTGAGAAGGTGCGCCGCCGCGCGCAATATCTCGCCCTTGCCGAGGCCGGTCTCGCCTATAAGCTCGATAAGGTGGTCGGCGCCGAAATCGCGCTGCGCGTTAAGTATCTCCACCAGCAGGTTCTCGTTCGTCTCGAAGTCAGGCACTTTCACCTGCGGTACGCACGGGCCGCCGGAGCCGCGCTCCCAACTGAGTTCCGGGACGCCGTCTTTTTTGAAAACGAGATACTCCTTGCCGAGCTTGCGTTCGATGTAGAAATGTTTATACCCGTCGATCTTTCTGATATCACGCGCGTTTCGCCGGGCGTTATCGACGCTCGCGCTGCGCATAAAAGCCTTCGCGGCCTCCAGCGCCAGGTCGAAACCTATCGCGAACGGAACACAGCCGTTAAGGTAACGCAGCATTCCGGCGCTGCGGCTGGGCATCGGGATGCATTCCGCCAGACGCTCCATTATCTCGCGCGGCGTATCGGCCATAGATTTGGGCAGTATGGAATTTTCCTCACCGTATATGTCCCGCATATGGCGGCGCGCCGCGTCGTCGCCTACGGATACGCCGAATATGTGTATGCCGCTATCTTTAGCCCTCTTGATTATAGCCTGTATATCGGCAGCGTTAACGTCCGTGCCGAGGTTGGCGTCGCCTATCGAAAAGAATATGCGGTGCGACCTTTCCGCGGTACGATCCGGGGATTCTATCATGCGTGTCACATACCGGCCGAGCGCCGAAACGTCGTCTGTGCCCCCTCCTGCGTGTATCTTTTTCATTATGTTGTAGATAAGCCGTTCGCGGCAGATCAGGGGTTTTTCCGCTGTGGTCTGAAGTGATATCTGCAGTTCCCTGGCCATCTCGTCATCGGTCGTAAACAACCCAACCTCGAATTCTATCGGGTCGAACCCATGCTCCTCAAGCTCCTCGTTCAGGTTAAAAATAGTATTGAGCAGTGTAAATACCGTAAGCGCGGCATACTTTATGGGATCGCCCCCGTTAAATCCCATTGAACTGCTCCGGTCTATCATAAGGGTTATCTTCGCATGCTGCGGCTCCTTCTCGTGCCGCTTGGCGAAGGCCGGCAATCCCATGGCACCCTTCACGAGGTTTTTGAGTTTCGGGCCGGTCCACTGGTCCGTCTCGAGCTCTATGCCTGTAGCCGGGATATTGAGCCTTATGCGCATATCATCGGTCATCTTGTCGATAAGAGGCTTCGTAGCGCCCATCCATCCGTCATACTCTTCCTGCTCGGCGGCGGTCAGCGGTTCGCGCATCCGGTCGCGCTCTGCCTCATCCTGCGACAGCCCTCTGAAGAAGCGGTCGTCGAACATGGATCTTCGCGGCTCCGGAGGCCTGGCGGCACCCTCCTCTCTGATATCCGTACCGTACTTGTGCGCGATGTCGGCGAGCCCTTCGAGGCCTTTGCCGGTTGGCGCGAGGTCACCGGACCCGGCGCCGGCACCCTTAGAAGCGTCCTCCTGACTCCCGGCGGCGCCTTCCTGTTTGCCGGCGTTTTCCCTGCCGCCGGAGCCGGCCTCGCCTGTCTTCTTGCCTGCGCCGTCCTCCGCGCCGGAGCCTCTCTTGCCGGGCTTCCTCTTATCCATATCGTGCGCCATGCCCTCCATGGCCTTCAGGTCGCCTTCCAGCTTCGACAATGCCTCGTTCAGGCCGGCCTCCTTGCCCTTTATGCCCGCCATCTCCTCTTTCATGCCGCCAAGCGTATCAGACATGGCGTCGGACTGGCTTCTTACATGAGATTCGTCGGCGCCATCGCCGGAAACGGTCTCTTTCAGCTTCCCCGCGCGCGCCTTCAGCCTGTTGGCATCCTCCTGCAGTTTCTCAAGGCGCCGGCGCAGCTCACCGCCGAGCTGCGGGATCTCCCCTGACGCGCGGCGGGCGCTTTCGGTATCGTTATTGTCTGGCATGGCGTCTGCCATTCCTAATGCCCTATCGCCGATATCGGAAGCGCCTTCCTCTATGTCGCGCCCGTTCTGGAGGGAGCCATTCACGTCCTTCTGTATATCGCCGGCAAGCCTGTCTATTGCCTCTGCCTTGTCGCGCCTGGCCTGGGCTCTCGAGCCCTGGACTTCTCTCGTCAGATCACCCGCCTCCTGGGCCCCCTTTTCTGCGGCGTCAAGATGTTCCGACAACTCCTTCATATGCCGCTCGAGCGCGTCCATCCTGTCTCTGAGGGAGTCTATCGCTGTGCCCAGCTCCTTGATGCTTCCCGATACGCCGCCTGCTGCGGTTTTGCCGGGAGGAGCGCCCGGCGAAGGCTTCCCGTGGCCGGCCTGTGAAGCGGCGCCTCCACGCTGATCTCCCGGCCGGTCTTCTTTTGGCGTTTCATCCATGAAAGGCATATCTCCGCCCTGGGATCGGCTCGCGTACTCTTTGAGGGCCCCGTCCAGCGCCTCTTTCGCGCGCCTTTTAAGCTCACGGCGCTCATCATCGGTAAGTCCGCCCATATATTCGTCTATGGCGTCGAGCTCCTCTTCCGTGAACTGGTCGAACGCCTTCTGCGCCCGCTCGGCCCTCTCCTCCTTCAGCATGCGGTCGTACGCGGCTTTACGCTGGGCCTCTTTCATGGCGCCGGCATACAAGCGCTCATAGGCCGGCATGATCTTATTTAATATAATACCGGCCATCCGGTCGTCCTTGAACTGTCCGGGATGGAAAACGAGGTCTTCCCAGCCGGGATCTTCGGCGCTGCCCTGGCTTTCGGCCAGCGCGGTTTTTACCTTTTCGCTCACAAGCCGCGGATCCGCGAGGTCAGCTTTTGACTTTTCGTAAAAGGTCCATCGATAAAGTATCGAATCGAGATATTGTAGATGGGCCGGCAGTGATGTGAGGAGCGAGCGCTCTATGACGGGATTGCCTATCTGATATCTGTCCCTTAGAAGGGCCTTTATCCAGCCTCCGGCTCCCAGGTATCTCCGGCCGTCGTCCCTGGCCCTGTTTCGTTCCTGGTTGCGGCCGAGCGCGCTGTATATGGTATTTGACGTCATAACGCTGTCCCATAGTATCCTCCTCTCCGGGCTCTCCTTCCATCCGGGGATCGAACGCTCGGCCAGCTCATGCTTCCCATAAAGCTCGCGCGATACCGCAAGTATAAGCTGGGCAAGGGCCCTTTCGCGCACCGCCTCTTTTTTTCCGTCGATATCGTCCGCGTCGCGGCCGTCGGTGGGTCTGGGATACAGGTCGGTTTCGACGTAATTTATGACGCCCGCGAGTTCGCCTTTGGGCTCATAGTCCCACAGGCCTTCGGCCTTCCTGGCCAGAGACATCCTTCTCGCGAATAGATACGAGGCGTACCTCTTTAACTCGCTGAGAAGCCCGCCTTCCGAGTTTACCCACGCTAAAAACTCGGGGCCCGGCCTGGTAAGGCGCCTGCTGAGGTCGTTGAAAAAGTCTTTTAGCAGGCGAAGCGGCCTGGCGCCGTTCTTTTCATGCAGGCCAAGGAGCTGCCCTGTCAATATTGCCGCGATCGCCATCTGGGCGTTATAAGGATCGTCCAGGATGCCTGTATCGAGACCTTTATCTTTGTACAGCGCCTGCGCTTCAAGAAGCAGCCCTCTCAACGAAAAATACTCGGCGCGGTCGCCCGTTACTCCGGGCAGCACTTTAAAACCGACCTCGCCCTTCAACCCAAGCTCCATGCCGCGCCCGACAAGCGCTTTAAACAAAGGCAGGTTGGTCTGGAGCGCGAGATCGTCCAGCGTCTTCTCGGGGTCCGCTTTGGGCGCGCGGACTATGGCGTCAAGGAATTGCGCGGTGAACGTTATGCTCTCCGCCTCCGCGGGCATCTTTATCTCGCCGCGTTCGGCGAGGTAATGGAAGATCTCGTGTACCAGGAATGACCTCGTATGGCCGTCGTCATCGAATACGTGCGTCAGTATGAGGTCTTCCCCGAGCACTTTACACGCGTTGGCGCCGAGCGCCCCCGGCAGGGCGATAAGCCTATTGCGATAGGATTCCCGGTTTATCGAAAATTCCTCGTCTATCGAATCGATGGGGATAAAATTGGCGAAGTGATACGTATTTATATCATGCCCGAGTTCTCTCTTCATGGCCGCGCGCTCGGCGTTATCGTCGTATAGCTCGTCGACGACATCCGCGACCGTGAGGTCTATAGCCCGGCGGGTCTTTGCGTCAAATTCGAGCGTCGTGAGGCCCGTCAGCTCTTTTCGTATGGCGGCGGCGGTTTCGGCCGGGGTCGGATTATTGTAGGGTTCTCCGAGGATAAAGTCCGGCACCCTGCCGCTCATCCTTATAGCCGCGGCAAGGGCCGCTATCTTATCGTCTTTGACCGATTTTAAGTCTTTGGCGATCCCGCCCAGCAGTACGAGCATCTGCCTGTAATGCAGCCTGAAGTCATCGGCCTTATCCTGGTCGGCGTCAGCGACCAGCGCCATGCGCAGCCCATAATATAGGAAGAACCTCTCATCGAACGTTTTCGGCGGCGCGAAGTCAAGGGCGGCCGTCATGGCGCGTATCTTGTCTTTCAGCGTTTCGGGTGTCTTGTCCGGGACAGCGGCGGATTTTTTCGCTTTCCGCTCCGGATGCGCCGCGATCGGGCCCGAGTACCCTCTGTTGAGCGTCCTCGTTACGGCCCTGTTCAGCTCTCTCTCATCCCAGAACTCCGCGGTAAAATAGTTGTGGCGCGCCGCGGCAAAAGCCGGCTTCGCCGAGTCCAATAGCGCTCTCTCTGCCGGATCGAGCCCGGCGGCGGTTAAAACGCCTGCCCCGTCCAAAAGGATCAGTTCAAACGCGCTCGCTATTATATCGTTGAAAAGAAGATCGCCCGAAAGCTCCCTCTTGCGCGAAGACTCCGGAAGATATTCGTTGTATGCGTCCATGATCCCGTCTTGCGACAGGACGTAGGCCTTCATGGCGTAATAACGGCTGCGGTCGGCGGCAAGTAACATGCGCATCAACTTTTCGATATTTTCGTGCAGGACGCTGCGGGAAAGCCTCACGAGAGCGGCCTGAACGGCGGCATCGGTCTCGGCCAGCCTCAATATTTCGGATAACCTGCGCTCTTCGAATAGCCTGATTACGCGCGCGTCGTTATGGAATAGGGATTTATCTACGAGATAGCTTCCGTTGGGCAAAAGCAGCGCGTCGGCGCAGTAGCGTTCCAGCAGGTCCTTCGCCGGCCCGCTCTCGGCGTACATCAGATGCGGCACATGCAGGGCAAAGAACATCAGGCTTTGCGCTTCGCCGCTTCGGGACTTTATCCATGGAGATAATGTTGATGAGCGTGGCTCGGCGAGCACGTCCACCGGAACAGACGTTATTAGAAGGGCCGTCAGTGTTATGCTGGAGATAATTTTGCGGATAAAGCGATTCATCCTTATCTTTCTCTCTGTCTTTTCTCTTAACAATATAGATACAGTATACTTCATTGCAAGATAATGTCAAGCAACAATAACTAGCTTTTTTATTGCCTAATTTATCTGTATTATTCCCCGCTCGCGGTGGCTGGAGTTGTTATTTTTTGTATTTTTTTGTTGTCGGGGTGATGGGTCTTGGCAAACTATGCCAACGCGTGGCCTGCGATTACCACCCGAGATATGGTTGGGCTAAGGCGTATGATCGGAAGACGGCTGATAACGCCGTGGGCAGCGTTATCGCTGCAACTCCTTAATTATACCCGAGTCCGGTCGCTTACGCGCGGTGAAACCGTAACGGCTCTCAGCGGCCGCACCGGGCATTTGTTCTGGCATATGCCGCAACCCACGCACAGCTCCTCGACTATCCTCGGCTTCTGGAGGCCTGAGACGGGATCGACGTCGAGGGCTATCGCCTTCTCGGCCACGGGGCAGTGTTCCTGGCATACTATGCATTCCTTTCCCTCGGCCCATGGCAGGCATTTGGACTTGTCTACCTCGGCCACCCCCAGGCGCGTCCGCATCTTCCGCTCCAATGTGAGCGGCGGTATCGCGCCCGTCGGGCATGTCTTTCCGCACAGCGTGCATTTGTATTCGCAATATCCTATATTCGGCATAAGGCGCGGCGTCCATATGCCGCTGTATCCGGCTTCCAGCATCACGGGTTGAAGCCCGTTGGTAACGCATACCTTCATACAGTTGCCGCAGCGGACGCATCTGTCCTTGAAATCTATCTCTTCCAGGGCGGCCGGGGGGCGTATGATGCCGACGCGCCGGGCGTCATCGGTTTCGGACGCCTCGGCGGGATCGGCCTTTAAAAACGGTATGGAGATAAACGACGCGGCCGACGCCGTCAAAAACGAAAGGAACTGCCCCCGCGAAATGGCGTCCCGCCCGGGAGCCTCTTCGGCCGGCCGCGGGAGGCCGAAACCGAATCTGACGCCGCGCGCCGGGCATCTATAGACGCAGTCCATGCAAAGTACGCACTCGCCCCGGACATAGCTCATATCCCGCCTTATGGCGCCCATCCTGCATTCGTTGCCGCAGTTTTCGCACAACAGGCACTTGTCGACGATCCTTTTGAACGGCGCGGCCGAACCTGCAAGCGCGTAGAGCGCGCCGAGCGGGCAGAGCATCCTGCACCACAAGCGGCGCAAAATCAGCGAAGCGCCGGCCACTGCAATAAAGTATATCAGGACGATACCGGCGTTTGAAAAGTAATAGGCCTTCACGCCCAGAAACGTGGGCTTCAGGCTGTGATACAGGTCGCGCACCGCGCCTGTCATACCCATATCGCGTATAAGGATCGCGAATATTTTGTTCAGGATAAACGTCGTCGCGGGTATCAGGTTCAGCGATACGAACCTTCCGGCCAGGGCTATGGGGTCCATCACCCAGGCGACCTGCCTTCCGTATATGGCTATTACCAGTATCAGCGTAAGTATGTAAAATTTCGGCTTGCTTATCAGGCTGTTATGCTCGTCCGACAAAACGGCCTTCCGCCGCTGCGTGGTGCCCGCCATGTCTACGCACGCGCCTATCGGGCAGACCCACCCGCAGAAGAGCCTGCCGAATACCGCCGCCAGCGCCAGCATTCCCAGGGAGTACAAAAAGCCCGCGACGATGACGCGCTCGCTTATGCTGGTCATCATCACAAGCAGAGGATCCAGAGAAAAGAAGGTCGCCGGTGGGAATATTCCCGTCATGGGATAGGTGGTGGACCAGAGGATGTATACGAATAGCGACAGGAATATTAACTGTGAAGATCTTCTTAGCAGCACAAGCTTCTTCATCTCGTCCTATGCGTCTATTGTTATGCTCTTGGCGGCCTCTATGTCCGCGCTTCCGAACTTTTCTTTCACCGCCGTTTTTATGTACGGGACCGCCATCGGGTCTACATCCGCCAGCCGCGCGGCGTAAGCGTCCGCCAGGGTCGGATCCGTGGCTGCTATAACGGTCTTCAGCGTTTTGACGTCGTCCAGGCTTCCCCCCGACGGGCCGTTGCGCGTAAGCACCCTGTAAGCGTCTATCACCGTAAGGTCGGGATTGATAAATCGGGTAAGATCGACCAGCTTGGGCCCGATATTAAAATGCATAAGGCCCCGATTGCCGCCGCATACGCCCATAAGGTTCTTCATCGAAAGGGTCAGGCGCGTCAGGGCGTGGTGTTTCAGTACGGGCACGTTTATGAAAGTGTCGCATTCGACGGCCTCCCTCAATATCGGCCAGTCCTCCATCGGGCTGGCGGCGCCCCTGAGGCCGAAATGCGCCTTTACGACATCCCAGTCGTCGGGGATATAGGCCCTGGCTCCGGCGGCCGCGGCGGCGGCCTCGATGCCGCTGTTTGCGTAGCAGCGTCGCGCGTCGTTGCATGTGATATCAAATACGTTCACCCGTTTCGCGCCGGCCCTGTAAGCCATGTCGGCAAGCGCCGCGACCACCCGCGGATTGGTATTGCCCGCCTGCTCCGGCGTGCGGTCCCATCCTATATTGGGCTTTATAAGCACGGTCGCGCCTTTCTTCACGAACCTCCCCATCCCGCCCATCGACTCGACGGCCTTGACCGTGATGTTGTACGGGTCCTCGCCTTTGGCTATGACCAGGTCGTAATCGCCCTTTATCCCCGAATTGGGCCTGCCGTTAAAACCCGCCTCTTTGGAGTCGGCCGCTTCGGCCCTGCCTAAAAAATTCCCGGCGAAAGGCAGGAGCGCGAGGGACGACGCCATCATCTTCAGGAACTGTCCCCTCGACAATTTTATTCTATGCATATGCGCTCCTTCTCTTTTTTTCGGCGGCGAACGCCACCCATATGCTCACCTCGTACAGTACGAGCATCGGCAGCGCCAGAAGCATCATGTTGAATACGTCCGCCGTCGGGGTTATCACCGCCGCGACTATCATTATCGCGGCCAGGGCGTATTTGAATTTCCTGCGCATCGCGGCGGAAGTCAGGACCCCGGCGCGGGCCAGGAAGAAGGCCGCCACCGGCATCTCAAATACCGCCCCGCACGCCAGCATCGAGGCTGTCACAAACGATATATAGCGCGCGGCGGATATGACGGGCTCCATATCCTGGCCTCCTATGCCGAGCAGAAACTTCAGCGCGGCGGGCAGCAGGACGAAGAACGCGAACGCGCAGCCGGAGACGAAGGCGAGAGTCGAAGACGCCACGAAATAGGCCGCGTATCTTCTGAGATCCCGCCCGACCGCCGGCGACACGAAAGCCCACGCCTGGTAAGCTATGACCGGAAAAGATAATATGAGGCCGGCTATGACGCCTATCCTCATATAGACCAGGAAAGCCTCTTCGGGCCCGAAATATACCAGGCGCCCGAGCGCGCCTCGGGCCGGGACCCTCAGCGCGGCCAGGATCGCGGAGGAGAACGGCAGGCATATGGCCGAGCAAACGAGAAGAGCCGCCAGGGATATTATTATCCTGTTGCGCAGTTCCTCGAGATGGCCTGTCAATGTAAGGTATCGCTGGGCCATAAACTCCCGTGTTCCTACTTGCCGTCCGGCCCGGATTTGGCGTCGTCCCCGTAATCGGACGAGCCGTCTTTCATCGATCTCTTGAATTCGTTTATGGTCTTGCCGAGCGCGCGGCCTATCTCCGGCAGGCGGCTGGCGCCGAAGACCAGAAGGCATATGAGCAGTATTACCAGAAGCTCCTGCATACCTATCCCGAAAATCCTCATCTCTCCCCTCCCCGTCCGGAATCCGGACCGTCTTTTTTTACGGCGTATGTGGTTAAATGCTGCGGGTGGCCCGTTTCGGCGGCATATCCGAAAGAGGCCAGGATGTTCTCCAGCGCGGCGTAGCTCTTCCTGCCGTCGACGAGATGGTAGGAAGCGATGGCAAGCGACGGCGCCCCCGCGCGCAGCGTCTTCTCCGCGCCCTTCACCGCCTCTATCTCCGCGCCCTCGACGTCCATCTTTATAAAATCGACCTTCCCCAGGCCCAGCCGCGGCAGCTCCGCGTCGAGGCTTACCACCGGCACCTTTATCGCGTTCTCGTCGGCCTCGGCCGCCATGAACGAATATCCCTTGATATTGTCGCCCACAAATTTTAATTCGCCGGACTCGCGCCACACCCCTTTATTTACGGCCTTTATGTTGCCGAACCCGTTGAGGGCTATATTGGCCTCGAGCGATTTGAATATCGCGGGATCCGGCTCAAACGCTACCACCGTTCCCCGCCTTCCGACCGCCGCCGCCGCATAGAGCGTGAATTCGCCTATATACGCCCCGCAGTCCACTACGGTATCGCCGGGCCTGAGAGGCCTCCGGGCAAGGTATCCTGCCAGCGAACGCTTCAGTTCGTCGGCGAAATTCTCATACGAGGCGAAGGTGACGCTCCATGGCCTTACGGCCATGGCATCTTTTAACGCGGGATCCCGATCTCTGCCATGGAGCGGAATCCCGCCCGAAGGCCATTCATTCACACCCTCACGGGTATGGCCTTCTGGCTGCGGGATAACGCCTCCCCGCGGGTCGAAGCGGTATTCGAAATGGCCGTTCCTGTAATATACGCGGAACCCGTTCTCCCTGAAATGTTTCGCGTTATAGTAGAAGCTGTAGTAAGAGCTCTTGAGAGAGTCTTTCAGCGGGCCCGGGGGGATCATCCTTGAGACTACCTGCGTGAACTTCGCGCACATATTATCTTCCTAAGCCTTTATCGGGTTGGTGAGCCTGTGATGCTTCTCGATCACCTTTATGCCTTCGCATATCTTTATCTCGCAATTTTTCGAGCGCGCGGCCACGTTGTGCCACACGCCCTTCTTCACGATTATAGGCTTATCCAGGAGGAACAACTTGAATTTTTCCGGCTCCGGGTTCGCCGCCAGCGCCATGACGGCGGCGCCCCTGACCGGCTCGAACGTCTCCGCCGTGTTGGGATGATTTTCCAGTCGCGTTATCCTGCGCTCGCGCACTACAAGATACGCCACGCGCCACCCCGCCGAACGCTCCTTGAATATCACGCCGAAACCGTTATCTCCGGGCTTGTACTTAACGCCGGAGGCGTCTATTATCCGCCCGTAGGGGGCTATCGATCTCTTCGTAAGTTTATGTATCTTCATTTTTCGGTTATTCTTAGAAAGTACCCCTTCAGATATTCCGTCTCGGGTATGGCCCTCACGATCGGATGGTCCTGGGCCTGATGGCAGCGTTTCAGTATCGATACGCTCTTTCCGGCCTTCTCGGAGGCCTTCTTGAGTATGCCTGAAAAGATTTCGTTCGGCATATTGTGAGAACACGAAAATGTCGCGAGTATGCCGCCGTCTTTCAGGCACCTCATGGCGGCGGTGTTCAGCTCCTCGTACCCTCTCGAGGCGCTCGCGAGCGAATATTTCGCCTTGGCGAAAGACGGCGGGTCGACGATTATGATATCAAACAGGCGGCCTTCGGTCTTCATCTTTTTTAAATATCCGAAGGCGTCGGACCTCGCGAATTCCGTAATTTTTCCGACGCCGGACAGCTCCGAATTTCTCCCGGCCAGCGCCAGCCAGTCTTCCTTTATGTCGACCCCGAGCGCGCTCCTTGCGCCGCCCAGCGCCGCGTGGACCGCGAAGCCGCCGGTATATGAAAACAGGTCCAGGACGTCCCTGCCCTTTGCGGCGCTCCCTATGGCGAGTCTCGCGCTTCTCTGGTCGAGATAAAATCCGGTCTTGTGCCCGCGCACTATGTCGACAAGGAACCTGGCCCTGCCTTCAGATATCTCCACGCATCCGCTGCCTTCATCCCCCCACCATCCGCGGCGCTCTTCGAGCCCCTCAAATTTCCTGTACGGCGAATCGCTGCGCTCGTATATGTATTCCGGTTTCAGGATCTCGTCTATCAGGTCGATTATCGTCTCCTTGAAACGTTCCATGCCGAGCGTCAGCGCCTGGAAGACCACCGTCCCGCCGTAGCGGTCTATGACAAGCCCGGGCAGGCCGTCAGCTTCGCTGAAGACGACACGGTAAGCGTCGGTCAGCGGTTTAATCTTCGAGCGCTTCTCGTCGGCGGCGGCCATCCTGGAACGGAAGAGCCCCGCGTCTATGGGCTCGTTTGTGAACGTCAGTATCCTGATGCATATGTCCGAATGCGAATTGTAATAACCCGTGCCGATATATTTCCCGTCAGGCGCGATGACGTTTACGATATCGCCCGGCCTTATCGAGGGATCGGTCCTCAATATCTGCCTCTTGTATATCCACGGGTGGCCCGCCCTGTGCGCTCCCAGGCGCCCGCTCCGCAGCTTTATCGATTTAGTTTGCATGTTCTCCCGGCTTTTTCAGCACCTCTTCGACGGCGGGGCGCGGTATTCCTATATCGGCGGTTATGATATTGCCGGTGTACGCCACAGACCCGGGATTTCTGAAGCCGCGTTTAGGCAGCCCGAGCGCGACGGTCAGCGACGCCTTTACCGCCGCCGGACACGGCGTGCCGGTATCCGCGTCCAGTCCGCTTGGCAGGTCTACGGAGATTATCTTCGCGCCGTAAGAGTTTATCTTTTCGATAAGAGAGACGTAAAACCCGTCCAGCGGGCCTTTTATCCCTATGCCGAATAACGAGTCTATTATTACGCCGCATTCCGGCAGCGCCGCGAAAGAACGCTCCATGCCGGACTTATCGTATATGGCTGCGGGCGCGCATCCCGACTCGAGAAGCGCCTTAAAATTATTTCCGGTCTCGTTGCTGAAGGGCCTGGGCCTGCCTGCCAAAAACACGCTCGTCCCGAGGCCTTTCTTAAGAAGATGCCTGGCGGCTACGAATCCGTCCCCGCCGTTATTGCCGTATCCGCAGACTACCAGCGCGTGGCCCTGCCCGGATAGCCTGGCGGCCTCCCGGGCCACTGCCGCGCCGGCATTCTCCATCAATGTCGCGGCCGGTACCCCGTACTTCTCTATGGCCTTCCGGTCGATCTCCTTCATCTCGGCCGCGGTTACGTAGACCATATTATAACAGCCCGCACAGCGCAAGGGCGCATATCGTCTTCGCGTCGACTATCTTGGCCTGCCTGAAAAGTTTTCCGATGGCGCTCCGGGTAAGCGGCATGTGCTCTATGACCTCGTCATCCTCGGCCCTTCTCTGGACCGCCTTGAGCCTGTCGGCCCTGTATATGAATATCTTTTCGGTGGAATATCCCGGGACCGGGTAGATCGACCCGACGAGCCTGAGCCTGCCGGCCTTATAGCCGGTCTCTTCTACGATCTCCCTCTTCGCGCACGCCAGCGGCGGCTCGCCCTTATCAATGGTTCCCGCCGGCAATTCGTAGATATATGAGCCTATTACGGGCCTGAGCTGGCGCAGCATTATGACGGTATTTTTATCGAGGAACGGTACTACGAGGCTGGCGCCGGGATGCTTTATCATCTCAAACGTCGCCAGATATCCGTGAGGCAGGCGCTCTTTCTTGACGTAGACCTTGAGGAGTTTTCCTTTAAACGCGATCTTCATCCTTGCCATGGGATTATTATACAGGATAATGCGGGGAGAGGCTACCTTTTCATTGACAGCCGCGGTTGTCGGGGCCGGCCAAGCGGTCGGGGAGCGCGGATTTAAGCGGCGGCTTCTATATACTCCGCTATGAGCCTGTTCAGGGCGCCGATCCTGTTGGCGTCGAGTCTTCTCAAGGGCAGGATGAATACGATGGCGCGGGCAATTTCATTTACATCTCCCGTCGTAATTGCAATGGCTTTGCCTGTAATGCGCTCATAGGCCGCCATAAGGGCCGCGGCGCTGCCGGTCCTGAGCGCCCGCAAAGCGAGGATAACGCCCTCCACCTGCACGATGTCGCCGCCCCCCTCGCTCGAGAACGCGAGGGCCTGAATGCCCAGCCTCTGGACCTTATCCACGAGGTCCAGTCTCGGGCAGGCGACGTCGAACTCTACTTTGTATCCCGGATAACGCGCCTCTTCGCGGGCTTTTACGGCCAACAGCTTCTTGATGAAGCCTTCCGCGCTGTCCGAATCCGCGGAGGGGAGTGCAACGACCTTCTCGGCGAACCTCTCGCTCCTCATATCCTGTTCGAGGATCGTCAACACATTCCTCTGTCCTGCCGGGATGATGACATCCGTCACTATGTGGCAGACGATCGTGCGGTCCGGAATGAGCGGAGTGAGCCTGAGGTTGCCGGCATTGATCCTGCCGGCTTCGGCAAAGGGCGGATCGGCGACAGCCGCCTGTTTAGCCGCCTCCGCCCTGAGCGGTTCGGCCAGAGCGTCCGACTCCGGGACAGAGTCGCCGGCGGTGAAGCTCCATGGCCTTACGGCCATGGCATCTTTTAACGCGGGATCCCGATCTCTGCCATGGAGCGGAATCCCGCCCGAAGGCCATTCATCCACACCCTCACGGGTATGGCCTTCTGGCTGCGGGGTGAAACGCGGGCGGGATTCATCGTAAACCGCCGCGAGCCCTGCGGGCTGCCGGGCGG
>Ga0233425_10006392_pt1 | contig 17525 bp, 10 predicted proteins | sample Watercolumn_Towu_2_FD_181712 | JGI IMG/M metagenome (GOLD analysis project Ga0233425, IMG submission 181712) | Freshwater microbial communities from Lake Towuti, South Sulawesi, Indonesia - Watercolumn_Towuti2014_140_MG | ecosystem: Environmental > Aquatic > Freshwater > Lake | place... | reverse complement strand
GCCGGCATAGCTCAGTGGTAGAGCAGCTGATTCGTAATCAGCAGGTCCGGGGTTCGAATCCCCGTGCCGGCTCCAGGAATATCAAGAGGTTAGCTATTTACAACTAACCTCTTTTTCTTTTGGGGTAGCAGTTGGGGTAGCATATTCAAGGGTGCTGTACCCCTGAAAAAAGAACAGGCCGGATCTATGGGGCAGTCATCGACCGGCCATAAATCCATTCAGGAGGATTAAAATGGCAGAGCAGCAAATTGGTTTGGTTCAGGAAGCGGATGGGGCGTCAAGGGCTTCTATGGAGAGCAGGGCCTCTCGGGAAAGCAGTTATTGGGGTGACGATTATACCGAAATGCTCATGGGTCTGGAGCAGATAAAGGCCCTGGGCGATGTGCTAACGACAGCAATTACGGAAATTACGGACGTTGACGTTAATGAAAAGTCAGCGGAACATTTAGGGGGTTCTCTTTGGGGCTTGAACTATGCGACCTTGCCAACTCTGGGCCACCTGCTCCAGGAAAAAGCCGACAGAATAAAGACCTTGCTGCAAAAGCATGAACTTGTCCTGGCCGAATTGCCGATCCAGTAAGTCCGCCACCTGACGGCTCAGGGATGAGCCTACCCTTTCTCCAGCAGGCCCCCACCATCTGCATCCCTTCTCTTTCAAAGCCCTGACTGTTATCATTTGTCAGGCAGGCCGCGGAACGTTTCGGACGTATGCGCGACGCCTTCTCCCCCGGGGGAAGTAGCACGTGGCGCCGTGACCTGCCTTCTCAATAATCTTGCCCGGATACCCCTTCTCTTTCCTCACCAAAGTGGTTACTATGATTTCCAAGGGGCGCGGACGCGCGTCGAAAGGCGCGCCAGGACCCTGAGTGAGCGACTGGCCTTGAGCCGGTGTCGGGTTCGCAGGACCGGTGGATATCCGCCCACCACGCGCCCCTTCTCTTCCTTCCGATCTTCCCTTATTGCCTTACCCTGGTGAGTAGTCAGAGGACAGGGTCACCACGACCTGAAGCTTTGCCCGGCACCGCGCCCTGCCTTTTCCCTGGTGGCCCTTGAAGACCCCTCAATCTATCCCCGCAAGCTGTTGAGTATGGTGATCGTGGGGTTCAGCCAAGAGAACCAGGTCTGCCTTGGTTTGAATGCCTGGCTTGATGGTGGTCTTCTGCCGGTGTCCCTCTCCCCTTCCTACCCTGACCCGACGCTGCACTCCTGACAGACGGTGGGGTCTCTCCCCCGGTCACCACATCCCGGCCCCGGCCCCCTGGTATGCGTCCCCCTCTTCCCGGGCCAGAAGGCAAACCCGGAGACGGGACTCCACCCCCCCCTACCTGTTTATGACCCGTCCGGAGATTTTTTCATTTTTCGGTCTTGATAAAATCGGAGTTGTTCCAAAGCCCCCCGGCCATGGGACCCAAGCCGAAAAATTTTTTATGAAAAATATCTGGAACGATCCCCCTCCTTCAAGGAGGGTTTTTCAGGGAGTGGGTCGAGCATGATGGAAGGCTTTTCCGGGACTTTGGTCAGATGTGGGCATCCTCTGGCAGATACGCCCGAATTTGCCGGGGAGTTTCGCATCTCAGACAGGGCCAAAGAGGGCCCGGGCCGCGGGAACATTCGCGCAGGATGTGCGCCTTAATCTGGTTTGTGAGGCATTGCCGCGGCGATAAGCGGGCTGCGAGATGTTCGCACTCAATGAGTTGCCCGGGGTTCATCATTTCACCAATATGGGAAAAGGGGAACAGTACCCGCACCGGCAGGACTTCGGACTTAGCCGGTCATTGAAGCGGAGCGCTGAACCTTCCCACACCGCGCGGGTTGAGGAAGAAAGATTGGTGGGGCCCCCGCTTTCCAAGAAAAAGCCCGCTTGCTCAACCTGGAGGAACGACCAACTGTCTCCTCGTATTCCTCGCACCCCGATCAGATGAACGAGGCGGGCAAACCGGAGGGTCTTCCCGGAAGTCAGGTTAAACAACCGAGCGATAAAAATATAGCAATTTCCGAAGAAAAAGAAAAGCCCCCGGTGAACCCGGTGAGGGTAACGGCTCAGCCGGGCCTACGCATGAAGGGCCTATGCGTACTCGTTCCTCCATGGGAGCAGGGGCCTATGAAAATATATCCACACCAGGAGAAGTCGGCAAGGATGCTTGGCTGCTTGCTGTCTGAGATAAAAAAAAGCCCCCGGTGAACTTGGTAGCGATTCCGCACTCTCCAGGCCTACGCGCGGCAGGCCTACGCTTAACCGTCCCGCCGCGGGAGCGGGGGCAAGAGACTGCTCTGGAAGCGGAGGGAACCCGCCTCAGCCGCGACCGGAATGCGACCCCAAATTGCGAATGCACCTGTTACTGAGTCCGGCCAGGACATTCCCAACGCCTTGGGGCAAAGCAGCCTCCCATATAAATTTATCTCTTCGGGAAGAACACGGCAAGCTTTTCTCCGGGCAGCATTCGCTATGTGACAAGACCGGTGCTTTTCATTTCAAGGGAAAAGCGAGGCCGGGGTTTAGTCGTGGTTTCCATGGCCTCAGCTCAAAAGTGAATTATTCAACCGCTTCACCCTTGGCGGAATGCTTAGAGTGATGTATTATGGGTTCCCTCGAAACCTACTGATCCCCCACCTCACCGGGACTCTGAGAGTCACACGGAGGGAGTATGCCCAACGGTGACATTAATTGGATAGCCGGATTTATCTGGAATATCGCCGATGATGTGCTCCGGGACGTCTATGTCCGGGGCAAGTACCGGGATGTGATCCTGCCGATGACCGTCATCCGCCGTCTTGATGCAGTCTTGGAAGCAACTAAGGAAGCCGTCCTTAAGCTAAACCGGCACCTTGACTCCGCAGGCATCGCCACCAAAACGGAGGCGCTGTGCCGGGAGGCCAGGAACGCCTTCTACAACATTTCTCCGTTCACCCTCCGGGACCTTCGGGCCCGGGCCAAACAGCAGCAACTCAAAGCCGACTTTGAGGCGTACCTGGACGGCTTTTCGCCAAATGTTCAGGAGATTCTGGAAAAATTTAAGTTCCGCAATCAGATTCCAACGCTGGTGGAAGCTGACATCCTTGGCAGTCTCATCGAGAAATTCACTTCCGGCGATATCAACCTCAGTCCCGATCCCGTTTTTGCCCAAGACGGCAGCATCCGCCTGCCCGGTCTGGACAACCATGCCATGGGCACAATCTTTGAAGAGCTGATTCGCCGGTTCAATGAAGAAAACAATGAAGAAGCCGGTGAGCATTTCACACCCCGGGATGTGGTGAAGCTCATGGCCAATTTGATCTTCAAGCCCATTGCCGGGGACATCCTTGATGCCACCTACCGAGTTTACGACGGCGCTTGTGGGACAGGTGGTATGCTCACGGTGGCTGAGGAAACCCTTAATGATCTTGCCCGGGATCATGGCAAGGAAGTTTCTATTCACCTGTTCGGCCAGGAGGTAAACGCCGAAACCTACGCCATCTGTAAAGCCGACCTACTGCTAAAAGGCGAAGGCCAGGCGGCCGAGAATATCAAGTTCGGCTCTACGCTCTCCATGGACGCCTTTCCGGCCATGGAATTCGACTTCATGCTCTCTAACCCGCCTTACGGCAAAAGCTGGAAGATCGATCTGGAACGCATGGGCGGCAAAAAGGACTTGAGCGACCAGCGCTTTATTGTGCAGCATCGGGGCGAAGAATTCTCCCTAATTACCCGCTCCAGTGACGGCCAGCTCATGTTCCTGGTGAACAAGCTGACCAAGATGAACCCCAACACTTCGCTGGGTAGCCGCATCGCCGAAGTCCACAACGGCTCATCCCTTTTCACCGGTGATGCCGGCCAGGGCGAGAGCAATATCCGCCGTTGGATCATCGAAAACGACTGGCTGGAGGCCGTCATCGCCCTGCCGTTGAACATGTTTTATAACACCGGCATTGCCACCTACGTTTGGGTGCTCACCAACCGCAAGCCCGAGCACCGCCAGGGCAAAATTCAGCTTATCGACGCCACTAAAATCTACCAGCCGCTGCGCAAGAATCTGGGAAAGAAGAACTGCGAGCTCTCCGACGAGCAGATCGGACAGATAACCGAGATGTTCCAGGCTTTTCAGGAGACCGTCCAATCGAAAATCTTTCCCAACGAGGCCTTCGGCTATTGGAAGATCACTGTGGAGCGACCGCTGCGGCTGGCCACCGATCTGAGCCCTTTAAAGCTTAAAAGGTTCGAGAAAACCTGCCAGACCGCCAAAGAGGACCCCCTGGCCAATCTGGTGCGGCGAGTGGCAGGGCAGATGGGCCCGGGGCCGCACCTGGATTTTGACCGGGTCATGGGCGCCTGTGAAAAGGATGCCGATCGCCATGGCGTCAACCTGACCGCCAAGCGTCTGAAGTTGCTCCAGTCCGAACTCACATATGCCGATCCCGGCGCGGCGCCCGTCATCCGGAAGATCAGTAAGCCGGGCAAAGTCGCTGCTGACCCGTTATATGGCCGCTACGAGGGGGAAATCAACGGCAAGCTCAGGATCGCGGAATATGAGCCGGATAGCAGCCTGCGGGACACCGAACAGGTGCCCCTCCTGGAGCCGGGCGGCATTGAGGCCTTCTTTCGCCGGGAGGTCCTGCTGCACGTCCCGGACGCCTGGATCGACCCCGGCAAGACCCAGGTCGGCTATGAAATTTCCTTCACCCGACACTTCTTTGTCCCCCCGACCATGCGGTCATTGGAAGAAATCAAAGCCGACCTATTTGTACTTCACGAGGAAGGCGAGGGATTACTTGAGCAAATTGTCGGTGGTCACTGAGCATGACAGACCTCCACCCCTATCCTGAATATAAAGAATCCGGGGTATCCTGGCTGGGCAGAGTTCCAAGCCACTGGGAGCAAGCGCATGGCGGGGCCATGCTTAAACAGAAGCAGGTTAAAAACCGCGGCATGATCGAAAGCACTGTTCTTTCGCTGAGCTATGGCCGTATTGTGGTAAAGCCACCGGAAAAACTCCACGGCCTCGTTCCTGAATCTTTTGAAACGTATCAGATTGTCGATCCCGACGATATCATCATCCGTCCAACTGACCTTCAAAATGACTGGAAAACAATCCGTGTAGGTATCGCTCGTAACCGAGGTATTATCACTTCTGCGTATCTATGTTTTCGAACGCGAAAACCCCTCACAGCCGAGTATGCGTACTTGCTTCTGCTTGGATATGATCTGAAGAAGATTTTCTACGGCATGGGGTCCGGGTTGCGCCAGAATCTTGATTGGTCAGACTTTAAAAGTCTTCCTATGCTTTTGCCACCGCCTGAGGAGCAGCAGGCGATCATCGCATATATCAAGCTTCTTGATCGCCGCATTAACCACTTCATCCGCAACAGAAGACGGCTGATCGACGTGTTGAACGAGCAGAAGCAGGCCATCGTCAATCGGGCCGTGACCCGGGGCCTCGACCCCGATGTTCCCCTGAAACCCTCCGGCAATAAATGGATGGGTGACATCCCCGGGCACTGGGAGGTACATCGATTAAGACGGTTGGCGGTGGTACGACTCAGTAGCGTGGATAAGGTTGTTGCAGACGGCGAACAACCTGTACGACTTTGCAATTACGTAGATGTCTATCACAACGACCTCATCACAGAGAACATCGATTTCATGCAGGGAACTGCATCCGATCCAGAAATTGAGGCATTTCAACTCCAAGTGGGTGACATTCTGATTACAAAGGATTCTGAGCATTGGGAGGATATTGCCGTTCCCGCGTTTGTGCCAAAGACTCTCCAGAGTGTGGTATGTGGCTATCACTTGGCCATAATTCGCCCAAGACAGGATATTATCGATGGAGAGTATTTGGCGCGAGCATTCTCTGCTGAATCAATCTGCGTCCAATTTCGCGTCGCAGCAAACGGAGTGACCCGATATGGCCTACCGCAAGAAGCTATCAAAGGCGCGTTTTTCCCTGTTCCACCACTTGAAGAGCAAAGGGAAATCGTGGGCTACATTCGTGAGCAGCTATATTTGATTCAAGCAGTCATCACAAGGGCCAGAAAAGAAATTGACCTGATCCAAGAATACCGCACGGGGCTGATTGCCGACGTGGTAACAGGCAAAGTGGACGTGCGCCACCTGGAGTCGGATACGTTGGAGACCCCCTCCGTTACAGTTCGCAAGCCGGCTGACTCAGGACGCATCGCTAACGTCTACTTCAGGCGTGCAGTCTTCGCTGCCGAGATTGTTCACCGGCTATACAAAGAACCCACCTTCGGCCATATCAAGTTTCAAAAGCTGATCCACTTATGTCAGAAGCGATGTGGGGTTGATATCGGCACGACTTATTATCGCCAGGCCGCCGGCCCTTACGATCCTAAAGCCCTTCGATCCATCGATAGTCAAATGAAGAATAATCAGTGGTACGCGGCTCAGAAGACAGAAAGGGGATATCGGTATATTCCCCTTGCCAAAGCCGGTAGTCATAAGGTCTATTTTGATCGTCATTTCGCGGACATTGAGGAAGAGTTTACAAGGGTTATTGAAATACTCCGCAAAGCTACTTGGGAACAGTGCGAGATCGTTGCCACACTCTTCGAGGCTTGGGATAATTTATTGAGCAGCGGTGAACAAGTGACGGTGGACCGAATAATTTATGAAGTTCTCCATTGGGGCGAATCCAAAAAGCGCATCAATGAAGGCCGCTGGCGCAATGCCATCGATTGGATGAAAAAGAAGGACCTGGTGCCCAGGTTTAACGCAGCGGCTAAAGTCGAAGGCCTCGAATTCGAAGCCGATGAATACCTAGAAAAGATACCGGAGGGCTACGATGATGAAGTCGCCGAGGAGGTGACCGATGCCGACGACTGACACTAGCGAAAAAGGCTTGGAATCTCTGATAGTAGAATCCTTGGTGCATGAAGCCGACTACCAGCAAGGCCAGAGCGAGGATTTTGACCGGGATCATGCCGTGGACCTGGTGAAGCTCAAGGCCTTCTTGGATGCCACCCAACCCAAAGCAGCCGGAACTTTGGAGTTGGACCAGGAAGGACCCAAACGGACCCAATTTCTCCACCGTCTCCAGGGTGAGATCGCCAAACGCGGGGTCATTGATCTATTGCGCCACGGCGTCAAGCATGGGCCGGTAAGCCTGGACCTGTTCTATGGCACCCCCACGCCCGGGAATATTAAGGCCGAGAAACGCTTCGCCGCCAACATTCTTAGCATTACCCGGCAACTGCGCTACAGCAAGGACGAGACCCAACTCGCCCTGGACCTCTCCCTTTTCATCAACGGCCTGCCGGTGGCCACGTTTGAGCTTAAAAACCGCCTGACCAAACAGACCGTGGATGACGCGATACAGCAATACAAGCGCGACCGCGAACCCAAGGAGTTGCTGTTTCAATTTGGCCGCTGCATGGTGCACTTCGCCGTGGACGACCAGGAAGTGCGGATGTGCACCCGTCTGAAGGGTAAAGACTCGTGGTTTTTGCCCTTCAACCAGGGCTGGAACGACGGGGCCGGCAATCCGCCCAACGAGCGTGGCATCAAGACGGACTACCTGTGGAAGCAAATTCTGACCAGGACCGGGCTAACCGATATTATCGAGAATTACGCCCAGATCGTGGAGGAAAAGGACGACAAGGGGCGGAAAAAGCAGAAGCAGATATTCCCTCGCTACCATCAACTCGACGTAGTGCATAAGCTCCTGGCCGATGCCAAGGAGACCGGTCCCGGGAAGAGGTATCTGATTCAACACTCGGCCGGCAGCGGCAAAAGCAACTCAATCGCTTGGCTGGCGCACCAACTTATTGGCCTGAAAGAAGAGGGCAAACCGCGATTCGACTCTGTGATTGTGGTGACCGACCGGCAGGTGCTGGACAAGCAGATTCGTGAAACGATCAAGCAATTCGCCCAGGTATCTGCCACTATAGGAGCAGTCAAAGAGGGCGTCGGTAGTTCCAAAACGAAGCAGCTGACCAGCTATCTTAGCGGCGGTAAGAAGATCATCATTTCGACCATCCAAACCTTTCCTTTTGTTCTGGAAAAAATTGGCGACGAACACCGCGGTAAAAACTTCGCGATCATCATTGACGAGGCTCATTCCAGCCAAGGGGGGCGAACCTCAGCAAAGATGAGCATGGCATTGAGCGAACATGGCGGGGAACAGGAGGAAGAGGACTACGAAGACCGGATCAACCGGATCATGGAGGCGCGGAAGATGCTGCCCAATGCCAGCTACTTCGCCTTCACCGCCACACCCAAAAATAAGACGCTGGAGATTTTCGGCGAGCCGGTCCCTGAGGGGGATAAGGTCAAACATCGCCCATTCCACAGCTATTCTATGAAGCAGGCGATCCAAGAGGGATTCATCCTGGACGTACTGGCCAGCTATACGCCGGTGGAAAGTTACTACCGGCTGATGAAGATGGTGGAAGACGACCCGGAATTTGACACGAAAAAGGCCAGGAAGAAGCTGCGGCGCTATGTGGAGTCGCATGACCACGCCATCCGGCAGAAGGCCGAGATCATGGTGGATCACTTCCACGAGCAGGTGATCTCTCGGCGGAAAATCGGCGGCCACGCCAGGGCAATGGTTGTTACCAGCGGCATCGCCAGGGCGATCCAGTATTACCATGCATTCAAAGGCTATCTGAAAGAGCGCAAAAGCCCTTATGAGGCTATTGTGGCCTTCTCCGGAGAACACGAAGACGGCGGCAGGAAGGTAACCGAGGCCATGCTCAACGGCTTCCCCAGCGGCCAGATAGAAAAGAAATTTCAGCAGGACCCTTACCGGTTCCTGATCGTGGCGGATAAATTCCAGACCGGCTATGATGAGCCACTGCTGCATACCATGTACGTGGACAAGCAGCTTGCGGGCATCAAGGCGGTGCAGACGCTGTCCCGGCTGAACCGGGCACGTCCTCAGAAGACGGACACCTTTGTGTTGGATTTTATGAATGATGCCGACATAATCGTTTTGGCGTTTGCCGATTATTACCGCACCACAATCCTTAGCGAGGAGACCGACCCAAACAAACTGCATGACTTGAAGGCTACACTTGACGGTTATCAGGTCTATGCTTGGCCGCAGGTGGAGCAATTGGTCGAACTGTTCCTCAGCGGGGCTGATCGTGACAAGCTGGACCCGTTTCTTGACGCCTGCGTAGCTGTGTACAATAGCGACCTCAACGAAGACGGCCAGGTCGACTTTAAAGGAAAATCGAAGGCATTCGTCCGGACGTATCAGTTCTTGGCGGCAATTCTGCCATACACTAATGCCGAGTGGGAGAAGCTATCGATTTTTCTAAACTTCCTTATCCCCAAATTGCCGGCTCCGAAGGAGGATGATCTGTCCAAAGGCATCCTCGAAACCATCGACATGGACAGTTACCGGGTTGAGGTCAAGGAGTCATTAAAGATCGCCCTACCCGATGAAGACTCGGAGATCGGACCTGTCCCCACCAGTGGCGGCGGGGGGAAGCCCGAGCTGGAAATAGACAGACTGAGCAACATCATCAAAGCCTTCAACGATCAGTTCGGAAATATTGACTGGAAGGACGTAGACCGGATTCGGCAGGTCATCTCTGAGGAAATCCCAGTAAAGGTGGCAGCCGACAAGGCTTACAAAAATGCGATGAGAAATTCCGATAAGGCCGCCGCGAGATTAGAACACGACCGCGCTCTTCGGGATGTGGTCGTTGGTATGTTGGCTGACCACACCGAACTGTTCAAGCAGTTTTATGAAAACCCCAGCTTCAAGAAGTGGCTGTCGGACACTATTTTCGGGGTCACATATGAGGGGGCCGGGGGCTGACCCCCGGTTCCACCCCCAAACTTAGCCTCAAACAGGCCGCGTTCGGCCTGACCCCGGGGCAAGACCCTGGTGATAACAATGCCCTTTGCAGCTTAGGTGCAGCGTGGGTGCAGCGGACCATTGATATTAAAGCCGTCTACACCACGGCCTGCCTGGTTATTGCGGTCATCGCTCATATCAACTTCGTATCAAAAAACAAATGGCCTTGGAAAACCCGTAAAACCTAATCTGAATTCCGGGAAACGTAGGCACTGCCTAGACTTATGGCAGATTACGATGGACGTTTGACGCGGAGGGAAGGCGTTATAGAATTGCCCAACTCCTTGCCCGGAGAGGTGTGCTTAACCATAATATTGCAGTTTGATCAGTCGGTTATGACGTTATTCCGCAAAGAAGGCCGAGCTTTAGATATTGGATTTTTATGGGGAGTGCGCAAAAAAGGTTCAAAAATTAATTTTCAATAAAAATGCTGGATAAGATCTTGATAATCCTGGTGATACAGGACTAAAAAGCCCTTTATTTCCCTTCGGCATCATCTTTAGTGGGGAGACTGGTTCGGTCAATGACCAAAGGGAAAATGCGCCGCCCAAATTCAGAGTGGACCTCCACCATGCGGTGGCTCTCCGGACAATCAGTCACCAGGAGCCCGTTTTCAAACGATATGCCGGGGCCTACCCGCAAAAAGGGGATGTGGGGGCAGATAAAGACCCGGAATTTTGATAAGGGGTGAGCGGTTCGCTGGCGCCACATCCTCTTGTAGGTTCTATGATACTGCCGCCGTTTTGCTGGATTTTTGAAAGGCATCGATCACCTCACGATGGTATAATGAAATCGCTTTGGCCCCGAGCGGTAGGGGTGCCTTGACCGGCTATTGTTTCAGGAGCATTCGCAGAGGGGGGCCGTGGGCCGGCCACGACCGAAAGGGTTCGCTCCTTTCCCAGGCAGGGGGCCGCGGAGACTGTCTTGGACGTAATGAGCGGGGGCTTCTGGACCCGGTTAAAGGGTTCAAAAGAAACATCGCTCACCGCGGCCCTCGTTCCTTCCGTGGTCTCCCGTGAGGTAATCAAAAACCGCTCTGCACTCCCCCTGCATGGTTTTCCATTGCCTGGGGTCCAGGAGACTCAAATCGGGGAGAATCCTGGACCTGTACATGGACTAATCGCCCCCTTTCATCGCGAACCAATCCAACTCTCTCCCTCCCAAGTCTCAATCTCTCCTTTTGCTCTTCCGTCAAGGTGCGTTTCTTTCGGGCGCCAGCCATCTGGCCAACCACTTCCAGACAGGAAGGCGGAAAAAACAAAACCATCTCCCCATCCAGATGGAAATCTGCCGAAGTCTCAGGGTGCTTCTTGATTGCGTTCCATATGCTCTTGCCGTTGATGATCCTATCGCTATAAAGCATTAAGATCGGCGGGTCTTCTGAATGAAGCGCAATGAACGGGCCTGATTGTCCTGGCCCGGAACGGAATCCCGCGCAAGGTATTAGTTGGCAGAAATTTAAATTGTCAGACCCACGCTCAGACCCTTCTTCCAAGATAATTCTAAAGCGCGTGGTTAGATCAGAAAGATATACCGCCTTCTTTCCAACCTCAACGATCGGGCAGTCTTTTTCTGTTTTCGCGGCCAAGTTACTCATGTTCATAACCCTTGGTAGGCGTAACTGCCGGTCTTCGCCCGCCTTCCCGGGGCCAGATCGCTCAGGCTCATCTTTTTTGAGAAGCTGGAGGGCCAGTATCCCGATTCATTCGGGCCGGCCCCCGCCAGGAAAGCGCCGCGGAAATCATAATCCGATACGTCCGGGTTGGCGTCCAGGCCCCACCTGGCCGCATGGTCGCCATACCAAGTCTGGAAATTTCTTTCCTGCTCCGGGGTGAGTCTATCGGCCGGTGCTTTCCCGGGAGCGAGTTCAGCCAAAGACGGGGTAACAGCAGGGGCAGATACGCGGCGGGCCAAGGTGCTCAAATCCGGCTCCCGCCTTACCTCTGACAACCCCCGGGCATAATTATCAACACCGGTCCGGGCCGCCCGCTGCAAATCCGGGGTGACCTGGTAGGTAGGCCCACCGGCCCGGATGCCGGCCTTGTTCAAGCTGTCCAGAATCATGCCCCTGGCTGCGTCCGGGTTCGTCTTGAGGAAGTCCTCATCGAGTTCCCGGGCCCCTACCGAGCGCAAATATTCGTTTGCTTTCGCCATGCTTTCGGGCGCCAGCAGGTCTTGGTGGGAAATGGACTGCGGCGCCTTCACCGGCACGTCCAGGGCCAAGACGCCGCCCCGCCTTGGTGCGTAGGTCCTGGCGAAGTTGTCCCCTTCCGGCGTCCGCAGCAGGTGGGGGGCGCCTTCTACCGGGGATGCTCCCCGGTCTTTCCCCGAAAAAACTTCTTCCGGAACCTGCTCGCCCAACTTGGTGAAAGGAATTCGAGCGGCCGCGGCCCGTTCTAGTCCGCCACCGGGGGTTTCGGTCGAGAACGAGGCTTCCCGCTTCTGGGATAGGTCGCTTAAATTCAAATCCTTATTCGGCACCACCGTCCCCGCCGTTTTCGGGACAAAGAGTTCCGGCCCTCGCTCCCCCACGACGTAAGGCCGGTCTTCCTCCACCGGCCCGCCGTCGGCTCTGAAAGGCAGAGGCTCAGGTTCCCAATCCTTTTGCCCATACCTCCTCAGGATTTCCCCCCAGGGGTTGGACCTATTGGGGGTCCAGAGCGGAGGCGCAATGGGTTTCGTGGCCAAATCTTTTGAAGAGGTTGGCGTCTCCGTTTTCCGTGCAACCGGGGGCCTCTGATACGCTTGTCTGAACCAATTCAGGTTAGCCGGACTTACCGGCTCGGTTTTGATATAGTTTTCCGTGTTGAGGTCCGGCCCCCGGCCCGCGGCCTGAGTCTCCTCTCGATAATTTCTGAGGATTTGCGCCCGGGCCGGCTCCCTGGTGGCCGGGTTGTTGAAGAGGTCCAAGTGCTTCCCCTGCTCCACTTCCGGCCCCATTTTCTCCAAGAAACCTTTCACGTCATCCATGGTCTTGATCTGGGGTAGCGCTTGCAGCCTGGCCTTCTCGACAAAGTCAGGGAGGCTGATGAGGGGATTGCCCTGAGAGTCAACAACGGGGTTGCCTTTGGCATCTTTCTCCCGCACCCCGTAGAGGTTTTTCAGCATTGCCCCCAGATAATTATGGGCGTCCGTCTGCGCTAGCCGGGCTTGCTGGCCGGCAACTTCCAGAGATTTTCCTCTTTGGGCTATTTCCGCCAAATTATACTGATGTTGCAGGGCTGCCGCCGACGCCCCCGGAGGCGCATACTCGCCCTGATTGGTGGCCCGGTTGATGGCCTGGGCCGCCCTTTGGAGGGATGGCCACTCTTCATCCGGCCGCCCCCCGGCCCACGTGCTCCTGGTGCCCCGGATTACCTGAATGGGGCCGCTTTCCAGCCCGACCACCGGCCCGATATCGGGATTCTTCGCGGCCTCTCGCCGACTGGCAGCCAGGTCCAGGCGCCCGCCGCCGTAACTGCTGCCGATGTCGCCCAGCCCTTCCTGGCGGTTCATCTCAGGAGCAATGGCAGTGCGGGCCGCGTCCCGGTGAGCCGCGGCGCTGAGGCTCGCGGCGTCTCTGGTGGCGGCTGCTTGGGTTTCCGCAATAGCCCGGCGGCCTGCAATATCAGCCAACCCCACCTCCCGTTGTGCGTTGATCTTCCTGCTTTCGAGATCGTAATCAGCCATGGTTTAGATCCTCCTCCTATCAAATTTTCCTTCTATCCTGCATAAACCCGCTGGCGAGACTCGGCCGCATTGCGGAGGACTCCCACCTGCCAATCCAAGTAATCAAAAACCCGGGCACTATCCTTCCCCGGCGCCGGCCGGAGCACCCGGCCAAGGTACTGAAGCAGCCGCCCGTTGAACCGGATAGGCGTCGCCAGGAAGAGCGTGGAAAGCTCCCGGCAATCGAAACCCTCGCCGATAAGCGCGCCCGTGGCCACCAGAACTTTGACCTGGCCGCCGTTCAGGGCATCCACCACCTGCCGGCGCTCCCCCGGGGATAGATCCCCGGTCAGCATCGCCGTGGTGACTCCCCGAGCCACCAGCAGATCCGCCAGGGTTTTGCAATGGCTTTTCCGGTCACTCAACACCAGGCAGACGCCGCCGCCATTCCCGGCTTCCCTGGCCACGTCCGCGGCAATTAAGGCGTTCCTGGCCGGGTCCATGGTCAACTCGGAAAGCATCCGGGAGTATTCTTCGCTCGGGTCAAAGGTGGGCTCGAAATCGGTTTGCCTCCAGATAATTTCCGCCTCCAGGACGTGGCCGGCGTCCACCAGGGCGGCCTTGTCCACTTGGTGGGCAACATCGCCAAGGTGCCAGAAAATGAGCCGGGAGAGGCCGTCACGTCTCCAGGGCGTGGCGCTCAGGCCCAGCATGAACCGGCAGTCAAAGGCCGTCACTGCTTCGGTGAAGGTCCTGGAGGGGCACCTGTGGGCTTCATCCGCCACCAGGTGGCCAATGTGGGGGGCAACTTCCCGTGCGCCTTTATAAAGGCTCTGGACCAAGCCCACGGTGATCTTCTGCCCCACCTCCATCTTCCCGCCGCCGATCACCCCCACCTCGTGGGCCGGGATGCCCAAAAAGGCCCCGATCCGGTCAATCCACTGCTCCAGGAGTTCCCGGGTGTGCACCACCACAAGAGCCGGTTGCCGCCGCCGTGCTACCAGGGCCAGGGCCATGATCGTTTTGCCGCTGCCCGTAGGCGCTGCCAGGGTGCCAAAGTCCCGGCTCCCCATGGTCACCACCGCAGTTTCCTGAAAGTCCCGGAGTTTGCCCCGGAAATCGAAGTCAACCGGGGGCAGCGTGCGTCGGTGATCCTCTATCCGGTACTGTACCCCCGCCTGGTGGAGAATCCCCAGCAGTTGCCGGCTGAATCCCCGGGGGACGATGGACTGGTCACCGTCTACTCGATAACCGCGGATTTCTTTTGGGATATTCCACGTGGAAAAGCCCCGGCGCTCCGCTTCCTGGTGGGCCGGGTTTGAAAAGGTGAGCCGGCTATGGATTTGCGCCAAAACGCCGCGGGGGAGGTGGCTTGCTGGGTAAATGTGCACCCGGTTGTCGACTCTAAGAATCATTTTGCTTCTCTCCCGAATGCTTGGTTCCCATGGTTCCCGATCCCCATTTTCGCTAAAACCCGCATGTTGACAGCCTATAGACCGGGAACCACCCATATATTGCCCCGGTTCCCGCTAATGGGAACCGCGGGAACCATGGGAACCAAGGAAACCGGGAACCCTAAATAGACAGGGTTTTATATTCACCCTTTTTATTCGCTATGACCAAACCAGAATCCTTCATTTTCAAAAGAAGCTTTTTGATATTTTCTCTTTTTTTGTCTAATATTTTAGATAGTTGCGCCGGTGTCTTAGGCCCTATTTCCCGCAGAATTGAAAGGACCTCATGACGCTCTTGGCTCATGGAATATTCTGCCGCGTCCCCCAGAAGTTCCCACAAGCCCTCTTGGGGGCGAAATTGCAGTGCAAGCTCTTGCTCTTCAATATCCCGGCCTGCCAGGGTCAAGGTGCCGTCCGCCTGGCCTCTTCCCCTCTTTAAGACCATCACAGCGTCTGCCGCTCCGGTGACCCCGGTCGAACCTGACACCTCGTCCAAGGGATCATTAGCCTCAGATTTGCGGGTATGGTGCACCACCAGGATGCTTACGCGGAATTGATTTGCCAGGGCCTGGAGGCTGCCGCCTACGCTCATGTCAAATTCGTAGAGGTCTCGGTTTTTCGTCCGTGGGGGGCACACTTTGGCCAAAGTGTCAATTACCACCATCCGGCAATCATCGTGCTCTCTAAGGAATAATCGGAGGTCTTCCAAACCGCCCTTGTCCAGGCGCTGCCAGGATTCTGCAAGGAGAAGATTTTCAGGGAATGGGCTGCCACACATGATTTGCCCAAGCCGCTTTTTTATCCGACGTAAACGATCCTCAAGGGCTAGATAAAGTACTTTGCCTTGGGTCGCACGGAGTTCACCCTTTCCCAGGGCACAACCACCGGTCGCCACAGCCACGGCGAGGCATAACCCCAGCCAAGATTTCCCCAGTTTCGGCCGGCCAGCAAGGATGATATAGCCCTCCCCCAAAATGTTGGGAATGATCCAAACCGGCTCCGGGAAGTCCAGAGTCTCAAGTTCTTTGCCCGATACAAACTGTATTGGATGCCCTTTCCTGGCTTGGGCAAGCTGCTGAGGTGCCGTCTTAGGCCTCTCTGCCTGGTGGGGCGTTGGCTTCCACTCCGGGGCCGTCTCCACCAGGGCCAGGAGCTTTTCCTTGGTCCCCCCGGCCTTCAGCCAATCCGAAACATCACCATGATCGGGCAGGCCGGGGAGTTCTACCACCTTGACGCTGGCCGCCATGCCGTGGAGGTGCCGGGCTACTTGCTGGGCATGGGCGCGGCCCACTCCCTCCGGGTGATTCTTATCCGGGGGATCGTTATCCGGGAGAATGACAACCGCTTTCCCCTGGAAGTGCTTGTTAAACTCTCTGCGCCATTTAAGCGCCCCGCCGGGGTTGCAGGTGGCCGTAAGTCCCAGGGCCTCCAGGGAGTGAACGTCTTTCTCTCCCTCGTCCACAAAGACGGTATTGGCTTTCAGCAACTGAGGGAGCCGGTAAGGAACTCGGGTTACTCTCTCCAGATTCCATACCCATTTCCCGGGATTTTGCGGATCAGGCCGGCGCTGACGGAAATCTTTGGGTTCCATGCGGCACACCTGAAAAACCAGATTGCCGTCAGCATCCTGGTAATCATAAGTTTTCACGATCCGGGATTTTAGGGCCTGGGACCGGTCGCCATTTGGAGAGGGCCACAAGTCCCGAGCCTTGAGCGCATCGATGACCGCCGCCTGGGAGCAACCGCCGAAGCACTTAACCAGCACCCGGCCATTGTTCTGGGAGACGCTAAGGGAAGGGGCTTTATCCTCATGGCTTGGACAATGGACATTCCCCCGGGGCTGGCCACAGGTACAACCGGGCTGTCCGCAGGTCAGGGCTTGGCGGATGGTGTCAATGCTGGCCATGGCCACCGCCCCCTACTAGTTGGCCTCGCAGTTTTGGCCAGCCGGTTCTTTCAGGCTATCGAGCCACTCTTCCACGGAGGAACGCAACCATCCGGTTGCACGTCCACCTTTCCCGAGTTTGACGCGTCGCGGAAATGTTCCGGCTTTTTCTTTCCGCCAGATGGAAGTCCTTGAAAGGCCGACAACCTGGATGAGTTCTTTTTCACGAATAATCTGTTGCTCCATGATCAATTTCTCCTTTTAAAAAATAAAAACGCCATGACAACTTCAACTTGTTGTCATGGCGAAATTATAAAAAACAGCCTGAGATTAAATCAAACTTTATTAATTGGACAACTGTAGGCTTGTCTAAGATTTAATAAATTTATTCAAAATTATTGGACAAGTGTAGGCTTGTCTTTAACTACGCCCATCTTAATTAATTCAGTCCAAATTTTATCACTTGCCCTCATGTGCCTTATTATAGTTTTAACTGAACCCACACTTTCCCCTTTCGATGAAAGATACTCTGCTATGCTCATTCCAATCTTTTGAAGGTTTTTAGGGGTTGTTTTTAAGTGATAGAAAGCTTCTTCTACAAGAGCTTTTTGTAACCGTTCAGTCCCCTTTTTTAGATGAGGCATTTTTTTTGAAAAAATGAAAAAAATGGCATAGGGGGCGCGACTTTTTTTGAAGAATAGTGTATTCAAGGTCTTGTGGAAACAAGACCGA